>Ga0307516_10001455_pt1 | contig 32742 bp, 37 predicted proteins | sample 19_EM_MG_FD_203310 | JGI IMG/M metagenome (GOLD analysis project Ga0307516, IMG submission 203310) | Populus trichocarpa ectomycorrhiza microbial communities from riparian zone in the Pacific Northwest, United States - 19_EM | ecosystem: Host-associated > Plants > Roots > Unclassified | place...
GTGCTAGCTTGACATGCTAAAGTGGGGATAAAATTCCTAATCGTTCTCCGCTCGGGCGATCCTCGCATGAAGAAGAAGCTGGCGAGTAGCTGCTTGCGTTCTGCACTCGACTCGCAAATCGTTTGGGCTATAGCAGATTTCCCCGAGCCAGCGGGACCATGCAGCCAGAATACACCCAGTCCTGCTGGGTTCGTAATCCAACGCTCGATGGTCTCTATGATGTCGCGTCGTGTTCCAGGATGACATTTGGATGGGGGATAACGTTCTAACGAATCGTAGGCCACATCCTTGGCCGATGCCTGGAAAAGCCTCGCAAGTCCTACGAGACATGGGAGGTTAATCCCTGACGAGATTATAGGAATTTGGGTTTGACCTGATTCATGAGGATTGAGGCTGCCAATATAATTTGCGTCGCCATGGATTTCAGTGAGTGAACTTCCATGGATAAAGAGGTTGGTAGAGGTTCCAGGAGGGGGCATGGGGGGTGACTGGGGGAACCCAAGTACCTTGAAGTAAATAATCGAGACGGTTGTGAGGGCCGATGGGCACATGCCGCGGCACAGCCTCCTTCATCGCCGCACCGGAGGGGATGTGAGGGCCAATGAAGACACAGCCTTTCATCGCCAGTGGAAGAGGAAGCATGCGGCCAGAAATATCGATATAGTAGACTGAGATTGATGATGTGGAGTATCATGCCATAAGCGTTTATGTAGAGTGAATAAGTATCGGCTCTTCGCTCCAGGTTGTTGTTCAAAAAAACATGGTAATTGTGCCCGTTTTGTCATTCATTCCGAGCCCCCATTTTCCGGACTTTCCACCCAATTCATAAGTTAAGGTCTCCTGCTGACCAGCTTGAATCTATCCAAATCCGCCGGGTGAAAAAAAAACCGTCCCAGGGTGCACAACCCCTCAAGATTGAAGAACAACAACAGGCGTAGGTTAACGTTGTGTAGGATAAAGATTCATTATGAACGGTGAGTTTATACTCATAATAGCCTCGCTCTGTTGATTATTGTACCGACATGATCACAGAAACTCTGATTTCCAAAAAAAAGGATTATCTACGTGTGCGGAACGAGGAAAAAAGGAGAACACATACCTAGTCCGACTCAAAGGAAGAGGACTCAGTCACAGTGCAATCTCAGATTGGCCGGAAACCGACCTCGCGTTTGGCACTAATATGATATCCACCGCTTAACCTTACGACATCATACATCTAGTATCCACAAATTCACCAAGAGATTGCCAACGAGCAACAAGATCCATGGGAGGATCTTGGACTCTTCTGAGACTGTCAGATGAGAAATTAGTCAAGTATATATGCCCATTGCCATGTGAACATTGAATAAGATGGTGAATACTTGGCTTCAACCATTCTACTATTCGGCTTGATGTATGGTATGCATGTCGAAAGACATGTCCAAATTTGGCCACGGAGTAAGATTTCGAAGCAGAGACACAAGGGTTGCATCACTAGGCGGAGAAGCTAATAGGTAGTAGCTCCAAATCTTTCGGGCGGCTGCGTTGAATTCAACGTCAGTGTGCCCAGTGTGCAGACACAAGGACCCCAGTGGTTTTCGTCACGGAAAAGAAGACAATAATTTATCTGAGTGTGAGTCTCGTTGCCACATCAGATTCCTGATCCATACAAAGCACCGCATTTCTTGAGGTCCCATGAGGTTATCAGAAAACTCCCAACCTGCACGCGCTTCGACTGTGCTGATGTAATATTGAAAGTCATTCACGACTTGCTTCGAAGCACCCCCGATGGGTTCGGAGACGCTTAAGATGAGAGAGAGACGATAACTCTATACTCACTAGTTGCCTGCTCCACGGAGAAATGTGTAGGCGTTTTGCATGCATCTCGCATCATCTATGGATGTTGTAGCTGGACAATGTATTTGGAAGGCACGGACAAGAAAATCAAGTCGAACCAAGTCGGGGTAGGAACCAATCATGCCCTAAGAAGCCACGGAAGAGCCGATACGATTAGAATCAGTCACATACAACGTGAGCGGGGTAGGGACTTCAAAGCGCCTTGAACATCTAGATCATTCTATGGGATGTGCGAAGCAAATACCTTTACTTTTCGCATTCCATTCACAGGCTTTCAATAAGAAATGCCATCCAGAAATCGGGGTTCAATTCTCGGGTAATGTGATCAACCAGTGTTCATATGTGTTTGTGTGAAATATGCTTGAATCCGGTATCGAAGGCCCACTTACCAAATGTTGAGAAGCGAGCCGGATTGAAGGTAGATGGGTAATTCAGGGGGGGAGGGTAGGGAGAAAAATATACATGCTTCCTCCGCGTTCCTCTCGTTCGGTTCCCAATGAGTGTTCGACCGCAGGATGTGAAGCACAATGTCCACATGGCATCTCTGAGGGTCAATGTAGAATTTGTTCGACTGGCTTTTATCAAAGAGTAAATCCGACAATGAAGCGTGAGTTGACGTTGCAGTTTCGTTCTTGAAGTTCAAGACGACGTGCAGCTCCCGCAGAATGGCCATACCTTCACCGGCCCAAAGATCCAGTACTTGCTCTACAGTCCGAGGACTTTGACGTCGGCAGAATGATTAGGCAGCCAAAGACACGAGCGAGAAGTTGGGTATATAGCTTATCCAATTCAGCAAATACCGTTGAAGAAGAACCGGAGGCGTGTAGTACCTCCTCGAGCCTCTTGGTACACGGCGAGAATTCGTCATCGATGTAAGTTAGGAGCATTTATGGGTAGATAAAGTAGCCATCCGATCAGAAGGCCATGGCCTATGGATACGGGTAAGGGAGGAGGCATCCCTCTCCGAGGTTGAGATCTCGTCAAATTTGCTCCGGAGGGAGAACACAGTGCTGGCGTTTTGGCCGATGGAAACGTCGAAGGAGGGCTTAATGTGGGATTCCGGAGCCTCACGAGTCCTACGATGCATGAAAGGTCAATCTCTGATGGATTATAGGAATTCGGGTTTGACCTGATTTGCGAAGGTTGATGCTGCCGATGGTGTGATAATTTGCGTCACCATGGATCTCAGTGAGTGAACTTCCAAGAATAAAAAGGTTTGTAGCGGTTCTAGGGAGCATGGAAGGCGACTGGGGGTTGGAGCAAGTAAGTAATCAAGACGGACATGAGGACTGATGTCAATGATATGTATGAGGGTACAGCCTCTTTTATCCCCAGTGGAGGCGACCAAGTGACTGGGTGGCGTCGAATCGCTGTAACTTAAGTACGGTTTTGCACCGGAGGGAAAACTGGCCGGAAACTCACGCGAATCTGACTGGGGTCTTCTGAATCTTTCATATTTGGCACTACGTATCTCGGAAGAAGGAATTTATGGGGCGCATGCGCGGTACCGGTACCGGCATATAAGCTTCCCCTAGTGCCTCCCGTTGAGCGCGCGTCTACGGTGTCTCGGAGGCAGGAGAGTGTTGCCGCCACGACGAATTTCAGCATCGATCACGTCGAGCTTGGATTAAGCATGTGCGAAGAGAGAATTCTGGTAGTATAAGGGTGGTCAACCGGTCACCCGGCTTCAATGGGCGAAAGTTTAGGAATGAGTGCAAGCAGTGGGATGGTTTCATTGGACCTGTGAATGGAAACAGGTCATTATGACGTAAGCGTCACAAGGGATTATTGGGATGCCGATAAGCCGAGCTGTACAGTTCCATTCAGCCACAACTCCACGACGAGCTCAACGATATCGCCCTCCTCACCAACGCCGTCCACAATGTCGACAGATCTCCAGTGGCTCCTTCTCCGTGTCCGTTGCGTCCAGTCCTTCCCGCTACTGACCAAATGAACCTGATTCCGCGTACAATATTCACAGAAGAACAACTCGTTCATCGTGCACCGAGGGAACGGTCCGACCTTTTCCAAGGAGCCTGTACGTCGGTCAGCCCGAAGTCGTTACCTCCACTTCAACTTTGATTGTAGGGTAACCTCCGAAACCTTCACTCCCACAAATACTCTGGACTAGCCAACTCCAAAGTTTGTCTTTGGTTCTAATCTGATTATGAATGCGTCTGACTCGTCGCCTTTCACTTTATCAGACAATCCACATCGCCGACTCACCTGCAGGAATCCAAGTTACGACACGTAAGACAAAAGCTACCCCGGGCACTGTTGCGAAGGCTGCCTCGACGTCCCACATCCGCCCCCGGTCGAGCACGCGCCGTGCGCTGGGTATCGTTTCTGCTAGCACTGCCAAGCGGGGCTACCGACCTGACCTCCGCGCGGTGAGTTCCTTGACCTTATTTCTCTTTGTAGTCCACTTTGTTGTGGCTCCGAGGACGCACTCTCGTTAGAACCCACTGGAAGGCCGTCATGGCGTATGAAGGTTGGGCGTGGACATGTTTGCAAAATCAATATCTCGCCATGTCGTTATCGGGCCCCGTTCGTTGCTCGACGCGGGTGTATACGACTCTTTGGCGCTGACATCTGTTTTCTGTTTTCCATTTTGTTTTATCGTTGTCTAGCTGTATATTGTGACCTGTTCCACTGATCTTTGCGTTGTACTCCAGGCTGCCCTGGCCCGTGTTTCTGCCCTCCTCGCTGCACAAAAGGAGCCCAAGCCACTACCAGCGAAGAAGCCGAGGGGTCGCAAGGCAAAAGTGGTAGAGGCATCTCCAGAGGTTTAAGCTGTCTTCGGTTCTTCCTCACCCATGTGTATGCATCGCCATGCCATTTATGCAACGATCCCGGCCATTTTCCAATTATCGTGATTTCCGTTCCTTTTGATGCTCATTCTGGGACTATGATCTCCGTTGAGCAGGCACTCTCCCTAGAACCCACTGGAGCCGCTGAAAAGCGTATGAAGGCTGGGCGTGGAAGAGAGTGCGAGATTGAACCCCCTCTGTTGGAGCCGATCAAACTCCAATAGAGAGTTTGCCATGTCGCTATCGGGCCCCGTTCGTTGCTCGACGCGGAAGATCCGACTCTTTGGCACTCATATTTATGAGTTCCATAGTTTAATGAATGTTGTAAGTAAGAGTGCTGGGAATCTCATGGCTCGTGGCGTGAAGCTTCCGTCCCCACCATCGACGTCTTCGCACGAGTCGGACTGCTTGCAAAACCGTCAAGGATAACGTTAACTTCATACGTAAAGAGCTCGACGATTGAACATTGACAGTTATACATGTACACAACTTGGAAAATAGCAATACATACACCTTGCGCCTCAGCATAGTCGTACAGATTTCAATTTAGCAACCTCTGGAACTTCAAATGCTCAGAGCCCTTCCAGCAGGCTGGCTGATCCTCCCAGCTCCTCCGAACACTCTGTTCCCGGCCATCGAGTCTTTGGAAGGCTGCACAGATTGGGCTTTCCTCTGTGCGAGATCCCTGAGGTGGCGCTCTGTGTCGTGGTCGAGATGTTTCTTGTCTTTCTTCGGAGGCGGCTCTTCGTCGTGTGCAGGTGCATGGCGAACTTCGGCGTCAGCGACGGGGCGCGGGTAGTCCGAGTCTGTGGTAGGGGTGGCAGACTCGGGATTTAACCCGGGTGCACTGTGTAGATCAAAATGAGCTGGAAAAGTCGAGATTGTGGGGATCTACGCACGAAGGGGTGTCATGCTTGTGAGGTCTGGCGGAGATGGAGAGACGTCGGCCGCCAACTTTGACTGGGAGTAGTGAGTATCTGAATCGAATGAACTGGGCAGGGACTCGGTACCTGCAGGGGAATGGTACGCAGCGAGGATTTGGGCCATTGCAAAGCGGAGAAATCCACGTGACGGATCTGTGATCGTGATAGGCAATACCACCGACTCGGGTACAATATCTGCTGGCAGCATATTCCAATCCAGACTAACACATAATATCTAAAGAGCGAACAACAGTGATGTAATTTCCATAAGGGACCTTCGAGCTTGACCGCCAGACGCGAGAGCCGCAAACGATACCGAAGGAAATGTCCTTGACTATTTCTTCTGTAAAACACCATGTCCGCACGGCAGTCAGGATCATTCCCAGAAATTTGTAGAAATGGGTGACGATATTAAGATCCAAGTCCCGAAACGGTGAAGAGTTTCTTTTTGCTTCAAATTCCTCATTACGAGTCATCAGAGTGGACATCAAGGGTTTTTTCGAAAGAGACAGGTACGGATGAATGTTGAAAGCAAGGGACAACAGTTAGAGTACAGTTTGAGAATCTTGAGAAATCCACTGGCGCTGGATTGTGTTCAAACGGAAGAAGAAGCTGGGGAAGCGTTGCCGATTCGGAAACCTCAAGAATTTGGAGTAAACCAAGAGTAAACGGTGTCGGGGGCCAAGGAACGATATGATGAGTTTCATTTTTCTATGCAGAGCCTTCCACAGTTTAACGAGTTCATCTCAATGATGATCTCATGGGTTCCGTTTCTTCGTCGCTCGAAGTCATGCACCAGGATAGGAATTGGGGAGGTTTGGTTGACCTCCATAGAACGTGGTGGGAGTTGTAAATGAGACAGGTGTTCATGAGAATCCGGTGTGTAAGGTGGTCCTCGTCGTCTCAGCCGGGTTGAAGACAGCAAGATTGAACTTCAACAACGTGGTTTAACTCCGGTGGGATATTTACTCAAAATGGTAGGATCATTCCGATGCATCGATATCGATAATGTCACCCGGCGTACACTATTCAAACCCAGAAGTACCTGTTCCTCACTCGTGGCTGCCCATGTCTGAGGGAAGGGTCACTGGTCTGCTTATATTCAGCCGTTCCAACCCCGCACCATTCCCCCACTGCCTCCATACCACTCCCCCAACGTGAGCGATGGCACCCGTTTCTGATCTCTCGACACGCATCCTGTCATCTTTCGCGAGTTCTACCGCTCCTCTCAATGCCGCCACGACCTGTGGCTTTCAAGGAAACGCCGATATCTATGGCCTAGGTATCCGCCTCGGCCTCTACATCCAATGGTTCACTACCATCCTTGCCAACCTCTTTGTTCTCGATGATGCCGCTAGCATGGCAAATGTCAATCTCTGTAGGTGTCTCATGTCGTCGTCCTTGCCTTCCACCTCACGCCACGTGCATCGATATGCAGGCTTCACCTTCGCTACCTTCATCGCTCTCCTCTACGTCACCAGTTCCAACGCCCTCTCGGAACTCTATGCTGCAGAAGTATGGACCATACACAGTCTCTGCGTGGGGGGGATTTGGTCTAGCCTATCGATAAGTGGGAGCACGATCGGCAACTTGATCAAGATGGCTCTCCTCGAGGCAGTCAACTTCTACACCATATGGATGATCTTTATCGGATTCGACAAGATGGCGCACCCTCCATGCAGCCGTGCAGCCTTCTTCTTCGCCAAGGTGGACATGTACCACTGGTACAGGACTTATCTCAAGGTCCAATACACCATCACCTGTATCGTGACAGGGATCTTGTTCCTAGTGTTTCTTTCCATCATTTTCGACATGGTGAACAAGCGCGGGATACGGAAGGCAGCAACCTCCACCATTTTCTCGGACGGGGAAGATAGACAGCTTGCTAGGCGCTGCTTCGCTATTTTCTTCATGTACCTTCTACCCGTGCTCATCATGGCCCCCGAATTTCTTATTCGATGGAACCACATTGAAGGAGTTGGAACGGTAAGATCTACAGGGCAGTTGATACCTTTGATTATTGCGGTTACCGGGCTGGTAAACATGCTTTACAAGATAGTTTGCAATACGGAGGACGGAGCGAAGCCAGAGCAGGTGGAAGGAGCGAAGCCAGAGTAGGTGGATGAAGCGAAACCAGGGCAAACGGACGTTGTTAAAGGAAAATAGGACAGCCTCTAAATGGATGCGCTCGATGATTTTTTCCGGGAAGAGGCTGGATGGCGACATGAGTGGGGACGAGGAGGGGACTGGAAGCTTGATTTCTCACTTCGCTCTGTTATGTAAAATATCTTTCTTCAAGCAAACCACAGACCAGTCTCGCTCCCCTGTCTCTTTCGGGCAAATCTGATTGATGAGTGTTAACAACCATCAACCATGCTCAACACACGTTTGCCAAAGCCGGCGTGTCGGGTGCTAGGTGGGGGTTATTGTTGACGGATGCAGAAGAAGCAGGTGTGGCGCCTAAATCCACGTGACAGGATGTGGGATTCACTGAGTTGTGATACACCACCGACTCGTGCAATATCTGCTGGCAGCTATTCCAAGCCAGACTAGCACATAATATCTACGAACGAAGCACGAACGACATCGATCGCCATGAAGGAACCTTCGAGCTCGACCGCAAGACGCGAGAGCCGCAGGCGATACCGAAGGAAGCACCCCCACTCGGACGCGCGCTCGCGGGGCCCGACCCTACTAACTAACCCTAGCTGGACCAGCGGCGAAAGCTCCTCGCGCACGAGTAGCAACTACTGTCGCCCATCGCCCGCCGAAACCTCCGGACACCGTCACAGGCCGGGTCAAAGTGTCCCAGAGCGAGAGTGGGACAAGGGCAAAGAGCCGTTCGCTGGGTACAAGTCAGAAAACATCTCGACTGACGAATATCCAGAAACGCCTTGGCTGGATCTCGTTCCTAAGATGGTCTACAACGGTGTCGAACATAGGCGAGTTTAAAATCCCCACCTCATCATAAGTTTGATATGTGCTGAATGCATGATGCGGTTGGATTCGAACAGGCTGCACCATGATATCATCGCTTACATGTCCTACGTGAGTCCTACTCCGCGCGAGCTCAAGGCCCGGGAAGCCGCCCTGTCCGGTCTCCGGCGCGTCGTCCATGGTCGGTTCTCCAACGCCAAAGTCTCTGTTTTTGGGAGCTGGGCGACCGGGCTTACTCTTCCAGATAGGTGTGTGCCCCCTCCCCTCTTAGACGTATCCTGATCTCTTTTCTAAACCCTTACTCTTTTGTCGTTATCCAGCGATATTGACGTAGCCATCACGCTCCCGTCCACCAAAATAGACAAAAAAGACGCCTTGTTCAAGCTATCGCAGAGCTTCAGACGCGCCAGCTTTGCGTACACTGATGTGTTTGTCAACCACCGCGCGCAGACGCCCACCATCTTACTCAAGACGCGGGGAGAGTACGGTGTGTGCGCTTTTTCTTCCTCCTCTTTCTTTCCCTCTCTTATCTTTATTCCCCGGTATAATCCCAAAGGGTCGTTCAGAATGGACATCGGGGTCAACAACCCATTGGGTATCCAAGCCATCGACATCGTCTCTGCCCACCTCAAATCAATGCCGGCCCTTCGTCCTCTCGTGCTCGTCGCCAAAGGCTTCCTGCGCCAGCGCGGTCTCAACGACGCAGCCAAAGGCGGACTCGGGAGCTTCGCGCTCGTCTGTCTATGTATACACTTCCTCCAAGTATACCCATCCCCTCTATCGCCCCCTCCCGCTCACATCAATTTCGGTCATTCTCTGTTTCGTGTTCACATAGACGAACCCGGGCCGCCGTCCCCTCACGTTCCTGACGCGCCCGGAAGAGACTGAATCCCTCGGCGCACTCTTGACGGACTTGATGTTTTACTACGGGCTTGAGTTTCCGTACGAGACGGCGTACATCTCTTTGATCCGGCTTGGTGACGGGGACAGTAATGGTGAGCTCAAGAGCGAGATTCGGCCAAAGGCGGAACCTGGGAGTAAGTCTTTGTCGATATTTACCGCTCTGGATCCCGGTGCGCTCGCTCCTGGATTTTATTTTTCTGACGAAAAAGGCCGACACGCTTTATTCCAGACCGAGATGTGGCAAAGTCACTCGTCCACTCGAAGCTCGAGGCGTTCGGGGAGGCGTTCCAAGAGGGGTATGCAGCTATTTTGCACATGAGAGTTGGCGATGGCGAGGGCGAGAGTTTGCTTGGGCAGCTCGTGAAGTTGAGCTCCAAAGTCTGTTTTTCTTGCTCTCAGCCCCCATTCAAATCGCATTAACGTATTTCAGATCGTCCGCGATCGGCTCCGTTGAGATTGGGCACGTGTGGGTGGGATGTAAAAGGTATATTTGTATTTCCATCTTCCTCTTCTTCCTGTTGCCTCTATCGAACCCCACAACCGTGCCTGCAGACTATCATCTCCTGTATTCTACACGTATATCTGTATCCTAGTGCCTGAAATCTATGTCCTAGCAGTTTTTAAAAGGAATCAGTGCCAGGCATCGGTGCAGCGCCGCGTTCACAGTATCGATCAACCACTTTGAAAGGCTGCTGTGAATAACGGTAACATCTTGGTCGCCCAAGTTTATTCCATCGGCCTCCGGGGGACACACCACGGCTTGGAAATGACGTGCTCAGACATGCGATAGCCTCGAGAGAGTCCCAACTACCCAGCCTTGGAGATTGTGACGCACAAGGCACTATCGGAATTCTGGCGAAAGTAGGGTCGTCTCTGGGAGCATGAAGTGACAAAGGGTCGAGTTGGCGAGTTGGGTTCTCAAATGGCGAGTCGACTCATGAAGCAAAGCTGATAATATTTCCATCAAATTTGGGCCGCTGCTCCCATGGCGGCACATCTACACCTATAAAAGACGCCGAGGGAAGAGAAATCGGCTGTCGGACAATTGAGATAGAAAGGGTGACGAAGCACGAGCATGTAGGCCAAGTGCTTAAGAGAGAATTCACATATGTCGCGCGAGTCGCGCTGAACGTGTCTGGTTGAAGTCGAGTGACATACACGCTTTTACGCAGGAGAAGGGTGCCAGTTGCAAAACGGCTGCCCGTCGGAGGCCCGAGCGGCGGCAAAGAGCACGAATAGGTCCGCGTCTGTGATATAGAACCACACTAGTTACGACATGCTAGATGGGCATGCGGCATATTCCGATTCTTACGAGAGGAAGACGCGGTTTCCCTTAAATTTCCCCGTTGATGATTATGCACGGCCCCCCCAAGGCCACTCCGTGTATGGCGTTGAATATTACAGTTTGACCCGTTCGTGCGCCGCGGTGGGCTTCGAAAGTATGGAGCGGAGAATCGGTCGAACAGTATTTTGAGCTGAGTTTGCTCAACGGAGATTTCCTGGTGGGGAATGACTGGTGACTAATCAAAGAACGACCTTCGAAGATCTTACCTTGTTTGAGAACAGGTTCAAAATTCGTATTTATAATGGGCTTGTCTAGGTGCCCAGTCTTCCTTAACTTACGGCCCACACCCCTTCCTCTCCAATCTTCTCTGTGCTACCGGCGCCTTCGTCGTCGTCATGGGACTTGACCCAGCTGTTGTATACAACGGCGGATACTCCGACGCCACCGAAATCAAACTCAGGATTGCCAATGGCGGAGCTGGACAATCAGGCCTCATCGGTGCATGGGCAGACGCGTTCATCCAGTATTCTGTCGAAACGTTAAGCTACGAGCCATTCGAGGTAAATACCGCATCTGTTGCTTTGGGGATTTTCAATGAATCCTTCGTAGGTCGGTTGGTACCTTGGAGACACTACACAGAGTCTTGCGTATCTCGAGAGCGGTTCAGTGGACATTGCCGTCACGTACAACGCGGCGGCTGAAAACCAGTCCGTTCAGAGCGGAGCTGCTGTGAAACAAGAATATGGTTTCCGCGTATGTGTTTCTTCCCTCAATGAAAGGCAAACTCCATTTTGTTCAGGACCACTTCTACTTGGTGGGCCCCACGTCCAACCCAGCGGATCTCGACGCGACCAATGACGATATCCTGACCATGTTTAACAAGATCGTCACGGTCGGTAATCAAGACATCGCAGTTAGTTTCCCAATCCTTTTCAGTGTTGAAATAGAGCACTTTTTCATGCTTTCTTCCTATTTCAGACACCCCCAACTACGCGCGTCGCGACCCGTTTCCTTTCTCGCTATGACAAGAGCGCCACCAACATCAAGGAATCTGAACTTTTCATCACCATTGGTCAAGTACGTCCTCCACTCCATCTTCTCTTTCCACAGCCGATGTCGAACCTCTTTTTCCCGGACAGGTACCTTGGGGACTCGACTACTCCAAATGGTACCACCAATACCCACGTTTCCCTCTTCAAGCCCTCGAAGCTGCCTCCGTTCTCTCGGAATACACCATCACAGACCGCGGCACCTGGCTCTCTTCTCCTACCAGTGTCACCGACGCTCTCACCGTCTACAAAGCGGGCACCGACGATGCGACCGACCGTCTGCTGAACCCGGCGCATGTCCTGTTAGGCGCCAAAGCGGACGAACAATACCAGGATATTTGGCAAGCATTCATGACCTGGGTCGTCAGTGAGACCGGAGGGCAGAAGGTTGTTTCCGAGTTTGAGAAGAATGGGGAGGATTTGTATAGCCCGGCGCCCACTTGGTGAATATTCTAAATTCACTGGTGTGATTGAAACGCTCTTTAATTCTTGTTTGGTTTTCAGAAATCTATGCTCTTCATTCGCTACTTTGTAACCATATATGCGTTTAACCATCGTCGGCCCTCGACCGTCGTTAGTACCCGTTTCGTCATTGTTTAGGGTATCTGCAACCAATCTTTGTACTAAGTATTCCTAACGATCATTTCCTACTGGCATAGAGTGAAAGATAAGATTTGAGGGTCAATTTCACTGAATGAACCTTTATGAGATAACTCCTTGACTGACCAGGAAGAACACAGATGGATTCAGCACAAAGGATGAGTCAATATGGAGCCGCGTCTGGACGTGTATGACATTGCCACCCGGCGAGTTGGAAAATACATATACGGGCCCGCACGCACTGGTACCATGGCCAGTGCATGACCTCCAGTCCGGTACTAGTTCTACCATGAAATACCGATTAGACCCATCCCTCCACCGATTGGTGACATGATGGATTGCCAACGAGCGATGAGATCCAAGAGGCTCTTCTGATATTTGAAATGAGCATCAGTCAAGAATTACAACGTGAGCAAGAAATCGGAATTCGAATACCTTCAACCATCCCACTATTGGGCTTGCATGCAAGTGTTGCATCATGTGCAGAAATGCGGAACCCAAGATTCTGAATCTTAGTGGAATGGAAATAGTTTGGCAATAGCATAATAATTTACCTTCGTCTGTATCCCTCTTCGCCACATCAGGATTCGTGGTAGATAAAGTCGTCATATTCCAACATCACAATACAAAGCGCCACATTGCTTCTGGTCGCCCAAGACGTTGTCCAAAACTCTCAACCTGCAAGCGCTGGGAATCCTGTTAATATAGCATTAGAAATCATCCACAACTTGTGGGTCCGAAGCATCCCAAATGGCTCAGCGACGTGAAGATTAGAGAGAGCCTGGGAGCATACATAATCAAGAACTCGATTACCCTTCACGGAGTAAGGTGTCGGCGTTTTGCATGCATCTCGCATTGTCTTAGCTTCGTCCATAGATGTTGGGGCTGGACGATGGATTTGGAAGGGACAGCCCAAGCTCAAGCGCAGCCAATCGCGGAGGGACACCCCACGACTTGGAAATGACGTGCACAGACATACGACAGCTTCAAGCGAGCTCCAACCATGACGCCTAAGACCCGAGGGATTATCAGAAGACCTCGAAAGTGGCCATGGAAATGTTAGGCAGAGGCTGATGGGGTCATCCCTAGGAGCATGAAGTGCCAAAGTGCCGAGTCGCCGAGTTGGCTTGCAAATGGCGAGCCGACTCGTGACGTGCGCAAAGCTGATGATATTTTCCACTTGAACCTGGGCTGCTACTCGAGCTCCCATGACGGCATTTCGACACCTACAGAAGCTGCCGAGGGAAGGGGAGGACAAGGCGATCGCGATAGAAATGGTGACGAAGCACGAGTGTGCAGGCCAGTTGCTTGAGATCACTCACATCTGTCGTGCTGAACGTGTAGGATGTCGGTTTTTACGGAGGAGAATGTTGCCTGTTGCAAAACGGCAGCCCGAGCAGCGACAAAGAGCACGAACAGGAAGGTCCATATGGTATATGACCAGGTTATTATTAACCATACCGACACGCTGAATGGAAGGCATAAGGCGTATTCACGGCCTCGGGCAGCCGGGAATGTTATGAACAATGAACATTGAGAGGAAAACTCGGTGATGAGTCTGCACGACCACTCCCAGTGAGGTGTTGAAGATTCCAGTTGACCCGGTCGTGCACCGTGCGCCACGGCTGGCTTCGAAACTATGAAGTGGAGAAGAAGTCTGACAGACAACACGATGAAGTTCCGGAGTGAAACATCATTATTATGTAAGTAGTTCTTTTTTGGAACATGCTGACATATCAACACAAATCGGTTGCCTACCCTGACCTAGTACTAGTGTGCAAAATATCAGATCTTCAAGCCTTGCCTTTGTTCGGCTCACTTTATGACAGGTTCAACAATCGTATATGAGCTTGGGAGGACGTACGTATGTATATGGCTGCCCAGTCTTCCTGACACTTCCACCCCACGCCAGTTATGCGCTTCACTCACAGTCATTTTCTCTGCGGTCTTCTCTGTGCTACTGGCGCCTTCGTCGGCGTCATGGGGCTTGACCCTGCCGCCGTATATAATGGCGGATACTCCGGCGCCACTGACATCAAACTCAGGATTGGCAATGGCGGGGCCGGACAATCAGGTCTCATTGGTGCGTGGGCAGAGGCGTTCATTCATTATTCTGTGGAAACGTTAGGCTACGCCCCATTCAAGGTATATACATTTTAACCGCATTTGAGACACTTTGGATTTTTAATGAATATTTTGTAGGTCGGTTGGTACCTTGGAGACACTACGCAGAGTCTTACGTATCTCGCGAGCGGTTCAGTGGACATCGCCGTCACGTACAACGCGGCGGCTGAACAACAGTCCGTTCAGAGCGGAGCTGCTGTGCAACGGGAGTATGGCTTCCGCGTATGTCTTTATTGTCCTCTAATGAAAAGCAAACTCGATATTGACGACTGTGTTCAGGACCACTTCTACTTTGTGGGCCCCACATCCAACCCGGCGGATATCGACACGACAAAGGATGATATCCTGACCATGTTCAACAAGATCGTCACGGTCGGTAATGAAGACGTTGCGGTTGGTGGCCCAGTTCCTTTCAGCGTTGAAATAGAGCACCTTTTCATACTCTCTCCCTATTTCAGACACCCCCCATCTACGCGCATCGCGACCCATTTCCTTTCCCGCTATGACAAGAGTGCCACCAACATCAAGGAATCTGAACTTTTCATCACCATCGGACAAGTACGTCCCCCAATCCATTTCCCCCCACCAGTGCAGCCAATGTTGAACCTCTTTTGCCCCGACAGGTACCTTGGGGACTCGACTACTCCAAATGGTATCACCAATACCCACGTTTCCCTCTTCAAGCCCTCGAAGCTGCCTCCGTTCTCTCGGAATACACCATCACAGACCGGCGCACCTGGCTCTCTTCTCCTACCAGTGTCACCGACGCTCTCACCGTCTACAAAGCGGGCACCGACGATGCGACCGACCGTCTGCTGAACCCGGCGCATGTCCTGTTAGGCGCCAAAGCGGACGAACAATACCAGGATATTTGGCAAGCATTCATGACCTGGGTCGTCAGTGAGACCGGAGGGCAGAAGGTTATTTCCGAGTTTGAGAAGAATGGGCAGGTACTGTATAGCCCGGCGCCCATGTTCACAGTGATCACTGGCATGATTTAAACACTCTGGTATATTTTATTTAACTTTCAACAATCTACACTCTCTTCCAAGTCCGCAGCATTATAATACACGTGAAATTGAACGGGCCTTGGCCGTTGTATTCGTTTTGTCGAATTGTTTAGGTAGCGTCTCTGTTTGAGATGAGTCTCATGGATCTGGAGTAAAAGGTAAGATTCCTTGATAGCTCTTCATCAGCCTACTAGTACTGTATTGCACTGGGTGCACCGTCACGGGACGACTTTCTTGGGCGGGCGGGACGACTCGGCGGGATATGTAGCGTCTAAACGCGCGATCATCATGATCCGTGTTTTCAACTGCAACCATCTGAACGCAGCGGCGGTAATAGCCACGCTGGCAGATCTACTTAATGTAGGTGTTGATAGTGTCCAGGGTGCATCGCGGCCAGTGGCGTACAGACTTAATTGTCGGCTCATCGAATGTCAGTAACTTGTCTACCAACTTGTCGTTAGCGGTTAGTTTTCCGCGTGGGTGCGATACATGGATGGACGGATATGTGTATTAATGATGACAGTTGAAGGAGTATACTCCTTCAAGTGCAGGTGTTCTATGTATGCATAATGTTGTAGAGGGGTGTGAGGGGAAGGAAGCATGTCGGTATGATATATGATACGACATGCTATGACTCGGATATGTAGTAATTGAATATGCTACGATGCTCATGTATTAGTATCGAAAAGTACTGTCTTTTATCGCGGAACGGAATAGAAAAATGAGAGTAGAATCGTGAGATGAGCTCGAGAAAAAAGAAGAGAAACGAAATATATATTCCTCCATCCGCCCATGCATCCATTGCACAGATATCCATGTATCCAAGAATGATCCAAACTCCTCAAGCACAGAAAGAAGAGAAGAAAAGAACGCCGATCGACACCACTCAACTCGATCAATCAAACCCCCCACCTCCTCCACCTCCTCAACCACGGTCCCACCCCACCTCCTTCCGCAACGCAGTATACCTAGAAGCAGGCGGCGAATGCGGAATCTCGGTCCGCAACGACGACACCGCCATATTCGTCGCTGCAAAACTGGAAGGTTCGGTGAGGGCGTAGGTGCCAGATACGGGTGTGGCAGCGATAGTGGAGGTGTAGGTCCTGAAGGAGCTCGACCTCGAGGAGGAGAGGGAGGATGAAGAGAGGTGGGAGCGGCGGTGGGGGTGATAGAGAGAGGATGAGAGTGAGCTGAGGCGAGTGCGGTATGCTTCGTGCGGGCGCGCCCGCGTCTCGGTGGGGTAGTATGGCTGTATCTGGGGCCGGTGAAGGTCGGAAGTGGGCGGTGGTGATGAATCGGGGGTGTGGATGGGCGACGATGAGCGCTCGGGCGAGGGTGAGGGCGAGGGCGATTGTTGGATTGGGATTGGGCAAGGTTTGAATTTTGACGACGGAGAGGGGGATACAGGAGTGGTGTCCTTTGCCCAGCGCAAGGACGGTTTTTGAATTTGTTTGTGTACTTTAAGGTGCTGGAGGAGGTTGTCGTGTCTGTTGAAGTGTTTGTCACATAGGGGGTATTCACACTTGAAGGCTGCAATAGGGGAGGGTCAGGATACTGAACGGTGTTGAGGAGAGAGGGAGGGGAAACTCACGCTTCTCGTGGGTGTGGATGGACCGGATATGGCGTTTGAGGTGCTCGCCGCGGTGGAAACACTTGCCACAGTTCTCCACTTGGCATACGTACATACGTGAATCGATCGCGGCGCCGCCGCTGGTGGTGCCGCTCCCATTACCAGTGCTCGTTGGGAGCAGCTTCGTTGGCACCCGCCGGCCGCGGCTTTTCTTGGTCAGGTTGGGCACGGGTACGGGGAGGATTGCCCGCGCGCTGGAGGTCGTGTCGTGGTGGGAGTTGCCATCAAGGGACGAAACCGAGGGGCTGAGAGCAGCCGGGTCCGGAGACGAGTGAGGTTCTGGATCAGGATGGTGTTTCTTGCTGGTACGTGTGGTCCTGATTCTCCGTCCCGGAGGAAGAGGCGGTGGCGGTGGAGGGCTGTCATCTCGCAGAGGGCGCTTGAGGACGCGACCGGTTTGGGAGCGAGTAAGCGGTCTGCGGGGAGATGTTGGAGGCTCTGGGGGTGGTGCTGCTGCTGGCGCTTCTGGTGTTTGAGCCGGGTCCTGCTTTGTGGGGTAATTAAACTAGGGGTATGGTGTTATTGGGGTACTGACGGGGACTTACGGGGGTTCCCCGCTCAAGTGGGCCCCTTCCGTCTTGAGCTACGTTTTGCTTTCTCCTCATTGAGGGCATCTCGACTGAGGTTTGCAGTGGGTGGTGCAGGCTGTAGGAGACAGGGGTTGTTTGTAATAAGCACTGGAAGCAGCGGATGATGATGGGAAGGTTAACTACCTGGTAGAAACAGCAAGGTAAATGAGAATTGGAAGTCTGGAGGAGGAGGAGTAGGAGGTTGAGGAGGATCACAAGCCCCTGAGGAGAAATGGCACGGAACCTTTTTTTCCCAGCGGACCACGTGGCCTTCTTTGTCCATCATGATCATCGATATTTTACGTCCGATACCCGGGGCAATTTGCTCTCTAAATACGAAGAGGACAAGTGCACAAGTTCAGATACATCCAGCCACTTTATGGTCCTTGCCGGGAGTCGAACCCGCCAAGTGCAGATTGCGCAGCTTGTATGCACCTTCCCAACGTTCCTCAGGTTGCGCCATTTTGAACACGAACTGAAGACTAAAGAACGATCCCATGAGCCATTATGGCGGACAGACTCAAAAGTTTGAAGTGAATACCCCACCTCTGCGAGTCCTGAGTACGATACAACCAAGGCCCGCGAAGCCTTCCAATGGGCTGTTTCAAGTTACCCACCACTTGCTTCCCAGTACGAAATTCTTCGTGACTCGTCCCAAATCTCACTTCTTCCGTGAAAGATGCCTGGGGTTCGAATATCGGCTAGATAGGACCGTATGGGGCGAGTTATCTTGTCGGGAATTGAACCCGCCAACTTGAAGCTGCAAATCGTGCAACTTGTACTCACCTTCCCGACGTTCCTCAGGTTGCGCAACGAGGGCCATCTCTACATAAACCCAAGACTGAGGAACGATCGCATTATGGCGGACAGGCTCAAAAGTTTCAAGTGAATGTCCCCACCTCTGCGAGTCCTGAGTGCGACTCATACAGCCACTCGCGAAGCATTCCGGATCCAGCGGGCCGTTTGCCACCACTCACTTCCTCTTCCCTGGTCCCAGTAGCGAAATTCTTCGTGACTCGGCCCGTATTCCGCGAAGCATGCCTGGGGTTCGAATGCCACACATCAGCAAGTACGCCATAAATATTGAAGCTGCGTTCGACTCGGATATAGTAGTCAGGATACCAGGTACAATTCGACTTTTCTAGGGTTGAACACATGCAACTGAATCCTCAGCATCACGCCATGACAATTGGCGATAGTATATCCTTTTGTCGAGGTTGGTCCCTTCTTTCTTCGCTATCAGTCATATTTTGCATGACTCACCCTCTTGACGTATATGATCCAAGCCCTCCATCGCTCCTAACCTACTCTATGGAGTCGGGCATTCTGTGAAGCACCTGCTACTTAGTACTAGCCGGATGGCCGTGACGTCGTGCACGTTGGTAACACCTCAACATTGCGATATTAATCTTGATATGAAATCTCTGGGCGGGCCGTTCTTCATTTCTCTTCATTCCGCAGACAACAGGCCGTTCGCTTGTTCCCCGAGCGGAAATAACACTGGATCGTCATCTGACTGCAAAGACTGGAGTGCATGTCTCGATATAGTATGCCCATCTGCTTTCCGCAACGTACGTATCTCTCTGAACGATTATCCCACAAACATACCTTCGTCTTCTTCATTTGCGACGATCTACCTACTCCGGGTCGACTTCCAAGTTCTCCTTTGGTTCTCCTTGAATATGACCAGCGTCAACTGTAAACAGGGTACCTTACAAAATCTTCCGGATTTACCTCTATCAAGAGGGATCTCCCGATCTCCCACCCTTGCCACACAAAAGAAATAACGTGAAGCTGAAGTCCAGAAATCATCGGGCATTTCCCTTGTATCATTTCTCCTGTACGACGAATTTAACTACTCATCCTGAACCCTGTCAGTTGCCGGTCATAAAACATGCGTCTACCAACTGACGGATGATCAGGTTCTATGCAGAGCTTCGTACTACGTAAACCCTCCTCAAGGATGTCGTGTCGTGCCGTTCTAGATCCGCAGAAATGTCGAAAAACATCATGGTCAGTGATAATTAATGTCATACTTGTCCCCTTGATCCTTGAACAACATTCTCCCGCCCCAAAAGGTCATTTTGCCATCGAGATGTGTTCCATCAAGGGCTTGACAGTCCTTGTACGAGATGCATATTTGGCTCGACGCAGTGACTCGGACGCCACATGATGGTGCCAATTTCGTGATCATCGCTGGTGTAACAATACATCCAAGATTCCAATAAGCCTAAAAAAGGCCATGCATATATGCACACGGGCGCCGGGGGAGTATGATAGAGGGTTTCAAGTTTATGATCATTCAAATGTTCAAACCAGATGAGGCCATTGGAAGGCAACTTGAAGATTCCAATAAGACTATAAACAGACCATAGCATATGTACAGGGCGTCGGAGGGATCGAATACAACAGGAGTATGATACAAATTGATAGAGTGTTTCAAGTTTGAATTTAGTACAACTGGTTGGACGCAAGGTTGGATGGTAACACATCTGAGTTTAAACCACAGTGCATCATCAGCCGTGAGTGATGCCCCAATCGTCAACGCCTTGCCGGCGCCGTCTGCTCCGTTCCAATTCATGCCGGACTTTCCCATAGTACTTACTCTCTGGCATACCAACAGGACGCCTTCAAACCTCAAATTCTTATCGGGTACTTCTCAGGTTTCAAGTTCTCCGAGACGTCCTTACTTGCGCATGCTCGGTGCTTCCTTCGTACCGCCTCGTTTCTCCAGACGCCCAAGCTTGTGTATGGACACTCAGGCTTTTTCTTAAACTAATTTGCGATCGACATTTTAGTCTCGTCGGAACTTCCTTGTCTCCCCGCTGTCTCAGTCACTGGCATTCAGCAAATTTGACCAGTTCGTTTAAATTTGTTGAATCATCATTAACGAAAGACCATCCCACTCGAGTCGTCTACTTCGATCGACGAGCACCCCGACACTTGTGCCGAGACTACTCAATGGGACGCTCCAGGCATGTCGCTCTTTTGAAGGTTCGAATCTGCACCCGCCCTCGCCTCAAACTCATCAACGCATTGCATTGGGGTGGGTGCGAAAGGCATGCCATGAATGGGTTGCTCCGTCGATGATGGAACCGTCGTCCTTTCTGCTCAGTTCAAACAGGTGAGCCAACCTTTCTAAAAGCATTTAAACGCTTTATCCATCCTGTTCGTCGCATTTTCCCAGGTAGTCGGAGCGATCTCGAATCGAGTTGCCTTGGATCCTCGCACACCCAAACATATACGTCCCGATGGAGCTAAGACACCCCGGGTCCGGCCTACAGTTGAAACAGTGCCAGGGCGCATTTCATTTCCTCAACGGCCGGTGTCGATAAGTTATAGTTAGTAAGTCCAACCTGTCCTACTCCCGTGTGCTTCGGCTCGGCACAAGCTAACCACCAAACAGAGAGAGAGAGAGAGAGAGAGAGAATAAAACCAACAAAGAACGCAAAGAGTCATGTTACGCGTACAAGAAGCTAAAAGCCTAAATCTCATGACAGCGCTTAACTAATAACTTGAACACAATATGTACATCATCCGACGTGGTCGCGGGTGGCTATGCATTTTCTGGCCCAAAGGGGTTTTGTTATAGGCACCATGTATATCTTCAAGTCGCAAACGTATCATGCAAGAAACGCGCGCGAGCGATCGCTGACCGTGAAAATAAGTAGACGACTAATGATCCTGACTCGTCCACCTGATCCAAGAAGTTATCCACTTACCTAGGCCACGGGAGCGCGGCGATGACTCGAAATACACATCCAAGGTCACTAGAGTCGTGACTCGTATAGTATACTCCTTCCGATCCCGAGGCTCGAACAGGCTCCAACGCAAGAGTCGACAGTACCAGGTCGTCGGTTTTTTTCATCCTATTCAATGACGTTACCGACGATATAAATGACAGGTCCACGTATACGAAGATCGAGAGGAAAGAACCCGCGTGGTGCTATGCTCCAAAGAACCAAGATAGATACTTGGCAGATGGGCGTGCTTGAATTGCATTGAGTATTCACGCTCCTCCAGAAGCAAAGTCGACTCCTCCGTTGCCCTTCTCATATATCCGTCTAGTTAACATCCCCGTTATTGCATGCACAACTCGAATAGAACGAAGGAAAGGCGCATGGACGATGTCACCAAACCCCACAATAAATCCGATTAAGCTCAGTCCAATAAAGTAAACACCGCGGAGTACGACAAAAAAAGAACGCTATCAATTATCTCGAATGCATAGCTTAAGTCATACAAAAACCTGTAGATTACTTAGACTGAGGGCAGGAAGTTAGGTGAGGGTAGGGTAGGTATAGCTTGGTGGAAACAACTTGAACAACGATGTGGGTATAGGATGGAGAGTGTAGAGAGACTTTGTTGTGGATACAGAACCTGGTGTGAAAGAAAAATATTGGCAAAGGGATAAGGTAAGGGTTGGAAGAGTCAGTGCGGTCACGATGGGGTGCCAAGTGGAACGAAAGGAGAGAAAGCAGTAGGGGTGCTTGGAGAATGAGGGACGTCGGATCGATGGGATGAAAACGGGGAGTGAACGTTGAATGCAAGGAGGAAGAAAAGAAAAAAGGAAGTCCCCGGTCAATCCCCAGAGAGAAAGAGAGGGAAAGAAGAATAAAATTGTGTGTATGTATAAATATATAAGAATGATGTACTCATGGCACGACGGTGGACGAGTAGAGATGTTGTTAAGCGTGCGTTTCTGTTTCGTAAGCATGTACCATAGCATAAGCATTTGGGTTATTGAAAGAAAGCAACCCCGGGAACTAGAATAAGGATGGAGAATGATGACACTGTCGGAAAGAGAGAAAGAGACCACATAAAAACCGGAGAGAGGAAAAGTACATTGTAGCCTCTGTTGGTATTGAAAAAAATTCCATCTCCAGCCTGCGAGCGTCCGATGAGGAGAATAAAAAACGGTTGCGAGGGGAAGGGATTGAAGGAGAGGGAGGTTTACTCCAGTCTCTCCAGATTAATCCCATCCTTCGAAGGAGGCACATAATCCTTATGCACCCGCATATGTTGTCCCAGATTATCATGCCGACTGAAATCCTTGCCACAACCAGGGTACGGACACAGATGCGCTAAACCCAAAAGAAAACAGAAAGAACAACGTCAGCCAATGGTCAATAGAGAAGAAGAAAAGAAAAAACCACGTACGTTTCTCATAAGTATGTATACTCCGAATATGCCTCTTCAAATGCTCCCCACGCGCAAACAGCTTGCCGCATCCATCAACACCACACGTATACGTGCGTATACCCGTCTTCCCCCCTCCAGTTCCACTCCCTCCCGGAGCCTTCCGCCTCACTCCAAACGCAGGCCACTCCTCAACCGGCACTTGCAAATCCTCAAGCGTCGGCACCCGTCTCCCCCGTGACTTTTTCGTCAAATTCGGCACAGGGACCGGGATAGGAATCGACGCGCCGCCGGCATGTGGCCCTACACGGCGGCGCTGCTGCTGGACAGGCGTACTAGTGGAAGGCTTCAGAGGCGTCGCAGAAGTAGAGGGTAACGAGAAGCTCGTCGTAGGAGAACCAAGGGTACAACTCCCTGTTGATAGTGGAGAGTAGGAGTCTGAGGCCTGTGAATGCTGCGACGAGGGAGAGAGGGAGGTGCGGACGTGGAGGTGAGAGTAGGAGCCGCGCCGGCGGTGCGTTGGGGTGGTGGTGGGTGTGTCCCCCGTGCCACCGTCCGTCACGGTGAAGGAAGACTCCCCGGTTCGCGTGGTGGGTGCGTTCGACGACGCGGTCGGGTAAGGGTTATACCTCGCCCTCGACGTCGAGCGGAGGTTCCTCCCTCGCTCGACGCGCATGTACGAAGACGAAGAAGTATACGTATGGCGGCGCGGTCTCGTCGTGCTCGGCACGAAGTCAGGGTCACGGTGGTCATCCTCCTCGCGAATATCTCCCTCGCTCCCCGTCGTGGCGCGCTCCTGCCATGCGTCTTCCTGCTCTTCCTCATCTGCATCTTCTTCCTCTTTGATCACCGCTGCCTGTGAAGCATGGTGCTGCAGGAGTTTCCGGCGCAGATCGGGTGTGGCGGGGGAAGGTTCCTGGACAGCGTAATGGGATGCGTACCCGTCTGGATCGTCCTCACCCTCGGCGTCCTGGTCAGCGTCGGCTTCCCCTTCATGTGCATACTCGTTGTTGTCAGCGCACGGTCTCCCTTCTGCATGCCACATCTCTTTCGGCCCTACCTGACGAGACATAACATAGTGGTCCGCATATCCCGATTCGACCGGCGTATACGCTGGACGACCATCTGCGGTCTGCGGCGTAGTTTCACCAATATACGGCCCATTCCTGGCAGTCTCGCTGACTGGCTGCGCATCAAAACCCGATCTAGAAGGACCGAGGCTATGACTCGAAGCAGCCGAAGAAGACGGGAGTGCCGCGGCGATAGTGGCAGCAGTCGTAGCATATACCTGCCCGTCTTGGATATGCAAATTAGAGAGATTCAGATCGGGAGAAGCTGACGCAGACTCGCATGGAGCGGTATGGGAGAAGTAAGGCGACATGGACGAAGATGACGAAGCATGCTGCGCGCTCGTACCAGGGACCTCTGAGGCCGCGGTGCGCGGGCCGCCAAGATCGAATATCTGTCCCCGAGTCTGGGAGTGGTGGAGTGGTGCCACATCAGAATAAATATCTATTTCTTCTTGCTTTATCCTCCGGCCGGTGCCTGTGCTGCGGACGGTGACGTCGACAGCGGAAGAATAATCTGCCATGAGATCTACGGAGCCGTGTGTCTGGCTGGCAAAGCCCGAGGCTGGGTAGGTCTGCCTGAGTGGATGTGACTGGGACTTGGGGTAGATGGTCGAATACTGGGCGTGGTGGGCATCGGCGGAGCCGGGCCGCCACTGGTGAGTCACCGTGTCGAGAGAGAAATAGCAATCATCCGGGTGGTGCTGTTGTGAGACACCTCTGAGGGGATGTGTGTACGGGGGATGTGGGGCGGGGAGGGAGGTGGAAGGGGAAGGGGACGGGTGGTAAGAACTAGACAGCACGGGGATGGGGACGGGAGCGTGGATGACGCCCGGGGATGGTAGGTGGTGGTGGTAGATGGTCGGCGAAGTCGGGGAGATGTACAGCTCGGACGTCTTCAAACGATCGAAATCGGCAGCCTGGATCGAGTGGGACGGCCCGGTGTGATAGATAGGATGTGTGTGATGCTGGAAGTGGTGTGGGTGCTGTGGGGGATGCTGCAGTGGAGGGTGCCCTTTCGTTGCGACAGTGACGTCAGACAGAGGCCAGTTCGTGTAGTCGACGTCGGAGTACTCGAGCTCGTTGTAGGACGAGTGCGACAGATGAGCGTAGGGGTTGGGATAGCTGCCCATTGACGGGGGGTGGACGAGATCGGGGGGTGATTCGAACGGCTCTGAGAGGGGGCTGCGGGCTGGGTAAGAAGGGCTGGAGCTAGAAGAATAGGGAGAAGGAGCAGAATAGGACGACGTATAGGTTGGGCTGGTGGGACAGCTCTGGTTATGGCAGGCGGCATGCGGGGATAAGTCTTCCTCGGTAAATTTGCCGGTCAGCATTGCCTAGGCGTGTCGTAATGTGATGAAACTCGTCCTCTTTCACGAACCGCAACAGGCCCAGAACAAATGGTCCAAAGATGGAGGTCCAAAGAGAAACAAATCGGTTCAATGTTGGATATCGCTGGTGGTTAGTCAGACAAATCGGACTCTGACTTGGCGCTCGGATGTGATCGAGAATACCGGAACCGGATCGTGCGGAATTCCGGACGAACGACGGACAGCGTGGAGGCCCACAACTCGGAGGTGCTGGCAACAGGTGGGATGAATGGCAGCAGATGGCAGCTCGTAATTTGAATGCCTGCGAGGCGACTAAACGATGGATAAGTTGGGATTAGGTCGATCGATCTCAGATCACTCACTAGGCACGCCATACAATTTACAAAAGAATACTGAACTCAACTTTTAAAACTATCCCTTTGAAACGAAGCTGTAAATGACACTGGCTCTCGTCCCTCAAGGATATCTGAACGACTTGGATGCCATTTTTAGACCCGGGGCTCTCTCCATGCTCATGGTTCAATCTTTCCCTTTTTGGACGTCTTCCTCGCTGATTCGCATCGCCACTGGCACCGGCCCGGAGCAACAACCCTGCATGTCCAACAAAACAGCAAGCTTCATTCCTGAGAGTAGCCTACGGCACGTGTGACAGCAAGCACGTATGCATGTTCAATCATTTGAACCGCTTTCAACACCCACCCGGGCCATATGACCATCCAGCGTCAATCCCAATTAAACAACATTAAACACCTTTCCATCCACCCCTTCCCGCCAAAGACACCCACGCGTTCAGGGCGACACACACAAAATTATTAAATTCGCACCCACCATGCCCTCTCGTCACCGACTGTCGGCGAAATCCCTTTGTCATCTTATTTCATCCTCCATCCAATCCAGGCCTGTCCAATCTGACGTCCGTTCCGCACGCATATATATATGTAAGGCCTACGCAGCACACCCGGCTTAGTCCGGATGTTCTAACACCAGTGAATAAATCATACAGACCTTCACTGACCATCTCGCTTCGAGACCACCTTCCTGGGCCCCATTCTTCCTATCTCTCTTTCGTAATAGTCACACTGACGATGGCGACAGTGTGGGTTCCGAGTAATAACCATCAGGTTCCTCCCACTCCATCCGCAATATCGGAAGGTTCGTCATCAATCCCCACACCCAAGACTTGTGTTGACGTGACCTCTTGGTAGTAAAAAAATACGTCAACGTAACGATCCAGGTCTGCTTTCTCCATTTTACAGAAAATCCTCACATCTCAGGTATGTACATAAGCTCGCGAAATTGTCGGAACTTTTCACCAAGTTTTCGCCGAATGGCAAGGTACACCTTTCTGAGTTCACTTCACAGATTACCCACAATTCTCTTATCGATTGTGAAAGACTTTGATGCCATCCATCGCGTCATCAACTAAGAATCTTTGTCGACGGAATCGGCCACCCGTGGTACGTGGTCATGCGCAGAACCGCTCGTATGCCACGTTCATTTCCCCTACCTCCATCCGTCCTCTTCCGCCCAACCAAGCTTATCGTCATTCCCATCCAGCGACTGCACGACTGGGGGCAATCCGAGTACCTCCGTATCACCATCCATAGTATCCCCATCCATCGGCGCATATGAACATCCATGTCGATATCGACAACCCTTTTTCCTTACGACAGTTTGTGTACCGGCTCTTGCCTCAACTTTAGCCGCCTCTCACGCGCGCATTTATGCTCTATGTATAGCGCGACCCAAAGAAAAGAGAAAACCAATTCCATCATCTCGCAAACGGCCGATCCATCAATACACCAAGTCAATCACGCAAGCTCATGCTTTTCCCCAACTCTCGAGTAACAGCTACTTCAATTCATTGCAATCGTTCTACTTTTTTTCTTTATGCTCGCTTCTCCCCTTCTTTGACAAACCAACGAACCAGAACCAATCGTCTCTCCCGCCTTGGCACCCCGACCCGCTGCCAGCATACAATGTTACATGTGGCAGTAACGTAAAACCAGCGTCATACCTCCAACTTCGAAAGCTTCTCTTACTCGACTCGTTACCATGCGATGATCCCGATTTCCGAAATATGAATATGAATTGGACCTTCCCCTTCCCTCCTTCCCCCACCAGCGTCTGAACAAGCAACAAATGCCCCTCATCTCAATCAGACTTTTTGGATCCGAGTCAACCTATCAGGAACCAGCGCCATGAACGATTAACTGATAGACGGACAGACGGTCCACGGTCCACATCCCCGTTCCCCTTCTCTTCTTCAGGTTCAAGGCCTTATCGCTTGCATCATCCGAAACGATAGCGTAACGTATGTACGCCGATCTCCTCTTCACATATCACATGCATCATCAAGGACTGATCAGGCCATGTGTGAATAACAACCTAACAGGAACCGTCACGCGCAATTGCAAGCTTCGTGAAATTCGAAAAGAAGGAAACAGAGTTCTCATCCACACGAAGTTGGCTGGGTCGGGCTCACCCTTGTTTCCTGATTCCGTAACGTTCCCTCAGGTGGATGACGATTAAATCCGCAACTTCTCCGTTATCCAGCCGAATCCGAGTTGTCAGTCGTGAGTCGTGACGTGTTTCATCCATTCAATTCTCGCCAAAAGGCAGCCGCATGACCACATCAATGATGCGTCAACCTATCTATCATAAACACATGATGCCGTACATTGTACAGTACTTGGCCCAACACCGAGCTTTCCACGTCTCCTCCACTCGTGTGCTTATACTTTTACCATGACCAGGTGGAGAAAAAAGGATCCACGATCCCAGCCGTCGATCTTTCGAGTCTAATCAACCTATCCTCGGATGTCATCATCGCCGTGGCCAGTTCCCTCCGCCAATACTTGCTTACCAGTAGCCTATCTCGCCACTCGGAGCGGTCCTCCGTCCCCATCAGATCGTGGCATTTGGTGATAATCCGTATTCAACCTTCCGCCACCACCCGATCCATTGAAGGCTGCCTCGGAGTATTCCGCGTGGCTCAATCTCTCTTGTATTTTATACATCTGCTATATATATGCCGTTGCTAACTTACTGCAACAGTTTCATGATTTTAGAAAAAGGTTGAACGACAAAGTATTCTAATATACTTGGCCCTGCACGTCAAACTCTTTCACCCTGCTTTTCCCCCTGGAGCTGTCAATGTCAATGTCTCGACGTTGGAATGGCCTTTTGGGGCGGAAGAAGCCGTGAAAAATTTAATTGTCCAAGGGGTGGTGGTGTCCACGTCGCGACGATCATTTGTGTCGTCCGTTTTGAGCGATCGTCCCATCAGGTGGACTTTGGAAATCGAAGGATGAACGAAGCAAGCCCCTCTCACAGGATTTTGGCATGAGATGAAGAGTGAAACAGCGAACAGGGATCTACTGAAATCGCTTTGACTTTTTGGAACGAGAAAAAAAAACGATTTGAAAACAATCAACGTCAAGAAATTTTTCAAAAGGAACCAGGTTTGTCAAAACTTCAACCCTCAGCAAGACTCATCACATCCAGCGGGTCCACCCTCTTCTTCAACTCCTTCAACCTCTGCACATTCCCCCCATATATATCCTCCAACGTCGTATCATACGCCGCATATCCCGGAAACTTCCCAACATCCACACCCTCGCGCACCGCAACCTCGCAAACTCGCTCCGCACTCTGCCTAACCGCGTTGTGCATCGCAGCATCATGTGCCGGGTCTTCCCAGACGAAACAAATCAAGGACGGAGAGAAGCCGTACGTACGGTTGGCCGGGTAGGCGCTGGAGGCAGGGTTGTGGGACAAATAGGAGGAGGGGAGAGGTTCGATGGCGTAGCCCGAGGCCAGTTTGGGACCTAACTTGGTTCCACAGAACTATGTAGAAACTTCCCGAGTCACATTTCATTATCCTTCGAAGGGTCTTTTTTTAAAATAAAAAAAAAGAAACACACCACGGTTTCGTTCAGAATAGTTTCCATGAGATTCGGGGTATAACGAGCGAGAGGCACGGTATCGGACGCCACTCTAGATGGCAGAAGCACGCGTCGCAGAATATGAAAGAATTTTCATCGGTGGATGATGCTTACCTCAAATTCTTGAAAGTGGTGTCTGCGTCCAACGATTGGACAAAAGCCGGGTAACTCTGTGTCTTGACTGTTTTTTCAACCGACGGGGTACGTAAAAACGAATCAAACAAGCCGGCTGGAGGCTGAGAGGCGTCGTAGAACGCGAAAAGCGCAGGGAAAAACTAAGAGCGGAGAGAGTGAGAACGTTCCTTGCAAGTCATTATTGATCTCGCCGATCCCAATCGGGAATCCAACGAGAGGAATGGATACCCACCGTCTCGTTTTCAAACACGTTGCTGACAAACATGCAAGCTTTCGGGTCGGTGACGTTTTCTGAGAATGCTAGAACGGCTGAGGATAGCTCGGAGATCTGAGACGAATCGTAAATAATTTCACCCCCCTTGTGATATGCAAAGTCGTCAGTCGGTGGGTGGAAGTGCAAAGGTGGAGGCGTACCCATACACGCCCTTGAGGGAAGGTTTTCAAAGTCAACCTGGTGACGATACCCTGTGTCAATGAGCCAGGTAGTAATCATAGCAAAAGATCCCAATCGCGCACTTGACGTGCACTTACAAAGTTGTTCAAACCACCCTTGACATGAAACACTCATACCAAGAACAGAACGAAGGTTTTGCACGACTCACCTTTAAACCAATGAAAAATTCCGGATCTGACTTCGCCGTGACCTTCACAGCCTCGCCATCAGGCTTGACAAGTTCAAACGTCAAGACGTTATCGATCGCCAAGCCATGCTGGTTCGTCTTCCAAGAAAATCCTATGTATCACCAGACAATCGTCAGCACAAACCTCGGGAGAAACGACAAGCCATCCTTTACCTCCTCCAAGCACAAGCCCAGCAACGCCAACATGCGACAACCTCCCCCCAACGACACTCATATTGTGCGGTTCGAGGACGTCATACAACTCGTCCCACGTCATACCCGCTCCCACGACCACAGACTGGGAGTGGGGGTCGTACTCGAACTCCGAGAAGCACGACATGGCGATGAGGACACAAGTCGATGAAGAAAAGCCGGGTTCCAGCGCATGTCCATCGCCTTTTACCTACAACAAATGGGCAGAGTTTGGTTTCAAAATACTGGTTCTGGATTCTTATAGGAGAGCGACGGTGCGTACCGCGAATGGTGTGTGTGTATTTCCGAGTATCCTCAACTGAGGAGGGTAAGCACACGGTCTGTAAGGAGGGCACAAAGAGACAACATACAACGATGCCGACATCAGCCACTGTTCCCGGTTCAACGGTGCATTTTGCACGTTGCGAACTCGAGGACGCGAAATAGTATATATCCTTGTCGAACTGGGCGTCACCTGTGCGACAACCCTCAATATCCCGCTTTTCAAGTTGTGAGAATGGCGGGTGCTTACCTGGTATGCGACCTGACTCGCAGGCGATACGGCATGGATAATAGATCGACAAACTGCATTGAACGTCTGTTTGTTACTGGCACGACTCGTCGTACTGAGGTAAGCGAGGCTGAGGGCGATGAGAGCTGCCTTCAACAAGAAGGGCATAGTGTTGCCACCTAGCAGGGAAATGCAAAGACTGGGTCGAGGTGTACTGATCTTGCCATTATTAATTCTGGCCGGCCCAGTGAATGCACCGGTGGCTCCTAAGCTCTGAACCTCATCACGAGAAAGTTGAAATTTGGTGGTTCTGATGATCTATCGCAACCTCAAGGAGGGAAACCAAGTGAAGTGTAGGCTCAAAGGAACGTCACCAAACTCGATCAGCCCAGTAGTTTTCAAGAGCTTGACAGGGAAAGAGAAATTTGGAGTTTCCCATCGCCCTGACTCCGAATATTGCCGAGGTTACGTGCGACTTGGGGGAGGCTAGAGGGATCAAGGACTTCGCATGGACTCGATGGAACGTTGGAAGCAGGTTTTGGAATCCGGAGAAGGGACATTAGCCAAGCCACTCTTCCGGACTTGAACGGCCGGGGCGCGCCTTCTAGGAAGACGCGTTTACGATAGTATGATTCATGACACTTGGCCCGTCAAGAAACCCTTGGTGAAAAGGCGCAATGACGTCGACAATGTGGCGAAGTTGAAAACGTAACCAAATCGAGTCGAGGACCGTGCAATCCAGCTCGAGCCGAGTAGTGCTCGGAGTCAAGACACGATGCCAACGTCGGACGTAAAATGATAACTGGGGAAGTTGGGATGAATGTGGCGATGGCATGAGAACAATGACAGCACTGACTGCCATGTTCTGTTTGGCTGGTTTGACGCGTCGACCCAGGGTCCGTAAGCCAAATCTTTACCTATAAGTAATCGGATGAAGCACTTGCGACGCATTCTCGCCATAACGGGATGGTGGTTCTACCCCCCAATGTTCAACTTCAATGAAGCTTCAAGTTGTAATTTGGGGACTTTTGATCATCAAATGTTAAAGTAAACAAGTACAAATCACCTGTGCTAAGGTAGACGCCATCCATAACCATCCAATGTCACGTGTTTTTGCGTGATTTAGACGTGACAATGACTGAAAATTCTAAATGAAACTCCCCGCACACTTTTGAACAAAAGTCGAACGAGTAAAATTTAGAATAAGATCTTCCCGAGATAATACTCATTTCCGATTTGTGAAAGATTAGTTGTAGAATAAGATTTTGATTTTATGGTTGTTTCCTCAGTTAAGTGTGGGGTATGTAATCATTGATGCAGGAACGCCTCCAAGAGTACGCGACAGAACGCGTCGAAACTCCATCCTCGCCCCTATGTCATTTTGTGTCTATCATAACTAAATGGGTAATATGAAAGAAGCAGGTTGGACTCTTGAATAGAAATTGGGCCAGGAAAAAGCTGAAGAGAGACACAACTGAGGGTGGTGTTGTTACCCTATTTCGTATTCTTATTCCTGACCTACACTTACTACATGTTAATCTTGCCTGTCTACAGCTATTCTGCGCTCGTTTGGAGGTCAAGATCGCCTCATTCTGACTTTTCTCAATGTACCTGCCATATCGGTACATGTTCGGCGTGCTTTCATAATCCGTTAAGCCATTTGTCACAGAACAGTCACGCCACATGACATTGGATGGTTATGGAGTGCGTCTAGATCTACCTTAATTAGTTTGTATTCTTGTTCCTTCTCTCAACTTTTGATGCAAGGTGAACAAGTTCAACCCACTTGTACCAATATGTAAATTTGGATCTTAACGACAGATTACTTCATCCTAGGGTCTCTCGCTTGATCCAGAGAGGGATACAGTCTCTCCGTCAAACCAAGCCGAACAGAACACGTCGATGATCATTGTTGTGTTTTCTGTTTGGAGCGAAGCGTCCATTTGGTGGACTTTTGGAATTGGAGAGTGAGCTGAGCAACTCCGTCTCGGGGTTTTGATACTGGTGAGTGGGCCGCTGCGATGCACGGCAGTATCCGAGTTCGAACCAGTAAACAATATTCATAGACAAATCAATTAGGTGTAGGGGCTGTGTGCTGTACCGTATCCAGTAGATGGCAGTACA
>Ga0307516_10001456_pt1 | contig 32730 bp, 41 predicted proteins | sample 19_EM_MG_FD_203310 | JGI IMG/M metagenome (GOLD analysis project Ga0307516, IMG submission 203310) | Populus trichocarpa ectomycorrhiza microbial communities from riparian zone in the Pacific Northwest, United States - 19_EM | ecosystem: Host-associated > Plants > Roots > Unclassified | place...
TGGGAGGGGGCAGACGATAGGACCCACCCGGTAGGGGAGAGGCAGTGGGCGTGGGATCCGGCTCGGTCGTGCCGAAGCGAGTCCAATCCGGCCGGCACTTGGAGTCAAAGGGGATGCCAGCGCTGTGGTATGCCTGCTGGACGAAGGCCTGGTTTCCTGGGAGCGGACTGCTGGGGGCAATCGCGATGGCTTGAGGGGCCCGCGACGCAACTGACGTGCACGCCAGCGGCTTGGGCATCTCTATCGAATTTCGGGCGCTGATACCCGCGACGATGCACAGTTCTGCCTATCAGTGATCCGCCAAACGAGGCACCAGCAGGGCCATCAAGCTCTATGGCCGCTGTACGGAAGAGAGTCAGCCAACCATCACAGTATCCCCTTTTGCGGATGTGCACACCAGAAGACGACATGAGGCGCGCAACTATCTGTGATGTTTTCCCGCTGATCTGCTGCTTCGGTGTCTAGCAGTTGTTGCTCAGGCTTTGTGAACAGTAAGCTGTAACAGCAAATGCCCAGGCCATAGTTAGCCCTCGGCTCCATACTGTGCTAGAGGGATCAACGAACAGTAAAGGTTTCGGCCATATACAGCTCTCGAGCCGCGTGCTGTACGAACAGTGAAGGCCCAAGTCAAGACCGCCCGACTGACTGCAGCAGCTGCAGTCGCCCTGCCGCGCCATGATCCTCCGTGGATAATACTGAGCCACTGCGATCATTTACTTATGTTTATTGGGGGCGATGATGAAAACTGCACACGGATTAGTATTTGTCCTGGAGAGAAACTCAATGCTAAGGAAGACCACAGCCGAGTGACCGAATCACCGACCCCATGGATGGAAGCAGGAAAAACGCCCCCTCCCTAGATCGTTGAGACGGGGTACAATCTATCGGGTAAGCGGAACTATCAACCCCCATGTTCAGATGGATGGAAAGAGAAATGAAAGCAACGGTCGGCGAAAGAAAAAAAAAAAAGATCATACGAACTCGGACTTAAGCGCAGGAGGTTAAGCTCATGTAGCCAGAACATGGACGGTCATGATTTCTCACCCAGCACATCTAAGCGCGGGGGCCTACACCGGCGAGCCCTCCACGTATCCGGGGCGGGTAGGTGGATCCGTTAGCCAGCTCCCGGAACGGGGACGGCGAGCAGCTCCGTGCAGTTGCGTGTCCATAGCCGAGTGACGCCAATAACACGAACGGCAATTGACTCCACCACCCGTTTTTGTGGGGATTGACTCCTATACCACCCAAAATTTAGGGGGTCTCCAGTACCTCCCTCTTTTGGCGAGTGACAGGAAATGTAATCGTCGCGACGACGTCCTCCACTCCACACCACCAACAGCCCGCTCCCGCCTGCCGCCCCCCTCCCTCCAGCACCGCCACCTCCATACCACCGCATGCTACCACGAGCGTCTGTGTTCTCATCAGCGGTGGCAGAGCTTGCAATTGGACAGCAACCGGCAGTTCTTGTGGTGTCCTTGGATTCCCATTGTGGAAAAAGCTCCACAGGGGCAGCCCCCATCCAGTTGGCCCAGAAATATGTAGAAGTCGAGCCTGTTGAACCTGCGCGTACTGTTGTCTCACGAGGGCGCCTTGCCAAAGAGCCCTAGTGGAAGGGAGATCTTCACACGTGCTGCTCAACGTGTAAAAGGCCGCCCACTAAGTACGCTCCCAGGCACACTCGGAGCAACACCCAGAGCAGAACCGATAGTGCTACATACCAATCCGCCTTACGAACTAATACTCCATTCTTCTCCTACTGTGTTTTCCTTCGTGCCGTCGCGGCGATTCCAATTCCTATCACTCGCAAAAAAAAAGGGGGGGGTGATACCGGAGACCCTATGAAATTTTGGGTCAATTCCATAAAAAACGGGTGGTATGGGAGTCAATTGCCGTAACATGAAACATGGCTCCCTGAGCGCTTGCTCTGCACCACAACCGCAGGAGAGACGAGTCGCATTCGAGGTGCGCCACTGCATGAGCACCAGGCGCAGCAATCCCGCACATGACACGAGCACTCACAGATGCTCACTCGCGTCGTCCGACGATTGGGCCCCGGGGGAAGGGAGGGGGTGGCGGATAGCGACAAACATACCACTGCCGACCAAGAAGCGGCCGGATGGGACAGTGGCGGGTAGTTCCAAGAGACTTGCCTCGAGGTTCTACCAGCTGAAGAGTCACTGCCTAACCAGCCAGTACCAACAGTAGACGAGGAACCAGCTGCTGGTGGCGCCCGTACAGGACGCAGACGCGGGGGCATCCATCTGGAAACATCAGCAGAAATACCCCGTGGGCAGAGGTGCGGAGGGGGACAGGGAGAGGTAAGGACTGGTTCAAGATCCGGGACCTCCCCACCAACAGACGCGGGGAGGCGGGTCCCAGCCCCGGTTGAGGAAGACGCACAGAGTGAGGCCGAGGAGGGCGAACTCCGGGGGAGGCAGCATAGGGGAGAGGCCGAGGAGGCTGGCGCTGAAGGTGAGAGACAGCCACTGTCCCTTCCCACGCCCTCCCCCATGGCTTCTGCTGGAGAGGACTAAGGAGACTGCAGTACTGGGGGCGGATTTCCTCAGTCTTTTCCTTTGCCATTTCTTTTGTGATTTCCTCCCACCGCTCCCGGGACAGGCCCGGGCGGAGGGCAAAGGGGGGGAGCCTGCAACGAGCTGCTTTCGCGCGGACCGCGGGCAGTTTGTTCTCGCCCTGATCTAGCCAGGTCACATGCGAATAATGAATAAATACCTATATAGGTAAGTACATATGTATGCGTCAGGGGGTACACGGGGTCTCACTCGCATCCCTCGGCCCTGGGTGCCTCGGCGATTCCCCGGGTGGAGGCGACTATCCTTCGGATGACCTCGGGCGGGCCGGACGTCGGGCCACCCACGGGAGGTATCAGTGCAGCCGGACTCTCTATCCCGGCCAATGCGGACAAGCGGCTCGCCTCGAGGTTCTACCGGTTGAAGACACTGGCCAGCACCTCGAGTGAACGAAGAGCCCACCCGCCGCCAAGCGCTGGCGGTGCCGACACAAGACCCAGACGCCTGTGCGAGAATTTCCCGGTGTGGAAGCGCCAGCAGAAGAACCTGTGGGTGGGCGAGGTTGAGGAATGACTATGGTTGTTCCCCACACCCCGACTTCATGGCCTCGGCGGGAGAGGAGCAAGGAGGTGGGTTTCTTCCGTTCTTTTCGTTTGCTATCTATCTTCCCGGCGTGTTCTACTCTCTCGGGGACAGGCCAAGGCGGAGCCACGACGAGCTGCAAGGCGGATGGGTCACGTATCTATGATATTCTCTCGGTCGCGCGAAGGACTACCCGCTGTGAACCCGGCCTTACCGGCGGCGGACGTCACATCGAGTTCTGTCATTTAGATAGTCGCGCGATGTGGCTGTTGCACACACTAGAAGCGTGAGCGAGAAGCTGTGCTTCGCCCACCCACCGTTGAGGAGAGCCAATTCGCGCCCGGGAGAGAGAGCCGGGTCCAGCTGTACCTCCACACTATTCGTCTTGCGGTCCGGATGCGAATCACGTATCTATGGCCGCGGCTTTCTTTATTTCTTTCTTTTTTTTTTTTTGTTTATTCATCAATCGCATGCGATCGACCTATCTAGACCATGGCGGTGTAGAGTACACACGTCCAGCTCCGTTCCACCGTCGCCGCCACCGTAAGTCAGCCCCGCCGACGGCTCCGCCCGAGCTGATGTGTATCTGGTGTATGTAGTCGCTGCATGCGTGCGGTGCGGCTGTGCGCCCCGGTCCGGTCTCCCAAAATGTCAGATCTTCGATCTCCCCCAAGTTTCCCGAGCGTTGTACTTTGTTGTGTAGTACAGACCTTCAAGGACCTTTTTTTTCAAAAAAAAAGAAATAGAAAATAAAAATATCCCCATCTTCCGGCTCTCCCAGCCCTGTTCCTCCGGCAACCACCACCCCACCCGCCCCGGCCCTCTCAACAAAACGTCCCCAGGCACGACAAAAAAGCAGGCAGGCAGCTAGGTCGAGGCGAGTCGGTGTTAGTCACACTCCGTCTTTTGCGGTCCGGTTGGTCGGTTGGTCATACAATACTCGGCTCTCCTAGTGACGAAGGCGGAGTAAGACGTACGTGTAGCATGATCCTGTCTGTATGTATGTACATATGTAAGCAGCGCTGATCCCCCCAGCTCGGATGCGGCCGTCAGATCCGCACGCTGGGCGCTGGGACGCGACGGCTCAACGCTGGGCACCCACCGCCCGTGTGCTTCTGGAAGCTGAGCCTGAGCCTGAGATTGAAGTCACAGGCGAAACTCAGGCGAGCGTGAAAGTGACGGTAATTCCCCAACAGAACAAACCAGATGAAGAAAACCCGAAAAAGAAAAAGAAAACCACCTGATACTCGAAGGAAAAAATGGAAGCACAAGAAAAAAAAAAAATAGCAAGATATCAACGCCGCTTTGAGTCCCCAGATAGACCCGCCCAAAAAGAAAGAAAAGATGAAATGAAATGAAGACATGGAAAAACGACAAACTCCGGCTTTCCCGTAACAAAGCAAACCCCAATAATCCCCAGTGTAAGAAGCGAAATAGAAGAGAAGATCAAGCACAAGAAGAAATGTATGTAAGTAATATGGTTGTCCGCAAACGAAACCGATCCGGAGCCGACAGAGAAATCCCATTCTCTGGCGGCCAGCAGCCTTGAAGATAATTGATAAACGCCGTCCGTGTCCCACCCCCTTCCGGTCCCTATATCCCCCTTTCCACCGTCCTAGCCCAAGAAAGAAAGGAGGGGGGGGGGGGAGGAAAAAGAGAAAAGATATAATAAAATATAAAAAAGGTTCCTCCACCAAATTTCGTCCACCCGTCAGTCCGCGTGCATGCCATGAGATTGTCGTCCGACCACGATCAAACAGCGACCCGACGGCCACTGCCATTGTTCGTCTCGCGCGACTTTGCCGGCTTGGATCTCGACGACCTGGACTTGCCATTGCACGAACGCTTCTTAACGACGCCGTTGGTCTCGGTCAGGCTTCCGGTGCTGCCCTTCCTCGAGCCACCGCTGGCGGGGGAGACCCTTTTGACCAACTCGCCGAGCTGACGGAGGAGATCGTCGTTGGTCTGCATGAGTGCCATCGACTGCCGTTTCCTCCGCACATCCTCGAACGGGTCGCACTCGACGTCCGACGTCTCGGGCGATGCGTACCGCGACTTTGCTTTCGAAGTCGTCAGAGCGAACGATGCGAGCGTCGCGGTCAGAGTATCGTCGTGCGCACTGTTGAAATACGTGCAGCACGAGTCGGAGTCTATCGGCGATACGCTGGGAGAGTGCATTGGCGACAGCGGGGGCGTCAGAGGCTCGGAGGACGGCTGCAGAGAGAGAGGCTGTCGACAGGGACGAGGGGCGGGTGTGGGTGCTAACTTCGTCGGCGAGGGTAGCGGAGAGTCGTTCGCGGCGGGAGCAGCTGGCGAGGGGAAGCTGAAGTTCTTGAACATTGTTGCAGTGAAGTCAAGTTCGGGTTGTTCTTTCCGACTTTCCGAGATGGCGATCGAACACGGGTAAGAGTCGAGTGTGGGGGGGGGGGGGTTCCAATTCTTTTCGCCGATCGAGGATTCTGTTGAGATGTAGGTACGTGAAGCGGGCGAGCGGGGAGGGGGGGTTGAAGGGCTTTTAAGGCAAGATCTCAAAGTGCAACCCTGCGCTGTCGTAGCACAATTCGCAGGACAATGCTGGCTCTTGCCGGCTTTGCTTTTCCTTTTGCTCTGGGTTGCGCTGTTGGCAGGCAAGCAGGCAACATCTGGTTATCTAGTTGGACAGCAGCAGTAAGAGCACTCTGCACCACTCTACACGCAGGAAGCATCCATGCATCCGGCCGTGGTGGCTTGGTGGCTTGCTGCCTTTCCGCCGACTCAGCTTCCGCCCACATCTCGCACTAGGCCAGACCGGATCCCACGCACCGCCAGAGAAAGAGAAAGGGCCCCTGCAAACCCGCCGCCGCTAGCTCTCTCCCTCTCGCGGAAACCCCTGCGATCAAAGAGTGGCCACTCACCTTGCACACTTCCCGGTTTCCGGAACACGATGATGCTTGTGCGTGGCGCTGTGTGGCAAGGCCGGCCCCGGGTGACGGGAGGATGAGGAAGGAAGGAGGGAGGCGACGGAAAAACAGGGAGCAGCCATGTCCGACCAGAGAGCGAGCGGAAAAGGTGAGGGAAAAGGGGAGGGAGAAATGTGCAATGCCAAAACGTAATGGGGACAACCCGAGAAAAAGAAAGGTGCTCGGAAAATAAAACAACTAGATATGTAAAAGGGCATTCCCGTCCTAAACGAAGCGAAACGGAACGCAGGTGGCCGAAAACATGCACTCTTCGGTGCGTGCGGAGTGCGCTGTGGCACGCAGCATCAGCAGCAGCATCAACAGCCGATAACTCCCTTCACGGCTCGACATCGGCACATGCTCTCTGCAAGCTGTTTCGCGTCCCTATTCTCCCCTCCGATTCTTGCTCTCGATAACCGAGAGCTCCGTGCTGCAGAGGAACCCAGAGAACGCAGCTATGTACTCTAGCTGCTCTGCGTCCTTCCCACCTTCCTTCCCCTTCGAAGCTTCATTCCACCGCCGGAAATAAAGATCTCGAGAGTAGCGTAGCGCACTCACTCTGTCCAGATATGACGGGTAGATATGTGACGATTCGGTCTGGCCGTCGTTGTCGCGGAAAGGAGCCACACTTTCACCTTCCTCTTCGTCCCGTCTGCCGGCAGGTTCCGGCCCGGCCGGTCGCGATCTGGGCTGGAGGAGGCACATCAGCACCCACGCAAACCGCTATCGAAATCGACACCACACCGGATGCAAATAGCACCCTATCGAAGAGTCCCGTTTCCAGCGATGGGACGCAGATATCGCTCTCGTGTCTCCAACACACGCACTCTCTCGCCCATGCAGAGTCGGGAAAACACACTTGGACAGCAGAGATATCTACGGGTGGAGCCAGCCCACAGGAACCATGACATCTGGCCCTGCGGAGGCTCGCGTATCTTTCTTTGGTGGCCGCGAGAAAGGAAGGAAGTCGGAACGGAAGGACCGGGAAGGGAGAGGAGAGGACAGGTGGGGAGGGGGCGGGAATGTGGGTGGGTGGGCGATCAACTTCTGGAACCCTTCTAGCGCCGCTGTTCGGCAGTGGGGGGGGGGGTTGCGCGAGGTCTTTTGACTCATGCTCGCGACGCGACAAAGTCTCGTCGCTGCTTCCGGCATGTATGTATGTACGAGCAGACGAGGCGTGCGGGCTCCGTCGCGGTGGTGGCGGTGGAGATGATGATGGTGATGATGATGATGATGATGATGGTGGTGATGATGCTGATGGATGGCGCTGGCGGCTGCAATTGGCGGCGCGGGGGTGGTGGCTGGCCTGACGTGTTCATGTCCGCCGCCCGCGAGCGCTATGTATCGCCTCCGCCCTCAACGGTATCTACTCTATGTATGTGCACGAAAAGGGCGGCCGCCCGAGAAGAAGGCAAGAAATCTGACGGGACAGAGCTGGAGAGTGTCCGCGTTGTCGCTACCAGCTGAGTCATCGCTCCGGGCTGGATATTCCCGCATAATATGTAGTGTTGACGCGCTGTAGTTTTTTTTTTTTTTTTTTTTGCATGTCTGCACGCCTGCATGTCTCCCCTTTGTCCCGCATCTCATGCTCGCGTCGCAGGACACTTTTCTTTCTTCCTTTTTCTTCACTTCGACAGGAATCCGGACAGTCTTCTCGACGGTTCTGGAGCTGGCCTTGCCCCTCCGTGGCGGCAAATAACAATACGTATCTAACGATAATCAGCAAGAAAACGAAACCGAAAAGAAAAGAAAAAGAAAAAGAACACAGCTGTCCGTTTGTGACAAACCCATGTCGGTTCTGTACGCCACTCTCGCCCCTTCTCGTGCCTGCTCCCGTCGTTTCTTTTTTGTTCTCCGACGCCAGGTTGGGGACCGGAGGCGAACAGGCAAGGCTGCAGCACCATGGAATCTTGATACATGTGTGTGTGTGTGTGAGGCGGGTTATAAAAAGCTCCCGCCGCAGTGCTTCCTCAGCTTTGTCGCAGGCTGGAGCGCTGTATGGAGAGGTACCTATGGAGTTGCCGACTGCCGTGTGGTTTGTTTGTTGTTCGACACAAACACTCACTCACCACCCACCGACGGGACGACGACTCGGTTGATTTGTTTTCCTGCTCCGCGCGAAGGCCTCCAGCGGCTGGCGGCGGCGGGGGTTGCGCTCGACGTGTCGAAGCTTTGGGCGCCGGGCGAATCGGCGCTCCGGACATCTGTGCTGCCTTACCGGAGCCGGAGCGGTGCTACGACTGGTCCATGGCGGCGAGCTAGCTGTGGGCGGCGCCGTCCACTGGGCGACACGAGAGCAGAGAGCATGCGGATACTACGCCTGGCGGGCGCTCGCAGGCGGATTCGCCGCGGCCATCCGTCACGCGCAGCCACTGCATGGCGATCGCTGCACAACCACAAGAAGCAGATGGAGTCGTCGATGTTTGTAGATACATATCTCTGCTGGGCGCGTGGCGAAGGGGCTGGGGCTGGGGCTGGGGCTGGGGCTGGCGGGATCCCCCGCCTTCCGCGATAACTGCCGCCTAGCCGTGGCGGACCGAAGGGAGCAGGCTCGTGCGGTGCGTGGAGTGGAGTGCATCGTGAACTTTGTCAGCACGGACCGCGCAGGTGCGACAGGAGAGGTTTCCCCGCCCCACAGACGGCGTATTCAGCCCCTGGCTGGGGCAATCTCCGGCCCCGTCGTGTGGAGGGATAAGAGCCCTCCTCCCGCCGAGCTGGAGCTCGAGCCGCCGAAAACAAAATCCCGATTCCCAATCTCACCTCCCTTGAACCCGCCCCCGTTCATCCCCTTCGATCCGATCCGAGCTCAAAAATTCCATTCTTTTGATTTTTTTTTGATTTTTTTTTTGATTATAGAGTAGCTATGTGCTCTACTCTACCTTCCCTCCAGAGCGCAGTGCAACCAGCAACAGCAGCAGCAGCAGCAGCAGCAGCAACAGCAAAAAAGGGCCTGAACTTCACTCCCTCCTGGACCATCGAGCGGCCTGAGACCATGCGCAGGGCACGGGCCGGTTTTTCTTTTCTTTTCTCTGTTTCTCCTTTCGTATCGTGTGGAGTAGGAGGGGGAGGGTTGCTCACATACATATGCAGGTAGCTGCGTCGATAGGAAGAGGGCCGTGGACAGGAGTCAGCAGTTTTTTTGGTTTAATCATTACTCGCATGCGACCTATCTAGATCATGGCGAGATTATGTATGTACGGTCCGTTTCCTGTCCGCTGTCCGCGCGGTGGCGGCACGTTGCGCAGTGGAGCTCCGGGAGAACCCTCCACTTCTGCCAGCTGCGAAGGGACCGACTGACCGAGACAGCGATGGGGAGGAGAAGCCAAGAGCAGCTATCCGACAGGTAGAGTAGATGTAAAGCCCTAGACTCTCCAGGATTGGGGCAGGAAAAGGAGGATCCACTCCTACCCTGACCTACATAACCCTCAGCAAAGTTATGTGCATATGAAGGTGAAGGCGTAGTCTAGTATGTAGGTTCGAGACTACCCAAGCACACTTCGGTCCCTGCGAGAGTTAGGACTCTGGGGGAACAGCCGGACGTCACCTCAAACGATCTGTCTAGTGGGTTTTCGATGGTCATTGGACTCTTTAGTCAGACAAGTCCACGTCTGAGGAAGTTCAAACAAAGGCTTGTCAACGTCCGGATGAATCTGTCATTCCAGACCGAGTTGCTCCAACACGTCCAGTAGGGTTGCTCACGGCATTCAAACCACTTGCGTTCGTCAGGCTTGTCCGAACTTCCCTGGGGGGGGCCTTTGCTGGAAGGAGTGAGGGCTCAGTGTCCTTCATATTTGCATCCCCAACGCAGAGCGAGGTTTGGGGCTTCTCGGGAGTCGGGCCCACTACGGATTTATTTTTTCCGGCTGTCATTTATCGCATGCGACTTATGGAGATCATGGCAATGTACACACACTGTCCGTCCCCGTCCGCAGTCCGCAGGGCCCCACACACTGCGGACTGCTGAGCGTGGGCTCGTGTGTCCCGGACCGAGTGAGCGCGCGTGCAGACGGTAGTTGCAAGTCGTCTAGATACCCCCCCCCCCCATCCCGCACACGTATGCATGTGTGTATCTAGGTGGATATGTGCTCGATCCGCTCCCTTGATCCCCGCGAGCTGGCCCGGCAGCACAGCAGCCGCGGCGGGCACACACGCACGCAAGCAGCAGAGTTGCGTATATAGCCAGCGCTCCAACTACCACGCTCCAACTGCCACACTCGTCCAACAACCACATAGCTGCACACGCACCCTCCATGCTCCGCCCCTGCGCGGGCGGGTAGAGCTTGAGTGCGGCGGTGGGGAAGATGCAGATACATCGCAGGGCGTGCCGGCATCGATGAGGGCCGACCCCCGCAATAAGCACCAGCCTACAGATGGAAAAGAAGAAGAAAAAAAGCGCACCGACGGGAGGGGAGTAGGGGACAGATGCATCTAATTCCCTGTCGTTCCTTGTGCAGGCACCCCCGTTTGTTCGAGGTGTGTTGGGGTACGCCAATCCGAGTGATTGCACGTGTCGAGAAAGGTAAGTTAGTGATCGGCTGTAGTGCGGCGGTGGATGGGCAGCGAGAGTGAAGGGGGAAGAGTCACTATGTGTCTGTGGTCCTGGTACAGCTAGTCATGTGCATCGCTCGCCCCCGGAAGGTCTCGGTCACTGTGGGATGTGCAGGATTGGCTCGCACGCATTATCTAGAGACGCCCGCCATATAATCCGTCCGGTCCTACACGCTGATATCCTCCTCGTTCCTGGCCAGCAGTCCCTTTTCCGCCAGAAACTGCTTGACCTGTCTGACCGTGTACTCTCCGCGGTGGAACTACTCGCCGTCAGCCGTCCATCCTCACCGCGATCGTAGGAGATGCGCACCATTCCGGCCCCGAGCGCCGCATCCGTGGTCGTCTCCTCGAACACCTCCCTGAAGTGGTCTGGCGTCCCCGCACCGCTCGAGGCGATGACAGGGATCCTGACCGCCCGCTTGACGGTGCGGATGAGCTCGAGGTCGAAGCCCGAGTTCGTGCCGTCCTTGTCGATGCAGTTGAGCAGGATCTCTCCGGCGCCCATGGCCTCGACGGCGCGGACGAGCTGCTGCACGTCCATGTCGCGTCCCTCGCGGCCGCCCTTGATCGTGCACTGGTACCAGCAGTGCTCCTCGCCATTGGGGCCGGGGAACGCCGTCTTGATCGTCGTCCGAGCCGTGGCCGAGGGGGAGGACACGTAGACGCGCCGGGGATCGACCGAGACGACCACGGCCTGGTTCCCGTACGCCTGCGAAATCTGCTCGATCGCCGTGGCTCCGGAGAGTTGGGAGTCGCGGGCGTAGTACTCTTCCGCGGCGGTGACAGCGTCGCTACCGATCGAGACCTTGTCAGCACCGGACTTGAAGTACATCGTTGCGATCTGCAGCGCCGAGACGGTGGAGCCGTCCGTGTCGACCACGTCGCGGATTCCGCCGCCGATGGTGAGCGGGACGAACACCGTCTCGCTGGTCCGACGCAGGACTTCGAGCATGGGCAGGTCTCTAACCGGGCAGTTGCGGAACGAAGTGATGTTCAGGAACGTCACCTCGTCAGCACCGTCCTCGAAGTACTTCCGTGCCATCTCGACAGGCTTTCCGAGGTTGCGTACCCCACCGCCTGCGGCCTTCTCGCGGACGTCGTACTGATCGCCCTTCGTCACCACCAGATCGCCCGCGTCGTTGCTACGCACGTCGAGACACGCGATGACCCTACGAGTCAGCCCGCCCTCTGCATCCTCCTCCACCCGCGTTGCCGGCCCCGCCAACGGCGCGAGACGCTGCTGTCCGAGGAAAGCCTTCAGCACCGCCAATCCAGCATACCCGCTCTTCTCGGGATGGAACTGCGTGGCGAAGATATTCCCTCTCGAGATGGCGCCGACGAACTCCTCCTCTCCGTACCTCGCCGTAGCAACATCCCACCCGCGCAGGTCGGCATCGATCGGCTTCGCGTACGAGTGCACGTAGTAGTACTTGGCGTTCGGACGAAGCCCGAACAGCGACGCGTCGGTGAAGGTCCGTGTGGCGGCGCTGTTCCAGCCGATGTGCGGGACCGCCTTGGTGGCACTGCTGAAGAGCTCGAGCGTGCCTGGGATCACACCGAGACCGGCGTGCGACGGGGATTCTTCCGAGCCCGTGAAGAGCGCTTGCATGCCGACGCAGATGCCCATGAACGGCTTGCCCGAGGCGATGAAGCGCTGGAGGGGATCAATGTAGCCGGCCGCCGAGATCGTCGACATGCAGTGGCCGAAGTGGCCGACACCGGGGAAGATGACGCGCTGGGAGGTAGATTAGAGCTGCGCCGTGCCACCACCTGCCAATAGCGCGGGCAGAATATATCTACCTCGGCGGTCTCGAGGTCCGAAGGACTCTTGATCCATTCTACCGTGTAGCCCACTCTTTCGATCGCATTGACGAGGGACTGGATGTTGCCGCTGGGATTTTGCGCAATTGGCTGTCAGCGTCTTCGCCTGGCCGGGTACGGAGAGGAGGAGGAGGAGGAGGAGGCTCACGCTACGGTATCGAGAAGGTGAACCGTAGGCATTGTGGCCAGTGGTTGGGTTCGTTCGGCGGAGGTGGGTGGTTTTCGTTTGCTTGCTTGGCTCGAAAGGTGAAGGTGGGATGCCGTCTAGCACCACCACTCGTGTGCCTTGCCCCACCATGCAAGAGAAATTTAGAGCCTCCACGGACCCCACCACGGTGTCAGCAGTGGCGTCACGACACTTCACCCGTTATGATGGAGCCACACAGGAGAGACATGGAGAATGCGGTATCCCTTCAGGCTACCGCTGGGGAGGACCTACAGCTTCGCGAGTTTTATGGCTTCTCGGGCCCTTCTGAGAGTGCAAACCCTTTCTCTTCCCTCAATACTTGCTAGGCTCATCATGGTCAAAACTGATCGCATGCAAGTGCTGAATAAAATAAAAAAAAGTAGGACCTTGGATCGCGATCAGAGGGCTGTCTACTAAACGAGGGATTGTACCTCGCGATGAGACCTGTCCCACTCTACATATCCCACGGACCACTAGATTGATCCCAATTGCTCATTTGCTGCTGAGAGGGGCATTGTGGCGAATCCGATAAGATCTCAGTTCTCGCCTACTACTGCGCCATCACGTGCACGTGCTGCTATTCACATGGACGCACTCGAAAAGTGGGGCTATCCGACGCATCACATCAGACATCTCATATCATAGCGGTTCCTTCCACGCACAATCGGCGACCCCACAACAAATAGTGAAGCTATCGCGCGGAAAGTTGTGCGCATGACCTGGGGATATAGTGTGGGAGTGGTTGGGCGATTCACTTGGATGGCGTCGCATGAGGAACACCCCATGGACCCAGCAATGTCGGAAATTACACTCCTGTCCTGAGGAGTAGATATAACGTATTGCGCCGGTCGTGCTTGTTGCAGGAAATTGGCACCGATCGCCGCGAGACGTCTAGGTATTTGCACGGAAAATTCGAGAGACCACTTGGGTGAGCGAATGTGACTATTGGAGCCCTAACATCCGACAGTACCGTCCTTCGGCTACCAGGCTGTTAGCTGGCGAGCGAACATCTGAGAATGACAGCAAGGTTCCTAATATACCGGATGATATTGCCTGAGTTTGACACCACCATCCCTGAGGATGGCCGCCGTCTAGATACCGATCAATCAGCTTGGAGACGTGCCATATGTTAGAATCTAGACTCGCCTGAACATCCATACTATATCCTTGATAGTAAACGACTTCCGAGATGCCAACCTGGACGATCTTGATGCTACACGTGAGGCAGGGACACCTGGGCGGGTGTTAGCCAGAGCTATCAACGGGCTGGTCCAAGACGCGAGCCACATACGTATCGCAATACAATGTTGCCCCGACGCCAACTCTCTCCCTTCCCGCTTCTAGAAGCGCATTCTCCTCAGCGTGGAGGCACAGACAAGTGTCCAGACCGATGCCACCTGTGGACCCACCATTGCATCTCGCGCAGCCTCCATCATTACAGTTCTTTAACCCCCTTGGTGCGCCATTGTATCCAGTAGCGATGACGCGCTTTTCGCGGACCAGGACGCATCCCACCCGGCGCTTCATGCAATTGCTCCTCTTTGCCGCCAGCGAGGCAAGCTGCATAAAGTACGCGTCCCATCCGGGTCGCATCCTCTCGGGGTCGGTGAGGTTGAGATATACTAGCTTGCGGTGGAGGGTGGCGAGAGAATTGTCAGGGTTGACCAGTTTGATGGTGGCCCGGCCAACGATGGCGATGATGCCCGTGGCAGGGTCATACATTTGGTTGTCCGAAAGACGGAGGAACTCCTCGAGGGACAGTGATAGCTCCGCGCCAATACGCTCTTTCCTGGAGATAGATACGTTTCAGCGAATCCGGCTCTACTGAGGAGCGAACGATCGGCTCCGACCTTTGTTGGTACCGTGTCCAGCGTACGTAAACAGGCGCATCAACACTCATCAGGATGAAGAACGGCCTAATCGACAACTCATCCAGCACCTTCTTATCCTTGACGCCTGTAAGGACGAAGCGCTCCGTCCATCGTGGCGTGATGTGCTCCATCAAGTCTTCAACATCGCTGAAAGCGATCACGCTGGGACCGGGGCCGACGGGATCTGGAGTCGCGTCGCCGTCGGATTGCTCCTCGGCCAAGACAACCTCCGTGAACTCCAGAACATCGACGAGAAAGCTGGCGACAGAACGTTTTCCAGCACACAGACCTGGATGCGGGGGGTGCACACCGTTAGCATCGGTAGTAGATAGATATTACATAGTGGGTTTTCCCGTCACGGTTCGATTCAATTCGACTTATTTTTTTTTGACAAGAGATCTCTCTAGCCGCGGTCGAAGTTACGCACCTCCGCAGAGTCCTATGAGCATATCCGAAAGATTGTGGTTGTCCGGCAGGGAGCTTGCAGCGTTTTGTGTGGGTTGTTGTGGGGAAAAGGGGGTGGCAGCTGATCTATGTAGATATGTATCTATCTAGAGGACAAGGATCTAGCCGCATGTCAACAGATGAGATGTGTGGATGGGAGAAAGGGATCATCTCGACACTCACATCTCGGCCATCGCATCGCAGATTCCCTTCCACCACCCAGTGCTCGCTTCTAGGCTTATGTATGTGTGTACTTTAGAGTAGTCTACATGGAGTACATATACTCTATCGATCTTCATTTCTCTCCCCACGTCGCCCCGCTGCTACCGACCAATCCCCCCCCAGAATTCCGTCTCGACGGAGATGCGTGTCGTGCGAAAACACCACAGTTGATCCCCATCCATCTTCAGGTCATACGCCCACCTTAAGTAACGATGAGGCTATGCCAATGCTCTCATCATGTCAGCACGGAGCAGTAAGCAATCGCAATACGCACAAACAACGACATCGCCATTCTTGCTCCCAAACTACCTATTATTACTCGGAAGACTGCAAAGTGCTCACTACTACTCCCCAGCTCGTACACACGACGGCTTTCTCAGCATCACCGCCATTTTTACCAGCATAATCTCGTGGGACTTCCATTCCGAACAAAGAATGACCTTTACTCATATATGCCCCTAAACAGCCCTTTCGATCCGACACCTGCTCGGAGCGAAGCGTCCCATTTTCATTGCAGTGACCTCTAGCAAGCATCAACTTGCATGACCTGCATGCACCGGCGCAGCGGCGTAGACTACAGCTGCAGCATACCGCAGCATACAAGCAGCATGGACTACGTTTTACCAATATCATACACTCTATCTATGTACAAGCAGCGTGCCACCCCTTGGACAGCAATTGCTGCTGGGCTGCCAAAGTGGCGTATGCAGGTATGGAGAATAGCACAGTAAATCTGATACATACGTACCTGCGCAGAAGATTACTACTCTAGCAGTATACCAGCATCACGGAGAGAAGGTAAGTGTATGTAGTATGGCGGCGGAGGTGCGTGCCATAGCACTTCCCTCGTGATTTGTACCGTTCACCTATTACCGGACGAGGAAAGGGAACAACAATTAGCAATTCCGCTTCATACCGCCAAACTGCTACCGCTATACTGATACTGCTATATATCTACTGCCACAATCACCTCGACGGCACTACTAGTTGCAAGTGCTTGCTTCATCCAGATACTCTACCGCATCCTCGCCCTCCCCCCTTCTTCCTCCTCCTCCTCCTCGTCACTCTCCTCCTACCTCCTCCTGCTCCCTATAAACAGGCGCCCGGCTGTCTGTTCTCTTTCGAGGCCGCCATTCGTCTCCTTTCCTCAACCATTATATTCTTTAACGCTGTAACGAGAAGAAAAAAAACCACCCCCCTTCTACGACCAGTCCAAACGACCCTTTTATTATAGACACAGAGAATCCCTCCAGATCAATAGAGTACTTATCTGCGAAAAAAAAATCCCGTTGCAACGGCTTCTGCGAGGTGGTTGTCATCACAAAGACACGTCCTGCCCCTTTCTTTGGTCACCAAGAAGTCCACCCCAACCTCCTCCCCCCCCCCAAGCCCAGTCCATCTGCAGCACACCAAGAGCTGCAACTCCAACGCATCGCCATCCGTCCGTCCGTCTCATCCCCGGATCGACTGACGCACGCGTAACGCAACATGGCATCTACGACCGCGTCGCGAAAACCTTCGCTGGGCAACGTCAATCGGCGCTCGCAGCCTCCCACGTCCGCCGGGCGCCAGTCTCCTGCCGGCCGTCAATCTCCCGCTCCGTCGTTGGCCGGCTCGCCGATCCAGACTGCAACCGGTATTGCGCGCCGCAACACGATCCGTGAAGGCGGACACCGACCCACGGGCAGTATCGGACCAGGCCTCGGATCGCCCCTGAGTGCGCGTTCGGCCGTCAGAGGAAGACCCGTTTCGAACGATGAGGCCGAACTCGAGAACGCTGCGATCTTGGAAGACCTCCGAACTAGACTGTCAAAGAGCGAGTCGGCTGCCGAGGCTGCGGCTGCCCAGTACGCTCTGCAGCTCAAAGGATTGCAACAGAGGCTCGATGAAACTCAGGCCGATTATGACCGGATCGAGGAGCAGATGCACTCCAAGGACGAGAGCGTCCAGGCGTTGGAAATGCAGATCAAGGACCTGACACGGAGCAAGAGGGATCAGGAGAACATCTACGAGGCCGAGGTCAGCTTCCGCCGTCGAGCAACCCCAATTTAATATGTAGCTGACGCGTTTTGCGGTGTGGTAGAGGATCGCAGCTCAACAGGAGAAAGATGAGCTTCTGGACCGAGAGGAAGAGCTCAACACCGTCATACAGAGGCTCAAGGATTCGCTGGCACAACGGCAAGGTACGCCGGACAAGGAGCAAAACTGTTCGTGAGCTCGGGGCGCATGTTGGCGTTGAAGTGTGCTGATGTTTGGTTGCTGACTTTCATCTTGCTAGCGTTGGAAGCCAACAACGATGATGATTCGGTCCCTTTTGCGCCCCCGACGCCGTCGGTGGTTCCGCAGAATACCCTGCTCCTGCAGAAGGATAAACTCATCGAATCGCTGCGGCTCGAACTGGCTGAGGCTCAGATTCGGCTCGCTGAGGCCGATCACATGGGAGGTACCAAGCTGCACCAACTCGAGCAGCAGCTCTTGGAGGTCCGCATGACCAACGCTCGCCTCATGGAGGACAACGAGAGCTTCCAGCTGCTTCTGTCTTCGGCGGCGTTGAATGGCGATTTCCCACGTGGCGATTACCTGTCGAACGCCTTCTCCGACCCCGAGCCGGAGGCCGACACCAGGGGAGCTGTCAAGAAGGTCCCGGGATCCCCTAGGAGGAACTCTCTCGGGTTGAACCTCGCCGAAGAGCTCGGAGACGCTGCCGATACCGACGTCGAAGACGAGAAGGAGAAGGAGGAGGACGCTGAACATAGGAAGCTGGAGTGCGAACTCAAGAGTCTCCGTGAGACAAACAAGGCCATGTCGCTCTACATCGGCAATATCATTGAGCGGATCCTGCAGAGCAAGGACTCGGAGGCGATCTTAGACAAGACCGCTCCCTTCAGCTCAAGCTCGTCGACAGCTTCCGCCGACACCGGGAAGCCGCTTCCGCCCAAGCCGCTGGAGGCGCGCACCGGTATCCTACAGAGGACCAAGTCTCTCGCTCAGCGCAAGGCACCGCCGCCATTCAGACCGGAGAATATGACGGGTGTGCAGAGGTCGCAATCCCACCGTTCGCCAGGTGCACGCGGACACACGCGTTCCAAGTCCGATGCCGGAAACGGCGGATCGGTCGTTAACAACATCTACCGCGGAGAAGGCATGATCACACCGCGCGCAAGCACCTTTTACGGTGGACCCACGGGAGACCATTACACGCGTAGCACCAAGACCAGGGACAGCAGCGCTTCGGTGGACTCGGGCGTGTCCGACACCGACGCGTCGTCTATCTCTTCTCCGCCATCGTCTCACCCATCCACTCCCATCATCGCGGGCAATAAGCTTAGGCCGCTTACCCTTGTTCAAAAGAACGTGAGCAACGGAATGATGAGTCCTCCGTTGGGCCGCAAGATCTCGGGAGACTACATGGATGGCGATGAGAGCCGGTCCGAACGACGGTCGAGCAAACGCGCAAGCTGGTTAGTGCCTTCCTGGAACCGGCGAACCGGCAGCTCACTCGCTACGGACGAACGAGATACTGATTTTCTTTTTGCCAGGATGGGTAATTGGTTCAACCGTGCCAAGGAAGATGGCACGACCGCCTCCGTGGCAGAGAGTGTCGTCTTTGAGGGCAAAGATGTTGAGTAAAGGACACTCGACTTGAAGCACGAGAAGCCTGCCTGTGGTCGTTTTTCTCTCATAATACCGGTGAACACTTTGACTTTGGTGTTGGCACTCGCGCGCTGCAGTATCCTAATTCCGCCTTGCTCTTTTTTCCTATTCCTTGTCTTTTCCCTCTGCCATTGCTTTTACCCCTCTGATACGACGAAAACGACTGAACGAACGACCGAAACGGAATGGGATGGATGGGGCGGAGATATCTAACTCTGCACATGTATTTCTCCGTTCTTCTCTTTTCACTCTCCTTTACAATGTATGGCATCAACGGATATCGTCCTACCTTCCTCCTCTTGAACCCCCGACTCACCGACTCAATAGATTAGTTTCTCTTCCTTTTCCCCCTCTTGTCTATTTATTACTTTCTCTCTCTCTCTCTCTATGTACTAATGGTACTTGATTGTCCGATTGCTGGGTTTGGTTGTGATGGTGGCCCTTCACAGAGAGATCACTCGGCTATTAGGTATAGTATATACTTGGAAGCTATCACGAGTGCGCACTTTGAGTGAAGCGGGATTTCCCGTGTTCGAGGATGTTCGTAGTGCAACGATCAGGGACAGGCGCTGTTTCCAAGTCCGAGATCTCAGATCTCACTCCAGCATTTCCCTTCGTCGGGATGCAGGACGGGGGGGCGTGCAAGACGGGGAGGCGGGGGCGGTCGGCCTCGCTACCAGCAGTGTCGGGATACGGGATACTCCAAGCCTCAAGAAACCGTCCGACTCATGGTCCCTCCCCGTGTACTACCCACGCACACGGTCAGGTAACCTGTTACCGCACAGCACGTACCCCAAGGCGAAGTGGCGCAACGACATGCTGGTCACTCGCACACGATGGATCGTGGGTGTGGGCTCAGTGGGCGGGGATCTCTGCCCGCAAACAGGAGGCGAGGAGTGGATCAACCTGCAACGGGTACATAGCGAGGTGGTTACCAACACTGATACCCACACCGTCTCCACCCGGGCACTGCCTACACACCAATGTAGTTGCCTGCCATACCTGGAGTCCACCTCTTGTGACTGCTCTGTAGATACATACCTATTCTACTACTCTCTACAAATTGTTTGTGCATTATCTTGGGGCAGGTTGGCGTCCGGAGTCGGCGGGCGGCGGACGGCGGACACTACACTTGCGTGGGCGTTGATGATGATGGCGTGAGGTACCGAGTGTTCATCCTTTGCAGCCGTGATGCGGCCCCTCCCGTTGCGGTCCGGCTTTGTCGGGAGGTCACGACTAGCAGTCTTGCACTCTGCAATGCTCCTGCAGAATAGATGATGATCCTCCTACCCCTCAGGCATATGTGGTAGTTGCCCACACGGCGCACACACAGGAATACCACACGGCACCGATGGATTTGTGGCTTGTACTCCAGACCAGGAATTTATTATATTTCGTTAATTCATTCATGCAGACTATTAAGAAGTTAAGAAGGATACCTAAGTCATGATAGAGATAGTGGAAAACAATACGCTGTGCCGGGTGATTAACGTAGAGTAGGTGCGAACTGGTGAAAAATGAACGTACATACAAGGGGGAGAAAATACCAAGTACAAAGGACACCAAACACCTCACCATCCATCTAGCAGAAAAGGGCAGAAACAAAAGGAAAAGAAGGGAAAAAAATGCAGATTAAATGACAAGCGAGGGGATCAGGTCAGATCGATCCCGGTTTATATCGCCCTCCCGGGGATCCCACCGTCTGGACTAGTAGGTACCGGCTTCCTGGGGATGATATTCACCCTCTTCGTTTGAGTGTGGGACGAACTGCTGCTGCGTCTTCTAGGCGACGTGACTGATCTCTCTTCTAAAGGGCTGACGGGATCATCGGAAGGGAAGGTTAAGGACAGCCGCGGGTTCACGTGAGTGAGCGACAGTGCCGCCGAGGGATTACGCTGATGGTGCGGCTTCCGATGGAGGTACGTGGGGTCTGGTGGGGAAAGCCGGGGGGTGGTCGAGCCGCTATACGGGATGTGGGGAACTTCGGGGGGAGAAGTGGTAGCGACTGTTGTCTGCAAGTTAGTATGGAGGGAGATGGGCATGTGCGATGCGGGGAACGTACGGGATTCGCATCCAGACGATCGAGGCAATTGCATTTCCGAGTCCGTGTCGTCCAGTGCGAGCTTCTTCTTCTCCGCCACGTGATTCTTGGACTTTTTCCGTCTGAACCATGCGATTGCCCCGAAAAACACCAGGGCCAATATCACGCCGACGACTGCTCCGGCGATGGTGGCAACCGATGTTGCCGGGCGCGCATCGTTATCTTCCTGAGATGCTGCCGCGGACGACATCTGCCAGACTGTTGTTGTTGCTGCTGTGGTCGCAACAGAAGTGATGGGATTCCCAGCCGTGAGGGTCACCGTTGTCGTTGCGGGCTCACCCGTGAAGCTAGTTTCCGTGACCGTCGTGCGGACGGTGATCGCCTCGAAGAGGTCGTCTACCAACCCCTGGCGGGCCTTGAGAATTGGGCCTTTGTCTATGGTAGAGGTGGGAGTGGACGACCCGGGCCCGGACTCGGCCGCGACTGGCAGAGAGGTAGTGAACGCAGTGACTGTGCTCCATACCGTAGACGTCGAAGTCCTGGGTACGAAGATGGTCGTCCGGGTTCTCGTTGACCGGACATAAATGAATTCCGTCACCGTCACCGTCGTAGTACTGATCAGTGTAGCAGGAATGCAATAAACTTCATCGGTTGTTGTTGATCTGCAGACCTTGTCCTGGCCGCAGCTACCGCAAAGGCTATCCTGTCGACCGAGAAGCCGTCCCCGTACGCCCGCCGAGGCCAGGAGGCCAGCCGCCATCAAGTATCGTATTCGCATCGTTCGTTATGTGTATCGCCGTCGGAATCTTTCATGTATCTGGGTATGTAGTTACCACAACATGTGTCGAGTGCAAATTGCAAGAATTCGAAGAATGGAGGGGGGGATTCCAGAGTCTTATGGAGCGAACAGAGCCCAGGTCGGCCGAATCAGCCTATGTCCCCACGCCGCAGCGCAGAGGTACATGATTCCCAGGTTGATATTGTGAGTTGTGATCTAAGAGACTACATATGTAAGACACGGCTGTGGGGTATTATTAGAACACTGGCCGGCTCTGCAATGCCCCCGCCTCGCGGTATTCAAAACCTGGAGGATAAGTACATACCTAGATGGGCTGAATGCGAGCATGATCAAACAAAAAAAAACCCCCAAGCCCATTACTTTAAAGCAAGTACCAGTGTAAGTTGATACTTACTTGGAAGATTCTCTATCGTTCCAGCCAGTATCTCCGTTTTATTTTTTTCTGCCTTTGGATCCATAACATACATACCATCAGGTATTCTGTTGACAAGGCAGTGCAGACTTCACGGCGGCAACCGCTGTTGGTTCGGGTTGGCTTCCTGTGCTTGTGTAACTTTCGTACGAGGTCACTCTGCATAATAAAAGCAGCATACGAATACATACATACATGACCACATACTATGCAGCGACGCAGTGTGCGTCAGGCATCTTCGTTCATTGAACAAAGTCGCTCGAATATGCAGGTTGAGACCATTGTTTCTGCTGTCAGTGCATCCCCCATTCCAATCACACCGAGACACGATCACAACTGCGGACCTCAGCGCGGTCCCACATTCGTGCAGTTTTGGATGCGGGGTAAGGGCAGGGCGGGATGGGCACCGAGACTCGTGAGATAGCCATATAATCGGAGACGGTAGCTGAATACGATGTAGTCTGGCTGTGGGTATGGGTGTTGGTTATGGGTTTTCATGCGGCTGGAGATATGCAGTTCACTTCTCGACCGTATCAAGCATGAGGGAAGTAGCTATCTAGCGATTCCCCAACGACGGCACTAGCGGTGCAACACCGATATTCCAACTAGTACAACGCGCGGCATAAAAATGTCGACGCTCTAAGAGTGAGGGAGTATTTTTTCTTATTTTTCCTGCTGGAAAACCGGCAACTGTTTACTTTCGAGCCAGAGGATAGAGAGCAGTGAATACAGTAAAAATCCAGCCAAAGACAAAGCCTGTCCTGTCGCTGTGATTTTCCTTGCGCTCGATCAACTCTTAGGGCGACGCCTGTGCCTCTTTTCCCTCCATAACATCCTCTTCAGCCCCTTCCTCTTCATATTTCTTCTCCTCTTCGGGTTCCCCCGCCTTCACGGCATTAGTGGGCTCGTTGCTGTAGACCGGTCTGGGAATCTCGATGCCGCTTTCGGTGAGGGTAGCTTCGAGCTGAGGTAGGGCCGACACGAGGGCTGAGAGCTGCTCGACGCTCAGAGTGATCCCCTAGCTTTTATTAGATCCCGAGCTCATGGCATGATGAGGGAGGGGATGTCAACAAACCTTCTTGCCTGGGAGGGTCTTGCCGTCTTTCTCGAAGTGTTCACGGATGCTGATCAAGGTACTGCCTTTGAACTCGTTCACAGTCATGCGGCGAAGACGGCCACCAAGCTATACCCCGAGCGTCAGAGGAGGTCGACATTGCCGTGATGGACATCAACAAACCTCCCAGTAGGAATTTCCATTTTCGTCCGTAAACTTCTTTCCGATCTCTCTCTGTGATTTCTTGGCCGGTGTTTTCTTGGTGCCCACCATATGCTTTGCGCGCTTCGTACCGGACTCCGCTTCTTCACCACCATTGTCTTCCTTGAATTTGGCCGCACTGCGTTTCTGTTTTGGAGGCATGTCGTCAGTTGTGGGTAAGGAGGAATCTGACTCTACTCTCCTCTAATTAACAAAAGAGGACGCGGTGGTGATGTGACGCGCGTGGTGGATAGCTAGCGCCTTGGCGCCTTGTGAATTGTTCTGTGCCTCTTGCTCATACCAATGCACTCGGGCTGATTAGTTTTCCGCGCTTGCGTAGAGTCCGATCATTTATGATCAGTCGGTGTCCATTGCCCTTCTAATCCATAGCTTGTGTTGTGTATACTTGCCTACTTCGTTGAAGAGAGCGTCTTCGGCAGAGTGGGTGGGGCGCGGACTGAAAGCATTTCGGTCTTGGCTTTTGATTGGAACTTGCAGCTCAACAGCTATGTAGAGTCGAAATGATGGTTGGTGGGTTATGTGTTTAGCAAGCCCATGTTTGCAGGGAAAGGCACCTAGGCAGAGCCGCGAAAAAAGACTAATGAAAACCCCATACAACTCGGTACCCCACATATTAGCAAAAAAAAACACCCCGCTTCAACCACTTTCTTCAGCAACTAGAGATACTGCGCCATCAATTCCAGACTCTTAAACACGATCGGGAGACTTTAATCCTGCCGAGGGCCGGCGTTCAACGATGGCTGCCGATACGGACGCCATTGCCCCTACCGCCGCTACTGGCGAAGACAACCTTGTGTTGTCTCTCACAAGCAGCTCTACCACTTTGCGGACCCGGAACCTTGCGCAACTCAACGAGCGTATCAAGAATGATGGTTGGCCACGAGGCTCGTGGAGTTGTGGGGTGAGCGACCGCTGATTTTGTCGTAGAGCTGCCACTTGAGCAGATTGGATCCGTGTTGCGACTGCTCTTCACGAGTCATCCATACTACATCGATCGGCCATCACGCAAAGCGGTGCGGAAATGCTTCGAGTCGTTTTGCAAGACGGAGAAGTACACGGAGGGCTTCGTAAAGCGCATCATTCCGGCAATCAAAAACGAATCCCAGAAGCCCGGCATTGCTGCATCGAATGCGTTCGTTCTCCTCGAATGGACTTCCGAGCTGTTTCCATTCCTCTCCGCTTCCGGTGATGTGTCAGGGTCCCTTTTCTCGGACCTCTTGGTGGCTATGGTGTCTTTGCTGGATATCTGTCTGGGCTCTACCGCGAAGCACAGCATGAAGGAACAAGCATTGCGCACCACGAGGCGAGGACTCCGGTCTGCCTTCAAGGGTGAGGGTTTCGAGGCGATCATCACGAGTGTGGTGGGGAAGCTCACGTCCAAGGGCACCAGCCCAACCCATAAGAACTCATTACTCCTGGGCATCGTCTGCGGTGTTTCCGCTAGACTTCCAAAGGCGAAAGAGGTGTTGCCGGGCGCCAAGAAAGATATCTTCGCATTCTACACACGAGAGATCCTTGGATCCCGAACAGTTGTTCCGAATCATATTTCTTGTGCCCTGGAGGATTTCTTCTCGAACTTCGTTTCTGGCGAGGAGTTTGAGGCCGAGATTCTGCCATCCCTCGAGAAGGGATTGTTACGGTCACCCGAGATCCTACTCAACGACGTAGTGTCACCGCTACTGTACTCACTCCCTGGAGATATTGACCTTGCGAAGTCTCTGCATGACAAACTGTTGAAGCAGCTCCTCTCGTGCATCAAATCCACCAACCCTGTCATCCGGAATGGTGCGGTATCAGCGTTCAAGATGGCTTTAACAAAATCCAAAGACGAAGCCATACTTCAAACAATTACGACCGAGGTTCTCAATCCCTTGAAAACCGGCAAGGTCCCATCGGCGGACCAAAGGGTGTTGTACGCCCAAATGCTGGATGGACTTCCCCTTTCGGTATCCCTATCTAGCCTGGTTTCCACAGGATTGGTTAGCATGGTGGTCAAGGAGCCCAACGAAGCGGCGGTTACGGCGATTGTCTCCACCTTCGTCAGGCATCTGTCCTACAGTCTCAAGGGTGAAACGGCCACCGACAATGCGATTATGGATGCCATAAATAAAGGATTGACCGAAAAACGGCCCACTGTGCGACGAGTTTGGTTCACCAAGATCGGCAGTATGATCTGGGATCTCTCCGGAGATGCATCCCCGGCCTTCCGTGAGTTTTGTCAAGGCATCGCTGGGAAGTTCTCCGAAGTTTTCAACGAAGTGGTGGCGAACCCTACGCCTGCCGCGCAGAGTGGTCTCGCAGTCGCTGCCTATGCCGTCGCTGCGATTGCTCTCGATCGGTTCTCGACGTGGAATGACCCCAAGATCGATTCCCTGATCAAGACTGCTGACATTGCAGAGGCTTGTCTGGCTACGGCTCCAAAGGTCTCCTTCTTGCTCAATCCCAAGGTTTACTCAAAGCTCTCGTCTGATGAAGGTCACCGATGGGCAATCCGAGCTCTGACGGCAACCGCGAGCTATGTCATCTACGAGAAGAGCCATGCGGACATGTGGGCTTCCGCCTTCCTGTATCTTATCTCCGCGGTCTCCGTCAGCCCCAAATGCCGTAAAGAAGCGACCACTGCTCTTGCTTCGGCGTATCTCAAACATCCAGAGTCCATCGGTAAGGTTATCTTGAGCGGAGTGTGGCAGTGGGTGAAGACTTTGGAGCTCGGTTATAAGGATACAGCAGCAGTTCTATCAAAGGCGAATGGGAGCAACCTGAAGAGCGCGATATATGCAATTGCGCTGCCAGCCGATATTGCAAGTGGAGGATTGGAAGTTAGTGCTGTTCGCAAGGAAGAAACAGTGAAGGACCTTCTTGTGAACCTGACTGTTGTCTCACACCACGAGCTTGTCGGCGTGGATTGGATCAGTCTCTGCCAGAGAGCAGGTGTTGACCCTGGGCAGCTATCGGCGGAGAAAGCGTCAAGACTGGTCAACGAAATCAAGATGTACACGGGACTAAGTGGAAGGTCGGTATATATCATGGAGGCGGCACTGAGAGCGACTGCTACTTTGGCTTTCGTTGCACCAGAAACAATCACGCCTCTAGTTGTCAAACTCCTGGAGAGTGATTTGGACCCCGTCCTCCTCAAAGGCATTGGCCCAACCGAGGTTTCGATATGGAGGACACCTACTGGCACTGGAATCCCTTTCGTTGATGTGCTGTCGAAATCTGGACCCAAGGTTGTGGAGAAATCCAAGGATGCTGAAACCCTCAAATGGGAGGCCGAACTCAGGGCGCAACTCGCCCAGAAGAAGGGCTCTGGACGGAAACTAACAGCCGACGAGAAAGCAAGAGTAGAGGATCAACTCGCGAAGGAAGCGGCTATCAGGAACAGGGTTTCGGAGATAGAGGTGAGGCTTAGTCGAGGCGTTGGCATCATTCAGCATCTTGCCAAAGGAGCTCCCACTGCCGTAGAGATTTGGATGTACAAGGCAGTGAAGGCTCTCCTGAGAAGTTTGGAGGCGGGTGCGGGAATGATAGTTCAGGATAAAGGAATCAAAGCGTTTCTCGTGCGTCCTTCCCATTTAGTCGCCGTCCCTGTACGTGTAACCGTCGCTGATAATTCGTGTGTAGGCTTGTTCAGAGCATGTGTCTCCAAGGTTGGGACCTTTGAGGGCATTCGTTGGTATTGCCAGTCTACGAGCCTTAGGTGTGGGAGAAATCCCAATGCAGTATTGTGAAGAAACGCTTGGAGGTAATTAATTTATCCGTGGCTGGGACCCAATAGCATACGTTCTAATGAGAGGGGCACAGCCCAGGCAATGCGTCTCCTATACAGACTCCGAGTCTCTGGAGAACAACGTCCATTCGATACAACTTCGTTATTTTACATCTTACCTATGGTTTTGTTGACTATGAACAAGGGGGGGCTTGGTGCCGCCTCTCAGGATGAGGTGGACGAACAGATAGTGCTGGCATTGGACTTCATTGCTTTCCACACCCAAGTTTGTATGTCTTCGTATCTCTATCACTCGTTATCATGGTCATTGACGAAAACTAGGCGCCAGTCCGCTCTTGCCACGAGATGAGGTACTTCGGTGTCTGATTTTCTCGATGCAACGGTATTCTGCCCTCTATAAGCCATTCAAGGACTGCTTCTTGGATATGTGTCGATGCATTTCGGACTCAATCACCGATGACGAAAATGATATTCTGATCGACGGGACCATCAACCTGGAGGTCAACGTCCGGACAGCGTGTTTACAGGCAATCGACGCCGAAATCGATCTCACACACCTCGACTTTTCCGAGAAGTTGTGGCTGGCATGCCACGACGAAGTGGAACAAAACATAGAGCTTGCGAAGACTATCTGGGAGGAAAGCAGCATGGCAACCATGGAGGATACCGCTCTCAAAATGATACCTTACCTAGACTCCCAAGGCAAGCAACTCCGTGGAGCGGCTTCGAGAGCGCTAGCCGCTGCCGTCCAATCGTTCCCTGAGTCTGCCAACGATGTTGTCGCTGCGTTGGTCAGCCTGTATCGTGAAAAGGCGAAGCCTTTGTTGCCGCAGTACGACGACCACGGCATGCTCAAGAAGACCGATAACAAAGACCCGTGGGAAGCTCGAAGTGGTGTTGCGCTAGCGCTAAAGGCAATGGCGGAGCTTTTCGATCACAATAAGCTGGTCGAATTCTCCCGATTCTTGATCGACGAAGGTGCCTTGGCCGATCGATACCCCCTAGTGAGAGACGAAATGATCGACGCCGCGACGTCAATCATCAATGCGCAGGGTGCACACCAGATTGAGGAGCTCATGCAGATATTCGAAGGGACCCTGGAAGCTCCCGATGATGGTTCTGCGGTGCGAGACAGGATCAACGAGGCGGCAATTATCCTTTACGGTGCACTGGGTAGACATTTGAGTGCCGGAGATGCCAGAATTTCCACCGTTATCGAGAGGTTGCTAGCAACCTTGGAAGTCCCCAGCGAAACTGTTCAGTACGCTGTCGCTGAGTGCCTACCGCCACTAATCAAAGCATCGAGAGAGAAAGCATCGAGGTACATCCAGCAGATGTTGGACCAACTCTCCAATGCGAAAGCTTACGCCGCAAGACGTGGTGCGGCATATGGCCTTGCCGGTATCATCAAGGGATGCGGTATCTCGGCACTGAAGGATTTCAGAGTCATGCAGAGTCTGCGAGCGGCGGTTGAGGACAAAAAAAGCACTAGCTCTCGTCAAGGAGCTCTCTTTGCGTTCGAGCTTTTTTCTTTGATCCTTGGACGAGTTTTCGAGCCGTACGTCATCCAAATCCTGCCCATGCTTCTCTCGAGCTTCGGTGACCCGGTGATCGATGTGCGAGAGGCATGCTCGGACGCGGCGAAAGTGTGTTTTTCCAGTCTTAGTTCTTACGGCGTCAAGGTCATCCTGCCAGATCTGTTGGAAGGCTTGGACGATCAGGCCTGGAGAAGTAAGAAGGGTGCCTGCGAAACCCTTGGTGCTATGGCTTATCTCGCGCCTCATCAACTGGCCATCAGCTTGCCAGAGATCATCCCTCCTTTGACGACTGTACTCAATGACTCCCACAAGGAAGTGAGAGCCGCAGCGAACAGAAGCTTGAAGAAGTTCGGTGAGGTCATCAGCAACCCCGAGATCAGATCCCTCACGGGTATCCTCCTTAAGGCCCTTAGTGACCCTACGAAGTATACCGATGAGGCTTTGGATCAATTGCTCAGAGTGCAATTCGTCCATTACTTGGATTCACCCTCGCTTGCGCTGGTACGTATATTCTGGGTACTGGGGACGTATCGATGCTGACTCTTCTTTAGGTTGCTCGTATCTTGGAGCGTGGACTTAATGACAGATCAACTACCAAGCGAAAAGCTGCTCAGATTATCGGATCATTGGCCCACCTTACCGAGAGAAAGGACTTGATGGCGCACATCCCAATTTTGGTCGGTGGATTGAAGCAGGCTATCGTAGACCCTGTAGCCTCGACCCGTGCTACGGCATCCAAGGCTCTGGGTTCGCTGATCGAGAAGCTCGGAGAGGATGCTCTGCCAGACATCATCCCGGGATTGATGAACACCCTCAAGTCGGACACTGGTGCTGGAGACCGTTTGGGCTCTGCCCAAGCATTGTCAGAAGTATTGGCCGGGCTGGGTACTCAACGACTGGAAGAGACTCTGCCTACGATTCTCCAGAACGCCGGCAGCTCGAAGGCCGCTGTGCGGGAAGGCTTCATGTCGCTGTTCATATTCTTGCCTGCTTGCTTCGGAAACTCTTTCAGTGCGTACCTCAACCGTATCATTCCGCCGATTCTTGCGGGTCTTGCGGATGATGTGGAGAGTATCCGTGAAACGTCGCTCAGGGCTGGTCGTCTGCTCGTCAAGAACTTCGCGGCTAGGGCAATTGATCTGCTACTACCTGAACTGGAGCGTGGTCTTGCTGATTCCAACCACCGCATTCGTCTTTCCTCCGTCGAGTTGGTTGGCGATCTGCTCTTCAACCTTACGGGTATCACCAAGTCAGACGACATGGAGGAAGACGATGAAACTTCCGGCGAAGCCAATAACTCACTGTTGGAGATTCTCGGCCAAGAGAAGCGGGATAAGGTCCTCTCTGCCTTGTATATCTGCCGCTGCGATACCAGTGGCCAAGTCAGGCTTGCTGCCGTTGGTGTATGGAAGGCTCTGGTCTCCAGCCAAAAGACACTCAAGGAGTTGGTTCCTGCACTTACACAGCTCATCATCAGGCGGCTGGCTAGCTCGGAACTAGAACAGAGAGTCATTGCTTCGCAAGCCCTCGGAGAACTCATTCGCAAGGCTGGTGAAGGCGTTTTGTCAACGCTCCTACCCTCGCTTGACGACGGACTGAAGCTAGCGACTGATCCCGATTCCAAGCAGGGCATTTGCATTGCCCTCAAGGAGTTGATTATCTCCACGGTGCCCGAGGCTTTGGAGCCCTACGAGAGCACTCTGGTATCCATCGTGCGAACTGCTCTGGTCGATTCCAACGGCGATGTCAGAGAGGCTGCAGCCGAAGCATTCGAAACTCTTCAGAAAGTCATCGGAAAGAGAGCGGTCGACCAGGTGCTACCTCACCTGCTCAGCCTTCTCCAGTCGGACGACGGTGCAGAAAATGCGCTGGCTGCGCTTCTTACCCTTCTCACAGAGCAGACGAGGTCGAGCATCATCCTGCCGGTTCTCATCCCGACATTGCTGTCACCCCCTATCACGCGTTTCAATGCAAAGGCGCTGGCGTCACTCGCTCGAGTTGCTGGCTCAGCATTGAACCGTCGTCTCCCGCATATCATGAACGCTCTGATGGATGCTGTTGTTGCAAGCAAGGATCCAGAACTGCTCGAGGAGCTCGGGGGATCATTCGATGCTGTGATTCTCTCTGTCGACGAGTTCGATGGCTTGAACACCATAATGATCGAGATGCTGAAGCTGGTTAAGCACGACGACCACCGCAAACGTGCGGCTGCATGCAGCCATTTCGCGAAGTTCTTCGCCGAGACGGACTTGGATTACAGCCGATACCTGCAAGACTGCATCCGATCCCTCCTTATCTCCTTCGACGATTCAGACAAGGAGGTGGTCAAGGCTGCATGGAACGCTCTCAACGAGCTTACTAAGAAGCTTCGGAAGGAGGAGATGGAGACACTGGTGTTCTCCACCAGACAGGTCCTGCAGCAGGTTGGTGTCAGAGGCGTCAACTTGCCTGGCTTCCAGTTACCAAAGGGAATCAATGCCATTCTTCCCGTATTCTTGCAAGGTCTTATGTACGGAACTCCCGAACAACGCACTCAGTCTGCACTCGCTATTTCCGATATCATTGACCGCTCGAGCGGCGATTCTCTGAAGCCGTTCGTCGCCCAGATCACTGGCCCCCTCATTCGTGTGGTTTCGGAACGCAGTGTCGACGTCAAAGCAGCCATCTTGCTCACCCTCAACTCTCTGCTGCTCAAGATACCAACGCACCTCAAGCCGTTCCTGCCGCAGCTGCAACGGACATTCGCAAAGAGCTTAGCGGACACGTCCAGTGAGACTTTACGAACTCGTGCGGCGAAGGCATTGGGCACGTTGATCACCTTGACACCAAGAATCGACCCGCTTATTTCAGAGCTCGTGACTGGTGCTAAAACCACGGATGCAGGAGTCAAAGATGCTATGTTGAAGGCGCTATATGAGGTCGTTGGTAAAGCGGGCGGGAATATGGGTGACGCTTCCAAAGCTTCTATCTTATCCCTAGTCGAGAACGATCTGGATGAGGATGACGGTGAGTACCCTAGTTGCTATTGCCTAGGCACGGGAACGTCGGGAGACTGATTGTGTGATCACAGAGGCTACAGCTATCGCTAGTGCGCGTTTGCTTGGTGTGCTGGTAAGACATCTGAGCCGCGATGAGGCGTCAAAGGTGCTGAAGTAGGTCACCAAGATCCCATTGTAACTGCCCCCCGTCACTGACAATTTGGCCCTTAGGAGCCGTGCTTTGAGTCCGACGTACCCCAGGGCTTCCGTGCTGGGCTTGAACGCTGTCCTACTCGAGTCACCCACTGTGCTGCAGGAGTCTACTTTTGCTGATGACACTGCCAATATTATTGTCACTGGAATCGGCCACAAGAACGTCGGTCCTCCTTCTACAGACTACAGTGTTGGGGACATAGTTTGACTGATAGGGAATACAGCCATACGTCTCGGACAACTGCACTCTGGCTGCTGGGAAGTACCTCCTCTCCGACTGCACTAGCAAAGGCTTCGAGACGGTCAAAGGCATTCTCGAGGCACTGGCCTCAGCGATCAAGGGGCCAGCCAGTAACTCGACCGACACCAAGCGGTTAGCACTAGTAGTGCTCAGGACCGTCGCGCGTAAGCACGAAGAGGTAGGCTCTCAGCCACAACATCTTGTTTTTTATTCGGCCGTACTGATCAACACGATGCATCAGCTCGTACGTCCCCACCTCTCTGTCTTGGCACCTGCGATCTTCTCGTGCGTCCGCGACATGGTGATCCCCGTCAAGCTGTCTGCGGAACAGGCCTTCATCGCGTTGTTCCAGGTTACGCAGAAGGGCGATGCCATCTTCGATAAGTACATCGCGGCGGTCGAGGGGCCGCAGAAGCGCAGCATGGGCGACTACTTTAAGCGTGTGGCGGTGAAGCTGGCGGCCGCGGAGAAGGACAGAGATGAGGCGGGTGGAGCGGGCCTGGGATTGAATAGCGATGAACTCGAGGATCTGAAGGAGATCATGGGTGTTGGATTCGGTGCCTAAGTGGATAAAAGAAAAAAGTGGGATTATTTCCTCCTTTTTCCCCTTTCAGTCGGGGTGCTATTAAAGGGGTCTATCTTTTTCTTTTTTTTTACACGATTTGGGGGGGGGGGGGGGGGGGGGGGGTGGTATTATTATAACAAT
>Ga0307516_10001457_pt1 | contig 32730 bp, 27 predicted proteins | sample 19_EM_MG_FD_203310 | JGI IMG/M metagenome (GOLD analysis project Ga0307516, IMG submission 203310) | Populus trichocarpa ectomycorrhiza microbial communities from riparian zone in the Pacific Northwest, United States - 19_EM | ecosystem: Host-associated > Plants > Roots > Unclassified | place...
GACGACGGCCGGGCATGCCAGGCGCTGGTGGTATCCGCGCCAGGGCGGCAAGGACTTCGCGTGCACCGCGTTCGCGATGGACTTTCGCGTCGGTGGCGCCTACCGCTACTGCATCCGTTCGCCCGAGGGCCAGGAGACCTGGGCGAACGGCACCTACCGCGAGATCGTGCCGAACCGCCGGCTCGTGCTCACGTTCCAGTGGGAATGGGCGCCCGAACCGTCGGACGAGACGCTGATCACCGTGACGTTCGAGCCGCAGGGCAAGGCCGGCACGCGGCTCACGTTCACGCAGTCGCCGTTCGCGTCCGAGCAGATGCGCGACGGCCACGCCGGCGGCTGGGGCGCGGTGCTCGATCGCCTGGCCGAGGACGTCGCCCGGACGATCGGAGGCGCGCGATGATCCACACCTTCCATGGCTCGTGCCACTGCGGCGCGGTGCGCTTTCGCTGCGACATCGACCTCGCGCAGGCAACGAGCCGCTGCAACTGCACGATGTGCACGAAGACCCGCCTGTGGAAGACGATGGCGCAGCCGGGCAGCTTCGCGTTCCTGCAAGGCGACGACGCCGTCGCCACCTACCGCTTCGCGGGCCAGCGCATCGAGCACCGCTTCTGCGCGCGCTGCGGTGTCAAGCTGGGCGGTCACGGCGCGAAGGGGCCGCATTTTCCACAGGACTTCGACGTCGTCAGCATCGCCTGCCTCGACGACATGGCCGACGACGTGAAGGCCGGTCTGGCGATCGAGTACCAGGACGGCCGGCACGACGACTGGGCGCACGCGCCGGCGCAGACGGCGACGCTCTAGAAGACCCGCACCGCCACGTCGCGCCCGCGCAGCGCCTCGTTGCCCGAAAAGTCCTTCGCGACGACGCGCAGGATGTAGTCCCCGGCGGGCAGCGCCGCTGTCGAGACCGGGTCGGCCGCGCTCTTGTCCAGCGGGTGGCCGACCTGGTAGCGGAAGTGGGTCTCGGAGTTCCCCTGCACCGTGATGCCGCTCTTGTCGGCATAGATCGCCTTGACGAGCTCGTCGCCCGGCAGGCGCGCGAACTCGATCGCCGTGCGCGGCCGCTCGAAGCCGGCCACCGGCGAGCCGTCCGCGTGCAGCCATTGCACACCCAGGCTGTACAGGCCGAGGCGGCGGCGCAGCTGGTTGCCGTCGACCTGGTCCCAGGCGTCGACCACCAGCGACAGCTCGCCGCGCGGCAGCAGCAGCCGCCCGGCCTGGCGCTGTGCAATGCGCTGGTCGTTGGCGTCGTGGATCTCGATGGCGCCGATGCTGGGCGCGACGGTGTCGCGGAAGTCGCGCAGGCCGAGCAGCAGCGGATTGAGCCCGTAGCCCGACACGCCCATCCACAAGTGCACGTGCGCCATCTGGTTGATGCTGCCCAGCACCTCGCCGACCGCGAAGCGCGCGCCGCGCCGCACACGCATGCGCACGAGCTTGCCGGTCTCGTCGTGCACCGGCACGAAGCGCATCGGGTCCAGCGCCGCGCCGTGCGCGCCGCGGCCCACATGCATGTGCACGTAGGCGAGCGAGCCGATGGACAGGCCTTCGTTGATCTGGCCGAAGCCATAGGTCGACAACGGGTTGGAGACCTTGCCGGCCGCGATCGCCACCACCTCCTGGCCGACGTCGCCGCGCACGTCCAGGCCGTCGTGGAAGTGGTCGCGCGATTCGCCCTTGCCGTCGCCGCGATCCTCGCCGATGGTGCCGACCACCTCGTGCCACGCGAGCTGCGGACGCACGGGCCAGCGTCCGCCCGCGTCGGGCAGCGGACGATCCGGCGCGGGGCCCAGCGCGCCCTCGATCAGCACGTCCGCGGCGCTCGCGCCGCGCGGGACGACGGTATGGAGCCGCGCCGACGCTGCGTCCGCCACGAGCAAGCGGCGCGCCGCTCCCATCGCCAGGCCGGTGGGACGCACGAAGCCCTGCTCGTGGACGCCGAAGATCGCGTGCGGGGTGCCGTCGCTCGCCACCTCCACCACGACACCGGCCAGCGTGCCGACAACGAGATGGCCTTCCTTCGTCCGCGCGAGCGACACCGGCCGACGCAGGATCTTCTCGACATCGGTCGGCGCGACGCGCGCGATCGTCGTGACGTTGCCCGTGGCGTCGATCGCGCGCAGCGCGTCGTTGCGCGTGTCCGCGACGACGATGCGGCCCGTCGGTTCGACGAGCACCGCGCACGGCGTGTCGAAACGGGCATTGGCGCCCGGACCGTCGGCGTCGCCGGGTCCCGCGCCGCCCGCCAGCGTCGTGACCTGGCCGTCGGGCGCGATGGCGCGGATGCGATCGTTGTAGGCGTCCGCCACGATCACCCGGCCGGCCTTGTCGATGCCCAAGCCCATCGGCCCGTCGAATTGCGCCTGCGCCCCGGGGCCGTCGCGCCAGCCCGGCGTGCCCGTTCCGGCCAGCGTGGTCACCACGCCGTCGGGCGTCACCTTGCGGATCGCGTGGTTGCCGGTGTCGGCGACATACAGGTTGCCGGTTGCGTCCAGCGCCAGCCCGGAGGGCGTGTTGAAGCGTGCGGCGGCGCCCTGCCCGTCCTGGAAGCCTTCGACGCCGCCGGCCAGTGTCGTGACGCTGCCGTCGGGGCGCAACGCGCGGATGCGGTCGCTGTCGCCGCCGTCGCTCACGTACAGCGTGCCATGCGGATCGAGCGCGAGGCCGTACGGGTCGGCGAACCGCGCCTGCGCCGCCGCGCCGTCGCGCCAACCGACATGGCCGTCGCCGGCCAGGGCGCCGATGTGCGGCTGCCAGTCCAGCGCGGGCGCGGCGTCCACGGCCTCGGCGGCGGCAACTGGCTTGTCGGCCACGGGCCGGGGACCTATTCCGACCCAGGCCGCGACGCCGACGGCTGCCAGCACGCCGATCGCGGCCATCCACTTCTTCGCGTTTCTCGTCACTCGGGTCGTTTTTCGCCTGCAGGGGCGCGCATCGTACCAAGCCTCCGGTGCATTCCCCTGCTCGCTCCGGCGCATTCTCCTGCGACTAAGCTGCGGGCTTCGCCGGCGAACCAGTCCGGCAGGTCATGACTCGACAACTCAGGAGATCACGATGGGAACCATGGTCAGCTTCAAGCGCCCCGACGGCAAGCAACTGCAAGGCTGGTTGGCCGAACCGGCCCGGCCGAACGGCGCGCCGGCGGTGGTCGTGATCCAGGAATGGTGGGGTCTCAACGACCAGATCCGCGGCGTGGCCGATCGGCTCGCGCACGCCGGCTATGTGGCGCTGGTGCCCGACCTGTATCGCGGCAAGATCACGGTCGAGAGGGAGGAGGCGCATCACCTGATGACCGGCCTCGACTTCGGCGATGCCGCCACGCAGGACGTGCGCGGTGCCATCCAGTTCCTCAAGACCCGCGCCGCCAAGGTCGGCTGCGTCGGCTTCTGCATGGGCGGCGCGCTCACGCTGCTGGCCGCCGCCAACGTCCCCGAGCTCGACGCCGCGGTCACCTGGTACGGCTGCCCGCCGCTGGAGTACATCGATGCGGCCAGGATCAAGATTGCGCTGCAGGGCCACTGGGCGAGCCAGGACCAGTTCTTCCCGGCCGCGCTGGTGGACGGCCTGGCAGCGAAGCTGAAGGAGGCCGGCGTCGAGCACGACTTCCACCACTACCTCGCGCATCACGCCTTCGGCAACGAACAGGCCGTCGGCGAAGGCCGCATCGCCGAGACGCACTACGACCCGGTGTGGGCGCAACGCGCGTGGGATCGCACGTTCACGTTCTTCGCGCAGCAGTTGCGCTGACGCCGCCGGACGGCAGCGCGGGTCGCGCTTGACAATGGACTTGGCCGCTCCCCTGTGTCCGGCCGATGAACATGACGGCTGGGGCATGACGGCCGTCGCCGCGCATCTTCTGGAGGCGGACGGTGCCTACCGCACGCCGGGCGACAACGGATTCACCTACATGCTGCTCAGCAACGTGCGCCACGCGCCCTGACGCGCAGGCACGCCCGTCAGCCCACGATCGCCGCCGCCTCGAGGAACCGCACCTGCGGATCGAGCGCCAGCGCGCGCGTCGCCGCGCGCGCCTGCGCGGGATCCAGCGGCACGAGCAGCTCGACCTGGCCGGCGATCGCGGTGCCGATCGCCAGGCCGTCGCGGTACAGCACGCGCGATCCGGCGACGCGCGGCACCTTGGGACCGGCCAGCACGGTGCCCAGCAGGTTGGCCGGATCCGAGGCCGACAGGCACACGAGCGTATCGTCGGCAGGTTGGCGGCGCACGGCGCGCAGCGTCGCGATGGCGTCCGGCAGGGCGAACTGTTCGCCCGTCACGCCGGCGATGAAGCGTCCGCCGCGGATCTCGCCGCGCGCCTCGAGGCGGCGATAGACGCGCACCAGCTCGCGCCAGGGCGGCAACCACGCGGCCTCGCGCTCCAGCAACTGGAAGCAGACGACGCCGTAGCGGCGCAGCAGCGTGCGCGCGACGTGCTCGACGGCCTCCGCCAAGGCCTTGCCATCGGTCGTTTCCGCGGCGGCGCGAACGACATTCCAGCGCCCCGCATCCTCGATGCCGAACAACGCCACCCGCCGCCGCGACCGCGACGCCGCCGTCGCCCGCTTGGCCGCCGGCACCAGCAGCGCGCGCAGGCCGGCGTAGCTGTCGCAGTTGGCGCGACCGCGCACCACCAGCTCGGCCAGCGCGTCCTCCAGCTCGGCGCGCAACAGGTGCGCGCCCTCGGCGATCTCGTCGAAGAACGAGGCGCCGCTCGCCTCCAGGAAATCGAACACGCGCTGCGCACGGCCGCCCAAGGCCTCGGCATCCGAGGCCGCCGACGCCAGGCGCGACCATGTGGGTGCGGCGCGCCGCGGCAGCAACAGGATAGGCGTCGTGCGCAGCGACGACCGGCCACCGCCCTGCGTGCCGCTGGCCAGCGGACGCAGCCGCGTCCACATCGTGCGGCCCGCCGTGCACAGGTCGTCGAGCCACGACGACGCGTAGTCCTTCATGCGCGCCGGCAACACCTCGGCCTCCCACAGCGAGGCCGGCGCCTCGAAGCCCTCCAGTTGCGCGAGCACGGCGGGCAGCGCCTCGGGCCCGCTGACGCGCGCCGCCATGGCGACGTGCTGCCACTCGAACAGGAAGCGCACGAAGTCGCGCGGCTCCACCGGCTCGATCTCGCGCCGCAGGCGCTTCAACGTATAGCGATGGATGCGCGCCAGCAGGTGGCGCTCGCACCATTCGACCTCGGCCAGCCCGGGCGTCACGTGGCCCTGGAACACGGTGCCCTCGGCCTGCAGCGCGGCGAGCGCGGACTCGATGTCGCCACGCGGCAGGAGCAGCTGTGCGACGAGCTCGGCGACCGTCACCGGCCCCAGGCCGCCGAGGCGCGCCCGCAGCAGCTCGCGCAACGCCTCCTCGGGCGACTCGAGGCCGGATTCGTAGCCCTGCGGAGATGCGATCACCGGCTGCAGGATCGCGTCAGGATAGAGGCTGCGCATGGTCGCCACGCGTTCCGCCGCGACCCACAGGCCGCCTTGCGTCGTCACGAACCGCGTGGCGCGACCGCTCTTCGCGAGCAACGCGAGCGACGCGTCCCAATGCGCGTTGGCGTGCGCCTCGGCGTCGGTGATCGCGCCCAGCGTCATCAGGGCCTCGTGCACCTCGTCCGCGTTGCGCGCGCGCGGCCACGCCTCCTCGCGCACGCCAGCGATCGCGTCGACATCGAGCGCACCCATGCCGTCGACGTTATCGGCGTCGCCAAAGCGGCGGTTCTGGACGGCCTGCGTGCGACGCTCCTCGATCGGTGCGTCGTCCAGGTAGGCATAGGGCCGCGCGTTGAGCGCCTCGGCGGCCAGTGGCGACGGCGCCGGCAGGTCGCGCGCGACGACCTCGATCGCGCCCGACTCGATGCCGCGCAGCACGGCGAGCCATCCGTCCGAGTCCATCGCCTCGTGCAGGCAGTCGTGCATGGTCTGCGCGACCAGCGGGTGGTCGGGCACCTCGCGCGGACCGCTGAGGTTCTCGGCGCAGGCCACCTGGTCGGGGAACACGGCCGCGAGCAGGTCCTCCGACTTCATGCGCTGCAGTTGCGGCGCCACCTTGCGACCGCCGACGAAGCGTGGCAGCGCCAGCGCCGTGGTGGCGTTCCAGCGCCAGCGCACGGCGAACAGCGGCGCGTCGAGCAGCGCCTGGATCAGCACGTCCAGCGCGGTGGCCGAGCGCAGGTAGCGCGCCGCCTCGTCGAGCGGAAAGCTGTGGCTGGTGGACAGCGACAGCACGATCGCGTCCTCGGTGGCCGCGGCCTGCAGCTCGAAGTTGAACTGGCGGCAGAAGCGCTTGCGCAGCGCCAGGCCCCAGGCGCGGTTCACGCGGCTGCCGAACGGCGAGTGGATCACCAGCTGCATGCCGCCGGACTGGTCGAAGAAGCGCTCCATCACGATGCGGCGCTGCGTCGGCAACGCGCCGAGCACGGCCTGCGCGCTCGCCAGGTGGTCGACGATCTGGCGCGCGGCCTCGCGGTCCAAGCCCCCGGCCGTCAGCTGGACCAGCGCCTCGATCGCGCTCGCGACCCCGTCGCGGCGAACGCGGTCGCCGACCTCTTCGCGCAGGCGCGCGACCGCGAACGACAGCTCGTCGCTGCGGCCCGGCGCCTCGCCGAGCCAGAACGGGATGTTGGGCGGCGCGCCCTTGGCGTCCTCGACGCGGACCCGGCCCGGTTCGATCTTCAGGATACGGTAGCTGGTATTGCCCAGCTGGAAGATGTCGCCGGCCAGGCTCTCGACGGCGAAGTCCTCGTTGACGGTCCCGATGCGGTCGGACTGCGGCTCGAGCAGTACCGTGTAGTCGCCGGTCTCGGGAATCGTTCCGCCCGAGGTGAGCGCCGTCATCCGCGCGCCGCGGCGCTCGCGCACCTGGTGGTGCACGGCGTCGCGATGGATGTACGAGCCGCGCGGGCCCTGGCGCGTGGTGTAGCCGTCGGCCAGCATGCGCAGCACGGCGTCGAAGCGTTCGCGCGGCAGCGCGGCGTAGGGCCACGCGCGGCGCATCAGGGCGAACAGCGCGTCCTCGTCCCAATCGCGGCACGCGGTCTCGGCGACGATCTGCTGGGCGAGCACGTCGAGCGGCATCGGCGGTACGTGCAGCGCGTCGAGCTCGCCACGCTGGATCGCATCGAGCAGCGCGGCGCACTCGACCAGCTCGTCGCGCGTCTGCGGGAACAGTCGCGCCTTGGGCGTGCCGCCCACCGCATGGCCGGCGCGGCCGGCGCGCTGCAGGAACGCGGCGATCGAGCGCGGCGAGCCGAGTTGGCAGACGAGGTCGACGTCGCCGATGTCCAGCCCCAGCTCCAGCGACGCCGTGGCGACCAGCACCTTCAACTCGCCGCGCTTGAGCCGCTGCTCGGCGTCCAGGCGCAGCTCGCGCGACAGGCTGCCGTGGTGCGCGGCGACGGCTTCCTTGCCCAGCAGGTCGGCCAGGTGGCGCGCGGCGCGCTCGGCCATGCGCCGCGTGTTGACGAAGACCAGCGTCGTACGGTGCATCGCGACCAGTTGCACGATGCGCTCGTACACCTGCTCCCACTGGTCGTTGGACATCACCGCGGCCAGCGGCGTGGGCGGCACCTCCAGCGCGAGATCGCGCTGCTTCTTGTACCCGATGTCGACGATCTCGCAGTCGGCGATGCCCGCCCGCAGGCCGGCGGCGCCGACCAGGAAGCGCGCGACTTCGGCGATTGGCTTCTGGGTGGCCGACAGGCCGATGCGCGTGACGTGGCGCGGCGTCGCGACGGGCACGACGGCCTTCGGGTCGGGCAGCTCGCCGTGCTCGCCGGGCGTCGCCGAGACAGCCGGGCACGGGGGTTGGTCCACGATGGACTGCAGCCGCTCCAGCGACAGCGCCAGGTGGCTGCCGCGCTTGTTGGCGGCCAGCGCGTGGATCTCGTCGACGATCACGCTGCGCACCGTCGACAACATGCGCCGCCCCGACAGCGAGCCCAGCAGCACGTACAGCGACTCGGGTGTCGTGACGAGGACGTGGGGCGGACGGCGCAGGCTCTGCTGGCGCTCGCGCTGCGGCGTGTCGCCGGTGCGCACGGCGGTGCGGATGTCGACATCGGGCAGGTCCAGCGCGGCGAGTTCCGCGCGGATGCCGGCCAACGGCGCCTCGAGGTTGGCGCGAATGTCGTTGGACAGCGCCTTCAGCGGCGACACGTAGACCACCACGGTCTCGTCCGGCAGTTCGCCGTCGACGCCGCGCCGCACCAGGTCGTCCAGCGCGGCGAGGAAGGCTGTCAACGTCTTGCCCGAGCCGGTCGGCGCCGCCACCAGCGTGTCGCGCCCCGCCCGGATGTGCGGCCACGCCGCGACCTGCGCGGGGGTAGGCGTGCCGAAGCGGCGCTCGAACCAGCGCGCGACGGCAGGATGGAAATCTTGCAAGGGCATGGGCAGTCGGATCAGGTGGTGTCCGAAGCCCCATTCTCAAGCCTTCCGCGCTCATACGGCTACCCTCCGCCTGACGGCTGCGGTGCGAGCGCCTTCGGGCGGCCGGGCGGCCGGGCGGCGCTCATGGCATGAGCCAGTACTCGAAGCACGCGGGCACTTTGGTTGCCCTTCTGGCAGCATCGCCTGCAACTCAACAACGACGAGACATCCCATGCACATCCCATTCATGCTTCGTGGCAGCGCCGTGGCGCTGCTGGCCGCCGGACTGCTCGGCTGCGCATCCAAACCGGTGGAGCCGCCGATGGTGATGACGACATCGACGTCGAGCTCGACCGCCACGTCGACCTCCACCGTGATGGCGCCGCTGTTGCGCGACCGGATCGAGGCCATCGTCGCGAGTCCGGGGCGCAGCGCGGCCGATCGCACGAACGACGTTCGGCGGCATCCGGTCGACATGCTGGTGTTCATCGGCGCCCGGCCCGGCTCCACGGCGCTCGACGTGAGCACCGGCGGCGGCTACACCACGGAGTTGCTGGCGCGCGTGATCGGCCCCACGGGGATCGTGTGGGCGCAGAGCCGTCCGCGCGACCCGAATCGCCCGCTGCCGACACCCGCGGCACCGGAAGGCGGTACCGCGGCGCCGGCCGTCCCTGCGCCGGCGCGAACGACCGCGGACGTGCTCGCGGATCGCGGCGCCGCGATGAAGGCCGCCGGCGTCGCCGCCGCCCCCATCGCCTACGTCGCCCGCCCCTTCGACGATCCCGTGCCGCCAGAGGTGGCCCACGGCGGGCTCGATCTCGTGACGTTGATGTTCAACTATCACGACCTGGGCTTCCTGGGCGTCGATCGGGCGCGCATGAACCGCGCGATCTTCGCGGCGCTCAAGCCCGGCGGTACCTACGTGATCGCCGACCACGCGGGGCGGCCCGGCACCGGCATCTCGGAGTCCGGCACGCTGCACCGCATCGAGCAGTCGTTCCTGCGCGGCGAGGTCGAGGCCGCCGGCTTCAAGCTGGCCGCCGAGGGCGACTTCCTGCGCAACCCGAACGATCCGCGCGACCAGAACGCACCGAATCCGCCGCAGCCCAAGGACGAATTCGTCCTGAAGTTCGTGAAGCCCTGACGGCTACCTGCTGAAAGTCACTTGCTGGCGGACGACGCCGGCAGCGCCGGCATCGACAGGAACCGGTCGACTCGCTTGTTGGCCTTGCTGTCGATCGGCCATTTCCACATGCCGGCGTTGTCGTAGACCTTCTGCGCCTCGACACGGCACTCGGCCACCAGCGCGGCGTGGCGCGCGGCCGGCCAGTCCTTCTGTTCCGCGGTGGCGGCCTTGAGCATGTCGCTGCCGCGCGGGTCGCGCAGGCCCTTCAGGTAGGCCTCGCCGACGTAGGCGAAGCCGAGCTTGGTCAACTCGAACAGCTTGGGTCGCAGGTCCGTCTCGCCGGCGCGCGCGCGCGCGACGAGGGCCAACTGGTCGAACTGCAACGCGGCGGCGCAGGTGGACGCGCGCTGGTAGAACGCCTCGTTCTCCGCGTTCGATGCCGCGGCCGTGCCGGCCAGTGCGCAGCCGATCAGCGCCAACGCGCCGGCGCGTCGCCAACGCTCGATGCCTGTTGCGGATGCGGGAGAACTGCCTGGAAGTCGGTGGGCCGGGTGCATCGTCACATTGTGCCAATGGATGGGCCGCTTGTTCGGCAAGCAGGGTTCCCGCGCGGCAGGCCTGGAAGCGACAAAGCCAGCGCCCCGGTTGCACCGGGACGCTGGCTTGGCGAAGAATCCGAGGGACTCAACCGCGGTTTTGGCGGCGGCGGGCCAGGCCGGCCACCACCAGCAGGCCGGCGGCCAGCAGCGAGAGTTCGCTCGGCTCCGGCACGGCCGTCAGCGTGACGTTGTCCAGCGAGGTGCCGTAGGAGTCGCTGAGGCCGGTGGCGCTGAAGGTCAGCGTGGTGGCAGGTCCGGCGCCGGCGACGAACGTCGTCGTGTACAGCGTCCAGTCATTGAACGAATCGGTGTCGGCCGTCGGTGCGTAGACGCCGACGGCGCCGCCGCCCACGTTGTAGCTCAGGCCGTTGGAGCCGGCCGGCACGGTGTTGCCCGTGAAGGCGCCGTTCTCCGGAGCAACCGGACGGCTCGAGTACCAGAAGCTCAGCTTGTAGGCCTGGCCGGCGACCGTGGCGATCGTCTGCGACATCACGCTGTTGAAGTTCGCGTCGAGCTCGACGAAGTTGCCGCCGTCCTGCGCTGCGCCGGCTACCGCATTGCGGATCTCGATGCCACCGGTCGTCGCCGTCCAGCCGTTGATGCTCGAATAGATGTTCCAGCTGCCGGCCCCCTGGGCCTGGTCCTCGAAGCTGCCATTGGTGACCAGGTTGCCAGAAGCAAAGGCGGACAACGTCGAGAACAACGCTGCCGCGGCGAATGCGGTCTTCTTTATCATGAAATCCCTCGTGTTTGAAAAGGCTTGTACGCAGTGGCTGCGTTACAGACAGGCCGAATGTGCACTCCTTCTCGAGGAACACGGCTCCCTCAAAACGGGGAGGAGCCATGGATGAGCTGAACGACGGTTACCCGACGTAACCAGTTGTCGCCGTCCGACCTTGCAGCACAGGCGGACCCGAATGCTCGACAGAAGAGCAAACGCGTGACATTTGCGCACCCCTAGTTCAAGGGTGCGCGCGCGTGTCTGGAAGCCACATTTCGCGCCGATCGCCGCATGCGGGGCCGCAGGCGCAACCGATCAGGCCGATGGCAGCAGCCGCGCGATCGCGGCGTCGTCCAGGCCCGCGGCGCGGAGGATGTCCGCGCCATGCTCGCCACGCGCCGGCACGGGGCCCGGCACGCCAGAGGGCGTCGCCGAGAAGCGTGGCGCCGGCGCGGCCTGCAGCACGCCATCGTGCTCGGCGTAGACCGCTCGCGCGGCCATGTGCGGGTGCGCGAGCGCGTCACGCGGCGTGAGCACGGGCGCGAAGCAGGCGTCGCTGCCCTCGAGCAGCGCCACCCAGTGCGCGCGCGGTTGTGCCAGGAACAGCCCGGCCAGGCGCTCGCGCAGGCGCGGCCAGCGGCGCGCGTCGTAGGCATTGCGGAAGTCGGGGTCGTCGGCCACGCCGAGCCGGGCGAACAGCAACGCGTTGAACTGCGGCTCGAGCGCCCCGACGCTCACGAACTGGCCATCGGCGCAGGCGTAGCTGCCGTACCAGTGCGGGCCGTCGAGCAGGCCTTGCCCGCGCTCGAACGGCTGCTGGCCGGCGGCGTGCGCCGACAGCAGCAGGTTCATCAGGTTCGCGCTGCCGTCGACGATGGCCGCGTCGATCACCTGGCCGACGCCCGTCTGGCGCGCCGACAGCAGCGCCGCGAGCACGCCCATCGCGAGGTACAGCGCGCCACCGCCCAGGTCGCCCACCAGCGTCGGGGGTGCCATCGGCGGCGCGCCCGGCGCGCCGGAGAACCACAGCGCGCCGGACAGCGCGATGTAGTTGATGTCGTGGCCGGCCGCGTGCGCCAGCGGACCGTCCTGGCCCCAGCCGGTCATGCGACCGTAGACGAGGCGCGGGTTGCGCGCGAGGCAGGCGTCGGGGCCCAGCCCGAGCCGCTCCATCACGCCCGGCCGCATGCCTTCGATCAGCGCGTCGGCCCCGTCCACGAGACGCAGCACGGCGTCGACGGCGGCGGGATCCTTCAGGTCCAGCGCGACCGAGCGCTTGCCGCGGTTGACGATCGCGTTCTTGCCGAGCGACAGCGGGTCGCCCCCTTTGGCGCCGCCGCGCTCGACGAGCACGACCTCCGCGCCCATGTCGGCCAGCAGCATCCCGCAGAACGGCGCCGGTCCGAGACCGGCGATCTCGACGACGCGCAAGCCGGAAAGGACGCCCATCGCGGCCTCAGGCCTGCGGCGCACGCGCCGCGCGCAGCAGCGGCAACGAGTGCAGCGCGCCGAACAGCAGCGCCTGCAGCACGCTGGCGGCGAACGGCCCCCGATACGTGCGCAGGACCGTCCAGAAGAACGGCAGTTCGAGGACGTGGATCACGATGAACGCGGCCGCGACAACCTCGAAGGCGAGGGCCGCCGCTCCGGGCAGCCAGCCGGCGAGAGCCGCGAGGCCGAGGGCGTAGAGCGCGAGACAGCCGAGTTTGAGGATCGTGAGCATGGACTGTCAGTGTCCCGTGGCAGGCGCGGTGCGCGAGGCGATCATTGTGCGGGCAGTCGCGGCCAGCGCATCGGGCTGCAGCGATTCGAGCGCGAGATGGTTGGCGCCGTTGCCTGGCCCGAACTCGCGCGTCGTCGAACGCGAATAGGCGGGGTCGTAGTGCTGGGTCATCAGGCGCTCGAACAATTCGTCCGCATTGCCCGCGTCCGCCAGCGCCTGCCAGTGCGCGAGCTCTTCGCCGCCGACCAGCGGCTTCAGCGATTGCAGCTTCGCGACCATGGAGCGCGGGTCGGCGGCGAAATGGGCGTAGTCCTCGCGGCACAGGCGCACGCGTTCGGCCATGGGCACGCTCAGGTGGAGCGTCGGCGCGCGCCGCATCGCGGCGGTGAGCTCGTCGGGCACGAGCAGCCTGCCGACCTTCTTGCTCTCGGCCTCGATCCACACCGGTCGCGCCGGATCGAAACGGCGCAGCACGTCCAGCACCAGCGTATCGAAGTACTTCTGCGTCGGCTGCGGTTGTCCCGGCAGGTCGCCCAGCAACGAGCCCTTGTGCCGGGCCAGTCCCTCGAGGTCGAGCACCTGCTCGCCCTGGCGCGCCAGCGCCTGCAGCAGGCGCGTCTTGCCGCAGTTGGTGGGGCCGCACAGGACCTGGTAGTGCAAGCGCGGCGGCAGCGCGACCAGCGACTCGCGCACCCAGTTGCGATAGCGCTTCCAGCCGCCCGGCACCACGTCGACGGTGAAGCCGATCAGGCGCAGGTTGGCGGCCCACAGCGCGCTGCGCTTGCCGCCGCGAAAACAGTAGACCAGGAAGCGGTCGGACGGCTTGTAGCGCGCGATCAGGTCGCCGGTATGCCTGGCCAGGTTGCGGAACGAGTGCTGCGCGCCGATCAGGTAGGCCGCGTGCTGGTCGGTCTTGTACTGGATGCCCACCTCGGCGAACTCGGCGTCGTCGACCACGGGCAGGTTGACCGCGCCGGGCATGTGATCCTCCAGGTACTCGTGCGGCGAGCGCGCGTCGATGACCAGCGCGTACTGCTCGAATGGCAGCGGCGCCAACGCGGACGTGTCGACCGGCGGGGTGTCGTTCGGAAGGCTCATGCGGTCTATTGTGCGTTCAGTGTGCCTGCGCCCCGAGCGCGCGGCGCGCCCAGCCGCTCAGCGAGTCGTCGGCCAACACGAGGATCGTCATCGCGATCAGCACCGTCGCGGCCTGCGCCTGCTGGAACAGCGACAAGTGGAAGTACAGCATCTGCCCCAACCCGCCGCCGCCGACGAAGCCAAGGATCGTCGCCATGCGGATATTCATCTCCCAGCGGTAGAGCGTGTAGCCCAGGCACTGCGGGGCGATCAACGGCAGCGTGCCGTAGAAGAAGCGGGCCACCGGGCCGGCCCCCAGGTCGCGCAGCGCGGTCTCGGGCAGCGGCGAGGCGTTCTCCAGGCTCTCGGCGAACAGCCTGCCCAGCACGCCCGAGGTGTGCAGCGCCAACGCCAGCGTGCCGGCGAACGGGCCGAGGCCGGCGGCGAGCACCATCAACGAGGCCCAGACGAGCTCGGGCACGCTGCGCAGGCCGTTGAGCAGCGAGCGCGCGATCCACTTGGGCAGCGTGCCGAAGCGCCCCGCGGCCGGCAACGCGATCAGGCCGCCGACGACCATCGGGATCGCGGTGCCCAGCAGCGAGACCGCGAGCGTCTGCAAGGATGCGAAGCCGATCTTGCGGAGGAAGTCCGGCGACAGATCCGGCGGGAAGAACTCGACGACGAAGCGCGCCATCCGATGGCGCGCCTCCTCCTCGAACAGGCCGCCGAAGTCCACCGCGAGGTAGCGAAAGCTGGCCACGACACCCATCGCGATCACCGCCAGGCAGGCGAGGCCCGCGACACGTTGACCGCGGTATGTCGTCACGCCAGCACCTTGCGCAGCACCAGGCTGATCGCGTCGGCCAGCATCACCAGCGCCAGGAACACCAGCGAGATGCTGCTCACCTCGCCGCCGACGAAGCCCTTGAGCGCCTGGTCCATCAGCTGCCCCAGCCCGCCGGCGCCGACGAAACCCATCACGACAGCGGCGCGGATCGCGCATTCCCAGCGATAGACCGTGTACGACACCAGTTCCTCGGCCGCCACCGGCAGCAGCCCGAAGCACAGCGCGGCGACGCGGCCGCTGCCGGCCTGCAGCAAGGCGCGCGCGGGACGCGCGTCCGTTGCCTCGAGGATTTCCGAGTACACCTTGGCCAGCATGCCGCCGTAGGTGATCGCCAGCGCCAGCACGCCGGCGGCGGGGCCGAGGCCCGAGGCCCGCACGAACAGCAGCGCCCACACGATCTCCGGTATCGACCGCAGCAACACCATCACCGTGCGCATGCCCTGGCGCAGCACTCGCCCGCGCCAGCGACCATTCGCGGGGCCGATCGCCGACACCGACAGCGAGCGCGTGGCGCAGAACGCGAGCGGCAGCGCGACCACGAACGCCAGGGCGATGCCGGCTGTCGCGATGGCCAGCGTCTGCAAGGTCGCCGCGAGCAGCTCGCCCAGGAAGTCCGGCGCCACCGACGGCGGCAGGAAGCCGCGCAGGAAGTTGCCCATCACCTGCACGTTGGCCGGGGCCATGAGCGTCGCCGGATGGAACTCCGCCAGGTGCAGCAGGGGCCACAGCAGCACCAGCGCCGTGACGACCCAGCCAAGACGCCGACGGGCCAGCGGGTCGCGCAGCGCGGGATGCGTCGCGGATGTCGCGGCGCTCATGCCGACTCGAATGGCAGGGTCACCCAGTGCCGGGACTCGACAGGCCGCTCGGGTGCGGGCCCGACGTCGCCCGCATACAGCGCGACCAGTCGTTCGGGCGTCACCGCGGCGGCCGGCAGGTCGAACGCGATGGCCCCGTCGCGCACGCCGACGATGCGGGGGAACCAGCGCAAGGCGAGGTCGACGGCATGCAGCGACGCGACGAACGTGGCGCCGGCCGCGTTGCTGTAGTCGACCAGCTCGCGCAGCACCGCGTCGGCCGTCGTGGCGTCGAGCGCCGACACCGGCTCGTCGGCCAGCACCAGGGCCGGCGCCTGGTACAGCGTGCGCGCCACCGCCACGCGCTGCAGCTGGCCGCCGGACAGTTGGTCGCAGCGATCGAACACGCGATCGCCGAGGCCCACGCGCGCGAGCGCGTCACGCGCCCCCGCGATGTCGTCCGGCAGCAGCCACGAGCGCAGCGCGTGGCCCAGGCCCCAGTGGCCGAGCCGGCCGGCCAGCACCGCGGTGACGACGCGCAAGCGCGGCGGGATCGGCGGCGCCTGGTGCACGAAGCCGACGCGAGCGCGCAGCGCCTTCAGCGCCCCGGCGCGCAGCGTCCACGGATCGTCGCCGAGCAGCTCGACGCGACCCGCGGTGGGCCGCAGCCCGGCCGCGGCGAGGCGCAGCAGGGTCGTCTTGCCGGCGCCCGACGGCCCGATCAGCGCAACCCGCTCGCCGGCGGCGACGCTCAGGTCGATCGCGGAGAGCCCCAGGCGGCCGTTCGGGTGAACGAGGCCGGCGCGGTCGAATCGCAGGCTCATCGCGCGCGGCGGAGCACGCTCACTTGATGAGGCCGGCCGACTTGCCGGCGGCCTCGATGCCGTCGTAGTTCGACGCCTTGGTCGGGATGAACTTCGACGCGCGCTGCAGGTCCAGGATCTCCTTGTCGGCCGGCTTGCTCGCGTCGAGCGCCAGGAACGCGTCGGTCAGCTTCTTCGTGACGGCGGGATCGAGCCCGGGACGCACCGTCCAGTTGTAGTCGAAGAACGGCGGCGTGATGGCCAGCACGCGCACCTTCTCGGCGTTCGGGTTCTTCGCCTCGAGCAGCTTGTCCATCACTGAGGCGTTGAGCACGCCGGCCTCGGCGCGGCCGGAAGCCACGAAGGCGACCGTCGCGTCATGCGCGCCCGAGAACGCCACCGTCTTGAAGTCGCGTTCCGGAACGATGCCCTGCTGCTGCAGGTAGTAGCGCGGCATCAGGCTGCCCGAGGTGGACGACGGGGCGCCGAACGCGAACGTGTGGCCCTTCAGGTCGGCGATCGTCTTGATCGGGCTGTCGAGGGGCACGATGAAGCGGCTGGTGAACTTCTCGTCCTCGGCGCGCTGCACGATGGGCTGCGCCTGGCCCTCGGTGCGCAGCCTGGCCTGCACGAAGGTGAAGCCGCCCAGCCAGGCCAGGTCGATCTTCTTCGAGGCCAGGCCCTCGACCACGGCCGCGTAGTCAGTCACCGGCGTGAACTGCACGTCCATGCCTGTCTTCGCCTTCAGGTACTCGCCCAGCGGCTTGAACTTGCGCTGCAGCTCGGTGGGCGCCTCGTCCGGAATCGCCGAGACGCGCAGCACATTGGCCTGGGCGTGCGCCGCGGCGGAGCCCAGCAGCGCGGTGGCGCCCAGCGACAGCGCGGCCAGCGCCTGGACGAACGTGCGACGTTGGCGCGAGGACGATGGGGCGTTCAGCATGTTCATGGAGATTCCGGCAAGAATGGGGATCCGGTGGCGACACGCCGCCGGCGCAAAGCGCATTTTGCCCGCTGATTCCGCCACAGGCCTCCCCATGACCGCTGCACCCTCCGCCCCGCTTCGTCTCACCAGCTTCTCGCACGGCGGCGGCTGCGGCTGCAAGATCGCGCCGGGTGTGCTGTCCGACATCCTCAAGGCCAGCGCGCCGGGCTTCCTGCCGCCCCAGCTGATGGTGGGCATCGAGACGGCCGACGACGCCGCAGTGTGGAAGCTGAACGACTCGCAGGCCTTGATCGCCACGACCGACTTCTTCATGCCCATCGTCGACGACCCGTTCGACTTCGGACGCATCGCCGCCACCAACGCGATCAGCGACGTCTACGCGATGGGCGGCACGCCCATCATGGCGCTGGCCATCGTCGCGATGCCGATCGCGCAACTGCCGGTCGAGGTCATCGGCCGCGTGCTGGCCGGGGGCAACGCCGTGTGCGCCGACGCCGGCATCCCGATCGCGGGCGGGCACACGATCGACTCCGTCGAGCCGATCTACGGCCTCGTCGTGATGGGACTCGTGCATCCCGACCGCGTGCGCCGCAACGCCGACGCGCGCGCCGGCGACGTGCTGATCCTGGGCAAGCCGCTGGGCGTGGGCGTGCTGTCGGCCGCGCTGAAGAAGGGGTGCCTCGACGCCGCCGGCTACGCCCGCCTGATCGCCACCACCACGCGCCTGAACAAGCCGGGCGCCGCGCTGGCGGAGATGGACGGCGTGCACGCGATCACCGACGTCACCGGCTTCGGCCTGGCCGGCCATGCGCTGGAGATGGCGCGCGGCGCCGGGCTGCGCGCGCACATCGCCTGGTCGGCGGTGCCGTTGATCGTCGGCGTCGACGCGCTGGCCCGCGACGGCTTCGTCACGGGCGCGTCGGGCCGCAACTGGGCCGGCTACGGAGCCGAGGTGCAACTGGCCCCGGCCCTGCCCGCCATCGCGCGCGACCTGGTCACCGACCCGCAGACCTCGGGCGGCCTGCTGGTGGCGTGCAGCCCGGATGCGGTCGACGCGGTGCTGGCGTGCTTTCGCGCCGGCGGCTTCGATGACGCGGCGGTCGTCGGCCGCATGAGCGACGGCGTTCCGGGGCTGCAGGTCGAGGCCTGAAGGGCGGATGTCACCTGCGCGACAGATTTGGCGCATCAGGCTGGCCACGGTGTGCATTTGCACGAATGCAGAGGTGTTCTGGTCCAGGAAACGGGACAGATCGTGCGAAAGCACCGGTGCGAACCTCGACAGGATGGCGCCGCGAGCCGAAAGATTCGAGTCGAGGCGGCCACGCCTCGGTTCGACGACATCCGCGACGACAGCACCAATGACCAGGGAACGATTCCGGCGCCACGACGCGCCCCCCGCTGACGACCACGCGTCTCGGTTGCGGGCCTGCGCGCTCCCGCGGCCCCGCCCGCGCTGGCGCGCCGCCGCGCGCGCAGGCCTCGCCGCAAGCCTGATGCTCGCCGCCGCCGGCGCGCAGGCCTCGCCACTGAGCGAGGCGGTCGACCGCCTGATCGTCCAGGGCTTCGAGGATCCGCAAGGCGCCGACGCGGGTCTCAAGGCGCTGCAGGCCACGACCCCGGCCACGCCGGACAACACCCGCGCGCTGCTCGTCGGCTTCGGCATGGTGGCCGCCGACAACCACCTGGCCAGGGAAACGGCCGAGGCGGCCAGGGCGCTGCGCGAACTGGCGCCGAGCGCGGGGCCCCTCGCCGAGGCGGATGCCCACCTGGTCAACGCCGACCTCGAATTCGAGGGGATGCAGGAAGAGAACGGCAACGTGGAAGCGCGCGCCGCGGTCGCCGGCTACTCGGTCTATTGCGAGGCCAAGGATCCGGCGCTGGCGGCGCAGTGCGACCGCTTCAACTGGTTCTACGCGCTGCTGTTCGCCGGCTACGGCGCGCACGGCGAGCGCAACTCGGCCGCCGCCGCGATCTATCTGCACATGGCGCTCGACGCCGCGCTGCACGCCAACAGCCGGCCGCTCGAGATCAAGGCGACGGCGATCCTCGCCTCGCTCGCGCAAGGCGACAACGACGCCGAGCTCGCCGAGCGGCTGCTCGCGCGTGCCCGGGCGCTCGCGAAGCTCGAGTCCGATCCGGCGTTGCTGGCCTACGTGAAGTCGTTCACCAGCGATGTGCTGGCGATGCGCGAGCAGTACGTGGCCGGCCGCGATGCGATCGCAGACGCCATCGCGATCTCGCATGCCGCCGGACTTCAGCGCCGCGAAGCGCAGTACGTGATCGGCCTGAGCGCCGCGGAATTGAGCCTCGAACGGCCGGCCGACGCCCTCGCCGCGCTCGATCGCGCCAAGGGCTTCCTGGCCACGCACAGCGAGCCGGCGCTCGAGCGCCAGCGCCTGCACGACCAGACGATCGCCCTGCTGATGCTGGGCCGCGTCGGCGAGGCCAAGGTCAAGCTGCACGAGGTGCTGGCGCGCTACGACGCCGAGACGGGCCCGAACGCGCGCATCGGCGTCCTGCGCGACCTCGGCCCCGCGCTCGCGCGCGCCGGCGACCGCGTGGGCGCGCTGGCGCTCTACACGCGCGAGCAGCAACTGCTGCAGGCCAAGAGCGACGGCCGCTACGAACGCGACATGCAGGACGTCCAGAAGCTGATCCAGGACGAGAACGACAAGGTGCAGGCACGCCGCGTCGCCCAATGGAGCGCCGCGGCCGCCCTCTGCGTGCTGCTGGCGCTCGTGATCGCGTTCGTCGCGCGGCGCCAGGTCGTGCGCAATCGCCAGCTCTCGACCCACAACGACGCCCTGCTGATGCAGGTGGAACACGACCCGCTGACGGGCCTGGCCAACCGCGCGCACCTGCAGGCGCGTGTCGCCCGGAATGCGGGCGAGCTGTTCGAGGGCGCCCTGTTCCTGATCGACGTCGACCGCTTCAAGGACATCAACGACCGCCACGGCCACGCCGCCGGCGACGCCGTGCTCGTGGCCATCGCGCGCCGCCTCGAGGCCGTGCTGCGCGAGCGCGACCTGGTGGTGCGCTGGGGCGGCGAGGAATTCCTGGTGATGGTCGACACGATGCCCGTCTCCGAGGCGATCTTCCTGGCGCAGCGCCTGATGAAGGCCTTCGTGGAGTCGCCGGTCCTCGCCGACGGCCAGTCCATCGAGATCTCCGCGTCGATCGGCTTCGCCGTGTTCCCGCTGATCGGCACCTCGCCCGGCCACGACTTCGACACCGCCTTCGCGCTGGTCGATGCCGCGATGTACCACTCGAAGGGCCAGGGCCGCGACTGCGCCACGTGCATCCGGTCGCTGGATCCGCAGGTGCCGCTGGAGCGCTCGTCGCTGCAAGTGACCCTGGCGCAGGCAGCGATCGACGGTCGCGCGATACTCGACGTCCATCGCACGGCGGAGACGGTTTCGCCGGCTTGACCGGAGCTTTCCGAATGTCGAATCCCACGTCGACGCCCGAGCGCGTCTACCAGCCCGTCAACTTCGACGCCAAGCTGGCGCTGATCCACGATCACTGGAAGCCGCGCGTCGTCGCGGAAATGAACGACTACCAGTTCAAGATCGTCAAGATCCTGGGCGACTTCCTCTGGCACGACCACGCCGACACGGACGAGACCTTCATCGTGCTCGAGGGCGTGCTGCGCATCGACATGCGCGACGGCGCCGTCACCGTGCGCGCCGGCGAGATGTTCGTCGTGCCGCGCGGCGTCGAGCACAAGCCGTACGCCGAGCACGAGGTGAAGATGATGCTGATCGAGCCCCGCGGCGTGGTCAACACCGGCGCGCTGGCGTCCGATCGGCGCGCGGAGAACGACGTCTGGATCTGAACGAAGGAGTTCTCACCGATTGTCCGGGTCTTACGGCGGGTGGGCGAAAAGGCCTTCAAGCGGCTCAAGCATCGCCTGCACCTCGAAGCCGGGTCTCGGCCTCGCCCTGCGCATCACATCAAGCCTCATCCTTCGGCGGCATACAAGGGATGAGTCTCAAGTTCGGTGGATTGGGCCGCGAACCCCTCTCTCTTCCACCGTTTCTACAAGGTCAGCGTATCCACGCACCCCGGGACCTCGCGGTCCGGCATGCCGCGCACATCCTTGGCCGAAAAGTCGCTGACCCCGCGCAGCGCGAACAGCGGCGCCCCGCCCTGCCCGCGCCGAATATCGACGGCATGGAAGCTCGCATCGCTGACATCGTCCAGCACAACCGCGGTTCGCCCCTCCGGCTGGACGTAGCCGACCTTGACGTGATGAATCTCGATTGCCTTCACGTGGCGCAGGTAAAACGCATACGCCGGCGACTTGCCGAACATGCCAGGCTCCGGATACCCGTTGGGATTTTCGGGCGGCACCAGCCCGCTCCAGGCCGCATCGCCGCCACCCTGCGTTTCTATCTGCACATTGCTGATGCGAATATCCTCGATCGGATGCCCCGGCAGCCCGGCGATGGTGCTGGCGTGATTGACGTGCGCACCGGAGACGACAATATTGCTGATATTGATGCGCTTGATGGTGCCCACCGGCGGCTGATTCGGTCCGCGCAGGCGTGCGCCCAAGCGTATGAAAATCGGATCGTTCGGCACATTGCGCATGGTGATGTTGGAAATCGTCACGTCCTCGATGTGCGAACCATCCACGCTCTCGATCGCCAGGCCGCGGCATTCGTCGAAAATGCAGTTCGTGATGGTGATGTTCTTGAAGTCGCCATTCGATTCGGTGCCCAGCTTGATGCGGCCGTATCTCCCCGACCGGTAATCCGGCGCACTGCGCTTGAACGTGCCATCAATCAGGCTACCCTCGTCGAAATTTCCCGATACCATGCAATCGGATATCGTGATGTTTTCGCAGTGCTGGATGCGGCCCAGGCCGTAGCTGGCCTTGAGGCAAATCGCATCGTCCCAGGGCGTATTCAGGCTGCAATTCGTAACGCGCACATTGTTGCACGCGTCGATATCCATGCCGTCGCGGTTGGTGTCGATGGTCAAGTGGTCGATCAGCATATTGCGGCAGCCGGTCGCCAATATGCCGAAATGGCCGCCATGCAAGATCGAGAAATCGCGCAAGGTCACGTTGCGGCACTCGCGCAGCGAGATCGCCTTGTCGCCTTCGCCGGGCTGGTCCGGCTTGTCGGTGTAGTATCCGGTGTACTTGTCGTGGCCGCTATTCAAGCCTTTGCCATGGATCAAGCCGCCGCCCACGATGGCCACGTTGTCGAGGCCGATACCCCAGATCAGGCCGGTTTGCCAGTGGCTGTGCCCGTAGTCCTGATAGTTGCCGCCGGCCTCGTTTGGCTCGGGCAGATCGTAGCGCGCGACACTCGCGTCAACCGCTTCGATCACCGCGCCCGCTTCCAGGTAGAGAGTGATGTTGCTCTTGAGCCTGATCGACGCCGACAGGTAGCGCCCCGGAGGAAAATAGAGTGTGCCCCCGCCTGCGGCTGCCGCGGCAGCAATCGCAGCATTGATCGCTGGCGAGTCGAGCGCGCGACCATCGCCCTTGGCGCCGAAGCGCTTGACGTCGAACAGCGAACTCGTTGGTATGGGCGGCGCTGCCAGCACGCACGCCGGCAGGCCGGCGGCACCTACGGTGGCGGCGGTAACCTGCAGAAGTGAGCGGCGGGAGAGTTTCGGTGCCATACCTTGTTTTTGATGAAATAGGCAGATGTCGTGGTGACCGCATTACTCACAGAAAGGGCCGCATCACGCGGCCCTTGTCGTTTCAGCGGACGCTCAATGCGCCCCACCGGCATCCGGCGCCGGCCCGCCGCCCGCGAGCTTCGGCGGACGGCGCGTGAACCAGATCGTGAAGATCAGGAACAGGAACGTGACGGCCGAGCCGATGAAGATGTCGTCGGCGGCCCACGTGAACGCCTGCACGTCGATCAGCCGGTTGATGCTGGCATAGGCGCCCGCGATCGGCACGCCGGCCTGGCCCAGCGTCGTCGTGGCGGCGTCGAGCGCGGTGCCGTTCAGCCCCATCTGCTCCACGAGCCGCGTGTGGTGCAGCGTGGCGCGGTTGTCCCACAACGTCGTCGCGATCGACGTGCCCATCGCGCCGAACATGATCCGCACGAAGTTCGACAGGCCGGCAGCGGCGGGGATGCGTTCCGGCGGCAGTCCGGCCAGCGTCAACGTCGTCAGCGGGATGAAGAAGAACGCCAACGCGCCGCCCTGGATCAGCGTGGGCACCAGGATCGTGGCGAAGTCGGTCTGCGACGTGAAGTTGGAGCGCATCCACAGCACGATCGCGAACAGGATGAACGCACCCGTCGCCATCCAGCGCGGATCCCATTTCGCCACGTTCTTGCCCACGATGGGCGTCAACAGGATGGCGAGCACACCCACCGGCGCCAACGCCATGCCGGCGGCCGTCGCCGTGTAGCCCATGTACTGCTGCAGCCACAGCGGCAGCAGCACCACGTTGCCGAAGAACAGGCCGTATGCAATCGCCAGCGTGCCCGCCCCGAACAGGAAATTTCGTCGCGCGAACAGCCGGATGTCGACCACCGGATGGTCGTCCGTCAGCTCCCACGCGATGAAGACGGCCAGCGCGACGACCACGATGATGGCCAGCGTGACGATGGTGCTGGAGTGGAACCAGTCGAGCTCCTTGCCCTTGTCCAGCATCACCTGCAGGCAGCCGACCCACAGCACCAGCATCGCCAGCCCGATGCCGTCGATGGGACGCTTGGCGATGGGCGTCTCGCGCTTCTTGTAGACGCTCCATGTCACCGCGGCGGCGAAGACGCCCACCGGGATGTTGATGTAGAAGATCCAGGGCCACGTCCAGTTGTCGGTGATGTAGCCGCCCAGCAGCGGCCCGGCGACCGGCGCCACCAGGGTCGTCACGCCCCATAGCGCCAGCGCGGTGCCGGCCTTGGCCGGTGGATAGGTGGACAGCAGCAGCGTCTGCGACAGCGGGATCATCGGCCCCGCCACGAAACCCTGCAGCACGCGGAAGGCGATCAGCAGCTCGATGGAGGGCGCGAGGCCGCACAGGATCGACGCGATGACGAACAGGACCACGCTCGCCGTGAACAGCCGCACCGCGCCGAAGCGCTGCGTGAGCCAGCCGGTCAACGGCACCGAGATCGCGTTGGCGACGCCGAAGCTCGTGATGACCCAGGTGCCTTGCGAGATGCTCACGCCCAGGTCGCCCGAGATCGACGGCAACGAGACGTTGGCGATCGACGAGTCGAGCACGTTCATGAAGGTCGCCAGCGACAGCGACAACGTGCCCATCAGGAGCGCCCCGCCTTTCAGGGGAGCGCGCGCCGCCGGTGCTGGAGAGCTCATGATTGCTTGCGGTGGTGCTTGGCGGCGGAGGCGACCTTCAGCGCGGGTGCGGAGGCAGCCGCCGTCGACGCGGAGGCGGCCTGCGGCGCGGCGCTGGCCTGCACCTTCATGCGGCCGCCGCCGTTGGCCGCGACGATGCGCGCCACTTCGGTATCGGCGTCATGCTGCAGCGAATCGAACACGGTGGTCGAGGCGACGGCGCCCTGCGCCGGGGAACGCGGCGTGTCGGCGATCGAGCGGCCGCCTTCGTCGGCGACGTTGACGGTCACGTTCATCGACAGGCCCACTTGCAGCGGGTTCTGCGCGATCTCCTTCGGATCCAGGGAGATGCGTACCGGCACGCGTTGCACGACCTTGATCCAGTTGCCGGTGGCGTTCTGCGCCGGCAGCAGCGAGAACGCCGCGCCGGTTCCGGCGCCAAGGCCCTGGACCTGGCCGTGGAAGACCACGTGCTTGCCGTAGACGTCGGCCTCCAGCGTGGCCGGCTGGCCGATGCGCAGGCGCCCGAGCTGGCCCTCCTTGAAGTTGGCGTCGACCCAGGCGCTGTCCAGCGGAATCACCGACATCAGCGCCACGCCGGCCTGCACGCGCTGGCCTACTTGCACGCTGCGGCGCGCCACCTGGCCGCTGACCGGCGCCAGCACGTCGGCGCGCTGCACCGCGAGCCAGGCCTCGCGCACCTTGGCGGCGGCGCGTTGCACGTTCGGGTGGTCGGCGACGCTGGTGCCTTCGGTCTGCGACTGGTTGGAGCTCAGTTGCTCCCTGGCCGCGTCGAGCGCCGACTTGGCCGCGGTGTAGGCGCTCCTGGACGAGGCCAGTTGCTGCGTCGAATGTTCGTATTCTTCCTTGCCGACCGCGCCGCTCTGCACCAGCGGGGCGCGGCGGGCGACGTCGTCCTGGGCCTTGGCCAGGTCAGCGGCGGCGCGGGTGGCGTCGGCCGCACGGGCGTCGATCTGCGCCTGCAGCGTGGAGTTGTTGGCGAACAGGATGCGGGTCTCGCGCACCGTCTGCGCCAGCGATGCCTCGGCCTGGTCGAGCGCGACGCGCGCGTCGGCGGGATCGAGCTTGACCAGCAGTTGGCCCGCCTTGACGTAGTTGGTGTCGTCGGCCTGGATCGCCGTGACGGTGCCGCCCGCCTGTGCCGTGATCTGCACCACGTTGGCCTGCACGTAGGCATTGTCGGTGGACTCGGAGTGCCGGCCCGTCATCCAGTAGTAGATGCCGTAGCCGCCGCCGATCACCAGCACGGCGACCGCGATCGCGGTCAGGGCGGTGCGACGCTTGGGGTTGCCCGCCGGCGGCGTGGTCTCGGGGGCAGCGGTGTTCGAAGCAGGTGCGTTCATGATGGTCTTATGCGGGCGTGAGGTTGTCGTTCTTGGCCGTGGTCGTCGGAGCCGAAGCCGCGGCGGCGGGCGGTGTCGTCGTCGGGGTGCCGGCCGTCCAGCCGCCACCGAGGGCCTTCATCAGTTGGGCCTGGACATCGAGCGCGCGGTACTGGAGGTCGACCTCGAGGCGGCGCTCGGCCAGCATCTGCGTCTCGGCGTTCAGCACGATCAGCGCGTTGCCCAGGCCCTGGCCGTAGCGCTTCTGCGAGAAGTCGTAGCTGGCGGTCGAGGCTTCCAGCGCCTGGCGTTGCAGTGCCAGCTGGCGGCCGATCGATGCGGCGGACGTCGCGGCATCGGCCGCTTCGCGCACGGCGTCGATCACCTGCTGGTTGTAGGCCAGGATCGCGGCGTCGCGATCCGCGCCCTTGCCCTTCAGCTGGGCGCGCAGCTGGCCGCCTTCGAAGATGGGCAGGTGCAGCGCCGGACCGAACGACCAGGTCTTGCTCGGGAGTTCGAGGAAGTGCTGCAGGCTGATCGAGTCGAGGCCGAAGCCGGCCGAGAAGTTGATGTCGGGATAGAACTTCGTGCGCTGCGACGCCACCTGCTGCGTGGCCGCCTCGACGCGCGCGATGGCGGCGGCGACGTCGGCGCGCCGCGCGATCAGGTCAGCGCCCAGCACCGGCGGCTGCGGCGTCACGTGCAGCTTGTCCAGCGTCGGCGCGAGCGTCGCCAGGGCCTGCATCGGCTGCGCGGTGAGCGCGGCCAGCATGTGGCGGGTCAGGTCGATCTGCTCGTCGAGCGACTCGATCTGCGCCAGCGTGTCGGGCAGCGCGCCTTCGCCCTGCTTCTGTTCGACGACAGTGTCCAGGCCGGCGTTCACGCGCTGGCTGATCAGGGACAGCATCTGCTTGCGCTGGTCGTAGGTGCGCTGCGCCACCACGCGCTGGCTCTCGAGACGGGCCAGCGTGAAATAGGTGCGCACCACCTGCGTGGCGATCTGCTGCGCCGCGACGTCGGCGTCGGCCCGGGCCGCGCGCGCGCTGCCGAGCGCTGCCTCGAGGTCGGCCTTCTGGCGCCCGAACAGGTCGGCATCCCACTTCAGGCCGAACGTGGCGTTCGACTGGTTGAAGACGCTGCCGCCGTACGGCGGCGGGAACAGGCCGTTGCGCGACAGCAGCTCGCGCTTGACGGACGCGTCGAACGCGATCTGCGGGTCTTCCGAGCCGCGGGTCGCATCGACGACCGCTTGCGCGCGCGTCAGCCGCGCCGCCGCGGCGCCGAGGCTCGGCGAGCCGTCCAGCGCCTTGGCGACGAGCGCGTCGAGCTGTGCGTCGCCGAACTGGTGCCACCACTGCGCATCGACGGCGGTGGTCTGCTGCGCGGTCGACAGGCCCAGCGAGTCGGCCGTGCGCGCGGCGACGGGCGCGGTCTGGTGGCCCGGCGACGCGCAGCCGGCCAGCATCAGCACGGCGGCCGACGCGACGGCCAGCGCGAACGTGCTGGCCGACAGCATGCGTGGCATGTCGAGCTCGATGCCGCGATGCGGACGGCGCTGCGTGGCGCGCCGCTCGATCTGCGGCTCGCCGGTCTTGGGGGACGCGCCGGCACGGCGCGGGCAATCCAGTTGTTGATTGGCGCTGGTCATGGGAGTCTTTCAGTCGGGGGTCGCTGAATTGTTGACAGCGGCGGCGCGCAAGGCGTCGCCATTGGTGCGCATGCGCTTGAGCATGCTCAGCAGCGCACGCCACTCTTCCTTCGAGAAGCCGGCCAGGTGCAGGTTGAGCACCTCGGCCAGCACGGCGGGAACGACGGCGGCCACCTCGCGGCCGGCCTCGGTCAGTTCCAGGTGCACCACGCGCCGGTCCTCGCTCGACCGCACGCGGGCGACCAGCCCCTTGGCTTCGAGACGGTCCAGCGCGCGCGTCATCGCGCCCGGGTCGCTTTGCAGCGTGCGAGCGAGCTCGGCCACGGTGCTGCATTCGCCATGGGCCAGCTTGAACAGCGGCACCCACTGGGCGTGCGTCAGGTCGTGGTCGACGAGCCGGCGGTCGACCTGGGTGGTGATGGACCCCATGACGCCCTTGAGCACGGCTCCGACGCTTTCTTCCTGCGTGTAGCCCTCGGAAGAATAGAAATCGGCCCGCGGGGTGGGATCGTTGATGGATGACATGGACGCGAATATACTTGCTTAGGCAGTCAATGCATCGACAATCATTGAATAGGCTCTTATCGTGTGGGGGTATACCCTTTGTCACGCTCTGGAAAGCCGCAGGTCACCGTCACCTCGTAGACTGAAGAGATATGACAACTGCTTCCGAACGCGCCAAGGCGGCCTCGCCGCGCTCGCTGTCTGGCCTGATCCCGTTCCTGCGCCCCTATCGCGTCCAGATCGCCGCGGCCATCCTGTTCCTGGTGCTGGCCGCGCTGACGACGCTGGCCTTCCCGATGGCGCTGCGCAAGCTGATCGACGGCGGACTCGGCTTTCCCGCAGCCGGCACCTCCTCCGAGGCCAACGGCGCGCGCCTGCTCGCGCTGCGCGACCATTTCCTCGCGCTGTTCGGCGTCGGCGTGGCGCTCGGCGTGTTCTCCGCCCTGCGCTTCTATTCGGTGACCTGGCTCGGCGAGCGCGTGACCGCCGACCTGCGCAACGCCGTCTATCGCCATGTCGTGCGCCAGAGCCCGGCGTTCTTCGAGACCAACGCCACCGGCGAGGTGCTGTCGCGCCTGACGACCGACACCACGCTGGTGCAGCAGGTGGTCGGCTCCAGCCTGTCGATGGGCCTGCGCAACGGCGTGATGGGCATCGGCGCGATGGTCATGCTGATCGTCACCAACCCGTACGTGATGACGCAGGTGCTGGGCATCCTGCTGCTGGTGGTGGCGCCGTCGATGGCCTTCGGCCGCCGCGTGCGCAAGCTCAGTCGCGCGAGCCAGGACCGCGTGGCCGACTCCAGCGCGATCGCCGCGGAGGTGCTCAACGCGATTCCGGTCGTGCAGAGCTACACGCAGGAGGGCCGCGAGGCGGCGCGCTTCGAGGTTTCCACCGAGAACGCGTTCGACACCGCCAAGAAGCGCACGCGGGTGCGCTCGATGCTGGTCGCGTTCATCATCAGCGCCACGTTCGGTGCACTGCTGTGGGGCCTCTACCAGGGCACGCAGGCGGTGCTCGTGGGCAAGATCACCGCGGGCCACCTGGGCGAGACGGTCGTCTACGTGATGCTGCTGGTCAGCAGCGTGGCGGTGCTGTCGGAAGTCTACGGCGACCTGCTGCGCGCCGCCGGCGCCAGCGAGCGCCTGATGGAACTGCTGGCCGCGGTCTCGCCCGTGATCGATCCGGCCGCGCCGCAAGCGCTGCCACCCACGCGCGCGGGCTCGGCCGTCGAACTGCGCCACGTCCAGTTCCACTACCCGTCGCGACCGCTGCATGCGGCGCTCAGCGACTACTCCTTGCACGTGCGCCCAGGCGAGACGGTGGCGCTGGTGGGGCCCAGTGGCGCCGGCAAGAGCACCGTGTTCCAGCTGCTCCTGCGCTTCTATGACACCGGCGCCGGCGCGGTGCTGGTGGACGGCGTCGACGTTCGCACGACCTCCCTGGCCGACCTGCGCGCACGCATCGGCATCGTGCCGCAGGACTCGACGGTGTTCTCGGCCAACGCGATGGAGAACATCCGCTACGGCCGGCCCGACGCCACCGACGCCGACGTGATGGCCGCCGCGCGCGCCGCCTTCGCCGAGGAGTTCATCCTGCGCCTGCCCGAGGGCTACCAGACCTTTCTCGGCGAGCGTGGCGTGCGCCTGTCGGGCGGCCAGCGCCAGCGCATCGCGATCGCGCGGGCGATGCTGAAGAATCCGCCGCTGCTGCTGCTGGACGAGGCCACCAGCGCGCTGGATGCCGAGAGCGAACGGATGGTTCAAGCGGCGCTCGAGGCGGCGATGGCCGACCGGACGACGCTGGTCATCGCGCACCGCCTGGCCACCGTCCAGAAGGCCGACCGCATCATCGTGATGGATCAAGGCCGCATCGTCGAAGAGGGAAACCATCAGGAATTGGTCCAGCGCGGCGGGCTGTACGCGAAACTTGCCAGAATGCAGTTCCATACCGACCCGCTCGATCCCTCCGCCGAGACGGCAGAATCCGAAGAAGCCGCCTGATCGCCTGATCTCACCCCTGCTCCATGCCGACCTCACCCGAAGACATCGACGCCTTGTTCGATGCCCCCGCGCCGCCGTCGCCTGTTCATTCCGCCCACCAATCCATCAACCCGCTGCTGGGCGCCGCGCCGGCCGAGGGGCGCAAGGAACAGCGCGTCAAGGTGTCGTGGCCCGGCCGGGTGCAATTGTCCAACGGCAAGGTCTTCGAGCTGCGGGTCCGCGACCTGTCGGAGAGCGGCGTGGGCCTGTTGACGGACCTTCGGATCCCGCCCAACACCGTTCTCAACTTCGCGATGGGCGTGCCGGGCCTGCTTGAGCCGACGAAGATCACGCCCGTGTCGGGCACGATCAGGACCACCTACGTCGTCGTGCAGGGCCCCGACCTCGTCTGCGGCGGCACGTGGGTGGCGCTGCCGCAGCAAAGCCGCGAACTGCTGGGGCAGTGGATCCGCCGCTTGAGACGGTAGTTCGGCGGCCGCCGCGCGGCGGCCGCTTCACGCACCGAGCCGGTCAGGGCGCGTACAGCGCCGCGCAGTGACCCGGCTGCGCCGGCCCCTGCGAGATGGCCCCGCCCTTGGGCACGCACTGGCTCGCCGGCAGCGGCGCACGCGCCTCCACATGCGCCACCAGCAGGTCGAACGCCGCGTGCGCGTGCGGCTCGACCAACGCGAGCTGCGGGAACGTGTCCTGGTAGGTCTCGATGTGGTTGCCGTTCTGCACCTCGTAGAGCCGATAGGGCGCGTCGCGCTCGTCGTGGCGCTCGTCATGGCGCGAGCCGTCCCCCTGCGCGGCGGCCACCTTGCGGGCGTAGGCGCGCGCGTGGTGGTCGATGGGCAGCAGCGCGTCCATCGTGCCGGCCACCGTGACCAGCGGACGCTGGATGCGACCGGTGGTGGCGAACGACGCGACCTGTGCGCCGACGTCCGAGGTCGACAGGCGCGCCACGTAGTTGTAGTTGCCGGGGCCGGAGCCGTAGGTGTCGTACGACGCGTCGAGCCGCTTCTGCCATTGGCACTGCGTCACCTCCCAGAACGAGGCCCAGTAGTTGGTCCAGAGCGACGAGGTGGGGCTCGCGACGATATCGGGCGGATAGCCGGCCGCGACGATGTTCCTGGCGGCCGTGCTGGTCGGGCTGAGTCCGCCGGCCGCGTAGTCGGCGTAGTTCAGTACCGCCGCCGGCAGGTCGGTCAGCAGGTTGGGCGCATGCTCGTCCACGAACGTGCCTTCCCAGTCGACACCGCCGTCGAACAGCTCGGGCGCGGTCTCGACCGCCCGGCGCACCTGGTAGCCGCCGTTGGACGTGCCCACCGCGTAGATGAAGCGGGGCGAGCGGCCGTAGTGCGAGGCAACGCCCTCGCGCGCGAGCCTGCCGGCCTTGACCATGTATTCGGCCCACCGGCTGAACTGCTGGTTCGGTCCGTTGTCGTAGAAGTTGACGTAGGTCGCCGACACCGGGTTGAGCCGGCAGCCGAGCGGATCGGCGGCCGTCGACAACTGCAGGTTGAGGACGCCCTTGTTCTGCGACGCGTAGGCGTAGCCCTTCTGGACCACGTAGTCGCTCCACGCGAAGTCGCCATTGAATTCGCTGCGCGTTCCCGACGCGCCGGCGACGACCAGCCGGCCGTTCCAGTCCTGCGGCAGCCGCAGGAGGAAGCGCGCCTGGCCCGTCGGGTCGGACGCGATGCGCCCGTTCAACTGGATGCCGGGCACGACCTTGGTGATGGGCGCGCGCTTGGCGGCGCTGGGCGCGATCGTCGCGCGGTCGGTCTGCGGCGTGAACGCGAACGCCGGCAGGCCCGCCACCGAATTGTTGGCCGGCGTGGTGTCGGGGTTGGTGGTGGTGAGGTCGGCGCTGTCGACGCAGGTGGCATCGGCGAGCGCCGATCCGAAGTGCCGCAGCAGGCGGTCACACGCCGTCGAGGCGCTGGCCGCGAGCGGCATGAAACAGGCGAGCGCCAGCACGGGCGCCCGACGGCGAAACGAGGTCGTCATCGGCAAGTCTCCTATGGGTTTGCGTTGAGCCCGCGAAGACTACTGCCGCGCCACCGCGCGTGCAATGGACGTTTCGAGCGCATCGTCATTCCACCTAAGGGAATGCCCGCAGCGCTCGCCCCCGGCGCTTCAGGACGCCTGCGGCGGCCCGGCCCGGCGGCTGTAGGCCGCGGTGCCCACGCCCCCCAGGAGACCGCCCACGATCGCGACATACCACAGCGACGTCGTGCCGGTTTGATCGTTGACGGCGACGAGTCCGGCGCCTGCCGCGACGAGGCCCAGCACCGCCAGCAACGCGACGATGAACAACGGCGCCGCGACGAAGCGGGTCGCGTTGCCCCGCATCGGATCCAGGTCGCTGACGACCAGCAGGAACCAGCCGACGAGCGTCAGCAACGGGAACAGGAACCACAGCGACAGCCCGGGCGCCGCCGCCACCAGTCCCAGCGGCGCGGCCACGAGCAACGCGCCGGCCAGCACGCCCAATGCGGCCAGCAGGCCGCCTGCAATTGCGATCATGTCGGTCATCCGAAGTAGAGATGGTGAAGCATAGACCAACGTCGGGCGACGTGCGCCCGCCTGCCACCGCATTCGCCGTCGAAAGCAGCCTCTGAGTGCGTAGCATTCTTGCTGGCTGATCTCGCTCTTTCGGCGGTGCAGTTGGCCTGCAGCGCTGGTTGCCTGCGGCGCTTGGCCGGGCGCTGCGCGCCCGGCGTTCCTGGTGGGCATGGCCGCTGCGGCAGGGTGGGCAGGGGCTTGTTTCTCCGGCGTGCGGCCATCTGAAATCGGGCCTGGACGGCCGCGATTTCCTTGGGCGTTCGGTGGAGACTCATCCGCGCAACGCGCGCGGGCCGCGCCTGACACCTTCGTATACGTGCCACCGATGCCCAAGACGTGGCGCAACCGCCTGCGAAACAAGCCCCTGCCCACCCTGCCGTTCGGCGCATTTGCTGTTGGAAGAGG
>Ga0307516_10001458_pt1 | contig 32720 bp, 37 predicted proteins | sample 19_EM_MG_FD_203310 | JGI IMG/M metagenome (GOLD analysis project Ga0307516, IMG submission 203310) | Populus trichocarpa ectomycorrhiza microbial communities from riparian zone in the Pacific Northwest, United States - 19_EM | ecosystem: Host-associated > Plants > Roots > Unclassified | place...
ACCTGTCACAAGTATTGCTCACGGTCCCTGACCTCCTGCTTCCAGAGCTTGTCCCAAGACGCACACGGCCGGCATATCGGGGGTCACTTTCGCAACCTGCTGCAAATTTGGGCTAAGGATCGGTCGTCGAGACGTATGCGCTGACGTGGAAAGGAAAAGAATCACCCCGCTCAGGGAAGCGGCATACTCTGGACGCGCCTAATCCCGTGTGGTGAAGTCGCCGAAGCTGCCGCAGGGGTTTGACGCCACATGGATATAGGATATTAGGGAGGGCCTAGCTGGTCACTGGTCCCGGTCAACCTTGATTTGACAGATGGATGGGTACTACGAGAAAAGTGTTTAGAATGATATTGCTCTGGTGAATTTCCGTTTATGGGCACGCGTCACCGCCACGCCGGACTCTGAATTGACGAGCCATGAAGCGCGCTCACCGTGTAGCCTCCATATCCCTTTTTCTCTCCGTTCTCTATCTTCTCGTCTTTCTCGACATCATCACCCTTCCTCTGATCGACAAGACGGTCGTGCACGACATTCTTCCCGTCGTGAGTGAACAATCCGGTTCGCAACAGTCGTTCTGACCTCCTATGGAATGGAATAGATTCCATGGTGGCTTCTCGTTTCCTTTGGATCATACGCGCTGTGGAGTTTGGGGTGGGGCTTGTACACCTTTAGAGATTGTCCGGATGCGTACACGGAACTTTTACTGGTCAGTTTTTCCCGCTGTCTTTTCTTCTGCTTCGGAAGTTTGCCAACATCCCAACCGTCATCCTCTGGACTCTGCTCTTGATTCTACGAATCTGAAACGCTTACTATTTCCTTTCACCAGGAAATCACGGAAGCCAAGAACGACCTCCGAACACAAGGCGTCACCGTCGATTGACACCTCTATGCATATTGGACGAGAATGAAATCTCACTCCGTGGCCGACGAAAATGACGGGTCGTTTCACCATTTTCCGGCGTCGTCCTCGGAATGTGGAAGCATCGGCTTTCGTATGCTCTCGAAAACCTAGAACGCCAGAGAGAAGCATCATGTGTTCTCGCGACTTTTAGGTATTCTAATCATTCAATATAGACTGTCTTTTATCTCTCGAATTCAATTTCGATCGTGTCTAGTCTATATCCGTCTTCACCTCTCTTCGACCTCGCGCCATGACGGTCTGGTTGGCTTCTCCGGGACCATCATTTGATAATATGTGCTCGTGTGCATGTGGACAAACGTCGGCTCAGCGCGGTCGACTCCTCTCGACAGTTTACTTTCTTTGAAGTCGTGACGACCTCATTTCATATCCCCCGTCGGGGTTGTTGTGCTTTGCATCGAGCTCCTTTAACTTATGATTCAATGGCTCGGCATATGGCTTCACGGTCGTAAATACCTCCCTTTAAATCGGGCACTCCCCACGGATACATGTTCATTTTCTGCCTGAACCTCAGATGCCACTGCCGGGGAAATACGCATATATAGAAAGAGTGCATACAATCAGTCCCTTTCTACCAATATCGAGCTCTCAATACACCCGTTCATTGACTCACGAACCGGGGTCTCCAAGATGTAGATGCAGGCGCAAAAATCCCGACCTATGGTCTGGAGGACGACATAATCACGAACACGGCAAGCCAGTATCACAGAGACAAAGAATGCCCAAGTTGATGCTCAAGTTTCGCGTCATCGACGATGATTCGTGTATAAGAATTGAAAGTGCAAGTAAATGGGTTCCATAAAAAGGAGCCGAAGTTCCCCAGCCTACTCCAGCGCCGCACCCAACGAACTGCATCCATAGCGCAGCCGCGTATCGACTACTTCAGCTTCTTCTTGCTAAAAGTGGTGCGTGTAAGTTTCGAAAGAGTGAGACACGAGAGACAAAAGCTCACGGGCGGAGCTGTGACGAGTGGCCACACGACCGCTTCCTGCAGTTGGTGGCGCGGGGAGGGAGACGGGCGTAGCATTTTCGGCAAATCTGCTTGTCGCAGTTGTATTTCGAGGCGAGGACCTTTAGCGAGGGTTCGATGATGCCGCCACGGAGACTGGGGACATGGGAACGGTGAGTCAGTGAAAAAGTAAAAATGGAGCGGGGACAGACCGGAGGACCAGGTGAAGCGTCGACTCTTTCTGGATGTTGTAGTCGCTGAGAGTGCGGCCGTCTTCGAGCTGTTTGCCGGCAAAGATGAGACGTTGTTGGTCAGGAGGGATTCTGGAGGGGAGATAGATAGATGCGTGTCAGCCGCTGTCGGGGCAAGAGAGAAGGGGGCAAGACGGACCCTTCCTTGTCTTGGATTTTGGCTTTGACGTTGTCGATGGTGTCGGAAGACTCCACCTCTAGGGTGATCGTCTTGCCCGTGAGGGTCTTGACGAATATTTGCATCTTTTCGAGGTGTCGATGAGAGGTTGTGAACGGGTGGGACGATGGCGTACCTTTAGATGAGTGGTGAGGGTGGGAATGTCCGAGATAGAGCTGTATAGCTGGCTGATCAGTGGCTGATTCAGAGTTTAGGGCAGGCCTCGTGACAGCAGATATAAACGACTCATCATTACGGACCTCGACGTCGCTGGCGGCGAACACCTCTGTGGTAAAGGTTTGGGTGGGTTATCGTGTTTTTTATGCTCTTCTTTGTTGTCCAATGATGAGATGAATTCGTACAACTCAGCTCACTTCGAAGCGTAGACGTTCATGAGAAGAACACGTATTTCTGCACTGATTCCTTCTTTCTTTCATCCTGTTCGTCTTACATGATTACTGACATCGCCGTCGTATTTTAGGTGTGATTTCGCTGTATGCTCTGTTGTTGGACCGGTAATTGTGAGTGTTTCTTCAACTTGCTGTTAACGAGGATGCAAAACTCTATCTGCAAATTTTTCGCGACGTGCTTGCACGATGGGTTTGATTCCTTCGGGAACCATTCAAGTCTCTGATTCTTTTTTTTTCTTTCTTTTGTCTTTTTCGATATCTATGACTCGGTATGCTGACCCACTACTTTTGCGCCAGATATAATTCTACTGCGCTCTACCGTTGATTGTATTCCGTTCCTTCTCCCGTCAAAATATACAATGATAATTTCACGCATCATATTCGTCAGATCCGTTTCCCGAGTGTATACAACTGATTTTGTTTCTTTTAATTTTGCAAATTCCTCCCAACGTGCCTGCTTAATGGCCTTGCATTTCCCCGCGTTTGATTCAAAAATATTGCATCGCATTTTACCCGGATGTCAAAGCTATCCTGCGTCGTGCGTTGACCTACCCAATCAGGCCGCTAGTGCAAATTCGGGCACGATCTATCGTTCCATAGCCTTACTGCCGCTGCAGGGGCTCTGGTGGCATCATCACCGAAGTCAGGGTCCTGGGTCCTTATTGTCGCATCAACTTGATCATAAGTCGCGGTCGCCTGGTCGTTCCAAGTCCTCGGGGTACGCTTTTATCATTTACCGATAGGTTCATATGTTAACGTTATCGGTTGGTTCTTGGGACGCCATCACCGATCTCGTATACACTCCCCGCCGATATTCAAGGCCATTTTTTTTTGTGAAATGTTGGGAGGTTCTAACAGTCTCAAGAAGCATAAACGTAGAGTGAAGGCTTATGATCATCGATGTTCCAAGTACTAGTAGTAGTGCCAATAAATTGAACACTCCTTGAATCCACCCAATTGTGTCATATCGGACATCGCCATTGGCCGATTGATGGCCAGATGTTAATCCCCTTATCGATGACAGGTGGTGGCGGCACCGCCGGTATCTGTGTCCATTATTCGTCTCCAACCACCATCGACACTGAATGTCCACACCGCAACATGGGAAACGACAGTGGGTCAAAGAGAAAGTCAAGAAAGTCTTTCACCCCTCACCTTCGAGCTCTCGACTCGTCCCGTCAACCACAAGCACGAAGCGCGCTGTCGAGATCGCATGGCTTGGTATCGTGCAGGTCCTGAAGAGAAGTGAGAAGTTTTTGGATGGGACTCCGTTTAAAACTCCAGTCGCGGTGATCAACACCCTTATTGACATTGGAAACGTGCGTCTACCGCCTACAAACGTTTGAAAACGACTAATAATTAATCCTGCAGGCTGTGGCGGACAATAGAGACGCACTGCGAGATCGGATCAAGCAGACCATCCAACGCCTCGAGCTCGTGAACGCTGCGCTTTTGAAAACCGAATCCGACGATGCGAGTGCAAGAGCACAGGATTTTGCCAAGTATGTTCTTGACCCCTTATTTACGTCGCACGGTAAACAACATTCCTTTAGGAAACTCATATATGAAGCTGCGACACTACAGGAGATGTCAATGAGGTCGACGTGGATGGAGATCTTGGAAAATCAGGAAGACAAAGAGAAGATCGACAGGAGCTTCAAACGGATCGACGAGCATACGAAAAACTTCCACGTGAGTCGGTACCATGTACGCATATCTAGAAATGAATTGCCACTGCGTGTAGCTTGACATCGTGATGAGCATCGAAAGAAGAACCGACGAGATATGGAAGTCACTTACTGTACGTCAACCGATACATCCAACCGAGTTTTTCTAACCCCCTGTGCCAGCAACTATACCGCCAAAACTGGCCCCGCTCTGGAAAGGCGGCATACGACGCGGATCTCGAAGGATCAACATCTGTAACGCGCGAACCGTGCACGGAAGGAACACGTGTTGATATCCTGGAGCGTTTATACCAATGGGGTGTCGATACCTCGCCAAACTCGCCTTCAATCTTTTGGCTAACGGGTCAAGCGGGTTCCGGAAAGTCGACTATTGCTTATACGGTAGCACGTCACTTTGACGAAGGCGAAAACGGCGACACGAACCCCGGTCCGAATATCTTAGGCGCAAACTTTTTCTGTTCACGACAATTCGAAGAGACTAGAAGACGAAGTAACATTATCCCCACCCTTGTATACCAACTCTCTCGCCAATGCAAATCTTACGCGACTGCTTTATTCGACTCGAACAAGTTTGACTCTGCCGAGATGCTCAACAAACAGATGAAGGATCTCCTCGTTGATCCTTGGGCGAAGTCCATCAGTCAGCGTCCCTCGGAGTTCCCGCCTTATCTTATTGTCGTCGACGCACTGGACGAGATCGAGGATGACGGCGGATCCTCCTTTTTACGAGACCTACTCAAGACGGTAGACGACGGTCACTTGAAGGCCCTCAAGTTTCTCATCACGAGCCGGCCTGACCCAGATCTTGCCAGGCTTTGTGCGTCGTTCAGATCCGATGCCATTTGCCGTCTATATGATGTTCCTACGGATACTGTGAAGGCTGATATAGCCACGTACCTCAAGGCAAAGCTCTCGGCGCTTCAGGACAAACCACAGCTGTCTAGACTTGTTGAGAAGGCAGACGGCCTATTTATTTATGCCGCAACCGCGGTGAGATATATATGTCCACCTGCGCGAAGGATGGCAGAACGGGAACAGCTCGGTTTGATGAATGAATTATTATCTTCCATGCCAGATGCCGCCGCTGGGTCATTGCTCATTGATAACTTATACCAACAAATCTTATGGCTTGCGTTTCGTGGCTTAGAGGGTTCAAGATTTCGTGATCGCTTAAATGTGCTGCATACGTTCCTTTGCACCGAGGAGCGTGTGTCTACGTCGGTTGCTGGGGGCCTTACCTCGGACCCTGAGGGTATGGAAGAAACGGCGAGGCTAGTTGTTGAATCCCTCCATGCAGTCCTTTATATCAAGGAAAACCGAGTCCTTTGGTACCACGCATCCTTTCCCGACTTCATCTTCGATCCCTTACGATCCAATTTCAACATTGTTGACACCTCATGCTCACACCGCGTTAAGATGTCGTGCCATCAGGCAACCCACCATGCTTTTCTCGCCCACGCGTGCTTCAATGTCATGTCATGTCAGCTCAGGTTCAATATTTGCAACTTGCCGTCGTCGTTTCTCCTGGACTCTGAGGTGCCTGACTTAGAGCGTCAAGTCAAAGGGAATATCAGTGATGTTCTTCGGTACTCCTGTCGGTACTGGGCTCAGCACTTGACACAAGCAATGGTGGATGAAGGCCATTCCTTTCAAGAATGTATATCGGAATTTCTCATTATACGGATTCTGTTCTGGATCGAGGCGATGAACCTGGTGGGATCTTCTGCCCGGTGTTCTCGAATCCTACACCAAGCTCGTGAATGGATCGTGAAGGTGAGATATTAGATTTGACGTGGACTTTCTACTTACCATTGAAGCAGAATAGTGACGAGCCTCAATCAGATCTTGCGAATCGCCTCAATGAAGCATCAAACTTCGCTGTCTATTTTTCAGGAAGCATGGCGACGCAGTCAACACCCCATATCTATGTTTCATCATTAGCTACATGGCGAGCAGATTCAGAGATGTCTCGGGGGTGGAAAGAGGAATTTTCTTGCATCCCTACTGTTAAACAAACTGGAGGTGGCGCCACTGTGCTCTTGACAATCATGTTGAACGGTTGGGTGAATTGTGTCGCATTTTCAAGCGACGGCACACGCATTGTCTCTGGCTCGGATGACAAGTCCGTGTGGGTGTGGGATGCATCGACAGGCAGACGTGTATTGACCCTGGATGGCCACATCAATTCGGTCACATCTGTTGCATTTTCGAGCGACGGCACACGCATCGTCTCTGGCTCACTTGACATGTCAGTGCGGGTGTGGGATGCATCGACGGGCGGACCTGTATTGACCCTGGATGGCCACACCGATTCGGTCACATCGGTTGCATTTTCGAGCGACGGCACACGCATTGTCTCCGGCTCACATGACAGGTCAGTGCGGGTGTGGAATGCATCGACAGGCAGACCTGTATTGACCCTGGATGGCCACACCTATTCGGTCATATCTGTTGCATTTTCGAGCGACAGGACACGCATCGTCTCTGGCTCAGGTGACAAGTCAGTGCGGGTGTGGGATGCAACGACGGGCAGACATGTATTGACCCTGGATGGCCACACCGATTTGGTCACATCTGTTGCATTTTCGAGCGACGGGACACGCATCGTCTCTGGCTTAATTGACAACTCAGTGTGGGTGTGGGACTCGGACACATTGATGGGCAGACCTGTATTGACCCTGGATGGCCACACCAATTCGGTCAGATCTGTCGCATTTTCGAGCGACAGCAAACACATCGTCTCCGGCTCGGATGACATGTCAGTGCGGGTGTGGGATGCATCGACGGGCAGACCTGTATTAACCCTGGATGGCCACACCCATTCGGTCACATCTGTTGCATTTTCGAACGACGGCACACGCATCGTCTCTGGCTCATATGACGAGTCAGTGCGGGTGTGGGATGCATCAACAGGCGGGCATGTGGCCCTGCCAGTGGATGGCCACACCGATTGGGTCACATCTGTCGCATTTTCGAGCGACGGCACCCACATTGTCTCCGGCTCGGATGATAACTCAGTGCGGGTATGGGATGCATCAATGGGCACACCTGTATTGACTCTGGATGACCACACCAATTGGGTCACATCGGTTGCCTTTTCGAGTGACGGCACACGCATCGTCTCGGGCTCATGGGATGAGTCAGTGCGGGTGTGGGATGCAACGACGGGCACACCTCTATTGACCCTGGATGGCCACACCGGTTCTGTCACATCTGTCGCATTCTCGAGTGCCGGCACAAGAATTGTCTCTGGCTCATATGACAAGTCAATGCGGGTGTGGGATGCAACGACGGGCAGACATGTATTGACCCTGGATGGCCACACCGATTTGGTCACATCTGTTACATTTTCGAGCAATGACATACGCATTGCCTCTGGCTCGGGCGACAAGTCAGTGCGGGTGTGGGATGCAACGACGGGCAGACCTATATTGACCCTGGATGGCCACACCGGTTCGGTCACATCTGTTGCATTTTCGAACGACGGCACATGCATAGTCTCTGGCTCGGATGACGAGTCAGTGCGGGTGTGGGATGCATTGACAGGAAGACCTGTATCGACCCTGGACAGTGGCCACACCGATTCGGTCGAATCTGTCGCATTTTCGGGCGATGGCACACGCATCGTCTCTGGGTCAGGAGACAAGTCAGTGCGGGTGTGGGATGCATTGACAGGCAGACCTGTGTTAACCCTGCATGGCCACACCAATTCGGTCATGTCTGTCGCATTTTCGAGCGACGGCACGCGCATCGTCTCTGGCTCACGAGACAATACTGTGCGCATTTGGAATGCTCCCACAGCCAAAACCACAATACCACACCACGATTCTGGGCTCATCAATTCAAGCAACACAGCTCTCCATGAATCTCATTGGATGTACACATACGACAATTGGATTATATCGACGCTCGGTCGTGAACGCCTTATGTGGGTGTCGCAAGACTTCAAAACATCACTACATACTCCCGAAACCCTCCTGGTTATTTCTCGTCGAGGTTCTGCCACCGTGGATTTTACGCGCAGCAAGATAGGCCTAGAATGGGTCCTGTGTTATACCCCGTCAAATCATTAACTTTTTACAATGTACCATAGTATGATCATGTACGTCTTACCTCCATGGATGCTTGGTCCGGGGCTGATGTCTGGAATTTTGCACCTGCAACGGAGTTTTAGTATCGAGTCGACTTAGGTGAATTATATTTGGTGTTGTCGAATTACATCGTCAAACGACACCAGCAATTGACCAGCAAGCCTGTAGAAGAGTATCAGGAAGAGGCGTGGTGACGAACGTTCAGCATGACAGTCACGACTTAACACATTGCATTATCACACAATGAAACCTTGCCTAGTCAATTAACCTTCAGAGAGTTCCGAAGAGTTCGTGTGGAGACTAACGTGATATTTGCTGCACCCTCTGGCAGAGGAGGAAGTTCGCGCACCACTCCCTCGTGAACTCCTTATGTGGGTGTCGCAAGACATCAAAACTTCACTACATACTCCCGAAACCCTACTGGTTATTTCTCGTCGAGGCTCTGCCACCGTGGGCTTGGATAGGCCCAGAATGGGTGCTGTGTTATACCCGATAGAATCCGCTCATGATGTTAATTAAATAAAATATATGTACAACAAAAGTGAATTCTATTCATCAAACGACACCAGGAAGTCTCTAGAAGAGTATCAGGAAGAGGAGGTGGTGACGAAAGTTCAACATGACAGTCACGACTCAACATGTTGCACCATCAAACAATAAAACCTTGCCTAGTAATTCAACATAGAGAGTTCGCCCATATGTCATGAACAACAACATCCAACCATGCCAAAGGACGGGAGATACCTTGTGTGCGAAGTTCCTCCTCTGCAAGAGGGGTGCACCAAATATCACGTATAATCCCCGTACGAACTCTTCACATGTTTCGTGATTTGTGAGAGTCGAACATGCCCGACCAATACCTGCGTGAAGCAATCCAACCTTCAGACTATGTAGAATATGTAGAGCAGGATAGGTCGTACATCGAGTCATGTGGTGCCCACCCTTCTGCCGATGAGTGCCGACGGAAACCTCATGTACTTGATCCAAAGATGAAGCCTACAACCCTCAGATTTAGAGTGCGGGTGGGAAAGATGTAGGCGGCGACACCGAGATGCGTGGCCCCACAAGTAAGCCTCGCCCATCGTATGGAACCTTCAAAGAAGGTCTCTCGGGAAAGAAAAGCAGAACGGCAGACGACTCAATTTTGGAGTTGTTCGCAGACTGCAAGTGACCGAGGAGCGAATGAACTCGAACGAGATATCAAAGTCTAGAATTGCCCGTACATTTGGGACGAGCGGTGTGGTCACGCTTTTGAATTGAATTGATGACCACGAGGAGCAAGAATCAAGATGAAAACCAGACTGAAGCTGTGAATAGTGGTACGAGAGCAGCAGGGAAAACGGATTTGTCGAGTAGCACGGGGAAGGATGAATATTGCTCAACAAGGATCTGTATATATTGGTGTTGTGAGATGAGGAAAAGGGAAAGGAAGGGAGACATACGTGCTTCCCATGACCAACGCTGTACTTGTCGAATTTGGTGAATATTGGGGGAACGAGCCATGGACCATGTCATATTTGTATGTGGAAAGGTGGCAACTCATGCATGCTGGATCAATGAGACAATGTCGTGTCGTTAGAAACCACGGTGCAAAGCTGGTGAACGCCACTTACCACTGGCGCATGGCCGAAAGGCCGAGGGATGGGAGTTGGATAGGCCACCATGTAGGAAGAGGGCGGACACGTGAGAGTGATAAGCGCAAGCGTCGTGCATTGGCTCGCAAGGATATTCTGTTAAGCAAGGAGGTCGTCGATTACACGACCTGGAAAAGACGAACCGTGACGTACCTGACCCAACTGCTCGTGTGGAAGTGCGTGAGGAATCTGAGAAGACTGCGGGTAGAATTTACTTGGGATTTCTGGATATGAATCAGACTGCAAACCAGCCGCCGTTGGGTGCTCGTTCCAAGCGGCGAGCATCGATGCTTCATCTGAAATCGAGAACATTAGTATCGGGAAATTCCGAAGCGCGTCAGAATAAATCAAAACCTCAAGTTGGAAGCGCACCCAACGATAAGTGGCAAAGAATGTTGGTCGTTAGCTTTTCATGTAGAGAACCAATACACTCTACATAGCATGTTGTGATGAAAGCCGACCCGAAGTTCCCACGACACCAATATGCCCGCTTCCACGTCGTCCTCATCGTTCTCGACGAACCGTTCAGCACCACCCTCCACCATGTCGGACGCAACATGTTACACCATTGTATTCGAGTCCAGCACAAAGTATCCCTCAGCCACCGAGCTGCGTTCAGGGCTCGAAAAAGGCTCTGATGAGGTCAAACTCGACGCGTTGCGCGTCGACCATCAATGGGAATCCCCAGGTATGTCGTCTCGACCGCCGCGTTCGTGGAACGGCGCCTCTGACGCTCCGTCTGCTAGCCCACATTGATGATACCGATCATCCAATACGTTTTACCTTCGCGTAACGAGCACCTCAAGAAACTCCTGCATTTCTACTGGCCCCAGGTCTGTCCGAAATACGACGGAAATGGGAAGCTCAAGCATGCGATGATCCTCATCGTGTATGCCCCCTTTCCGCTCCGTTCATAATCCCACTTACACCTCCAACCATCCGAAACGACCTCGTCAGTCCCCATCCACGCCTTTGATTCTCCGCTTTTTTTTCTTACCTCGCTACCCCTAGCAACACCCCAACGAGCATATCCGCGGCGCAACCCTCCGCTTCCTCCAAAAAATCGCCAAAGACGCCGAGCACCTCGAACCGCTCGTCCCAACCTGTCGCTTCTGCCTGGAGCACCGGCACTCGTAGCTGCCGCGTCGTGTTTCATCAACCTCATCATCAAGAGTCCGACAACAGTGTCAAGCTGATTGTCCTTGATCGCTTGGACGCCCTCAGTTCAAAACATGGGCACCTCCTCGACATCCTCATCATCATGGACATTTTGCAGATTCTATCGGGGTGGGCTCTGCGTTGCTTTTAATTTGAGGATCTAAATTTTCGTCCTTTTGTTCTTAGCGCCGACATGGAAGTCCGCCGGAAAGCCATCAGTATCGTCCTCAGCATGACTTCAAGTCGTAACGTGGAGGATGTTGTGCTGCTTATGAAGAAGCAGGAGGCCGGATCGATTTCGAGAAGGTCTGTTCGTGCTCTGGTGGTGTATCCATTTTGATGCTGATTTATATGTCTAGGCACCGGAATACAGGCAGCTTCTCATTCAATCTATTCATGTCACCGCTATCAAGTTCTCGGAGGTTGCTGCGAGCGTCGTGCATGCCCTGACGGCGTTCCTTGGAGACTCTAATAACCCCTCCGCTTTGGACGTCGTATCCTTCGTCCGGTACGCTCCCAATCTCGGTTTTCCTAGCCTAACGGACCATTGAATATGTTCCCCACCTCCAGCGAAGTCGTGGAGAAATTTCCGGCTCTCCGTTCTACCGTCACCTCCAAGCTCATCTCGACCCTCTCCGAAATCAAGTCCGGCAAAGTCTTCCGTGGGGTTCTTTGGATCCTTGGAGAGTATGTCGAGGAGATGGCGAATATTGAGGCGGCGATGCAGGAGGTGAGGAAGGTCTTGGGTGAGATTCCGATATTCGCTGGTGAACAACGGACGGCGGAGGATTTAGGGGAGGCTGGGGGGGTGTCGTTGGTTAAAGATAGGGAGGGTGGTGTAGGTGTGAAGGAAAAGGAGAAGGAAAGGAGAGGGTGAGGAGAGGCCGAGGTTTGTGGAGAAGAAGGGTAAGGGTGGGGTGGAGGTTAATACACTTCGAGTTGAGGTTTGTGTTCTCTTTTCTTGGTTTTGGTTTTTGTGCTAATACTGGGGCTTTTGGGGTTTTCAGGTGATGTTGATCATGACGTCTATCATCCGTGTCGGCCAGTTCAAGCTTGTGATGATGCAGATTGATGAAGACTCGAATGAGCGGATTATGAACTGCATACAGACCCCTCAGCGAGTTGGAGGAGCAGCCGGAAGTGAAGGAGATCTTTTTGAATGACACGAAGATGGCGTATTCCAAAATGCTCGCCGCACCAGGAGGTTCTTTTTCAAAACCTGCTTCGTTTGATTCGGTTGCTGATTTTGGTGATTATCAGACACGGGCCGCGGGGAAGAAGGAATTGAAGGCGACGAAGCCCAAGGTTGTGCAGGTAGATGATCTGCTTTCGTTCAGGCCTCTCAAAGAAGACGGCGGATGAAGCGGTTGATGTAGGTTCCTTTCTTGCATTTTTGTCGAGTGTACCTGATATATCTATTCTCTTCTTCTGCAGTCTGACCAGGGCGTAGGTTGGGTGACTGGATCCGGGGAGCAACCCGAAGATTTCATGTCGAATCTCGGTCGCATCACTTACCTGACAGGTGTGTATCTCTTCATCTTTTTGTTGTTATGATGATGATTGATATTTTACGACAGGTTTTTCGGACCCCATATATGCGGAGGCATACGTCAAGATGCATGGGTTTGACATCCAGCTCGGTATGGATGTTGTCTCTTCATCGTCCATCACCCGCGTCTCATGCACAGAAATTAAGCCGTTCTAGGGTGCACACTGTCAGATTAAACTACATGGCGGAATGATGCTTACTTCCGAACCAACGAGGACAACCACCGACTGCAAATCAGCCGAGTCATGAAGTGATCGCGTCGCTTACACCTGTCTGCTCGTGTCCTTTGGGTCGTACGCGCTGTTTCCTTTGGGACTTGTACACCTTTAGGGATTGTCCGGATGTGTACGAGGAACTTTTACTGATCGGTTTTTCCTTCTAGATCCGTCGTTTCTTCAACCATTCAAATACATTCGAGTCGGCGAATCTGAATTGCTTACTGTCTCTTCTTCGCCAGGAAATCACGGAGGCCAAGGACGACCACCTCCGAGCATGGGGCTTTATGTATGGATATTGGCCTACGAAAATGACGGATCTCTCCACCATTTTCGACCTCGACCTCGGAATCCGGAAGCATCACCTTTCGTATGCCTAGAACGTCACAGGGAAGCATTGTGTGTCCCTGCGACTGTCAAGTCTTCTAATCGTTCAATATAGACTTTCTTCTATCACTCGAATTCAATTTCGATCGTGTCTGGTCCATCCGTCTTCACTTCACTTCGACCTCGCGCCATGACGGTCTGGTTGGCTTCTCCGGGGTTATCATCTGATCATACGTGCCCATGCACATGTGGACGAACGTCGGTTCAGTGAGGTCGACTCCACTCGACAGTTTACATTCTTTGAAGTCGTGACGACCTCATTTCACATCCCCTGTCGCGGCTGTTGCGCTTTGCATTGAGCTCCTTTTACTTATGCTTCAATGGCTCGGCATATCCTTTTAAATCTGGCATCTCCCATGATACATATTCACTCTCTGTTTGAACCTCGAGTACCAGTACTGGGGAAATACGCATACATACATAGATCTTCAGCGCATAAAATCAGTCCTTTGTATCAAATTGAACCCTGTCCTTAGTGAATTGTTTCTAGCTCGTGATAAACCCGTTTATGCAACTGTCAAACTAACTCTCCTACCTCGTGGATGTCGTCCATTGGCTCACGGACCAGGGCCTCCGACATGTCAATGCAGGAAAATCCAACGGTCTGGCCTGGAAGGCAACAGATCCAAGATGAGCACCGTCACAGAAGAGGGGCGGCAGCTGCCACCACAAAATGTGGGGAGTCAGGGGGACGAGGAATGCCGAAGGTGACACTCAAGTTTCGCAACACCGATGATGATTCGTGTATAAGAATTGAGAGTGCGAGTACATGGGTCCATAAAAGGGAACCGAGGTTCTCCAGCCTGCTCCAGCACCCCACCCAACAGGCGGCATCTGTAGGCCAGCCGTGTATCAACTTCTTCAGATTCTTCTTGCTGAAAGTGATATGCATGAGGGACCGAAAGAGTGAGACATAAGAAGACCCATGGGCGGAGTGGTGACACGTGGCTGCACGACCGCTTCCTGTAGTTGGTGGCGCGGGGAGGGAGGCGGGCATAGCATTTTCGGCAGATCTGCTTGTCGCAGTTGTATTTCGAGGCGAGGACCTTTAGCGAGGGTTCGATGATGCCGCCACGGAGACTGGGGACAAGGGAAAGGTAAGTGAGTAAATGAAAAGTAAAAATGGAGCGGAGACGGACCAGAGGACCAGGTGAAGCGTTGACTCTTTCTGGATGTTGTAGTCGCTGAGATTGCGGCCATCCTCGAGCTGTTTGCCGGCAAAGATGAGACGTTGTTAGCCAGGGGAGATTCTGGAGGGGAGATATGCGTGTCAGACGCCGTCGGGGTAGGAGAAGAAGAGGCAAGACGGACCCATTCTTGTCTTGGATTTTGGCCTTGGTGTTGTCGATAGTGTCGGAAGACTACACCTCGAGGGTGATCGTCTTGCTTGTGAAGGTCTTGACAAATACTTACGTTCAGAGGAGACGATGGACGAGTGGGACGATGGGGAGCGCGTTGATCAACAGATATAAACAACTCGTCTTTACAGGCGTCGACGTCGCTGGCAGCTGTGATAAAGGTTTGGTGAGTTGTCGCGTTTGTTTCTACTCCTTTTTTCTGGTTTCTATGGTCCAAAGATGGGAAGAATCTGTACAACTCAGCTCACTTCGAAGCATAGATGTTTATGCGAAAAACACGTATTTCTGCACTGATTCCCTCATTTTTTTCCATCCTTTCTGTCTTATATGATCACTAACATTGTCCCCGTAGTTCAGGTGTCGTTTCGCTGTATGCTCCTCTTCTGTTGGTCTGTTAGTTGTGAGTGTTTCTTCAACTTGCTATCAACGAGGATGCAACACTACCTGCAAATTTTTCGCGACGTGCTTGCACGATGGGTTCGATTCCTTTGGGAACCATTCAAGTCTCTCGTTCTTTTTTCTCTTGGTTTTGTCGTTTCCGTATCTATAATTTGGTATGCTGACTCACTACTTTTACATCCAGATATTCTTCTACTGCATATACCGTCGATTGTTTCCCGTTCCTGTGCGTTAGCCTTCCTAGTCTTCTCCCGCAGGCCGCTAGCGCAAATTCTGGCACGATCTATCGTTCCACAACCTTGCCGCTGCTGCACGGTGGCATCATCACCAAAGTCGTCCTCGGGGTATGCTTTTATCGTTTACCGATCAGCTCGTATGTTAACTTTGTCGGTTGGTTGTCGGGACGCCTTCAACTCCGTTAAATATGGAATCCCGTTTTGTATCTACTCCCTGACTAACCCACCGATATCCTAGGCCATTTATCTTCTGAAACGTACGTACCAGCATGTTATGCTCCTTTCTGACTAGGCTGGGAGGTTCTACGGTCTCAAGAAGTTGTGTGGATGCCATGGAGGCGAAATGTAGAACCGCGACAGAGGAGGAAACCAGGTATGTTCCTCCCTGCGTCTAATCGACGACGTCGAAGAGCTAAAAAATTTGTCAAAACTAGTGTCAGGAAGCATGGTGCTACAGCATAAAGATAGAGTGAAGGCTTATGATCGTCGATGTTCCAAGTAGTAGTGCCAATAAATTGAACACCGCTTCAATCCACCCCATTCTGTCATATTGGACATCGCCATCGGCCCCTCAATCCCCTTATCGATGACAGGTGATGGCAGCACCGCCGCTACCCGTGTCCATCATTCGTCTGCAACCACCATCGATACTTAATGTCCGCATCGCAACATGGGAAACGACACTGGGTCAAAGGCAAAGTCAAGAAACTCTTTCGCCGCTCACCTTCAAGCTCTCGACTCGGTAGCTCAGCGAGTGAGTCCACGAATGAGCTGCCCGTTGTAGAACATACAAGTCAATTTTTGTCAACGTCTCTCGTTGCGACATCGATCTCACTGAAGACCTCTCATTGTAGGTCCTCAAACTCCAACGGGTGGGGCTTCGGCAACAGAGACTTTCCCTTTTAACGCTACACACCAAACCGCAAATCGCCTGGAATCAGGTGCGTTCATCAGTGGACTGTAACATTCAGCCCGCCTCAAGCATGCTCCAAAGGACACGCCAACGTAACACTTTCTGGGATCTCTGCTTTCCCACTTGTCCTAACGAACACCGGTGCGATACCATTAGGATCTGACCCGATTCCACCACACTAATGTCTGAATGACATAGCGCAATTAACTGTATCTGCTACTCCACACTCTTCAACTCCCACACATGTAGCTCAGCCCATCCCTAGTGATCTGCCGAGGCAACCACCAGCACGAAGCGCGCTGTCGAGATCGCATGGCATGGTATCGTGCAGGTCCTGCAAATAAGTGAGAAGTTTTTGAAGGGGACTCCGTTAAAAACACCAGTCGCGGTGATCAACACCCTTATTGACATTGGAAACGTGCGTCTATCGCCTACGAATGTTTGAAAATGCCTAATGATTAATCCTGCAGGCTGTGGCGGATAATAGAGACGCACTGCGAGGCCGGATCGAGCAGACCATCCAACGCCTCAAACTCGTGAATAATGCGATTTTGAAAACCGAGTCTGACGATGCGAGTGCAAGAACACTGGATTTTGCCAAGTATGTTCTTAACCCCTTATTTACTTCGCCCGGTAGACGATATTCCTTTAGGAAACTCATATATGAAGCTGCGACACTGAAGGAGATGTCAATGAGGTCGACGTGGATAGAGATCTTGGAAAATCAAGAAGACAAAGAGAAGATCGACAGGAGCTTCAAACGGATCGACGAGCATACGAAAAACTTCCACGTGAGTCGGTACCATGTACGCATATCTGGAAATGAATTTCCGCTGCGTGTAGCTCGACATTGTGATGAGCATCGAAAGAAGAACCGACGAGATATGGAATTCACTCTCTGTACGTCAACCGATACATCCAACCGAGTTTATTTTCTAACCCGCTGTGCCAGCAACTATACCGTCAAAACTGGCCCCGCTCTGGAAAGGCAGCGTACGACGCGGATCTCGAAGGATTAACATCTGTAATGCGCGAACCGTGCACGGAAGGAACACGTGTTGATATCCTGGAGCGTGTATACCAATGGGCGCTCAATACCTCGCCAAACTCGCCTTCAATCTTTTGGCTAACGGGTCAAGCGGGTTCCGGAAAGTCGACTATTGCTTATACGGTAGCACGCCACTTTGACGAGGGCGAAAACGGCGACCCGAACCCTGGTCCGAATATCTTGGGCGCAAACTTTTTCTGTTCACGACAATTCGAAGAGACTAGAAGACGAAGTAATATTATCCTCACCCTGGTATACAAGCTCTCTCGCCAATGCAAATCCTACGCGACCGCTTTATACAACTCGAACAAGTTTGACTCTGCCGAGATACTCAACAAACAGATGAAGGATCTTCTCGTTGATCCTTGGGCGAAGTCCATCAGTCAGCGTCCCTCGGAGTTTCCGCCTTATCTTATTGTCGTCGACGCACTGGACGAGATCGAGAATGAGGGTGGATCCTCCTTTTTACGAGGCCTAGTCAAGACGGTAGACGACGGTCACTTGAAGGCCCTCAAGTTTTTCATCACGAGCCGGCCTGACCCAGAGCTTGCCGATCTTTGTGCGTCGTTCGAATCCGATGCCATTTGCCACCTATACAATGTTCCTACGGATACTGTGAAAGCGGATATAGCCACGTACCTCAAGGCAAAGCTCCTGGCGCTTCAGGACAAACCACAGCTGTCTAGACTTGTTGAGAAGGCAGACGGCCTATTTATTTATGCCGCAACCGCGGTGAGATATATATGCCCACAGAAAAAGATGGCACCACAGGAACAGCTCAGTTTGATGAACGAATTACTATGTTCCATGCCAGATGTCACCGCCGGGCCGTCGCTCATTGATAACTTATACCAACAAATCTTGTCGGTTGCGTTTCGCGGCTTCAAGGGTCAAATATTTCGTGATCGCTTAAACGTGCTGCATACGTTCCTTTGTACCGAGGAGCGTGTGTCTACGTCTGTTGCTGGGCGCCTCACCTCGGACTCCGAGGGTATGAAAGAAATAGCAAGTCTAGTTGTTGAATCCCTCCACGCTGTCCTTTATATCAAGGAAAACCGAGTCCTCTGGTACCATGCCTCCTTTCCCGACTTCATCTTCGAACCCTCACGATCCAATTTCAACATTGTTGATACCTCAGGCTCATGCCGCGTTGTGATGTCGTGCGATCTGGCAACCCACCATGCTTTTCTCGCCCACTTGTGCTTCAATGTCATGGCATCTAAGCTCAGGTTCAATATCTGCAACTTGCCGTCGTCATTTCTTCTTGACTCTGAAGTGCCTGACTTAAAGCGTCAAGTCGAAGAGAATATCAGTGATGTTCTTGAGTACTCGTGTCGGTACTGGGCTCAACACTTGACACGAGCGATGGTGGATAAAGGCCGTTCCTTTCAGGACTGTATATCGGAATTTCTCACTCTACGGATTCTGTTCTGGATCGAGACGATGAACCTGCTCGGATCTTCTGGCCGGTGTTCTCCGATCCTACACCAAGCTCGTGAATGGGTCGTGAAGGTGAGCTGAGTTATTAGATTTGACGTGAACTTTCTACTTACCATCGAAGCAGAACAGCGATGTGCATCAATCAGATCTAGCGAATCGCCTTATTGAAGCATCACACTTTGCTGTCTATTTTTCAGGAAGCATGGCAACGCAGTCAACACCCCATATCTATGTTTCATCATTAGCTACATGGCGAGCAGATTCAGAGATGTCTCGGGGGTGGAAAGACCAATTTTCTGGCATCTCTACTTTTAAACAGACTGGAGGTGGCGTCACTGTCCTCTCGACAATCATGTTGAACAGTGGGGTACAATCTGTTGCATTTTCAAGCGACGGCACACGCATCGTCTCCGGTTCGGGAGACAAGTCAGTGTGGGTGTGGGATGCATCGATAGGCAGACCTGTATTGACCCTGGATGGCCACACCGATTGGGTTGGATCTGTTGCATTTTCGAGTGCCGCACACGCATCGTCTCTGGCTCGGATGACAAATCAGTGCGGGTGTGGGATGCATCGACGGGCAGACATGTATTGACACTGGATGGCCACACCAATTGGGTCAGGTCTGTCGCATTTTCGAGCGACGGCACACGCATTGTCTCTGGCTCGGAAGACAACTCAGTACGGGTGTGGGATGCATCTACGGGCAGACATGTATTGACCCTGGATGGCCACACCCGTTGGGTCGGATCTGTTGCATTTTCGAGCGACGGCACACACATCGTCTCTGGCTCAGGAGACAAGTCAGTGCGGGTGTGGGATGCGTCGACGGGCAGACCCGTATTGACCCTGGATGGCCACACCGATTGGGTCGGATCTGTTGCATTTTCGAGCGACGGCACACGCATCGTTTCTGGCTCAGGAGACAACACTGTGCGCACTTGGAATGCTCACACCGCCAACACCACGACACTACACCATGATGTTGGGCTCATCAATTCAAGCAACACAGCTCTCCATAGATCTCATTGGATGTATACCCACGACAATTGGATTATATCGACACTCCATCGCGAACGCCTTATGTGGGTGTCGCAAGACATCAAAACATCACTACATACTCCCGAAACCCTCCTGGTTATTTCTCGTCGAGGCTCTGCCACCGTGGATTTCACGCGCAGCAAGATAGGCCCAGAATGGGTGCTGTGTTATACCCCGTCAAATCATTAGCTTTTTACCATGTACGTCTTACCTCCGTGGATGCTTGGTCCGGGGCTGATGTCTGTAATTTAGCACCTGCAACGAAGTTTTAGTAACGAGTCGACTTGGTACCATGAAAGTGAATTATATTTGGTGTTGTCGAATTACATCGTCAAACGACACCAGCAAGCCTGTAGAAGAGTGTCAGGAAGAGGCGGTGGTGACGAACGTTCAACATGACGGTCACGACTCAACACATTGCATTATCACACAATGAAACCTTGCGTAGTCAATTATAATAACCTTCAGAGAGTTCCGAAGAGTTCGTATGGAGACCTACGTGATATTTGCTGCACCCCCTTGCAGAGGAGGAAGTTCGCGCACGAGGTATCACCCGTCCTTTGCATGGTTGGATGACGTTGTTCCCGACATATGGCCCTAATCAAAGGCCGCGAGGGGCCGGAGTTGGATGGGCCGCCATGGTGGAAAGAGGCGGACACATCACAAGGATAGAACAAAACACTGTTGACCAACGATGGCCTGGAAAAGACAGGGTGACGTACCGTGTTCCTCATGACCCAACTGCTCGTCATCTACCGACTTCGGTGTGTTGAGTGTGGATTAATCCGAGAAGACTGCGGGTGGGAGATAAAATAATTTGCTTGGAGTTTCTGGATATGAATCAGACTCCAAACCAGCCGCCGGTGGGTACTCGTTCCAAGCGGCGAGCATCGAGAAATCAGCATCAGGAAATTCCTAAGTCTAAAAATAAGCAGAGATAAATCAAAATCATAAGTTGGAAGCGCACCCAGCGACGACTGGCAAAGAACGTTAGTCGTTTGTGCGGGGATCTTTTCATGTAGATTGTCTATACAGAAAGTGTGCCTCAGGCTGTAGACTGAACTTATACATACCATTTCTGTCGCCGACGCGAAGTTCCCACGATACCATGTCCACTTCCGCGTCGTCCTCATCTTGTCCTCATCGTTCTCGACGAACTGTTCAGCACCACCCTCCACCATGTCGGACGCAACATGCTACACCGTTGTATTTGAGTCCAGCGCCGAGTATCTCTCAGCCACCGAGATGTGCTCAGGGCTCGAACGAGGTCAAACTCGACACAAATCCTCGTGTCGACGATCAATGGGAATCCCCAGGTATGTCATCTCGACCGCCGCGTTCATGGACCAGCGCATCTGACGTTCCGTCTGCTAGCCCACATTGATGCCGATCATCCAACACATTTTACCCTCACGTAACCAGCAACTCAAGAAACTCTTGCATTTCGACTGGGAGGTCTGTCCGAAATACGACGAAAATGGGAAGCTGAAGCAGGACATGATCCTCGTCGCGTAAGCTCCATTTTCGCTCCCTTCATCATCCCACTCACACCTCCAACAGGAATGCCATCCGAAACGACCTCGTCAGTCCCCATCCACACCTCCGACCCTCTGCTCCTCCCTCTTACCTTGCTACACCTAGCAACACCCCAATGAATACCTCCGCGGCATAATCCTCCGCTTCCTCCAAAAAGTTGCCAAAGATGCCGCACTCCTCGAACCCCCGCCCCCACCTGCGCTCCTGCCTGGAGCACTGGCACTCGTACATCCGCAAAAACGCCATCTTCGCCATCTACCGCGAGTTTGAACACCTCATCCCGACGCCCCAAGCTCATGCAAACCTTCCTCGTCACCGAGATGGATGCAATCTGCAAGCGAACGCGTTCGTGTTTCTGGCACAGTGCTAGATGCAAAAGGCGGTGGATCTCCAGTATATATGATACGATACCGTCGTTGGAGGAGGCAATGCAGATGGGTATTGTGGAGGTGATTAGGCTGGATTGTAAGAACGATTCGGCGCATTGGGTACGTTTCATTCATGATTCCTTGATATTTTTTGTCTCAATAATTGTCGAATGCCACAGCCGCGGTATATCCAGTGCAATTTTGAGCTCTTGGAAACGTCATCACATTAAATACGAAGCCGCAACTACCTTGACTACGCTCACTCAAAACGTCGTAGCTGTAAAAGGTGCGTCCCCTTTCTATAATGTAATCTTCCCCCGACTGATGATGCTCAGCTGCCGTGTCGTGTTTCATCATCCTTATCATCAAGAAATAATGTCAAGCTGATTGTCCTTCATCGCTTGGACGCCCTCTGTTCAAACAGAGCCACCTCCTCGACAGTCTCATCATAGACATTTTGCAGATTCTATCGAGGTGGGCTCTCCGTTGCTTGTAATTTGAGGCTCTAATTCTTTTTGTTCTTAGCGCCGACATGGAAGTCCGCCGGAAAGCTATCAGTATCGTCCTCAGCATGACCTCAAGTCGGAACGCGGAGGATGTCGTGCTGTTCCTGAAGACGCAGGAGGCCGATTTCGAGAAGGTCTGTTCATGCTCTGCTGGTAGATCCATTTTGATGCTGATTTATATGTCTAGGTACCGGAATACGGGCAGCTTCTCATTCGATCTATCCATGTCACAGCTATCAAGTTCTCGGAGGTCGCTGCGAGCGTCATGCATGCCCTGATAGAGTTCCTTGGAGACTCTAATAACCCCTCCGCTTTGGACGTCGTATCTTTCATCCGGTACGCTCCCAATCTCGGTTTTCCTACCCCAGCGGACCATTGAATATCTTCCCCACTTCTAGCGAAGTCGTGGAGAAATTCCCGGCTCTCCGTGCTACCATTACCTCCAAGCTCATCTTGACTCTCCGAAATCAAGTCTGGCAAAGTCTTCCGTGGGGTTCTTTGGATCCTTGGAGAGTATGTCGAGGAGATGGCGAATATTGAGGCGGCGATGCGGGAGGTGAGGAAGGTCTTGGGTGAGATTCCGATATTCGCTGGTGAACAACGGACAGCGGAGGATTTGGGGGAGGATGGGGGTGTGCTGTTGGATAAGGACGGGGAGGGTGGTGTGGATGTGAAGAAGGAAAAAGAAAAGAAGGAGGGTGGGGGGAGGCCGAGGGTGTTGGCGGATGGGACGTATGCGACTGAGTCGGCGTATACGACTGGGGGAGCTATGGGTGGGCTGTGTGGGGCTGCGGTTGGAGCTGAGAAGGCGAAGCCGCCGTTGAGGACATTGATATTGGGTGGAGAGACTTTTCACGGGGGCGGTGTTGGCGGCTGCGTTGACCAAGTTGGTGTTGAGCTTTGCGGAGAAGAAGGGTGCGGGTGGGGTGGATGTTAATACACTTCGGGCTGAGGTTTGTGTTCTTTTTTGGTTTGGTTTTGGTGCTAATGCAGGGGGGTTTCAGGCGATGATGACCATGACGTCTATCATCTGTGTCGGCCAGTCCAAGTTTGTGACTACGCAGATTGATGAAGACTCGGATGAGAAGATCATGAACTGCATACAGACCCTGAGCGAGTTGGAGGAGCAGCCAGCGGTCAAGGAGATCTTTTGAATGACACGAAGACGGCGCATTCCAAGATGCTCGCTGCACAGGAGGTTCGTTGTTTTTTGCCTGCTTCGTTTGATTTGGTTACTGATTTTGGTGATCCTCAGAAACGGGCTGCGGATAAGAAGGAATCGGAGGCGACGAAACCCAAGGTTGTGCAGGTGGATGATCTGCTTTTGTTCAGGCAGTTCTCAAGAAGACGGCGGATGAAGCGATTGATGTAGGTTTCCTTCTTGCCTTTTTGTCGAGTGTACCTCCTGATATTTCTATTCTCTTGCTCTGCAGTATGACGAGAACGTTGGTCGGGCGACTGGGTCCGGGGAGCAACACGAAGGTTTCATGTCGAACCTCAGTCGCATCACTCAACTAACGAGTGTGTACCTCCCCATCTTTTTGCTGTTACGATGAAGATTGATATTTACGACAGGCTTTTTGGACCCCATATATGCGAAGGCATATGTCAAGATGCATGGGTTTGACATCCAGCTTGGTACGGATATCTTCTTTTCATCATCCATCATCCACGTCTCACGTCCCTTTTCATTCCCTCCCTTCTCTTGTATAGATGTCCTTCTCGTCAACCAACCTCAACACTCTCCAAAATCTGTGCCTTGACTTTGCTACACTAGACGACCTCAAGCTCGTCGAGCGGCCCAGCGTGTACACCATCGCACCCCACGGGTTCCAGAGCATCAAGGCGACGATCAAGGTGTCGTCGACGGAGACGGGTGTCATCTTTGGGAGCATTCTCTTGGAGGGCCAGGGGATGACGGAGGCGTGTGTGGTGTTGAATGATGTGCCTGTGGATATCATGGATTGTATCAAGCCGGCATGGTGTAACGAGGCACAGGTGCGTTGGTCTCGATGTTGGGCCTTTCATTATTGATTGTTGATCGTGTTCATGCTGTAGTTCCGAAGCATGTGGACAGAGTTTGGGAGAATCGGGTGAATGGGAATAACTCCATGTCGTGCGTTTTTATGGTTTTGGTTGTGTGTTTTTGGAGCTGATCATGATGATGATAGTGATCCGCGGGAGTACCTTGAGCATGTCATGAAGTCGACCAACATGTCCTGCCTCACGCCTGGGGGTGCGCTATCTGGGGAATGCGATTTCCTCTCTGCGAACATGTATGCACGGAGCTTGTTTGGTAAGCACTTTGTCCTGCTGTTTTTGGTCACAATGTTTTGCTGAGTTCCTATGTTATAGGTGAGGTTGCGTTGGCGAATCTGAGCGTTGAGCGAACGGAGGCTGGGACGATTACGGGTTGTGTGAGGAGTCGGAGCAAGACCCAGGGTATTCGCTTTCGCTGGGGGATAGAATCACGATGGGTGCGTTCATTTTCTCGCTGTTGTATTCGGGTGTGCTGAGGATTTTGCTTTTTGGGGATAGCTCAAAAGGATAATAAACCTATTGCTGTATAGATTTTTGCTTTTATATGATACTTTTTCGCTGGGACTTGTGATCGACTTTGTGATTTATTCGGAGGTGCGATGTCCATGGATAGATGGTTCGTTGCCTGACCCCTTTCACGCTTCAAAGCTTTGGGTTCTGGACCGGGACCGGCAAGAAGAGTTGCATGATTTGGCGTGACTCGGCATGACTCGAATTACAATTGAAACAAACACAAACACAATAAATGCAGGCTTGAATCCGAACGAGCACAACAGTGGTTGTCGGTAAGCTCTTGTGGTCTTCAAGCCGGCTTCACGGAGTATCGTGTTGCCCCTGATGTGTTACCCGGCGTGCTGGGATATCTGCAACAGAATAATCCAAACCGTGACTCGGACATTCATCGATTCCTCTTCGTTCTACTTAGGGTCATCGTTTCAAGCACCTTTCATCGATGAAATGCAGGATATCCCAAGTGCTGCAACGCTTCCGTTCGAGGGCTTGGACAAGATTCGTATTGGGGACGAGTTTCCGAGAATTGGGTGGGAGAAGGAACACCGACATCACATAGGTATGGGCTTGCTGGACTCGGCGGTCGTCCAAGCCGGTATTAACCTTGGGAGACAGCGAACAAATGCGCCATATTATACTCGAAGGATGCGCGACGAAAATACACCAGACAACATACAGTGAAACAACGGAAGGATGTCATCAGCGCTCTCCGCAAGCAGCCACCTGAAATATTTTATGAGGTCGATGATTCTATCCCTCCTTAGCTTCAAAGGTTGCTTACCCTTAATAGGTTTTAGGTCATCTTCATCCACTGGACCTCATTAACCTGACACGTGCGAACAAAGTCTTTCGTGCATTACTGATGTCACGTAATGCTACGTGGCTATGGGATCTCGCGTTCGCAAGGCACCCCGACATCCCGGCATGTCCACCTGACCTTCCGCATCCATGGTGGACTCAATTGTTATTTGGACCGCTTGTCTGCCAGGTAATGATCCCAGACCTTGAATTTCCCCATCTGCACTACTAATGTCGTCGTAGGATTGTAATAATAGTTTCGCAACAACTCCAAACTGGATGATCAGACGGCGGGTGTGCTACTATGAATGCTTCTCCAGGCGGTAATGGCCTTCGTACAATTGGAGGCCTTCCAATCTCATTGAATGAACCAGGATGTACACTATGGTGGGGCTGCCGCCTCCTTGGGAACCGTCCCCGCCGCCCAGGGTTAGGGATGTCCCTGGAGGTTAGTCATCTAGTGACTCTAGCGGTAATGTCAGGCGCTAATGTGACATACCGAAAGAATTTCAGGCGATTGCGAATAAAGTGGGGGCTTATCTTTCGACCTCCCTTGCTCGGACCGAACCTGGTGTGAAGAACCTGGTGACCGAGTGTTACCAGCAGCTTGTCTCGGACCCGAACACGAAAGAGAAAGTTGATTCGATCATCGCAGTAAGGCTCCTTTAAATATTTACTGGCCAAGATCCCGAGCATCCTTCTGCCTAGCACGCCAATTTGTGCCAGGGCTGGAAGAGTGAGCTGGACACACAGATTGAGGACGACGAGAACATGTTGAAAGAAAAGGTTTTAATAATGTATGGGATCTTATTTAGGTGGAATTCCTTTTTTTGACTTCGATATGATAGGATCAAAGTCCGGCTCATGGCCTTGGGACACACCGAAGAAGACGTCATTTGCCTGTCTCTCAAACGGCCGTTATTCAAGGACCTTGGGATCCATCCCCGACGGCCCTTGAAAGACATAAGGAGAAGTGCGTATTGTTTTCGCTACAGTGAAGGGGTGCGCTGATGTACCTGTTTACCAAGACTGGCCTACAATTAAGACTAGATTGGAGCCTCTCGTCGTCCGATATGCACTCGAAGAGCGGAGGCTCCTGATGATTTCTCGAAGGCAAGCAATTCACGACGCATATTACAAATATACAAGTGATGTTTGTTCCGCCGAACCTGGTTTGAAAGACCCTTTCTATACCTTTCCCCCTCTCTCCGGACTCACCCTTTACGGACCTATCAAAAATCTGCTCAACCTACCATCTGGGACCGGAGATTTTGAAACACAAGTGACGTCTTGCGTTGAGGACTTCATAAACACTTGGCCACACTTGACAGTGGTAGAATTGGCTTCCAACTATTCTTCTCTCTATGTTCCGCAGAACGCTTTCGATATCCCATCGTTGAAGAATCTCAACATCTTCTTGGCGGCATCAACCTTCTCATGTATCCCATGTACCCGAGCTCACGAGGCGGACTCCTCTTTCTTTGGCTGGGTAGCTGCATTGCGACACAAGAATAATACGTGTCCCTTTCGACGTAAACCGCCTCGCGAAGGCGCATTTGCCATCAGCGTCGACAAACATGAAGCTGCCCTCGCTTTAATTGGAAATCTAGGACTTGACCCGAGGAACACTTTTCCCCGTGAACTTGATCGACTCAAACCAAGATTCCTGTGCATGAATTGCGAAGAAAGATGGGACAGGGAGAAGCCAATATTTGGATGGCGAGAAATGGTGATTTCGTTTCTCTTCTCATTAGTTCCCAATTCATGATCACTCTTGATGTAGGTATGGCATTATCTCGACGTCCACCGGGAGTCAACACCCTTGTGGAAGCATCTTTCTTCGGAAGATGTGAGGACACAGGAGGCGCAGGATCGTGTTGTTGTCGATGACGAGAGTCTGGCCTATGTGGCTTCGCTCCTTTTCTAGCATTCTTTCGAATTACGACTCCATGTATACGTTCAAGTTTCGTCTTCCTTACTTTTTTTACATACGCGTTAACCACCTAATTGACTCTAATCCAGATTCAAGTCTTAGCCCCATACTTGTCGCATTATTAGATTGTAAAGAAAGACAGACAATTCACTTCAACTCGAAATCATATCGCAGTCACTGACTCGTCAGTATAAGTTCATTTGCCTACGTGAGGCTGTAGTGTTCACGCTCGGGTCTTCGAGCATTGTTTAGCCCCTTGCCAATGCGCTGAGACGGCGACCCGGATATTTGATCTCTCTCTCTAAGTCCGACAACGTTGAAGAGCTTCCTTCACCTTTAATGGATGGAGTAGAGGCTATGTCTGGTAATGCAATGTTTCCATTCAAGGGATTGGACTAATAGGGGACGGGTTTCCGAGATATGAGTGCGAATTCTGACATGACATAGGTATGTAATTGCTGGGGTTGACGGGTCGTCCGAGCGAAGTGGATTAACAGCGATAGTATACGCCATATGATTATACTCGAAGTTTGAATAACGACATTTGTAAGCTCCATACTACTACGTACCACCTACGCTTCTCCATTTCGTGCAGATACACTGACCACGCTGACCCCAATTTCCAAATGTCGCCACTGTAAAAGTACTGGTGCGCCGTCGTTCGAAAGATTGAGCGCTCGAGCCTTGAGGTAATGACTGCGACATTACGATTGAAACAAAAAATGACGTCGTAGAATTGTAACGGTGAGGTGATATCTCTGATCAAACGGCGGGTGTGCCACGATAAATGCTACGACGAATGGTAATGGCCTTTGTATATGTATAATTGGAATTTGGAACCCTTCCGATCTCACAGGCTCAGGCTGAACGAACCGGATACATATATAAAACGCTGGGGCGGCGCCTCGGGGACCGTTCCCTGAGCCTCCCAGCGTTATGCCTGGATGGTAGTCTTCCAGTGACCTCTCTAGAGATAATGTCAGACGCTATCAGTAATGTGACATATCGAAACAATTTAGACGATAGTTGACTCGATGTTGATTCGATCATCGCAGTAAGGCTCCTTCGAATATTTACTGGCCAAGATTGCGAACATCCTTCTGCCTGGCACACATTTGTTCCAAGGCTGGGCCGCTGAGATTAGGATTCGGATAGAAGATATTTCAGGACTGTATGGGAACATTTGTATCGTAATTTCTTCCAGGCCCGCGTTGACGTAAATTCAGCAATGAGTGATTATTTATTGCGTGGTAAACAAAGACAAAGACAACCATAACTCGAAATCATATGTACTATCACAGCGACGGTCGATAAGCCAATCGCAACTTCGCAAGTTCATTCGCCCCTACACGACGCTGTAACCAGTGTTCTTCGACTATTGTTTAGCCCCTTGATATGTTAGCTAATGCGCTTAGAGATTTGCAACAGAACACCTCAGGTATTTGATCGATCTCTCTTCAATCTCGACAGCGTCAAGGAGCATTCTACAGCCATAATGGATGAAGTAGAGGATATTTCTGGTAATGCAATGTTTCCATTCGAGGGATTGGTCTATTTTGGGGACGAGTTTCTGAGACCATATGGGAGGATGTTTCCATTCGAGGGATTGCACTATTTTGGGGACGAGTTTCCGAGATCAGATGGGAGGGAAAAGGAGTACCGACATGACATAGGTATGGGCTTGCTGAGGTGGACGGGTCGTCCGAGCCAAGTTAATTAACTTTGGGAGACAGCGAACGAATACCTCATATCATATTCGAAGGACGCGCGACGAAAATGCACCAGACAACATACAGTGAAACAGCGGAAGGAAGTCATCAGCGCTCTCCGCAACCAGCCCCCGGAAATATTTCATGAGGTCAGCAGTTCTCTCGTTCCTTAGCCTCGGAAGGATGCTTACCCTTGACAGGTTTTAGGTCATCTTCATCCCATTGACCTCCTCAACCTGACACGTACGAACAAAGCCTTTCGTTCATTCTTGATGTCACGTAATGCCACGTGGCTATGGGATCTCGCGTTTGTAAGGCACTCCGACATACCAGGATGTCCACCCGACATTCCGCATCCGTGGTGGACTCACTTGTTATTTGGACCACCTGTCTGCCAGGTTCCGAGTTTTCAGACCTATTTCACCCATCTGCGCTAATGTCGTCCTAGGATTGTGACAGCACAGCGACGAATCCAGCGTGGACGATCAGAGGGCGGGTGTGCAATAAATGTTATTGCAGGCGGTAAAGACCTCTGTACAGTCGAAACCCTTCCGATCCAACTGAACAAAATAGGATGTATAAAACGCTGGGGGTCTCGCCTCTTTTCTTGGGGATCCCGCTTTGGCCCGTTTCACCAGTTTTGACGCCAATTTCAATTCCCGGAGGTTGGTCATCCAGCGACCTCGCCAGCTGTAACATCAAGGCGCTAATGTACCAAAAGCATTTCAGGAGATTGCCGACAACGTAGCAGCCTGGCAGTGGGCCGAACCTGGAGAAGTAAAGGAGAAGGCGGGGGAGTATTACCAGCACCTTATTTCGGACCCTGACACTAAGGACAAAGTCGATTCGATCATTGCAGTAAGGCTCCTTTGAGTATCCAATAGCTAACTGTCTGACCATGCTTTTGCCTAGCACGCCGTGTTGTGCCGTGACTGGGAAAACGAGTTTGACAGACAGATTGAGAACGAAATGGACATGTTGATTGAAGATGCTTCAGTAATGTATGGGATCTTATTTGGGTGGAGTTCCTTCTTTTGACTTCAATATGGTAGGTTCGAAAGCCGGCTCATGGCCTTAGGACACACCGAAGAACATGTTGTTCGTCTGATCTCCGAACAAAACCTGCTACTCAAGGACCTTGAGATTCACCCCCACCGGGTCTTGAAAGACATATGGAGAAGTGCATATTGTTTTCACTACAGTGGTGTAGTACGCTGATGCACTCGTTTCCCAAGACTGGCCTACAATCAAGACCAGATCGGAGCTTCTCATCGTCCAATATGCACTCGAAGAGCGGGAGCTTCTCATTATATCTCGAGGGCGAGAAATTGACAATGCATATAATAACTATAAGTATCATGCCTTTTCGCCTGAACGCAATAGGGACTCGTTCTATACCGTCCCCCCCCCTTCCCGGACTCACCCTTTACGAACCCATCGCCAACCTTCTAAACCTACCATCTGGTAATGGAGACTTTGAAAAACAAGTGAAGTCCTGTGTCGAGGACTTTATAAACGCGTGGCCCCAGTTGACGGTGCAAGAATTGGCGTTCATCTATTCACCTCTACACGCTCCCCAAAACGTGGTGGATGTCCCATCGTTGAAGAATCTCAACATCTTTCTGGCGGTATCGATCTTCTCATGTATCCCATGCGCTCGAGCGCACAAGGCGGACTCCGCTTTCTTTGGCTGGGCAGCTGCAGTGCGACACACGACTCTAGGTGGCCTTCGACTTGACCTGCAGCCTTGCGAAGGCGATTTTACCATTAGCGTCAACGGACATAAAGCTGCCCTCGCTTTAATTGGAAATCTAGGACTTGACCCGAGGAACACCTTTCCACATGATCTTGATATACTCAGACGAAGATTCCTGTGCATGAATTGCGAGGACGGATGGGACGAGGAGAAGCCAATATTTGGCTGGCGAAGGATGGTGCTTTCGTCTTTCCTTTCATTCGTTCGAAGTCCTGCTTACATTCGATATAGATCCGGCATCATATGGATGTCCACCCGCAGTCAGCACCCTTGTGGAAGCTTCTGTCTTCCCGGACAAGAGACGCAGAATCATTTCGTCATCGATGACGAGAGTCTGGTGTATGTGGCGTCTTTGTTTTCCTAGCACTCGTTTGAATTCCGACATGAAGTTCCTTACCTACCTACCTACCACCTAAGCTTCCCCGTTCGTACAGATGAACTGACCACCCTGACCCAAAATGTCGCCTTTTTTAACTGCAAAATATCATTAGATCGAAACCGACAATTGTGGTCTCTACTCCGCCGTTTAGCCCTGATACGTTAGCTAATGTGCTGCTCGAGGAATTAGGTTTTCTCAAAGGCGAGTTCCCGAAATATAAATGGAAATGCCTGTTCTTTATTCAAACGGCCGTTCTTCGAGAACCTTGGGATCGACTCCCAAAGGCGAAGGAAATATGTAGGCTGAGCAGCTATGGTGCGACAGAAGATGGTAAGCCACTCTTGACGTGATCCGCCTCGTTGCGAAGACTTTGCCGTCAGTGACTCAGTGTTGAAGGAGACAAAGCTGCTCTGAGATTTAGGCTTTAAGCCTTGAGCCGCGGAACACGTTTCCTCATCATGATGAACCTGATAGACTGGAACCAGGATTCCTGTGCAGACCTTTCGGGGAGAGAAGGGGCTGTGGCAGACTCTTGACCATAGATGGATACGGGACGGACCTTGACACGCTTGCGCAACGCAAGTGGGGATGGTGAGCGTGGCGGGGGTTGATGGGAGAATCTGTTACTGATACATCTTTTGATCTAGAAGTCGGGGCCGCTGACTCATTTGCATTAGCCCAATGGTCGGGCCGTCGGCATTGGGTCGTCCAAAGGTCATGGTCATCACCCATCCGCGTCATCGTTGGAGATTGAAAGTCAGGCCACCGTGGCCTGGACGCGTCCTGACCAGCCCTGAACCAGGCACGTGCCGCTTTTCCAACTTCTCTCGCATTGCCTCGCTCTTCAATCTAAGTATTTTCATCACATCAGGAAAAAAACACTTGTCTATAGGGTGCTACATGCACTCAGTAGACGGCATTGCGTCGTAGACAAGCCCCTGTTATTAAGTGATCTATAGCTTGTCCGTAGTTCACAGCCATGTATCTGTAGCAGTCTGTATTCATTGATAGTGGTTGCATGGCTATATGTTATAAATACATAGCTGTCCATATTTACCATATCAGGATGGCTACGATGGCTATTTTGTCAACATTGCTCACTGTACTTACTTGTTAGGGCAATGACTTAACTATCTTCTCAAAGCATAATCCAAAGACTATGCCGACAATCAAGCATTGTGGGCTCACACATAGATAAGTGTTATGGAACAGCCTCTCAGCCTCTTATCTTATCTCTTTGATCTTATCAACTATGCCTCTCTCATCTTATTAAACAAACTATCTATCCTTTTCCATCCCATCATTGTTTGGCCTTGTGGATGATATTATAAAGTTCAAGGGT
>Ga0307516_10001459_pt1 | contig 32687 bp, 33 predicted proteins | sample 19_EM_MG_FD_203310 | JGI IMG/M metagenome (GOLD analysis project Ga0307516, IMG submission 203310) | Populus trichocarpa ectomycorrhiza microbial communities from riparian zone in the Pacific Northwest, United States - 19_EM | ecosystem: Host-associated > Plants > Roots > Unclassified | place...
TTCTCTTGCGAGCTTTGGCAGATGCTGAATATGTTGTTCGTTTTTCAGGGCGACGGTGATTCTGAGATAGCCCTGGTAGTCGAGGATGACGACATGGTAGACTCCTATATGAACCACAAGCCGTATCAGGTGTCTCGCTTCGCGACCTCCCTCCGCCGCAAGCTCTTCAGAGGTGGGTTCGTTGGCTTACGTGCCCTCATACTTGATTCATCGGACCACTGCACATAGAACACCTCGGGCTCATCTCACCCCAGATGTGTGCTGAGCGGCAGCCAGCTGTGACGTCCTTCATGAGGCCTGCACCTCACAAGAATGATGACGAGACGACTGACCCGTTCGACGAGCTCGTTGCGGATCCTATTTCGGACGAGGCACTGACGTTGTGGATGGATACTGCCAAGAGGAACCGGGACATTTATACGGAAATATTTAGGCCTGTGCCTACGAACCTTGTTAGGAACTGGGAAGCGTATGATGTGCGTTTGCTTTTTTATCTTGTTTGTTGGATGAATGGATGGATGACGGTTTGAATCCAACAGAGGTATGTGCCAAGGGTTAAAGTGGGGCATGTTGCGCCAAATGTTCCGCTTGAAAGGGTGAAGGAAAGATTGTCCCTTGTGAAAGGCGCATTGGTAGAGTGTCCTTTGGTACGTATTGGTGTTATGTGCGCCCCGGGAGAGATTTCATTTTGTTTCATTTTTGCAGGACTTTTTGATTGACCAAGATGATTTCGTCACGGGGCCGGAATGGAAGGGGTTGAATCCCACTCTCCCGATTTATATTTAAATACCCCGTTGCAGCTTTAAGGACTTGTGGGATGTAGAACATATGTAGCTTGATTCTAAGAAGAGAAACACGATTTATTATTATTGTAGATCCGGGACCCGGTCCACAACATATAGTCCTCCAAGATGCCGCCAACAAAAGCCCTACATCGAATCTCCTTCAGCTTGGAGCTCCAATAAATTATTGTACACCAAATAGTTCACGGTTCCTGCAGCTGTTAAAAACAACTTTCCTCAGCTAAGCTTGTCTTCGTGGACCAGGGAGATTCACGAATGCCAGTAAGAACGTCCTGATGTGCGAGCCCCTGCACTCTCTGCTACATTGCCGCCGGATCCATGGGACCCTCGAGTTGGGCCAGGAACGCGACGTAGCCTGAGACGTGAGCGGTAGCCTGGATGGAGTGTTAAAAGCACCCGAACAATTCCAGAGTCGTCAACATGGACTAACCATGGACGTTCCAGATATCATCGCCGTTGCTTGGTCATTAGCGATGTTGGCACTGATGATGTTCTCCCCGGGAGCAAAGACAGCAACGACCGCGCCATAATTGCAGGTAACCCATCTGGCATCGTTGATGTTGCTTGCACCGACACAAATGGCGCTAGGAACACGAGCAGGGGAATTATTAGAAGCATTCTGGCTGTTGTTACCCGCTCCGGCCTGGTATCATTGAAAGAAATGATGGCTGATCAGAATGGTTTTGGGATGGGTGCATAGAGAAGGCCAGAGATGTTGAGTAGAAAAAATGATGCGCACCGCGGCGTGGATTCCAGCGTCCGTGACCTGTAGTTGAGCTTAAGAACACACAGGAAGCATGGATTATGGTGGAGCCTTTACCTATATGTCAGCATTGTCAACAATCAGAGAACCACCGCGGACAGTAAACGACATGTTGAGGACCGCGGCTCTTCCTGGAACCCGCGCATCGTTGAGCGTCCATAGTATGCCTGAAGTCCTATAGTATGTTCAGAGATCCTCGGTCAGCTAACAAGGAAGTGATCTTGGGAAATTCTTACTCACATATCTGCGTCGGAGCCATCTCTGATGGTATTGGCGATTTGTCATTGGAAGGGTTTTGAGAATGCAGAGCGAAATACTCACCCTCGGTCGCTGAAGACTCGGACCGCAATGATATTGGCGGCCTATTGTAGATAGCTGGAGTTGAAAATCGAACCACTTAACCGTGGCTTTGTCCCACCTTTGCCACACCGTATTGTTTGCCCACAGCAATGGCACTATGGTTTCTCAGATGAGAATACGCCATGGAACGCGAGCCGAAGGGAGAATTGGTACGTACGCCACATGCGTACCATATCCATTGCCATCTTCTCGCCTGGATAGAAAATTTCGAAATCTCTAGTGGTTGCTTATTGTCATAGATGACTCACCGATATGGACCGAAGGCCGCTTCCCATCGTGCGCGTCCACCGAAGTCCTCCTGTCACCACACCCGTGTCAAACAGGTGTAGCAGCACGTTAGAAGCACATACATGGGAAATCCGAACCCCTGATCGGTGTGATTCGGTCGTAAGCGACCTCTTTATCAGATGACTCAGACTCACCGCTATCTGATATTTATCGAGAAAAAGGGTAAGAACAAGCATCAACGATGCAAATCCGACAACATACCAATGATATAGATATCGACGTCGTGTCCACCATTCTCGTCATAGTGATACTCGAAGTTGAGTTGACTAATTGATCAAAAGAAGACTTAGCCGACGGTTTTGGCTGTAACTGGGAAGAGAGAAGGAGACCTCACGTGGGATCACGCCACGCCAGGCTTTGGATGGAGCTCAATCTTCCGAGGCCCCATGGTGCATCATCCCTGCGATTAGTTGTGACCATTGCCGACCATAATGAACCCTATCTTTTCATGTCTCGGAACAGACGCACTGGGTGGCCGAGATATACACGATACCATCTTCTTCAATGTATTCAACATTCGGCGACCTTCGGAAGGCCTTGAGGGATTTCCTCATCGAAGTGGACTTGGCAAACCAGGATCGGCAAGCGCACGCTCTGATGCAGTGGGAGAAAAATATATATGCTCCTACCAGCAAAGGTGTTGAGGATATCCCGGTCATGGGTGATCGTGATCTTCGCGTCTTTCAAGTTGGCGAGACCTGTCAGGAAAGCAGCTTTGAGAGCATCATTCTTGAGCTTGACAATGTGTCTTCCTGTCATACTGCCTTCATACTTTCGGATATCGTGGAGGAAGGCTTTAGAAGTCGTCTCAGCAGACATTGGTTGCGATATGACTTACCCTTGCAACGATGGTCACATTTTATAGCTCGAGCGCTGAGCAGGGTTCCCGGCTTCGAAGGCAAGGCTGCGAGTTCAATAGAAAGAGTTTTTCAGGAATTCCGTTATACGTTTACAGGAGACCCCGTCGAAAGCGTTCAGCCATGCTGATAAACTCAGAGGGTAAGCCGTCGCGGCCGACTAAAGATGCGACCGGAGTGAATTCACTGTCTCCCCGGTTCAGTGGGCATACATGGGTGAATTGAAGGACTACTCGCCCGAATCCTAACTCGACCGTCGTTGATGGGTCCCTGGTGTATTTCGGATACATGCTGATGAAATCTGGTAAGGGAAAACACACAGGAAGTGTAAATATATTGTCGTTGCCAAATGGAAATCACATCATTCGAGCAAGCATAGTTGGTTTTTAATATCCGAGTTCAATTTGAGGAAGAATTCAGCTTAGGCTCCTGGAACCATAGTTAGGTGAATGATGCATACATATTTGTTTTTCCGTTAAAAAACACAACTGGTGCACAATGATGTCCGAACAAATGATCGTGTTAACACCATCGCGAGCACTCAGAAGGGGAGGGAAAGGGTCAGACATACTCTGAATCTAGTTTCTGGATGCATCCGATTGTGGGCGTTGGGCATGTTTGTGGTCCGAAGGAAGAGATGGACATCTTGGCTGTTCAAGTTCATGTTGAAAGCGATGGTCGACAGCGGCATCGAAGAGTTCGCACAGACCTAATTCACACAGGCAAGAGGGAACATTTCTTCATCATCAGGAGCGGTGGAGGACTCATACCATATTTCGCAAGTTGTCATTGGGGTTCTCGCATCCGACCAAAAGCTTCATCAGGTAGAACATTCTTGAATCAGAAAGTCAAAGACCAATGTTGTACGACGTCATCGGTCATCGCACTCTCCTGATGACTTGTAAATGCAGATGGCTGACCGAAACCCTCTTCCGAAGCTACCGTTACCGGCGACACTTAGGCCGTTGACGCGAAATGACACCTGTTCGCCATTTCCTGTCCGAGATGCAAGACCATCGTATGGAATATCTGCTAGGGGACCCGGGATGGGTGGTCGTGCCGTTAGAAGATAAATAGAAAGAGATGAGACAAAGTGTTGTTGCCGACGATTGGTTGAGGGGTTCAAAATTCGATCCCGTGATGTCGGGCTTCTTAATTAGCGCACCAGTGCCTGACGAATCCAATTCACAGTTTTCGCTGCTCACCACCACCTCCAACAAACGATGTACTTATGTGGTAACCCCCACCACGTCCCCACTGTTCGCCTCGCAAATTCCCTCCTCCTCCAGCCACAATTCCGCTCTCGTCCCACCCCGGCCCCAGGCCGTAAATCTACACCTCCCGCACCCCCTCCATGCCCGGGCACTTCATCTCCCCTCACCCCTCCGCCGGCCCCACCTACAGACATGGTCCCAAGTTTCATGGGTCGTTTTACAATAGCCGAATACCCAGGCACCTGAGACGCATATACAGGTTTCAAGAAGAAAGCATAGTCATCTTTCCCGATGTTCCCAAGTTCGAATCAAAAACGATGGAGCGGTGGAAAACCAATTTCCTCACTTGTGTATTTGCACGATAAGCTTCTTCAAAATCTTCTTCAATTTTACAGGTCTTACAGTCTCCCGCTCCTCCTCTTGTGCTGCATGGGGTCCAATTTATCACCTTTGACGACCAGTTTGCTACCCTTAAGACCAGGAAGAGTGAGCCCTGCAGGTTTCGATTAACGACGCTTTCGAGAGACACGAGGAATCCTGACGAGGGTCGGAAGATCCACAATCTTTGAGGTGCCATGTCGTGACAAGGTTCCGTTATGTAACTTACCATACATGAGTACCTCTTGCCGTCCTTCCGTCGATCGTCGCAGCAACGACATTTAAGAATGCACAATTCGACGTTTTGGAAGAGGCAGAGTAAATGAAGACCTTGGAAAAGGGCGTCACCCCTTTCTTCGACCGGGTAGCAGGAAATTGGCAGTGTCCATATCGGTCACAGTTTCTTGCCTCCTGGCGCACGGGAAGTCAACTTGTTGAGTATTTGCTATCAAACCGTTGAAACACAGGACTCATTTCGACACCACAAATAAATTTCCGACAGAATAACAGGATTATAGAAATGCTGGACCAAATGACCTCCCATCCATTCTTCCAGAGGCCAAAGTTGAATTGTAGTCCCTGAAGGGGTTATTAAGTCGAAGGCCGCCGGAGAGACACATCAAGAACAAACTAACCAGCGTTTATACCTTGGATAATTGCACCGTCAGACGTGCCTCAAGCCTTCTCGCAAAACTGGACGGCAAGGTGAGATAAAACCAAAGGCAGTCGCTCGTCACTTACCCCAATAACACCTGGGCCACCGATAACTTTGCAGCTGAGGCCTTCATTCTCGCAACATGGGAGAAGGCCCAGGACGCCGCATGCCAGTCCCTCGCTCGAGCAGAGTGCACGTGGCACAGGAAGCGAAGACGCAAAGGCGCTTGCAGCGCAAACCGCGAAGGTAAAGATAACAGTGCGAATGAAGTGCATATCGCGAAGATTTGTCAGATATGTAGGGGGAGAGGTAACACTTGGAGTGCTGAAGGTGACCGTCCGTTTCAACCCCTTTTATATGCGAGGCTGATTCTCACTTGCATTGGTTGCATCAGGACCCCCCGAATATCCCTATATACAGTATATATCACTGAGGTGAAATCTGGACAATTTTTCGATTTTCATCTGGATGGTTTTGTCCCGGTTCCTATCTGAGGGTATCTGCAGCAAGTAGCCGCAGGATTGGGGGTTCGACTTGGACTTGCACCGAAATTTTCATCCGCAACTCCTCCCGGGGCTCATCCACGGACCTCAAATTTTATCCACATTTTGGCTCACGGCTTTCCAAAAAATTTATCCGCATAGACCTGAGGGCTTTGGCTTTCTGTCTCAATCTCTATCTGAAGCGGACTCAGCGATATTCAGGGATTGTCTTATATTGAACCTTCGGTCAGCGGGTGATAGGTGGAGGCGAGATCGCCGTGATGGATGAGCGTGACAAGGAGTATGAACACGTCAAGCCTTGATACATAACCCCACGAAGTCCATCTGCTGTTATTCTGATGGATGGGCGTGACGTCAAGGACCGCGGTGAGAGAGCATTGGAGTCTTTTCGACCTACCTATTTCTGACTTTCGGAAGGCACTTGAATTGAGACCAGATGTGATCAACGTTCCGGCTGTCAGGCCCTTAATTTTGCTGAAGTTGACAAACCAATCGGCTTGATCTCTCGACGGCGTATTCGTGCTCGGTTCCCAAAAAATAGATATCAGGTCCCCGCTTCAGCAGGCCAAGATTGGAACAAATTGGCATTGGTATCGTGCCGAATTTATGGCTCGTCACTCCAAACCTGAGCGAGGCCACCTGAAGCCGCATCCGGAAGATTTACCGTGTTTAAACTCAGTCGGAGAATGCCCTATGTAGATGGAATAGCTTATCAGCGATTCGTCCTCAACTCCGAGTCGAACTCGGATGTTAAGAATCAAATGTCCTGACTCTAATGTGTGTTCTTCATCGATTTCCATCAGGCGACGACCATATTTACACTTCCGGTGCGTTTTCCCTTCCCACTTTCATCAGTATCATGATGTACCCGAAACACACCAGGGACCCGTCACGATAGTCTAGCTGAGATCCGGGCGAGTAGTCCTTCAACTCACCCATGTATGCCGACTGAACCGGGGAGACAGTGAATTTACTCCTTGGTCGGCCGCGACAGGAATCCCTCAACGCTCGCTGGATGTCGAATACATCGAAGAAGACGGTATCGTGCATGTCTCGACTACCCAGTGCGTCTGTTCCCAAACATAAAAGATAGGGTTCTCGGGTCCTGATGGGAAGCAATGGTCACACTTAATCGCAGGGATGATGCACCATGGGGCCTCGGGAGATTGAGTTCTATCGAAATCGAGGCGGGACCTAATCCCAAGTGAGATCTTCCTCTCTCTTCCGGTAAAAACCATCAGCTAACTTTTCTTCTTATAGTCTACCGAACTTCCACTATCGCTATGACCAGTCTTCGGGAAGAGACTTCGATATCTACTTGATCGGTAGGTTGTCGGGTTTGCATCCTTGATCCTTGTTCTTACGCTTTTGCTCGATAAATATCAGATACCGGTGAGTCTCAGTCACTTGATCAAGAGATATGTAGCTTACGGCCAAATCGCAATCAGGGGTTCGGACAACACACGTATGTGCTTCTAACGTGCTACTCAATCACTATACACCTGTTTGACACCGGTGCGGTGACAGGTTGAGTTCGGTGGACGCGCTCGATGGGGAGCAGTCTTCGGTGGATATCCATAAGTCATCTATGGACAATCCGCAATTGTTAGGGATTTCCGAATTTTGTATATATACAGGCAAGTCCATGTCCATGTCCATGGTACGCATGTGGCGTACGTACCAATTTCGCTCTTTACCTCACGTTCCATGGCATATTCTCATCCGGGAAACCATAGTGCTATTGCTGCGGGGAATCGATACGGTGTGGCAAAGGTGGGTTGAAGACTCGATTAAGCGGCTCTATTAACAACATTCAAATCAACAACAGGCCGTCAACATCATTGCAGTCAAACCTTTCAACCACCGGTTTTTTGCTCTGCCTTCTCACTTTTAGAATCTTAATATCGCCAATACCGTGTCACGTCAGAGATATGTGAGTAAGAATGTTGAACGATCTCTTCCTTGTTAGCTGACCGAGGATCTCTGAACATACTACAGAACAGCCATACTGTGGGCGGTCAACGATGCACGAACTTCAGGCCGTGCCGCGGTCCTCAACATGTCCTTTACCAGCGGTACCGGTGGTTCTCAGACCATTGACAACGCTGTCACCCGGGTAAAGCCTCCACTATATATTCATGCTTCCTGTGTGTTCCTAAGCTCAACCGCAGGTCACGGACGCTGGAATTCACGCCGTGGTGCGCTCCATTCTTTTTACTCAACACCTTTTGTCTTCTCCGTGCACCCCAGAACCATGCTGATCAGATATCATTTATTTCAATGATACCAGGTTGCGGCGAGTGACTACGATCACAAAGCTGCCAACTATTCCCCCGCTCATGTTCCTAGCGCGATTTGTGTTAGCTCAAGTCAGAACAACGATTCCAGACCACGTTACTCCAACTATGGCGTGGCCGTTGCTATGTTTGCTCCTGGGGAGAACATCGCCAGTGCCGATAAAAAACACGACCAAGCATGGATAAGGAGGTCTGGATCGTCCATGGTTGGTTCACGGCGATGACTCTGGAGTTGTTCGGGTGCTTATAACACTCCATCTATGTACTTTTAGGCTGCTGCTCACGTCTCAGGCCTCGTCGCGTATCTGACCACACTCGAGGGTAAAATGAATCCGGCGGCAATGAAGACGAAAATCCAGGGGTATACACACTCCGGCATTCTTGCTAACATTCGTAAGTCTCCTTGGTTCATGAAGATGAGCATAGCTGAGAAATGTAATTTTACAGCTGCAGGAACTGTGAACTTTTTGGCCTACAATAATTATACTGGAGCTTGAAGCTGAAGGAGATTCGATGTAGAAATTCTGTTTTTGCTTTTGCTGGTGGCATCTTAGCGGTCGATATGTTGCTATGTAAGGTAGGCGTCGTGTAAAACCCACCACGTCACATGACTTTCATTGTGACATCAAGCAGAATTTGGCAGTAAACCGCCACTGATCTTGACTCTCCTAGACAAGGAATGACAATCAAACAAAATCCTTTGAGGAAGATTGAGATAAGCTCAAATTCTAGAGGATCCCCAAGGCATTTCATTCTAAACCCACGTATAAAGAAGGAGAGTTGTTATCTGTAATGTAGATGTGCAATCTATATTAGGCACGTGGCTTGCAAGCTGAGGTCCCTGACGCAACGCGACATCGACGAGCGTGAACGGGCCATGCCCTTCCGACCCCGGTGGAAGCAACAGGTCATAGGACGCTTGCCCAACTACAAGCGAAAGCAAGAACGAGAGGCTCTAGCTATGAAGGAGAATCAGGGGAACCCAGTGCGCAACCAAGGATTATGCTTCATCAAAAATGGCTTACCTTCTGGGTCAGGAGCTACAGCCACTTCAAAAACAGGAGGGGACTCGCAGGTTAGCCCCGTTGAATCGTAACACGGGGGAACTAAACCCTCAATATGAGGAGCCAATCGACGGCCATCAACCTTCTTGACGGTTGGCGATAAGCCGGAGTCATCACGACACTTATTAATATCATCGTAATCTAATCCTTCACATGACCTCCGTCACATATTGGTCACTTCACCTGACGTGGTGGGTTTTACACGACGCCTACCTTACCTGGGTTCAACCAAAATACACTATGTTCCTGTTATGTATTGTCTGGGTCAAACTACTTCACTCGACAACGCCTCAATTTCTCGCTCATCAGGTCCTCTCACCACACTGGGCACATAACGAGCTTCCCGGTATAAGTATATACGGACACAAATATGTTCGGCCACCCACTTCCCCTGCGTCCTGGGTCCGATCGCGACTCCACAGTGGTCGAACTTCTTAGTATGATCCAGTCGTGAATGCTGCAATGCTCCCTCCTCCCTCCTCTCCGCTCGCTGCTGTGACAACGACGGTGAAAACTCACTCTCACAGTGCTGCGGCTGACCGGTAAAATGGGTTCTGGAACTGACCGAGGTTTTGACGAAAAACACACCAGCCCGTGTCTGACATAGCGTGAAATAAGCATCGATGGTTGATGCCGAACGCAAGCCTAACGACTGAAGAAATTCCCTCCTAACGCTGTATCGACCAAAGCGGATCGTCCCCTGGCATTTCTAAATAAGTACCTAAGACGTACCCTTTTACACTAATAAGCCCCATTCTGGAGATTGTAAGCATATCAAGAAGCATGTTTTGACAGCCACGGAAAGGAAGAACGCGGAGCACGAGACTAACGTCGAGGACCGAACCACTCTTTATTTATTTGTTTTGTCGTCGCGTCTTCTGATGGATGTTTCCTTCCCCCGGGTGCGGTTCACTGTGGATCTCCAAACCTGCGTCCGTACATCACCCGAGGATTCCAATCCAGACGGGCCTTGTCGCAGGGAATCAGACTCAACCTCGCCGGCAGGTAGTCGCGCAAGTCCGACAGCAGGTTCCCGCAAAATGGTCTTCTTCCCTACACTATGCAGAACAGAGAAAGGAAGTCAGATATGAGACGCATACATCCACGATATATACCCACCATCTCTCCCGAGGCCTTCCACCCCACCATACACCACATCTCGCACGCATTCCTCCGTAGCAGCTGCACGCTCGTCGGTCTAATACTCCTCCGCTTTGGTCCCACTGGACTGACCTTCCGCGTCCCCCGTCGCTTCCAACCCCCACCGTCTCCCCCTCTCCGAACACTCCACCTACTCCCGTAGGGCCTCCAACACTTTCTGCGCCTCATCATTCGCATCCTTGCCATTAACACTTCCTTTCCGTTCTGGCTCGTCGTTATATGTATGGCCTTTCCCGGGCCTGCTAGTACCAGAAACACCACGACCCTGATCCTGCTCCTGCCCCCACCCCTCGCCTTCTAGTACTCCAGCCAATAGCGCATACGATCCGAAGTTAAATGTATGCGCTTCCCGCATAGTCTGCAAGAGGGACCTTCACTGCCTTCGGCATCCTCTTCTCCCTCCTTCTCTTGAAGTCTAGCACGAGGAAGGTTCCTCATGATATTCCAATGACGACGTCTCACTACTGCAGACGGCTGAGCGGTAAATGTGGACACAAGATAACTGGTGGTTGTGGAGGAGGCCGTTGTGGCCAAGTTAAGTGTATCGTGGCTCTGGCCCAACAACGGGAATAGAGAAGGGGTCTTCCACTAAAGATGACAGGAGTAATCAATAGACAATTTCTTGGTTGCGACGAAAAGGTAACGTACTTTCTGTGTAATCTAAACTTCCATCAGGTGAACCATCCTGTTCTCGCTGAAGACACTCCGTTTTCGTCTTGTAGCGTTTGCCTTTTACACGACCTTAGGTTTGCATCCAAGAAAGCTTGAATATCACGCACCTTTGATTTTCAAGGCAAACATCGTCCGGGCCGAAGGACGGGAAGGTACCGAGACAAACCTGGAGCGTCTGAAATAAAATTCGTCGTTTCCTCTTCCACGTCGATGTTCCAGTCCGTCCTGTATTGGATAACGGTTGCAGACGTTTTTTGGTTGTGATCGAGAGCCAGGGTTCGATGCGCTGGGCATCGGTGTGGCATATTGTGTTGCTCGTAACGAGGAGGAGGTCAGACTGTGATGCCGTTCATTACGCACAAGTAAATGATAAACGATCCTTCATGGAGAACGCACTGCGAAATCCTCCAAAGAGTGATATTTACCCCTAGCCACTTTAATGGACATGGTCCCAAGATCCGTGGGTCGTTTGATAATAGCCAAATACCCAGGCACCTGAGACGCATCTACAGGTGTGGAGAAGGCATAGTCATCTTTCCTGATGTTTCCAAGTTCGAATCAAAAACGATGGAGTGGCGAAAATGAAAGCCAATTTCCTCACCTTTGGATTTGCATGATGAGCTTCTTCAAAATCTCCTTGAGCGGTTTTAGCTTCAGGGGTCTTGCAATTTTCCGTTCCTTCTCTTGTGCTGCATAAGGTCCACTTTTCAACTTTGTTCCACCTTTGACGGCCCCTTGAGACCAGGAAATACGAGACTGAGCCTTGAAGGTTTCAAATATGATGCTTTTGAAAGAAACGAGGAATCCTGATGAGGGTAGGAAGAGAAAGAGTCTGCAACGTCCATCCACAATTTTTTGGTCGTGACTTCGGCAAAAGGTTCCGTTATGTAAGGATCATCCTGCCGTCGACCGTCGCAGCAACGACATCCAAGAAGTTCTGCACAAAGCGACAGAGTAAATGAAGAATAAGACTTGGAAAAAAGGTGTCATTCGTTTCTTCGACCTGGTAGCGGGCAATTTGCGAAGTCCGTATCGATACGGTCACACTTTCTTGCGCACAGGAAGTCTACTTTGTTTTGTTACTTCCTGAGTATTCATTATCAAACTGTTGAAACACAGGACTCATTTCGACACCACAAATACATGATCGACAGCATAACAAAGGGGATTGTGTACGCATACAGGCTAGACCAAAAGACGTCGATTCTTCCAGAGGCCAAAGTTGAATTCCAGTCCCTGAAGGGGTCGTTAGGTCGAAGGCCATCGAAGAGACGCGCCAAGAACACACTGACCAGCGTGTAAACCTCGGATGATCGCATTGTCTGACTTGCCTCAGGGGGCAACCTTCTCGCAAAGCTGCATGTAACGGTGAGATAATTCGGATTCCAAAGGCAGTCGCTCATCAGTTACCCCAAAAAGACTTGGGCCACCAAGATTGAAGCAGCGAAGGCTTTGACTCTCGCAACATGGGATCAAGTTCAGGCCACCACATAGCAGTCCCTCGGTCGCGCAAATTTCACGCTGCACAGGAAGTGAAGACGCAAAGGCGCTTGCAGTGCAAAGCGTGAAGGTGAGGATAACAATGCGAGTGAAGTGCATATCACGAAGGTTTGTTAGATATGTAGGGGGGAGGTAACAACTCTTGGAGTCCTGAAGGTGACCGTCCTTTCAACGCCTTTTATAAGCGAGGCTGATGATTCTCGCTTTGGTTAGTTGCATCAGGACCCCTGAATATTCCTATATGTCCCTGAGGTGAAATCTGGACGATTTTGTCCCGGTTCCTATCTGAGGGTATCTTATAGATTTGTCCTTACCTATCAAGGTTCTCACGGGATTGGGAGTTCGACTTGGACTTGCACCGAAATTTTCATCCGCAACTCCCTCAGGGGCTCATCCACGGACCCCAACTTTTATGCACATTTTGGCTCACGGGTTTTCAGATTTTCATCTGCATAGACCTGAGGGGTTTTGGCTTTTTGCCCCAATCTTTGTCTAAGGCGAACTCGGGGATATTCGGGGGTCGTGTTACATCCTAGGCATCGACTTGAGGGAAATATTAGACGCCGATTGTTTTATATTAAATCTCAAGTCAGCGGTGATGAGGTGGAGGCGAGATCGCCGTGATAGATGGGCGTGGCAAGGACGTCAAGCCGTGATACATAACCACACGAGGTGGAGAAAGTTCATCTGCTCTTATTTTGATGGACTGCCGTGACTTCAAGCCATGATATTGAACCCCATGTGGGTAAAATATACTCAGGAAGATAGGTTCCATCCTCCACCTCAACACCCGCTGCCCACCCTCATGCTCATCCCATCATGAAATCACAGCATCAGTTTTATACAACCGCCCAGTCCAGAAGACACTTCCAACTCACCGTGCCGAGCACTCCCTCGTTGCCTCACCTTCACCGTCTCACTCATATCAAAAACAATCTCTGCACCGTCCAAGCTCCATCCATATGATTGAATTTTCACGCGAATTTCATATGAAAACATCAGGAGCGCGGCTACTCCAGTGAGATAGCATCCTCGGAGTCTTTTCGACTTAGCCATTTCTGACTTTCGGAAGGCACTCAGATTGTGACCAGATGTGATCAACGTTCTGGCTGTCAGGCCATAGAGTCATTAATTAATTGTGCTGAATTTGACAAACCAATCGGCTTGATCTCTCGACGGCGTAATCGTAATCGTACTCGGTTCCCAAAAAATGGATATCAAGTCCCGCTTCAGCATGGCCAAGATCTAGTAGAACAAGGGTCACGCAAGTTGGCATTGGCATCGTGCCAAATGTATAACTCCAATCACGAGGCCACCTGAGGCAGTGAAGTTTGTGTAATCTGTTTCATCGGGCATGACATCTGCTGAACACGGGCCATCCGGCGGAAGGGGACTGTTCCCACAAAAGAAATCGATCCGTTGAAAGTATGTGTAGAAGATCCCGAAAGAGGCAGTTTTATCCGGCGGCTTGCACATAAGATAAAGGAACAAAAAGTCGTTAGGAAATGCTGCACAGGTCACCCTGATGTCCTGCCATCATGATCACGAGTAAACCATGGATGCCTCAAAACGTCTTCAGCGGTCGCTCGACGCTCTGGATGGATCTTGAGCATAGAGCGAAGGAGCGCAAGTATCTCTACAACGACGGCCTCTGTGCGTTTTCCCTCAGGTCCTTCCGTCCAGTGCTCCAACCGACGCTGCCATTCAGCATCAGCGGTTTCGTGCGAGACGGCTAATCACAGTTTCTCAGCCAGCCGCGCAGTAATACCCGAAGGATAAACATAGAAATATGTACTTACGTATACCGCGCAGCTGCTCTCGGGAGTCCCAATAACTCCTCCACTCCTGCGGCACTTCACCGCACAGCACCGCCATAGCACCCAGGAGCGTGTCATTCGGGGATGCAAAGTGAAAGAGCCTCGCCCCAAAGACCAGCTCGTAAATCTTAATATCCCAAACATCGTTAGCAGTCGCTTGTCGAACACCACCAAGACCACGAACCGTGCATGCAAGCTACCAAATGTCGCTCGCTCGTGTTGGCGGGGGGTCGACCGACCGGACCACGCGTTTAAACATGATCTCTGGCGCACAGACTGCTGCTGGGGTGCAGGACGGCCGCGTCTGCTCATCGACGACAATAGCTAATGGAAGTGATGAGTACCAATGGAGTGACAGCACGAATACTGACCATTGCCTAGGTCCATAATCTCCGCCTGGAGAGGCCTTTCCATGAAATTGGGATCCTGGTTCGCCAGGTAGTCAATGACCGATATTGGGGGTATGAGATAGGGTGGGAGTGCCTGGGGGACCATTGGTTGCACGGTCGAGAGGACGATGGTACATTCTGGTTGGCCGAAATAGTCTAGGATGTCGCGTGGGGGGTGGTCGTTTAGAGTGGGTAGTGTTATACCGACGTTTCCTGCGTGGAGGTCTAAGTAGCCCGTAGCCCGCGTCAGCAGGCCCGTATCAGGACCCCGAATTGGTGACAACACTTGCCTCCGTGCACAATCCCACGACGGTGCAGCGCAGCAAGACCACATGTGATCTGGTGGCATAGCGTTCTCGCGTGTTCGTGTCGGCTGGCTGAGCGTAGAACACTGAGCAAGCTACCGAGCACGTCGCTGACAAGAACCGTGTGCACCCCGTTCGGTCCTTGCAAAGAAAAGGTATCGCGCAGCTGCAGCACGTTCGGAGCTTTCGATTCGTGCTGCGAGAACCGGCGGAAGATGTTGAACTCATGCTCTGGATCTGCATCGGCGGCGCATATCTTCAGCGCGACATAACACTGACTATGATCGGTGTGGTAGATAAGGGAGCCCAAACATGGAAGATGGGACCGAACTCACGAGGGCTCGTGGAGAACCTCGGCCAACCAAACTGTCGCGAAGGCGCCTCGGCCAAGCTTGTGCAGGATCCGATAATGCCGTGAAGAAGATTTTGGGGAGCTCGTGCCTTGAGACGACACTACATCGCCGAGGCGAATGGGATGAAAGCCTCCTGTAGTGTAGCGTCGGATATCTTCGACATCATCGTCTGCGTCCCAGTACAGAGAGAGTTCTGGCATCGCTTCTGCGTGGAGTCGTGAGGGCGCCGACAGTATAGTCCTTCGTAAACGTACTAGTTTTGGTCGCAAAAGCTTAGGCGGAGCGCAGGTGAAAGGACGTTTCAGCCAATTGAAAAAGTGTGCCATGGGATCGTGACGGTGGAGATGATGACACTCATTGCCACTCAATCACCATTCAGTGGCATTCACGATAATGATCACGATAACGTCCGAGTCCTTGCTAGATCCTTCCCACCCCATACTGTATACATTGCAATGGCATCGGCGACCATACAAGCATCTTTTGGCGACGCAACTGCGACTCTGCTAGTGTTGTACCCTCACGGCGGCCTCACCGACGCAGAACTCAAAGCTGAGCTCCTCGTTATTAAGAGATGGTTTATCGTGTTCAACAATAACGGCCCTGTATGTCCTCTTGCACGAGTTTGCCTGCTATGCCGCGCTAAGAAGTGATCGTGATGTTATCAGGACATTAATGGAAAACTCCCGAACTCAACACAGTCATTCCCGGTCTCTGTCGTGTTGACTACGTGCGTGGAGCTCCTTGGACCAGCGCTGGCCTTTTCTCATGCTCGAATAATTGCTCACTTATTCATGTCGTATCAGGAGCGACTTGCATGTGTCTTCCACTAGCCCGAACGAGCGCGTGCACATCACTGGCCGGCTTAGCACTTCTGTGGCGTGGGCCCTCAACCCAAAGGAGAATAACAGCTGTGTGCACATCTATGCAAAGAATGACACTCTTGCGGACGGTTATGAGAGTTGGCTCCTGAAGAATAAGAGCAAGAGCAAGCTTGCGAGCCCCGCTATCCAGGCCAAGTTGGCGGCGGCACTAGCAAACAATCGCGGATTGTTGGGACAGCCTGAGGGAAACCTTGAGTAAGGAGAATAGGCAGAGAGTCACACGATTGGAAGCTCAATCAGCATTTGTACTATACTATGACGAACTGTATCTTAACTTAAGTCAATGTTGGCACAGGCACCTACATGTCGAGCAAGGCATCTACATATTCAAAAACTTGAAATTTATAGCCGACTCGGTCACTGTTCAGAAGATATTGAGTATGTACCATATGAATCTTATTGAAATATAATTGGTGGCAAGGTCGGTTCTGATTCGTGCGGATCGCCCGCCGCAGCGATTTTGTAAAAATTTCCCGCTTCCAAAACTGCCATGGTGGTACAAAGCTTCAGGAAGATCCGATGGTTCAAGGAGAGCTTCAAGTTTATATCTATGCGACGCGTCTGGACGCGAAGGTCACGTGCTCACGTGTTCCCTGTTGTTGTCGCCGTCTGCAACGTCGACAACGAAACTTCCTCTACAAGCTGAGTCGTACTACATGTGCGTAAAACCAGTTAACTCGTTACCCAACTCATATATTTCTCGCTATTCCATCTAGAAGCTCATCATCTACCCAGCCACTCTGAACTCTTCCCGGCCGCTGCGAAAGCATCAGACTGATGGCGGAAACACTATTTGTATCATGCGCAGAAGTCTTGTCCTTATGCCAGTCTATGAAGGATGACCTTGCGGGGCTCCTCGACCCGGAAACTGGCTTTGCTCCGCGTCTTCGGCAGATCTGCCGCAACCAGTGAGTGTCCACATAATTCATTTTGCGATCCTGTGTTAACTCTTTGTCTGTCAAGAATATCGGAGTACAAGGAATCGGGGATGCGAGTATCGCATGAAGAATTGGAGCTTTTGAGAATGGAGCAAAGCACATGGGGCTTGCTTCAAGCTGTCATGCCGTGCGCATCACACCCCGATCTCTTTTCTGCATTCTAATACTCTCCCAGAGCACGAAAAACGGAGCCCTCGCCTCTTCCTACTGCTCAAGAGCTCCTCGCTGAAAACCCATACACACCAACATTAACGTTGGCGCAAGCTATCATGAACGCGTCGCCCCTTCTATCCGAGCTAATTGTCATCCGGGAATGGCTACAAGAAACGGCTCCACTCCCACAGCCTCCTGAGGCGACTACTGGATACTGGAAGTTTACGAAATACAGTGTCATGCAGTCTTTGAGGACGGGGGCGGGGCATCGTGATGGGTTGGTGAAGAGGATGGATCCCGACGCTATTAGTAGAGAAGAGGGCCGTGGGCTAGCTTCTGACGACTCAGTACGTTTCCGTTTCATAGCGTTCACGCCTCATACTGAGGTCCTTCTAGAATTACGAAAAGAGTCTAATACAATCCCTCTATGGCTACCTGAGAGCCGGGAGACTAGAAGAAGCCGTCGACCTTTGCCGAAAAGCACACCAGCCATGGCGGGCAGCGAGCATACGTGGCTCGCGATTATTCCAATGGAGGGCAATCTGTTCGTTTTCCTAGTCTTCGTGTTTGCTCGGTTTATCACTGACAGGAGTCCAGCTGCGGAAACGCTGGATGACGATGTGATGGATTCTGACGACAACGATGCATGGATGGGGAATCGCCAGAGAAAACTCTGGAAGTCTGCCTGTGTTCGAGCAGCTCTAAATGTATGTTCCTATTGACCTTCCTATTATCCCGTTTTGACTGGGAATGGATTCAGCCTAGTCTTCCCGATTATGAGCGGGTACTTTACGCCGCTCTCGCCCCTTCCCCCCAAACCCGCGCCATCCTCCTCTCAGCGTGTAGGACATGGGAGGACCATCTATGGGCACAGATCAGCATCGCTTGTGAGGAGAAAGAGAGCTCAGAGATGCTGAAACTGGGCGGTTCGTTCTGGGAAGGAGGTCTCCCTGCGATTGAGAAAGGTGTGATGGCGCTGTCGGAGGAGGAGATGGAGGCTGAGGAGGATGAATGGACGAAGGAAGTCACTTCGGCGTTGGATACTCTCAAGACAATTGACGTAGCAGAAGGGTGCGTGACATGGGTTGCTTTGGAGTGCATGGGGACTTATGTAGGAAGGTGTACAGGCCAACAGCTGACCATGCTCTCCACTTCTCCCAGCTCCAAATCATACTGGACCGGACGAGCGCCCTGCTGGACGTATTTGCTGCTGGGCTGCTCGACGGGTCGTATTCGCCTTCATCTTTTGAGTGCGCATGAGTGTTTCTTCGCTTCAGACCCCTCCTGAAGCATCCGCAGGTATCCCACAATGTGCCGATTCTTTGCCCATCTGGCTCTATTCCTCCAGATGATCGACATGCCCGTTCCTCCACTGGCCATGCAGATTATTCTCGAAGCCTACTTGCAAGTTCTTGAGGTGAGTTGATCACCACACTACAAATCCCAGAACGGAGCGGCGACCTCTCAATCTGGCTTCATAGGCTGCCGGCCAAAGGGAGCTCATCGCCATGTATGCTGGTGCATTAGGCGACAACGCAGTTGAGCGTTATGCCATGTTCCTTGTCTCGCTCGAGCTCTCTGCCGACTCTTCTGAACGTCGTCTTGCATTGACGCGTGCGAGGGACCATGGGCTGGACATGGATCGTGTGGCGGTAGTCACAGCTGAGCGGACGATTGAGAAGACTTTCGAGGCAAGCAATTCCTTGACATTCTACCATCATGTAACTTATATATATATATGCGCATAGCTTCTACCTCCACTGAAAGGCTCACTGCCTTCCATAATAACACTGCAACAGCCTCCACGGGATGCGGAACTGTTATTGTTGCGCTCCATAGAGTGGACTATCTATCGCGAGGCAACGTATCTTACTGCACTCGAGCAGGCAAACGTCATTCTCCGGTACTTCCTTGGTATGGTTCCCGGTATTGAGATGGTAACTTTCGGATATTGATGTCCATCTCGCACACAGGATCCGGCAGGGTCCAGCTCGCACAGACGCTTCTGGGTATGCTCCCCTCGGAACTGGCTGCCTTTAGTGAGCCCGAAGAACAGGCGACGGAGTACCTCCACTACCGTCAGTTCTTTACTATTTGGGACACGTTGGCGCGGGTGGTGGAATATCAGGCCTTGGAGGTTTCGCAAATGAACCGGGAGAGAAAGTTGGCTTGGTTGGTGGATTATAGAGTGTGTTCTTCTATTGTATCGGAGGATGGTCTTTTGCTGACTTGGTTCTCCTGGCGTAGGGAGCGATTGATCAGGTCCATGATCAGATAACAAAACTTTTGACTTCAGAGTGGTTGGTGACAGATGTTGAGGCGCCTGGGGGTGCGTTTGCGTTTATACCGCTTTTTCATTTAGTCATTGACCATCATAGGTGATCGACGACGGCGGGAGCTCATTCGTATTCGTCAGATGTATATCCCTGAACTTATCATCCGCCTGCATTCTCTATTATTCAACTCTCGGCATCGTATCAAAGAGTTAGTACAATCTCTCCCTCGTTTGTGGTGTATATATGACTGACTGAATGTCTCCGTCCTCCAGGAATTTGAAGCGGGCATTAGAATTAGCGAATATCGTCGCGGATTCGCGATACAAGCTTTACGAAGACTTCGTCAACGAGGACGGGAGAAGGTTGGATGATTATCTTGGAGCGGTGAGGCAGGCGATATTGGGAGGGCTGGATGGCGGTGGATCGGATCCGTTCAGGGTATTGTCGGCTTGATAGCATGTATGACTCCAATTCACTTCACCTGGGATCGGAGTCGATGACCCAACGATACGCCCACGCCTCCCTGCTCTCCCCCTCCACCATGACCGGCCACGTCTACTGCATGGTAATGCTCATCGAATCCGATCGTCCCTCTTCACCATACCTGCCTCAGATCCCAGGACTCAGACGTCCATAAGTCGTACCAGGTGACTTGGTTCGCAGCCTCGCTCCGCTGCAAGCTCGTCATAGGTACATGCTCTTCTGATTGCTTCATCGGACCACTGGACATGAACACCTCCGGCTCATAACACCTCAAATGTGCCTGTTTATTCAACATATGCTGTGACACCATAACCGCGACGTCTTTATCTCCCCTGATATCTCCCCTGATCGCGTCCGACCCGTTCTCAAACTGCAGTAGGTGATGATCGCTGAACGCTGTCAACTCAGGACTTATATGACGCTTCAATTACTTCTGCATATGAATCTCTTCACCCTTGCCTGAAGCTTAAGGAGTCGGGGATCGGATGCGCCACCCCCTCCTATCCAAGTTGCGCAAGTCAATCGGGACGATCCTCATGAACTAAGTCGCCTGAAGGTCTCTATCGTATGGGCTCTTTTTGGTTTCAAGGGGGAGGGGGATTTGACGTTGCTTTTAAATTAAAAATACTAGGAGTAATAAAGTGGGTCGGTTCTCTCCGAGCAATACTCAGGTTTTATGAAATTTCAAGGCTAGTGGTCAAAGATCTAGAGCTCTTTCTAATTACGCCTCCCCGGTACGTAAGTTCATGAAATTAGTTCAATGTGCCTAGATCAAGTTGGGCTACGTATACTGTAATATCACTATTATGAATCGAAGATGAGAGCGGTGAAGGGTATGTCTGAGGCTACGCTATTGGATACAATGCAGTAGAGCGATAGTTGACGAGATTGAATGAAGACACCACGATCCAGCGGGTGATTGGTATATGAATCTGCGAGATATCTGATACAAGATGACAGTGAACCACGAACCCAATTCCTGATTGAATGACGGGAAACTTGCGGGAAACACTGAGGTGAAGTGAGACGCTACGATGCATGTCCGTGCTCCTGCACTGCATCAAAAGTGGTTGGTAGGTCATCTAGCATGGAATCCATCAGTGTTGCCCAATCTTCGGTCATCTTGGGGAGTCCCGTAGCTGAATCAGCAGACCCATGGAATTCGAAGTAAGACGAGGGATCGAAAGCAGGGAAGAGTGTCGGGTCTGAATCCGCATGCCGTGTGAAACGCGCTTCTGCCCGTTTCGTGGTAAAGTGGTCCAAATGGAACTCGGAGGAGCCCAATGCAGGTTGCCAGTTGTCCATATCCGGATCCCACGGCACGCCGGTGTGGTCCGGGAGGCTTTCTCTTTGTACGCTCATAATGAAAGAGCGTGAGCTGACGAGTTGGGATTTGAGATCGGCTTTTTCAGCTTCGGTGAGGTGGGTGAGGTAGGGTTGTGAGTGGGGATCGTTCTCGAAGCTGATTGGCGGTATATTGTTAGTTTGTGTCAAGGGAGAAAGAGAGAAGAGCTTACATGTTGTCGACGAAGATGCTAAGCATGTTCGTAAAGTGGGGGTCGACTGGGATGGAGTCTGCGGCGGGCCTGGTGGGGAGCTCGATGTGATAAGACGAAGATTTCGGAGTGGATGGCAAGGAGTCCAGCATGGTGAGTTCAGGGGTAGGGTCACGGTATTGGGGCATGCTGAGGAAAATGTGCGAGAGGGCTACGTAGGTTGGTGCCGGCGCAGCGTACAATGCTTCGAGAGTTATATATATCAACGGGACCCTTTGATCGAGCCGGACAAGACTAGACCAATTGCTTCGGAGGAATAAGGTAGAAAAGGGAGGAAAGCTTTACTTATGTTCCCTCTCACAAAAGGAAGCACCGAATTGGAGAAATCGAATAAACATGGCGAAGAATGGAGACTCAGGAGTGTGGGCTGATCATGTGGGGGCGAACCTTCGAAACAGAACAAGGATCAACGCTGTGTCAATTATGTGTCCAGGGCGGAGTAACTTGTTGATTTATGGGTCATTGATTGCCTGGAAGAGGCAGCCATTTTGATTGGAAGGAGATGTCGCAAGGATGCCCAACGGAGATAAGTGATAAAAAAACAAGGATGGACTTGTGAGGATATTAATATTGAACAAAGAAAACAAAAAAGAAGGGGTCCGCCTGCCGTAATCGACGGTTCTTTCCACTATGGCTCCATTCCAAGTTAAAAATCTCCATTTTCCACCGAGAGGAGGCGTCGACAATCGTTATAACTTCAAGAACTTAAGGGGAGGGAACACGTTGCCCTGTTCACTTTGGGAGAACAATGGGCGGAATGATCCGGAGGTCACGCGGCCAGCCATGCGGCGCGCGCGTGCCTCCTAGGGGTCGGTTCGACTCGGAAGCATTCCTCGCCGAAGTCATCAATGTCCCGCCCCAAGCTTCACCAAAGGCAGCACTGAAAAATGCTAGCCGTGTCTTCCATGTCTTTTTGTTGTACTACCATAAACCTTTTATTTTTACCAGGTCCCAGCAAAACAGACCCGATGCCCGTTTTTTGAGTAATAAAACGATTTCTTCCCGGCGAGAAGGAACCTTGTGCTCGTGGGATGGGCAAATATCTTGTTGCTTATTTTTCGGGTCCAAAACCGAATTTTTTATGGCTAGAAAAATTCTTGTTGGTTTGTTGTGCTTGTTCAACGGTCGAAGACGATTAGAGTTAGACATCTTCAAACAGTGACATTTATCTCGTTTTATTGTTTTATTAGAATACATTACAAATGGAGGCTACGGCGGATCGAGTTGATGGTCTAATGATAACTTATAAGTGAGGCCAAGGAAATATAATTAAGTGATCGGGAAAACTGCGAAATCATCCAAAGAAAATATACTTCAAAGCACTACTCGGCCACACGTCTGAACCGAATATAGCAAGGATCGCCCAAAGGTCTGGTCTGTGCATGGTAACCATGTTCAGCGACGAGAGTTCGAGTATACGGGAAGGCGTCAAACAAACCTGATGTATATCATTATAATCCGGTTTCGGTAGCTGATCAGGGAAATTGCCTTCCGAGTCCACCACATCGTATTCATAACCTGCAAACATAAGAGCAACGAGGATTTTGATCTCCAGTTTCGCGAACTTGACGCCAGTACAAGGGTGGCGGCCTAAACAAGAGAGACACAATAAAATTATCCCATCCCGCCAACAGATAGAGAAGACGATTAATTACCCGCTCCCCATCCGAGATACCCATACGTCTGTTTCTTGTCTTCCTGCCTGCCAGGCTCGAAACGCGTGGGATCGAACTCGGTCGGGTTGGTATAGATATCAGGGTTGAGATGGGCATCAGCGAGCGAATACGCCACGAAATGCCCTTTGGGGACTGGCTGCTGGGCGATGATGTCTAAGTCTTGGAAAAGGTTTCGGCGAACGGCCGTGATATTCACGACGAGCCGGACCGTCTCGCGAAGCACGAGGTCGAGGTTGGGCATCTCTTTCTCCCAGGCCGACACAGAAATAGTGGAGAGGCGTTTGTGAAGAGGCTCGGAAGATGTGGGGTCGGTATGCGTCTGGATGAGCGATGTGACTTCTTGAGCGACTTTCTGCTTCCACTCTTTGTGGAATGATAAGAACAGAAAAATCCAGGATGCTGAGACGAACAAGTAAATAAAATCATTAAACTCTATACTAGTAGACTTTGAGCTCACCGTTAACCCCGGTCTGGACGACCCCAGCAAAGACAACGCTGAGAATGCACTGGGATCTCGCGTCAGACCAAGCGGAAGGCGCAAGAAATAGATGCCTCACCCCGACAGTCTCCTCGGACGTTAATCCTCTTGACAACAACACATCGATGGCGTCGGAAGTCCGTGTATCGGCTTTTCTGCGCATTTCCACATATCCATAGAGTGTAGTAAAGAGGTTCCTCGTCGCGATCTCGTTGCTCTTTTTTGCCGTACCCGGGAACCAGGGTAGTAGAAGCGCTACCGGGGTCGCGCTTTTTTCTAACATCCAGTAATCCCTTTGAATCTGGGCCATGGCATCCACATTGGTCGCGAGCTCGCGACAGGTCGCCATGCGGATCGTAGTTTGGAAAACAATCTGGATTCCAGATTAGCTTAGAGGACTCTGAGAAGTCTGAGAAGGGATCGAACAACTGACATCGTAGATTTCTTTGAAAGGATCTATCCGCCCTTGACTCCCCCAGCCTTCCATTCGCGCATGAATATCATCAAAAAGGGCGGGTAGAACTTTGAGGGACATTGGACGATGAGATGATGAGAGAGTTCAGAGGAAAAAGCACACCGACTTTCAGCAACCCGGTCTTTGTCTAGAAGAGTTAGCACTTGTTTGCTCTGCCAGGACATATCGGTTTCCCCCATATGAACAGGTGCACTGATGTCCTTCATTTTCGGCGCCTGTGGTGCTCGACAATCAGGCAACGTTCCGGGAGACTAGGGGTAAAGATGAAGTGCATACCCCTCCCATGAGAATCCGATACCCTTCAAGCATATCCAGACTATTATTACCAAAGAACGCCTTGCGCGCAGCCTCGCCTTTGACAGCGATGATCGAATGCTAAGGAAGCGTTAGGTCCCGGTCGCTATCCGAACATGGGCTGGACTACCTACCTGGAGCACCTTGAACGAGAACGCATCCTGGCCAGTCAAGGCAAAATTATACCTCAAGAAATCGAACCGTCGACTGAAGAAGCTCCATGCTGTCAGAATGGACAAGCCGCCCAACTCGTGAGTGTTGGTATCCTTCGAGCTGGGGATTGCCAGGTAGAGGACGAGAGCTAGGAGCATAGTAACGGCATAGAGTGAATAGGACGAATGTGGCACGACCGTCCAACCGGTGACGGGTGTATTATCGAAGGATCCCGACATGGTCTGGAATGTAATTTGAGCATCTGCGAGTCTCTCCGCCATGGATATATACCCAAAAGACCCTGAATTTCCGCGAGAGTCCATTGAAACCTGACCGTGACATCATGGCTATAACGTCAAAGGCCAGTGTGGGCAGCAATTCCTTGTCACAGGTCGCAATAGGACCCTGTATCCCAGGACATCCTATTAGATCCAGGTTCGGATGAGATTGCGCCAGAATTGAGGATCCAAGTTCGGACATATAGAGACGTTTTCTGATCTAGCCGGTCTTTGGATCAGAATGTGTGACTGGTTTTGTTTCCAAGAGGAATGACGGGAAATGGGAAGGTCGGTTTCCGATAGAGGAAGATGACGAAATCGGAGGTAAAAAAGCATGGGACACTCGACAACTTAGGGGGTGAGGAGGCTCGTTTTGGCGGCCAAATGAGTCCGAAGCACAGCCGAGTTCGGAGGTGTTTTCAGGGAGTTGTATCGTGATAGATTTTTCAGCTCCGCTCGTATGGTTCTAAACTGTATGGGAACTCACCCAATGCCCTGAGGGTGCAAGGCGGTCGTCGGAGTGACGGAGTCTGCTGCTGAGATGCATCACGTTGGGTCACGTTGTCATGACACGGAGCCATTAATTCCGCTGTCTGACATAGTTCGTTATAGCAAAATGCTGAGCTACGGCGTTACGGACGCACCATGATTGCTTGCCCTGGACTCCCTCGGTCATCGATCAAGCTCAGTCAGCTGGACCGAGTCCGCCGACAAGCGGTTCGACAGGATTGAGATAAAAATCGGATGGATCAACCCGTGGATGTTGAAATTTGGTTTTTGTGCGCGCGTCACGGCATGATCTGATCCGTCGGTACCTGGTGATGCATTGAACACGACCAATTGGCCTCTCCCAGCACTATAACCTCCATCGAGCCTGCAGGATGTCAAGATCAAGCACCCTTATTATAGAACAGTTGACATCCTTATGTACATTTATTACAGGCCATGTGCTCAAGAAGTGTTGAAAAAAACCTGTATTTCATCATTTTTGAGGCCTATAAAAATGTGGGATCGAGTTTCGAAATTACAGATCCCACAATGTATGTCTAACTCAAGCGGAAAACCATTCTAATTAGGGCGTGTACAGATATGTAGAAAGTAGGAGGTACTCATTGTGACTCGGTGATGATGAGTGTTGCATCACTCGCCAGGATGAGAACCCATCAAGATCCCTCCTCTCGCACTTGCAATCCTTGACATTTGAATATGATCATTGGTGCCATCTTGTAGCCAAGAAAGAGGACTTTTGACTGGTGTCGGAATTATGAAAAACGAATGTGTTTACGTGAAATAAGAGGTCCATCTGTAACTAATTAAAAGTGTTCCATGAGTCAACTGCCAGTGGATAAACATGTACATGGTTTCGTGGAAAAATTAGATTTGACAAAACATTATATTGTCCAAGCCTTTACTGTACATGTGTCTAGAACGTGAATAACACGAGGTTCAACTAATAAAATATTCAGAACGTCCGGGAGGCAGGGCAGCTCATTGAGGGGTCGTCGATCCCGGACGGTGAAGGATGGAGGTGGGTTGTTAAAGGGATCAAGGGCGAGACAGCTTCGGGAGGGGGACCGTGGGTTCTAGACGGTGGGGGGGATCGTCGACACCTGCTGAAGGGATAGAGCGGGGTCATCGACGAGGCTGGGTGATGGAAGTGGGGAGATACGGCTCATTGGTGCTGTAGAAACAAGGGGAGTCCACTCTGGACAAATGGGGGTGGCAATTGCTTCTCAATGCCCGAAAACTTTAGGGGGGAATCGGGATTCGGGCAAGATTCAGGGCGAAGTTTGCTGGGCGACAGTGTGATTCAGCTGGGGTTATGGGCAGTGGTCACCGGGTCTGGCCAGTGGTCTGCATGACGTTTTTCGACGCATAACGATCCCACGATTCCCAGGAACCTTCACGAATTGCGTAAGTGGACGGTGAGAAGCGCGGAGAGGCACGGCCGATGGTGAAGAGGTGGTGCAGGACTCCAAGGACATCCTAGATCCCGGTTTTTCGGAGGCCGGATACCAGTTCGGACAAATCTGGTGGCTTTGACAGAGGCTGGAGTCGTGTTTCGGACCAAAACGCCCAATTTTGGCCCAAGTAAGAAGTTGGCGGCCACCTATGCAGTACCCCTTGGCCGTAATATGGATTTTCTTAGGGTCGCAGTGTTTCTATATGTATATATGTCTCCAAGCGTCACTTACAGAGCCTGTGTGGGTGATGGATGGGGGAGGAATCAGACTCTGTAAGTAACGCTTGGAGACATATATCCATATAGAAACACTGTGCGACCCTAAGAAAATCCATATTACGGCCAAGGGGTACTGCATAGGTGGCCCAGGTGAGTAACTACACCCCCGCTTTTTGCATCATATTCTCCCTCCTCCGAGGCGGCATAAAGCTTCGGAAACTGACTCTATATATCCATAGACACTATGCACAGGATGTATCAAGGGGTGGAGTGCTTATATTCCAAATGGCAAGGTATGTTCTCCCCCTCCTCCCCACCGCTTTTTCACCCTTTTGAATGCCTTCAGATCAAGGCACGGCACTCCACTCCCTTTAAAAATGTCTATTAACTATGCTGGATACACTCCCACTTGCTCAAGGCATCTAGGCAATGGTACTACGTGGGTGGTTTTCCTCGTCTTCCCCTGTAGGTGCGCTTTTCCCTATTTTTATTCACCTCCCCCACCCTTTCCCAGGCAACATAATTCACATACATGCTCCGTATTAGTGTCTGGGGTGTCCTAGGGCCTCCTATCGATGCATAGAAGGTCCCAATATCCTCCCTCACTTTATATTGATTACTATCTTATTTTTACACACCGCTTTCTTTATAATTCTGTATTTGACTGGAATATGCTCTCTTAATGTGTATTAATAATATATAAAAAGAACTACATAAATAGACGGAGGGTAGTTGAACCGTGGAGTTCCCGCCAGCCGTACTCAAGTCGGTTCGGACAGCGCGCACCTCATTTTCAGCGTTTTCAGATCTAGCCTCTCCTGGCATGGGGGGTCCCGGTTGCGCCGGCGTCAACAAGGTCAGACGGCTAGCTAGTAGTATGGTTAGGAAATTACCGCGAGATTCAGGTTGTTTTCGATGATTTTTTTCTGTTGGCCGGCCCGTTTTGTTATGTAGATATACATGCACATACTACCCTTGAGTTCTGGACGATTGCAGCGGCATTGGCGTGACTCTCGGCGACTTGTATCTCGAATCCGCCTCGGGATCATTGCGAGAATCTTACAAGTACCCATACTATTACGAGCGAAAAATAAACTGAATGACCTATCAGGTCATAGCCAACTTGGATATCACATCCGAATAGCTTTCCCTTCACACTTACTTAGCCCAAAGATGCCGGACGTGGATACTGAGGGGATTCAACTGAATCTTTTAATAACATTGATGAAGCAGATGACTTAGATACATAGCCAGTAGATTATACGAATTGGAAATCAAACATCCTCGACCATCCTCGACCAATCGACCGTCCTCTCCCGCCTCCGCGCGGCCGGTATATTCGCGATGTCCACCAAATGCCGCATCGTAGGCCTACCATGTGGACAGTTCCACGGCTGGTCCATCGTTCCCATATGTTCGACCACCTGACCAAGAGCGAGAATCAGAAAAACAGCACTTGACGAGAACCAACACTGGATGCTCACCAACGCCATCTGGTGTTTCTTCAACGGCATCCCAACCATCACGCTCTTCCTGCACGCCCGCATCGCAAACATCGCTCGTGCCTTGGAACAACGCACCATCTGACCCGTCGGCCGGTCTCGCATCAGGTGGATCAGCTCCTCCAGGTCTAAACCCAACGGTATCATTAAAAAAAGATCTCAACAAAGGAACGAGAACTGGCCTTTCATGTCAAACATGGTGCTCTTGCTAACCGGCTGTGCGGTCAATTTCAGTCTGCCGCCCTGGCTATCCTCAGACTCGTCAACCTCGACTTCGAACCCGTTCTGCTGCAAAACATCCAAATTCTCCATCGCAACGATTTCATCTGAGGCGGTTAGTTCCATCGGTTGGGGTCTACACCGTTAACGAAAAGAAGGAAATCAAACACAAAGACACACCTAAAAAGCCTCTGCGACCGGATCTTCGTCGTCCCCTGCAGAGCCTCAAAATTATACTTTTCATCCGCCGCGTGCTGGTCCACAATGAACAGGTCGTCCATTATCACACCACCTCCGTCCTCCTTCCGCCGCCTGACAACAATAAACCCAAGGTTAAACTGCCCCACCACCTCCCGGGCCATCGCCGCAAAATCCTCCTTCTCAATCACCCGTGCCAGAGCATCTGCCGCGCGCTCACTGTCCGACGTGTTCGCCACGCTCGCGTCAAGTGGAACCTGCGGCCGCGCCGAGGCTCCCTCCCCATTCTCAATATCACCCATGTCGTCCCGTATACAGCGCCCACCGCGCAACCACTTGTCCACATCCACCCGCAACGACACGTCTTCATCATTCGCATGGTCGCCCCGGATGACCTCGGGCCGGGCCACAGCGTCTTCAACCCGCAAAAACGCAGCAGGCTCGAGGTCCCGCGCGGGAACGAAGATGGGCGTGAGGTCTGGCTCATCGACCTCGTCATCCGCGAACGTGAGGTCGATGGTAGGAGGCGACGCGGCCGGGGGTTCGCCCTCGGTGGTCCGTCCGCGGGGTTTCTCCAGCCGAGATGAGGTCTCATCTTCCTCGTCCTCTCCTTCGTCTGCCAGACCCCGTCTCAAGGCGGCACCCTGCGCCCACTCACCAAGCGTCCGTTGCTTGGTCCCACTTTTAGTCTTTGACGGGACCACGGTCACCCCCCGCTTTCTGCCACCTGTCATGGGAGGTACCTCAGACCTGCGCTTCTTCCTCGCAGGTCCCTCATCATCGTCCTTCCCCCTTTCATCTTGATCATGCTGCTCCACAGGTTGAATCCCGTCCTTGTCTTTGGGCTCGTCGTGAGCACGACCCTTCCCCACTCCTATATCCCGATTCCACCCTGCTCGCCTTGTATCAAGCTTGACTCCACCCTCATTTTCTCCTTCTCCTTCCCCCTCCCTCTTCCCCTCCGTATCTTCCCCTTCCTTATTCTTATCCTCGTCTTCCATATCCATATCCTCGTCTTCCTCATCCGTCCTCAACGAAGCAATAGGAGGAAGAGAGCAGGGAAGTGAAGGTTCCTCGCCATCAACGTCCATTCTATCAGGCGAATCCACGTCTCCATCCTTCCGTCCCCTCTCCATTGAAGACTGGCTCTGAGAGCGAACATGGTCTATCTGGTCTTCACTTGGCAGACCAGCACCCATGCCATCATAGTCGGGTGCAAACAGCGGCGGTGGATTCGGGTGGTGCTCGTGCACGCCCGCCTGTTCTCCTTCTTCTTCCTCCAGCTCGGGCACAGGTGAGGAATGACTTCCCCTTCTCCGGCTACGTCGACTAGATGGCTTCGACGACGGCGGCTCCTCTTTATTCCGGCCACGGGGCCCAGTCACCGTTGTCCCAGAGCCAGATCCATGGCGAGGAGTGAGAAGCATGGTCTGCGTCAACGATGACTGTGCCGAGCCCTGCTGAATCAGATCATAAGTCGACCTCGCAGGTGCAAAGGCATCTTCCAACGCAAGCTAGTTCTTTGATGTTATAGAAAACATTTACAAAATCTGATAGCTGGCACGCACCTTGAGTTTCGCCAAGAGGTTGCCCTCGCTATGTAAGAATATCGTGCGCTTGTCGGGGCTGACGTTGATGTCGCACGATTCTAATTGAGTATGATGAGTCGTCGATGGATTATTACATGGGATATACGTACCGGTCGGAATGATAAAGTCTGCGAGGATGAACGGGGCTTGGGTGGCGTTGAAGGATCGGTACACCTCGTTGAAGGTCTTTTGGATCTTGCATAGTGCTGTGTGAGTCGCCGGTGAGGTAGGCAAAGTGGAAATGTTTACTTTTGGTAGATGGCATGGACGCCCGTTGACATAGAAAAATTGCCTATCAGTCCCGGTCCTGCCGGCACCCACGGTAAATTTTGAGACTAAACCCTTGACGGACACGAGAATACCGTTGTCATTTCTAGCTCGAATTCCGTCAGCGCATGTATAGAAGAGATTTTTTGCGATGAAGAAGGATTATTAAAAGACACTCTGTCATGTTGGAAAGGGACTTGCGACGAATAGCATCATCGAAGGACTGTAGCACAGATTTTGAAGAAGCTGTGACCTTGCAAAAGCCGTGGCATAACAAAGAACAAGTGACTTACAGGGGAGGTTGCACCCGCTTCAAGGCAGTCTTTTCCCTGTCGACATTGAAGCTGACTTCCAGGTCCACGATATTCTCCAGTGCTTTGGTGCTCCAGAGCGCGGAGACGGCGGCGCGAAGAGAGGTGGCACCTGTGGTCGAGATCTGAACGGTTTTCTGGCTTGAGTTTTCGTTAGTATAAAACGAAGAGTGGTGACATACAGAACGCACCCCTTGTCCACCTGATTGGTGACAGTCAGACGAACACCGGTCCCGACAGTACAGCACGGTCCGAGGGCGTAGGCATTGAGAAGGGCGAGTGCCTTTCCAAACTCGCGTTTGGAGTTGCGCTCGAGCTCTTTCCTGCGAACGGGAAGCGGAGCGAAGAGGTTTGTGATGGTGACTGTTGTGCCACGCTTGGTGACGATGAGTAGGGGGAAAGGTGAGAATGGGGTGGGAACGGACCTGTCTGGCCACTCTGGACCGCTTAGACACCCTCCCGCTCGGATCCATCTCGAGAGACGTGCCCATCGGGGGTTCGGTAGCGGTGATGACGGAGACGGATTCGGCGACAGCACAGAGAGAGGACAGAGCCTCGCCGCGGAAGCCGAAGGTGCGGACGGTGGAGAGGTCGGAGAAGGAGTCGAGTTTAGACGTGTAGTGCTTGAGTGCTGGGGGAAAATGTGAGGTGGGGCCGAAGAGACGGACGGGACTCCGGACCTATGCTGTCATGAAAGTCCTCGGCGACGCCGCTGCCATTGTCGATTACTTGGATAGTCTTGAGGCCGTGCTGGACGAAGCGCACCTCTGAGACGTCGTGAGCAAACCAGAGGCAGAAACTCAGAGACACGAACCGATGTTGGTGGCACCGGCATCGAGACTGTTCTCGACGAGCTCCTTCACAGCCGTCTGGAGGTCGACGACAACCTGACCGGAGGTGATACGGTGGACAGACGACCGGTCAATGGCCTTAATCGCGTTCGTCGTCATCCGAGGCTGTCACGCGTGGCTCTTACGCAACACATCAGCAAAAAGCACAACCGCATATTTGACCAGGTGAGTCACTGATGCTCGTACTAGCCTGGTATTAGCCAAATATGTAGCATACTGGCTAGGTTGTGATAATCTCTGGTAATACTAGGCTGGAGGGTGCATATGTAATAGAAAGCTGCCGGGCAAGGGCATAGATGTCACCTACCCGATATGTTATTCTCATAGATTTCGGAGCCAGATATTTATCACTCATACAATGGCAAAAAAGAAAGTATTTATGGAATATATAGCTCAATGAGATATTCAAAGTAACATACACTGCAGGCACAGCAAGGTGTAACCCCAGGAAACACCAAAAAAAATATATGTTTTGTTTTTCTTTACCAGTGTTTCTATTGAATATAATAAAAGTATATCTTTTGATATACTAGAAGATACACTCA
>Ga0307516_10001460_pt1 | contig 32683 bp, 26 predicted proteins | sample 19_EM_MG_FD_203310 | JGI IMG/M metagenome (GOLD analysis project Ga0307516, IMG submission 203310) | Populus trichocarpa ectomycorrhiza microbial communities from riparian zone in the Pacific Northwest, United States - 19_EM | ecosystem: Host-associated > Plants > Roots > Unclassified | place...
AGTCCAGCACCACCAGCCGCACCCGCGGCGACGGGCCGGCCTGCAGCGCGCGCTGCAGCCAGGCCAGGCGCGCCGGCTCGTCCGCCACGGTGGCCGGCATCAGCACCGCCACCAGGTGCCCCAGCGCCGGGTGATGCGCCGCCAGCGCGTTCAGCGCCTGCACCCAGGCGGCGGCCGAGTCGGGCACCTGGGCCGGGCTGAAGCCCCAGTCCGGCTCGATGCCCAGCGGCTTGAAGGCGTCACCACTGGCCGCATACTGCCCCGCCAGTTCGGCCTTCAGCGCCCGGGCGTACTGCATCGAGTTCTCGAACGAAGAGTCGAACACGATGAAGGTGTCCGTGCCCACGTAGGGCGCGCCACCGGGTAGGTCGTGCCGCTGCGCTTCAAAAAAGGCATGCAGCAGCCGGCGTGCGTTGTCGGGCACCTGCCACAGCAGCAGGCGCCGCCCGGCATCGGCCAGGAAGTCCTGCCACAGCCCTTGCAGCTCGACGAGCCGTTGCTCGACCGGGTTCAGTGCCATGCCTGTTCCGCCCTCTCCCCAGTCACTCAGGAGTTCAATGAAATCTTGGTCCCGTTGACCGATACGCCGCTGGCGTCGATCTTGACGGTGGAGCCGCCCGCGCTGATGGTGATGGCCGCCGGGGTGATCTCCACCATGGAGCCGGCCACGGCCAGCGTCAGCGTGGCGGCCGAGGTGTAGGTGCCCGGTCCGGTGGCGTGCAGGTCCAGCGTGGCGGTGGCGCTCTGGGTCATGGGGCCGGTCACGGTGATGGCCCGCGCGCCCGTCACGCCTTCGCTGTAGTCGCCGGTCACCGTGACCACCTTGCCGCCGGTGACGGTCTGGTCCTCGCCGGCGGTGACCGTCTCGCTGAGGTGGCCGTTGACGGTGTTGCCCCAGGCGCCGTTGACGGTGCTGGTCAGCCCGCCGGTGACGGTACTGGTGGCCCCGCCGGTGATGGTGCTGGTGGCGCCGCCGGTGATGGTTTCGGTGTAGCCGGCGCTGACGGTGAGCTCCTGGCCGGTGTCGACGGTTTCGGACAGCTTGCCCTTCACGTGCATGCTGCGGTTGGCGTCCACGCTCAAGGTGTCGTTCACGACCACGTGGTCGGTGCGGTTGTTCTTGACCTCCAGCGTCTGGTCGTGCAGCACCGTGGTGCCCATGTCGTACTGGGCATGCACGGTGATCTTCTCCTGGCCTGCGGTGTCGTTCATCGACATCTCGTTGAAGCCCTGGCCCTTGTGGGTCTGCGACTTCAACCCGCTGACCACCGCCTGGCCCGGCAGCGCAAACGGGGGCATGGCCTCGGCGTTGTAGACGCGCCCGGTGATGATGGGCTGGTCGGGGTCGCCCTCCAGGAAGTCCACGATCACCTCCTGGCCGATGCGCGGGATCGACACCGCCCCCCAGCCTTTGCCGGCCCAGGGGTGCGAGACGCGGATCCAGCAGGAGCTTTTTTCGTTCTTGCGGCCGTAGCGGTCCCAGTGGAACTGCACCTTGACCCGGCCGTGTTCGTCGGTGTGGATCTCTTCGCCCGGCGGGCCGGTGACCACGGCGGTCTGCGGCCCCTGCACGCTGGGCTTGCGCGTGCGCCGGACCGGGCGGAACTGCTGCTTGGCCGGGAGCGCCGCAAAGCTGCAGTCAAAGTACCCGGGGGCGCTGTCGGCCTCGTGGCCGTCCCCCTGGGCCTGGATGCGGGTGCTCATGCACAGGAACTCGCTGCCGTGCGCGGTGTGCGGCGGGTTGCCCAGGCTGAACAAGTGCCCGGTGGTGAGCCCGTGGGCGTTGCTGTGGCCGCTGATGCGCTCGAAGCGCGCCTGCAGTTCGTGGAGGCGGTTGTCGGCGTACAGCTTGCCGTGCGCCTGGGCCAGGTAGTCGCCCTGGAAGTCGAACTGCTCATAGTCCGACAACGGGTGGCTGCGCGGCTCGGCCAGCTCGATCTTCAGGTCCGTGGCCGAGGGGCGCTCGAAGTCGTAGCTCGTCAACGCCAGCTTGCCGGTGCGCACCTCGCGCGAGAAGGACCAGTCGCTCACGTACTCGGTGTCGGGCGGGGCGGCCTCTGCATTGGCGAAATACGGCAGCGTTTCGTAGCCGGGCACCGGGTCGTGCGAGCCCAGCATGTCCACCAGCACCAGCTTGTGCTTGCCTGCGCTGTGCTGGAAGTACCAGTAGATGCCTTCCTGCTCCAGCAGGCGCGTGACGAAGTTCAGGTCGGTCTCGCGGTATTGCACGCAGTACGGCCATTCGCGGTACTCGCCGGTGCGGAACAGCTTGAACTCGAAGTCCGCCACGCCGTGGTCCTTGAACACCTTCTTGACGATGTTGGGTACGGTGTTGGGGGCTTCGCCGCCGTCATCGCCGATGGTCTCGGGCGTGAAGATGCGGCAGTCGGAGGTGCGGCCGAGGAACCACAGCCAGGGGTGCACGGTGGCGGTGTAGCCGAAGTACCGCCCCTGGTGGCGCCCGGCGCCGAAACGGGTGACGTAGCCGTTGAAGAAGCGCTGGCCATTGCGCAACTGCACCGTCACCGTGACCGGCTTGCCCAGCAGGTCTTCGGGCTGCAGGTTGTCCTTGAGGCTCAGCAGGTCCAGTTGCATCTCGCCGAGGGTGCTGAGCCCTTCGGACACGACCATGGACTTGAACTTGAGATCCTCGCCGAGCGGCGAGTCCAGCGTGATCTGGGGGGGCGGCATGGGAGATTCGAGTGTCGGGCCGGCAGCAAAACCGGGGATGGTGGCGGGAAGGCGATGGGCCGCACAGTCACCAAGGTCACGTCGCGGGCCTTTGCCACCTGCTCTTGCCGGGCTGGCAAGTCCGGTGCCCGCGGCAAAGCGCTCCGCCTCTGGGGCCCCGGGTCAGGTCGTGCCGGCGCGCCTGTCCGCCTGCGGCACCGCCATCAGCCCCAGCACCGCCTGCACCAGCGCATAGCCGCCGAAGGCCAGTGAGGCACTGGTGGCCTGGGGCGCCGCCACACCCAGCGCGGACCAGGCCGCCACCGTGGCCAGCTCGCGGGTGCCCCAGCCGCCAAAGCTGATGGGCAGCGACGCCGTCAGGAAGATCGGCGCCGCGGTGATGGCGATCAGCTCCATCGGCACGCCGATGCCGAAGGCCCGCGCCGCGCAGGCGAACGAGGCCACCGAAAACGCCTGCGCGCCCAGCGAGGCCAGGGCCTGCCAGGCGTAGGCCTGCAACGGCCGGGGCCGGCGCAGCAGGGCAGCGAGCCCGCCGCCGCGGCCGCTGGCGCGCCACGTGGTCATCAAGGCCAGGGGCAGCCCCAGCACGGCCCCCAGGGCGCCCAGCCCCAGGGGAGCCAGGGAGGTGCCTGCCGGCAGCCCCAGGGCGCGCTGAAACGGCTGCAGGCCCGGCGCCGCGGCACCGGCCGCCAGCCCTGCCGCGGCCAGGGCCCACAGCATCCACAGGCCGCTCAGGCGGTCGAGCACCACCGACATCCCCGCGGCCGCCCCGGGGCAGCCGTGGCCTCGCAGGTGCCAGGCCCGCAGCAGGTCGCCGCCGACGGTGGCCCCGGGCAGCACGCTGCCCAGCGCCATGGCGCGGAAGTTCACCGCCAGCGCCCAGTGCGCGCTGACCTCGTGGCCGAGCCACTGCACCAGATGGCGCCAGCGCAGGGCCGAGAGCACATTGAAGACCAGCGAGCTGGCCAGCCCGGCCAGGAGCCAGGCGCCATCGGCCCGGCGCACGGCATCCAGCACGGCGGCCGGGCCGGCCAGCCAGACCACCCCCGCCAGCAGCAGCGGCGCGGCCGCCAGGCGCGCGGCGTTCTGCCAGGGCCGTGCTGCGCCTACCATGCCATCATCTCGCCACCCTGGGCGCCCCGGCGGGCGCCGCGCCCACCATGTCTTTGCCCCGACCTTTGCCCCCGCCTTTGCCTCAGCACGCGGCGCCCCTGCCGTCGGCTTACTGGCAGGACCTGTGCACCACCGACTTCGCGCAGGTGGACGCCCAGCGCACCGTGGCCTTGCTGCCGGTGGCCGCGATCGAGCAGCACGGCCCGCACCTGCCGCTGAGCACGGATGCCTGCATCAACGAGGGCATCGTCAGCCTGGCCCTGCGCCAGCTGCCGGCCGGCAGCTCGGTGCTGGTGCTGCCGGCGCTCAACGTGGGCGACAGCCTGGAGCACACCGCCTTTGAAGGCACCTTGAGTGCCGACATGGACGCGCTGCTGGGGCTGTGGCTGTCGGTGGGGCGCAGCGTGTCGCGGGCCGGCGTGCGCAAGCTGGTGATCTTCAACAGCCATGGCGGGCAGCGTGCCCACGTGGACCAGGTGGCGCTGCGCCTGCGCGTGGAGTGCGGCATGCTGGCCGTGCGCGCGCACAGCTTTGCGCTGGGCCTGCCGCCGGGTTTGTTCGACGCCGACGAGTTGGCGCACGGCATTCATGGCGGCGCGGTGGAAACCTCGCTGATGCTGCATTTGCGGCCCGACCTGGTGCGGCAGCAGGCGCTGGCGGATTTCCCCTCGCTGGGTCGCAGCCTGGCTGCGCGCGGCGGCGTGCTGGGGGTGGAAAAGCCCGTGGGCATCGGCTGGATGATGCAGGACCTGAACCCGTGCGGCGCCTGCGGCAACGCCGCGGACGCCAGCGCTGCCAAGGGCGAGGCGGTGCTGGCACACATGGCCGCGCGCCTGGTGGCGCTGCTGGGCGAGGTGGCCGAGCACCCGTTGCCGTAGGCAGGGGATCTGAATGGGGTCAGCCTTCCCCGGCCCCATTCAGCAAGTGCCCGGCGCGCTCGTGCTTGGTCTGTACATAGCGCGCGTTGTGCGGGTTCACCGGCGCCGTCACGGCCACGCGCTCCACCACCTCCAGCCCACCGCGGCGCATGGACTCGATCTTGTGCGGGTTGTTGGTGAGCAGGTGGATGCGCGTGATGCCCAGCTCCTGCAGCATGGCCACGGCCGGCGCGAAGTCGCGCTCGTCGCCGCTGAAGCCCAGGTAGTGGTCGGCATCGATGGTGTCCAGGCCGGCATCCTGCAGGCGGTAGGCGCGCAGCTTGTTGGCCAAGCCGGTGCCGCGGCCCTCTTGCGCCAGGTAGAGCAGCACGCCGCCGCTGCCGGCCAGGCGTTCCACGCTGCTGCGCAACTGGTCGCCACAGTCGCAGCGCAGGCTGCCCAGCAGGTCGCCGGTCAGGCAGGCAGAGTGCAGGCGCACGGGCACCGGCTGGCTCAGGTCGGGCTGGCCCACGATGATGGCCACGTGTTCCGCTTCGCCATGCACCTCGCGGAACAGCACCAGCGTGCAGTCCTCGCTGGCCGCCACGGGCACGTGCGCATCGCTCACGCGGCGCAAGGTGGGCTCGGCATCCAGCGCCGCATGGGCCAGGGCAGCCACGTCGTTTTCGGACACCCGCAGCACCTCGGCCTGGGTCAGCGCAGGCAGGGCCGTGGCGGGCAGCTCGATCACCAGCAGGGCCGGCACCAGCCGGCTGCGCTTGGCCAGGGCCAGGGCGGCCTGCATTGCGGCACTGGCCGGGCGGGCATTGGCAAAGTCGGTCCATTCGACCGTGGGCACCGAGCCGGGCAGCACCGCGGCCAGGCGCTGCAGCCGTTCCACCACCAGCGGCGCGCTCAACACCATGGAACACGGGCCCGGCGCCTGTGTCCAGCCCATGGCGCGCAGGCGTTCAGAGGTCAGCAGCAGCCGCGGGGGCGCACCCGCGTGGCTGAGCATCTGCAGGCGCGTGGCACCCAGGGTTTCCACTGCGGCGGCCAGCAGCACCGGGGCGGCCGGGTCGGCGCTCACCACCACCACGGCGCGGCCATGCCGCAGTTCGGTCTGCGCCCGGTCGACCCGTACCGCCGCCAGTTCGATGGCGGTGTCCAGGCCGGAGGGTGCGTCTTGGAGTTTCAGCGGGCGAGGAGTCATCGTTGCATTTGTTCTTGCGAGAGCGACCCTGAGGGTCAGAAGGGGCAAGCGCCGCTGCTGTGCGCGGCAAGGGCCGGTCGCAGGTCTGGCAATGCGCTGCGCGCCGTCCGGCCCTCGGTTGTACACCGCGGGAGCCATGCGAGGATGAAGACAGACGTTTCAACTTGTGAGGCCGGCGTGCGGCATAGCACAGGCGGCCTGGATACGATCGCGGCTGCTCTTGGGGCTTGCACCAGTCCTGGTGTTTGTTCGCTTGCGCTTCACTGCGTTTGCGGGCATGCGCAAGATTGGGCGCCTGTATGCCGCGGTCCCACGCCCTGGTCCTTCAAAATTCGAATGAAAGCGCAGGTCCCACCCATGTCCGCCATCCCCGCGCACGACGTGTTCCCCAACGCCCTGGGTGCCGATGCGCTGTGGACGCATTGCCTGGCCATTGCGGCGGCCCGCCGCAGCGGGGGCCGGGCGCAGCTGCCTCCCGCCACGCTGGCCGTGTCGCCCGGGGCGGGCTGGCAGCTGGCGGGGCCTTGCCAGCCCGCTGCCCAGGGCGTGTTCAGCCTGCTCAAGCCTTTGCTGGACCGCGGGCCCGACAGCCCGGCCTGGGTGATTGCGCAACTGGGCCAGAGCCTGGATGGCTACGTGGCCACGCGCACCGGGGATTCATGCTTCGTCAACGGGCCCGAGAACCTGATGCACCTGCACCGCCTGCGCGCGCTCTGCGATGCAGTGGTCGTGGGCGCCGGCACCGTGGTGGCCGACGACCCGCAGCTCACCACCCGCCGCGTGCCCGGCCCGAACCCCGTGCGCGTGCTGCTGGACCCGTCGTTGCGGTTGGCGGTGCAGGTGCCGACGGCGCGAGTCTTCGGCGACGGCGCAGGGGCCACGCTGTGGCTGTGCGATGCGGCCCGGCAGGCCGAAGCCGAGGCGCTGGCCGGGCCGCAGCGTGTGCTGGCCGTGCCCGGCCTGCTGCGCGACGATGGCACGCCGCACCTGGCGTTGGCGATGGCGGCGCTGCATGCACGGGGCTTGAAGCTGCTGTTCGTCGAAGGGGGCGGTGTCACGGTGTCGCGCTTCCTGGCCCAGGGCTGCCTGGACCGGCTGCACCTCGCGGTGGCACCGGTGCTCATCGGCAATGGCCGCCCGGGCCTGCGCTTCACGGGCGCGGAGCGGCTGGCCGATTGCCTGCGCCCGCCCTGCCGGGTGCACCCGATGGGCAGTGACCAGTTGTGGGACCTGGACTTGCGGCCGGGGTAGGCGTCGGTCAGCGGGTGGCGAGGAGGTCCACATGGCCCACCTGCAGCCGGGTGGCGCCCAGGCAGGCCTGGCGGCGTGCCTGCCAGGCTTGCACCCGGGGCTGCGCGCCGGGTTCCTGCTGCTGGGCCGCCGCGGCCGTGCCTTCGATCATGGCGGACAGCATCGCGGCGGACGGTGCGCCCTCGATGACCCAGTCGCTGCGCGCCTGCCGGACCTGGTAGCCGGCCGCGGCCCACAGCGCCTGCGCCGCGGGCGCGGCCTGGGCGCCCAGCGCCGGGCCGAAGCCTTTGTCGCGCAGCTGGTGCCGGCCGAAGCACCCCTGCACGAAGGCATCGTCCGGGTCGGCCGGATCCCAGTGTGTGCGGCCATCCACGTTGAGCGCGAACAGCAGCGCAGCGGCCGTGCCCTGCACGTGCGTGGTGAGCGCCTGCAGCCAGGGGGCAGACACCAGGTCCAGCAAGGCCGACGCGGTGACGAGCTGGGCGGACCGGAGGTCGAGCCGGTTCAGGTCGCGGGCCAAGTCCAGGGGCTCGCGGGTGATCTCGGCGCTGAACCCGGGGCCGGTGACCTGCAGCGTGTCTCCTTTGATGAGCTGGAATCCATGCCGGCCGGCCCAGCCGGCCAGGGCCTGCGGCACGGCCGCGAGCAGGGCTGCGTCATGGTCCACCAGGCGCCAGCGCTGTGCGCCACCCAGGCGCGGCGCCAGTTCGCGCAGGTTGGCGCCGCTGCCGCAGGCCAGGTCCACGATCTGCAGCACCGGGCTCGCGGCGCGCCAGGCGGCGGCCTGGCGCGGCAGGTCGAGCGCGGGTGTTGCGGCATCGCGGGCATGTTGATCGAAGGGCTCGCGCAGGCGCAGCCACTCGGCGCTGAAGCCGGTCATGAAGAAGCCTTCTGATTTGACGAAGGGCCGCCCCGAGGCAACTCACCCCCTTGGGGGGCGGACGACCCGACGGGTCGGCCTGGGGGCTCCTGCAAGCGGGAATCCACCGCGGCCAGTGCGGCGGCAAACTGCGAGACGGCCTGCGGCCAGGTGGGCAGTTGCGTGCGCGCCGCGCGGGCGCCCGCGGCCAGGGTGGCCCGCCAGGGCGCGTCGTCCATCAGGCGGGCCAGGGCCTGGCGCAGCGCGGCCGCGTCGCCGGCGGGCAGCAGCACGCCGGCCCCGGCCGGCACCGTGTCGGGAATGGCGCCTGCCGTGGTGCTGACCACCGGCAGGCCGTGCGCCAAGGCCTCGGCCAAGGCCATGCCGTAGCCCTCGAAGTACGAAGGCAGCACGAAGGCGTCGGCCTGCGCGTACAGGCGCTCCAGTGCGGCGGCGGCAACCTCGCCGTGCAGCTGCACCCGCGCCCCCAGGCCCCGCGCCGCGATCGACGCACGCAGCGCCTGCGTGGTGGCCGCGTCGCGGGACGTGCTGCCCACGCAATGGAGCGTCCAGGGGCGGTCCTGCAAGCCGGCCAGCGCCTCGATCAGCACGGCATGGCCCTTGCGCGGCGTCAGCGTGGCCACGCACAGCAGCGTCAGCGCATGGCCCCCGGAACCCACCGCCAGCGCCGCCGCGTCGGTGCCGGGCATCACCACGTGCACCCGCCCGGCCGGCACGCCAAAGGCCGCCAGTCCCCGCGCGGTGGCCGCGCTGGTGACGATGACCCCCCGTGCCGTGGCGAGCGCCTGCTGCTCGCTTTCAAGAAGCTGGTCGCGCCGGGCCGCATCCAGCCCCGTTTCCAGCGCCAGCGGGTGATGCACCAGCGCCACCCAGCGCAGCCGGCGGGCGTGGTGTTGCGCGATGGCGGGCATGGCGCCGAAGGCCAGCCCGTCGGCGATGACCAGGGTGTCGTCCGGCAGCGCCGCGACCTGCGCCGCGGCCTGGTCCAGGTCCGCCGCATCGGGCCACGGGAAGCTGGCGGGCAGCACCAGCCAGTCCACTGCCCATCCCAGGGCACGCAGCCCGGCGACGATGCGGCGGTCGTAGGCATAGCCGCCGCTCAGGCTGTCCAGCGGGCCCGGCAGCATGAAGACGACCCGGCCGGTGGGCATGGCGCGCAGGCTCAGCCTCTCAGGCCGCGCGGCCGGCCGGCAGTGCGCCTTCGTACGCGGCCCAGGCCACGTGCGACTCGTGCAGGCACACGCGCAGGTGGCTCAGCCCGTGCGCATGCGGCCCCAGTTCGCCGGCGGCGATGCGCGCAGCCACGCGGTCGAAGATGACCCGGGCCATGAATTCGGTGGTGGTGTTGCGGCCCGTGAAGGCGGCGTCCTCGTCGAGGTTGCGAAAGTTCAGCTCACCCAGCACGGTGTGCAGCACCTGGGTGGCCAGGCCGATGTCGACCACGATGCCGTCGGCATCCAGTTCCGGCCGGCGCAGCTCCAGGTCCACCACGTAGGTGGCGCCGTGCAGGCGCTGGGCCGGGCCGAACACCGGGCCGCGGAAGCTGTGGGCGATCATGAAATGGTCACGGACATTGACGCTGTACATGGGGGTTCTCAGGGGGGGTCTCAGGGGTAGTCGATGCGCTGGCACAAGGTGGTCTCGGCGCCGGGGGCGGCCAGGCGCGCCAGCACGGCCGGCAGCGCCGCAAAGGGCGCAGTGTCGGTGATCAGGGCGTCCAGCGTGGCGTCGGCCAGCAGCGACAAGGCCAGGCCCATGCGGCGGCGGTAGTCCCAGCGGCTGCGCTGCGCGGCGGCCACCTGGCCCACCTGCGAGCTCTTGAGCGTGAGCCGGCGCGAGTGGAACGCCCCGCCCAGCGGCACGCTCACCATGCGTTCGCCATACCAGCTCAGCTCCAGCACCGTGGCCTCGAAGGCGGCCAGCCGCAAGGCCGTGGCCAGGCCTTCGGACCGGCCGCTGGCGTGGACCACCAGGTCGGCGTCGCCGGTGGCGGCCTCGGGCAGGGCGAAGTCCGCGCCCAGGTGCGCGGCCACCGCACGGCGGGCCGGCTGGGTGTCTACCACCTGCACCTGGCAGCCCGGCAGCCGCCCGGCGAGCCAGGCCACCAGCAGGCCCACCACGCCGCCGCCCACCACCGCGATGCGGTCGCCCACGCGTGGCGCGGCGTCCCACAAGGCGTTGATGGCGGTTTCCAGGTTGGCCGCCAGCACGGCCCGTGCGGGCGGCACGTTCGGCGGCAGGGCGTGCACGGCCTCCACCGGCACCACGTAGTGCGTCTGGTGCGGGAACAGGCAGAACACCGGCAGTCCGCGCAGGTTGTCCGGGCCTTGCTCCACCACGCCCACATTGCTGTAGCCGTACTTCACCGGGGCCGGAAAGTGGCCGGCCTGGAAGGGCGCCCGCATGCGCTCCCACTCGGAGGCCGGCACCTCGCCGCGGAACACCAGGGTTTCGGTGCCGCGGCTGATGGCGCTGTGCAGGCTGCGCACCAGGACCTGGCTGTCGGTGGGCACCGGCAAAGGCTCGGTGCGCAGCTCGGCACGACCGGGCTCGGCCAGCCAGCAGGCCTGGGCGGTTGACAATGCAGTGGTGTCGGGCATACAGGGTGTCGAGGTTGCATGGATCATCTCAAAGTGGATCCCTCCCCGGGCTTGGCCGGTGCCACGGTCGTCAACCTCCTTCAGCACGCCGGCCTGCGGCGCGATGTGCTGCGGGAACTGCTGGGCGTCACGCTGCTGCTGGGCTTGGCGGCGGCCGCCCTTGGGGCCTGGGCTGGCCTGGGCGCCAGGTATGTCCTCGTCGCGCTGACGCTGTTCGGGCTCGCGGCCACGGTGTTGTGGCGGGGCCTGCCCTGGCACCCTCACGCGCGCTTCGGTCCGGCCAACCGTGTCACGCTGGGCCGCCTGGCCGCCGTGGCGCTGTTTGCGGCGCTCTCGGTGGAGATGGCCGTGCAGCCCCTGGCGGATCCGACCCGCGTGGCCTGGAGCCTGGTGGTGCTGGCCACGCTGGCCGCGGTGGTGGACGCAGCCGATGGCCCGCTGGCGCGTGCCAGCGGCCTGGCCAGCGCGTTCGGCGCGCGCTTCGACATGGAGACCGACGCGCTGCTGATCCTGGTGCTGTGCCTGCTGATCGTGCAGTTCGGCAAGGCGGGGCCCTGGGTGCTGGCCGCCGGCTTGATGCGCTATGCCTTCGTGGCCGCGGCGGAGGTGCCGCGCTGGCAGTGGCTGAATGGGCCGCTGCCGCCCAGCCTGCGGCGCAAGGCGGTGTGCGTGGGGCTGATCGTGGTGTTGATCACGTGCCTGGGGCCGGTCATTCCGGGGGCGGTGTCCGGGGCCTTGGCGGGGGCGGGGGTGGGGGCAGTGGCTTGGTCGTTCGGGGTGGATGTTGTGTGGCTGGCGCGGGCGCGGGCTTGACTTCCGCGCCGGCCGGTCACAAAGGCTGCGCGCAATCCGTCGTGGTGTCTTTGGCCGGATCGCACAGGCGCGTGCGGCCCACTGCATTCAGCACCACCCGGCGCTTCTCGGTGGACCCGGTCACGCCGAATTCAATCGCGCCACCGCGGAATGACCCATCCATGGCGAGCGGAAAACCGCCACCGTTGAAGCGGATGAACTTGCCCGAGGTGCCCGCAAACTCAGCGGCAGCTGCCAAGCCGCTGGTCACGGATGTCTTCGACGCGATGGCGCCCGTCTGCATGATGACCACGTCGTTGCCCGTCAGGCTCTGGCTGCGGTCCACGTCGGCGTAGACCGTCCAGCCGGTGGCCCAGTTGCTGTTGGAGACCGGGACCATGTAGGTGTCCACGCCGCGCTTCATCGCCTCGGCGCGGGCCGATTGCACGGCGGCGAGGAAGCCACTGGCCGTGGCGCGCAGTTCGGAGTTGCGCTGGAACGCCGCCAGGCTGGGCACGGCCATGCTCAGGAGGATGGCGATCAGCGCCACCACGACGATGACTTCGACCAGCGTGAAGCCGTGCCGGCCTGAGGCCGCGAGGCCATTGCGGGGGTGGGGGCGGGTTCTCATGATGGCCAGCACAGCGTCGGTTTGGTTCCGGTGCAACTGCGGGCACCGGCGCTAGTGGCGGTCAGGCTGCCCGCCTGCGGGTCGCCACTGCCGAACTGCGGCACGGCGGTGACCTGCACACATTGATTCATCGGCTGCGTGCCGCAGGCCGCTGCGCCCACGAAGTACTTGCTGGTGGCCCGCGCCGAGCCGGAGAAGTTCTGCAGCGGCTGCCCCGTGGCCACCGCAGCATCCACGACCACGTAGGTGTTCATCTGCGTGAAGTAGCGCTCCTGGTCCTGCAGCATTTTCATCACCGCGGCCCGGCCTTCGGCGCGATTGCCTTTGGCGATATAGCCGGTGTAGGACGGATAGGCCACGGCGGCCAGGATGCCGATGATGGCGACGGTGATCATTACCTCGATCAGCGTGAAGCCTTGTCCGGCACGGTGCCCTGCATGCACATTGGACGGGGTCATGGCTTGTTCTTGATTTCGTCGTAGTTGAAGATCTGCCGCCAGCTGCGCTCGCGGTTCGGCATCTTGCTGCTCACGCTCCCGTCGACGATGTTGGTGGTGGTTCCGGGAACGCTGGTGTTCCAGTCGGCCACCTTGGCACCCCCCGAGCCTTGCAGGATGATCTGGTAGCGCGTGGTGCGCACCGCGCGGCCTGCCGAGGTGGCGTCGGTGCTGCTGTCCTCTCCCACCTTGATGATCAGGGGTTCGCCCTGGATGCCGATCGTCGATTCGATGTGGATGCCGTCGCCCAACCCGAGGTCGACGATGTAGTTGTGGCTGTTGCCGTCCGCGCAGCCGTTCGCGGCCGGGACCACCGAGGAGAAGACGGCATAGCTGCCGATCATCTGCGTGCCGCTGACCTGCCGCTCGCCACCCGACGCGTCGGCGTAGTTGAAGTACCAGCCGGCCCGCACCCCCTGGGCGTCGGCGGTTGCAGGCACACCCCAGGTGAAGGCCCCGGTGTCGATGGCGGTGGTGCTCACGCTGGCTTGTTTCAGGTAGCTGCGGCTGGGGACCTTGGCTGTGAGGTTGTCGTACACGGCGTAGTACGACTGCACCTGGAACGGTGCGGACAGGTCAGAGGCTTCGAGGAACTTGCCGGTGCCGAAGGCCACGATGTAGCCGCGGTTGGGGCCGTACAGCACTTCGGGTGCCACGGTGATGGGCTGCCCCACGCCTGCAGCATCCGTCGCCACGAACAGGGGTTCCGGCGTGGTGCCTGACTTGAGCGGGCTGAGGCTGGTGAAGTTCCAGCCACTGCTGCCCACGGCACTGAAGTCCAGTTTCCAGAGCTTGCCCTGCAGGTCGCCGGCGTAGAGCACCAGCACTTCCCCGGCACTTCCAGGCACGGCGGTGAAGTTGACGATGCCATTGGCCTTGGCCGAGTCGCCGACCGGGAACTCGATCTTGTAGTAGTTGGAACCCTCCACCCACGCCGACGTGCTCTGCTTGGCCAGGTCGATGATGAACAGCGCCGGCTTGCCGGTGGCGCTGAAGTAGCCGTCGCCCGCATAGTTGTTGACACCGCTGGCCACCACCGCAAAGTACCTGTACGCGGGCACGGCGCCTGGTGCACTGGTGCGCAGCTTGAGGATCTGCGGCTGTCCGACCACATTGCCCATCGCCGGGTCATCGCGGTCCGTGAATTCCCACATCACGTTGGCAGCGCTGAAGGCCGTGGGGCTGGAGACATCGAGGGCAAACACGCCTTGCCCGCCGGCACCGGCGCCGGACACCAGCACGGTCTTCCAACTGCCGCCGGCCCCTCCCACCTTGGCCTCCGCCACCACGGGCGTGGCATCCACGTAGCTGCGGTGGGCATAGGCGGGCAGCGTGAAGTCGCGCAGGTTCTTCACCGCGAAGCTGGGGATGTAGGCAAACAGTTCGGCCAGCGTGTCGGCGTTGAAGGCGTGCAGCATGCCGTCATTGGCACCCACGAATACGGCGCTGGTGCGGGTGCCGTAGTCCCTGTAGAAGCTGGTGTAGCTGCTGTCGCCTGCGATGCTGATCGGCTTGCCGGAGAACGCCACACCCGAGTTGACGATGTCGCCCAGCCGGCTGCCGCGGCGGCGCATCAGGCCGGTTGCCTCCTGGCTGCGGTCGCCACGCAGATAGTTCACCCGCAGGAGGCCGGTGGCATCGCTGTCCACCGGGGTCAGGGTCGGCGGGGTCTTCAGGGCGGTTTTGTGGTTGGCGTCCAGCGCGTCCCACGTGAATTCGGTGGCCGTGCCCAGCGCAGTGGGTGTGGTCTTGCCGACGAAGATCTTGCGGTTGGCGATGCTCGCGTCCGGGATCGCGTCCAGCACCTTGCTGGCGTAGAGGGTGACCCCGGCGTCCTTGTCGGTGCTGATCAACACTTTGCCTGCCGAGTCCACGCTCAGGCGGTAGCGCACCAGGTCGCCGCTCCAATCGTAGGCGTCGAAGCGGCTCTGGTAGATGGCCGCAGTGGTGGTGAGCCGGTTCGTCGATGCGGTGGCGCCTGCAATGCTGGCGGCATCGCGCAGCACCGTGGCGAAGATCTGATCCAGCGCGGCCAACAGTTCCTTGGCGTTGTTGCCCTGGAAGTAGTTCTTCGCGGTCAGTCCATCGGTGGTGTTGGCGGCGGCGCGGGCCCAGTTGGTGTTGTCCAGCGTCCTGCCGTCATCGCCGAGGAACGGGTTGCCGGTGCCGGACTGGTCGAAGAAGCCGCCGTACTTGGCCGCGAGATAGAACTGGTTCTTCTTGAACACGCTCTCGGCGCTTTGCGTGCCGTACTCGTTCACGTCGATCATGTACGTGGTCACGCGCATGCCGGGCCGCGCCTTGCTCGTGTCGTAGCCGGTGAGGTTGCTCGCGCGGATGTCGTGGGTGTTGGCCCAGTAGGCGGCTCCCGCCATGTAGTAGCGGTTGTCGTTGCAGCAAGGCGGGACCTTGGTCTCCAGGTCCTGGTTCGCGTCATTCTCAGTGCTTGGGTTGCTGGTCGTCCGGCTGACGCCCTTGCCATCGATATAGGCGACCGAGCTTCGCGACTCAAAGGCGCCCACGACTTTGGTCCAGGTCTTGAAGTTGGGTTCGTTCTTGCTTTCATCGGCGGCGCGCACCCTGTCCCCATTGCTCGCCACGTCGTTCCCGGGGATGGTTTTGTCTGCGTGGGTGTTCACGTCACCGATGGTGAGGATGTTGTTCTTGATGCACGAGTAGGTGTTGGTGCCGGTGGTAGACAGGCCCGTGATCGCCGGATGCGGGTCGGTCCAGGTGTCGTACACGGGGAAGCCGTCCTTCTGCGCGGTGGTCATCCCACTGGTGGCCGCGGCGGTGGGCGTCAGGCCTTGCAGGTAGCGCAGGGCCTCGTAGTAGAGCTCGGTGACCGGGTCCTTGTCCTTGTATTCGCCGGGTGTGCTGGAGGTGCGGCCGAACTGGTTGACATAGTTGACGACGCCGCTGATGGCAAAGTCCGTGGCGCCTTCCGGGTTGGCTTTGAAAACCCCCGTGGCCTCATCCCACTCGGTCCTGGTATTGGTGCCTGCGATGGGGTTGTAGTCACTGTCGAACTGCTTCGGGCCCACGTACTTCATCGGCGCGCGCAATACGCCGCCATAGCGCGCAATGTCGTCGTCATTCAGGTACCCGAAGACGGCCACACGCATCCGGTCGCTGTAGCGTTGCAGGTTCCCGGTGGGCTTGTAGCTGCCGCTCTGCTGAAGTGTGCACAGCGCGGGGCGGCCGGCAGCGTCACCGCTGTCGCACACCTGGGTTCGGGAGTAGAAGAAGCCATCCGCCGGTGGGTCATTGGCGGGGGAGATGGCCGCCGTGCTCACGTAGCAGTTCTTCCCCGTGCCTACGATGGGATCGCCGAACTCGGTGTTGCTGCAGTTGAATGTGCCGGCCGTGAATGCCTTGATGTTGTACTGGTTGTTCGCGCCGTAGGCCACCAGCCTCGCGTCGGTCAGGGTGCAGGTGCCGTTTTCAGACGCGCACGCCGTGGAGTTGTAGGTGGAGGGCCGTGCCGTGCTTCTGAGCTGAATGCTCGAAGCGCTATTCAGGACAAGCTCTTGGCCGTTCACAGTGATCACCTGCCGACCCAGATTTCCGTTGTTGCCCGGTACCGAGCAACTGCCGGTCTTCTCGGTGCCGAAAAAAATCTTGTTCAGGCAGTTGGCGATGTAGATGCCACCGCCGTGGCTGCCTTTGAGCGTGTTCGGCACGGCCTTGGCGACGAACGTCTGCTTCAGGAACTTGGCCGGAAAGTCGGTGCTGTTGAAGAAGCTGGTCCGCAGCACGGCGCGCTGCAGCACGGTCTGGGTCTGCGTGTCCGTGATCCGGTCGCCGCCGGTCAGGCCGTAGCGCAGGATGTCAATGGCCGAGGTGGTGGCCCAGTTCATGAAATTGCCGCTGAACTTGGTGCCGTCGCATTCGTGGCTGGTGGTGGCTGCGCTGCGCACGAAGTAGTCGTTCGTCTCGTCATACGTGTAGCAGCCGTTGGGGTCGAAATAGCCCAGGTATTCGTTCACCGGGTCATAGGTGTCGTCAAGGCTGGTATCGGCCCCGTTCACGTAGGCCGCTCCCACCGTGGGGTATTCCACCGACAGCGCCAGCGTCAGCGTCGGCTTGACATTGGCGCCCCGTGCATACAGCGCCTCCGAGGAAAGAGCCACCATGGGGATGGCGGGCGGCGCGCTCTGGCCCACCACCACGCCCACCACCAGCAGGATCCCGGCCAGCCCGGCCAGCGCCACGCCCACCGGGCTGCGCAGCCGGCGGTTCATCGTTGTGAAGATTGCCTTCATCAGTTTGCTTTCTTGGGTCGGTACTCAACCTGGATCACGGCGCGGGTATCGATGCGCGGGCCAAATCCCATGGCGGTGATGCGGTACAGGGTCGGGGGTCCACCGTTTTCGCCCTTGGTGCTGAGCCCGGGCGTCTTGTCGATGTCCCACTCGATCAGGTAGCGCGCCGGGCGCTCGGGCTTGAGGCCGGAGCCGGAGGCAAAGGCACGGCAGGTGAACGTGCCGTGCTGCACTGTTGGAGCGGACGAACTGTTGTCAAGAAAGTTCACCGAGGCCCAGGTCGGCTTGGCCGTGGGGCTGTCCACGGGCTTGCACAGGCCGCGCTCACTGCCAGAGGTGCCGCAGGTACCGGGGGGCGCTTCGGTCCTGTTTGACCACTGGCGCAGCGAAGTACAACCCGATGTGCCTTCGTTGTCGATGTCCTGCTCGGCATCCATCACCGCGGCTTCGGCGGCCTCGAAGGCGATCTGCGTGTCGCGATCGTGGCGTGCGGACATTTCGCTCAGCAAGGCCAGTCGGGCCCCGGCGATGCCGATGACGGTGACGAGCAGCAGCACCAGCATCACCACCACCAGTGAGGCGCCGCGCTGCCGCAGTCCCATCGAGGGGCTCAGGCGTGTGTCCCTTGTCATATGTGTGCTCCATCCTGCCCCTGGTAGTTGCGCAGGTGCACGGTGAACGTGACCTCCTGGCGCAACCGCCCGTCGGCCGGTGCCGGGAAGGTGCTGGATGCGTCGGCCGCATTGGCGAACGAAGCTCCCAAGGGGAACAGGTCGGTGGCCACCTTGCTGATGGCCGAGCCCACCGGGCCGCGCAGGATCATGCCGATGCGGATGGCTCGCACGCGCCGCCAGTTGTTCTGCGTTTCCGCCACACTGCTGGCCACCACCATCTGGTCTGCCCGCAGGTAGCGGGTAATCAGGGTGGGGTCGTCAGCCGTGCTGGGCGTTGCGGTATTGGGCGTGACGCTGTCCACCCCATACAGCACTTGGAAGGACTCGACCCCCTCGATCAGTTCGCTGTCCTTCACGGCACCCGCGGTATCGATGAAAGTGCAGATCAGCGTGGGCTCGCCCGAGACATTGCGCCGCACATGGAAGGCGCTCATTGGCCGGGTGGCGGCGGTGGCGGCATCCCCCACGGGCACGCCTGAGCAGTTGATCATCGAGCCGTCGGTCAGCCCCTGGTAGCGCAGGATCAGCACGTCGCTGCCGTTCACGCAGCTGGTGTCCGTGACGGTGCCGCAACCCCCGCTGCGGCTGCCGTTGGCGGCATTCACCGGGTTGACGGCGGCGGCCACCAGGGCATTGTTGAAGCCTTCGATGTCGGGGATCGGGCTGGCGACGGTATACGGGGCTACACCCTGGCGCAGGCTGCTGTTCAGGTTGAAGCTCTCGAACCCCGTCTGCGCCACGATGCGGCGGATCAACTCGGTGGCAAATCGGCCGTTGTCGCGCAGTGCGGTGGCCTGCTCCATGGCGGCGCCGCCCTGCCGTGAAAACAGCAGCGCGCCCAGAGCCGCCAGCGTGACGAGCAGCGCCAGCACCACCGACACCATCAACTCCACCAAGGTCAGGCCGCGTTGTGCACTGGGTCCCCGCGGCTTGGCGTTGGCGGGCCGGCTGTGAATCGTCGGTCTCACGCTCAGGCCTTCCTGGGGGTCACGGGCAACACCACGGCCGGCGCGGTGGCCGCATCCACGCTGTTCGTGCTGCGGTTCAGGTCGGCGCGGGCCCAGCCGATCTTGACCTGGATGGTGTCACCGCTGCCATCGCAGGCCCACCGGGGCTTGCCAGAGGAGTCGAAGGGATCGGCGTCGTAGCAGACCTTGACCCGGATGCCCGGCAGCAGCGGCGCTGCGCGTTGCGCCCAGTCGGTGACATCGCGCGTGGCCACGTCCAGCCGGGACGAGCAATCTGCCGTTGTGAAGCAGGTGGACGAGGTCGACGGCGCGGTGTTCGAGAAATCCAGCAGGTACGGATTGGTGGCCACCGTGGTGTTACGGGCCTGCACATGATTGGCACGGATCAGTTCCGCCAGCTCCATGGCCATGCGTGTGCCTACCTCCTGCGCCCGCGCTTCGCGGTTGGCGCGCAGCGAGGCGGCCTGCATGCCGGCCGCGCCCAGCACGCCCAGGCTCAGCACCAGCACGGCGACCAGCACTTCGATGAGGGTGAAGCCCGCTTCGTGCCGCAGCGCGTGCAGGGATCGGGGACGGGGGCAGGGTGTCATGGGGGCCTCTTGGGCGGGTTCGGATGTCATGCGCATGAGCCACCACACGGGCACGTCCCTGCCTCGTAGGGCGAGGCCAGGACGAACCGGTGCCGGCAGCGCGTGCCGGTCGGGCAATCAGTGGATGTGGGGAGCGGGCTGGGTGAGCCCGTGCGCCTGCAGGGCGTGGAGATCCGGTTGCCAAAGCGGCCTCTGGACCCACCGGCTTGCCTGGGCGCGCTGGGGCGCCATCGTGCGGCCTGCCGGTTGCGGCATCTGGAACCCTTGGGCTCCGGCCACGCCCGATGGTTCAAGGACCATCGGGTTGTTCTTTTGTTCCACTCTCATCTCATCCCCGGATCGCGTTGTTGTTGCGCAGTGTCTGTCGACCGTCTTGGTACCCAATTGCGGATCGACGCCGCACTCTAAGGTCGTCGTGTGCCGTGCCTCGCCAGTGCGATGACCGGTTGTCGCCTTCGCTGATCCGCTCATCGGCGGACCCGTAGATCGGCCTCACGCAGACCGGCACGATGTGATGAAGTCCACAGCGTCGGCGCGAGTGGCCGTGCACAACGACCTCAAGTTTTCACGCCACGTGCCGGCCCGCCGACAGCTCACGCGCCCGCGCGGCTGTGCTGCAGCAACTGAGCCACCACTGCCACCGCAATCACCTCCGGCTCCTTGCCCGTGATGCCGGCGATGCCGATGGGGCAGGTGAGCCGCTCCAGCAGGGCCGGTGCCACGCCGCGCTGTTCAAAGCGATGCATGAAGCGCGCGCGCTTGGTCTGTGAGCCGATCAGCCCCAGGAACGCAAAGTCCCCGCGCCGCAGGATGGCCTCGGTGATGCGCAGGTCCAGGTCGTGGCTGTGCGTGAGCACCAGGTAGTGCGCCTGCGGGGGCGCGGTGGACACCTCGGCCTCCACCGGCTCCACGCACACGCGCTCGATATGCGACGGCAGCGGTGTGGCGGGGAATTCGCTCTCGCGTTCGTCGATCCATAGCACCTTGCAGGCAATTGCCTCCAGGTGCCGCACGATGGCCCGGCCCACGTGGCCGGCGCCGTAGAGCTGCAGGTGAAAGCGCGGCGGTGCCGCCGGCCAGCGTGCCAGCGCGGCCGCGTCCAGCGGCGCAAAGCGCAATGTCAGCGTGCCGCCGCAGCACTGGCCCAGCGTAGGGCCCAGGGTCACGTGCTGCTCGTGCGGCGTGGTGTCACGGGCTTCAAGGCCACGCCGCGCCGTGGCGATGGCCTGCAGTTCCAGGTGCCCGCCGCCGATGGTGCCCTGCACCTCGTCGGCCGCCACCAGCATGCGGGTGCCGGCTTCGCGCGGCACCGAGCCCTGTGTGGCCCCCACCTCGACCACGACGGCCGCGCGGCTCCAGGCCAACCAGCGCCGCGCCGTCTCAAGCAGCGGCGGTGTGCACATCGCCGGACGCCCGCATCTCGTCGCAGGCCGCCAGCACCTGCTCCGGCGTGGCAGGAGCCTGCATGCGTGCAGCGCGGCGGTAGCCGCCCAGGCTGGCCACGGCATCGGCAATGGCGAACCAGGCCGACAGCGCCAGCATCAGCGGCGGTTCGCCCACGGCCTTGGAGCGGTGCACCGTGGGCACGTGGTTGGGTCGGTCGAAGAGCTGCACGTTCCATTGCGCCGGCAGGTCGCCCGCGGTGGGGATCTTGTAGGTGGACGGGGCATGCGTGCGCAGGCGTCCCTGTGCATCCCACACCAGTTCTTCGCTGGTGAGGTAGCCCAGGCCCTGGATGAAGCCGCCCTCCACCTGGCCCAGGTCGATGGCCGGGTTCAGCGAGCTGCCGCAGTCGTGCACGATGTCCACGCGCGTGAGGCGGTGCTCGCCGGTGCGCGTGTCCACCTCCACCTCGCTGCAGGCGGCGCCATAGGCGAAGTAGTAGAACGGGTGGCCGTGGAAATTGGGGCCGTCCCAGTGGATGTCGGGCGTGGTGTAGAAGCCGTGCGCCAGCAGGGAGATGCGCGCCAGCTGCGCGGCCATGGCCACTTCGCGCAGCGACAGGCGCTGCGCGAAGTCGCGCGTGTGGGCAGCACCATCGCTGAAGCACACGTCCTCGGCCGGCACCTGCCAGCGCTGCGCCAGGAACGGCACGAGGCGCTCCTTCAGCACACGGCAGGCGTCCAGCGCGGCCATGCCGTTGAGGTCGCTGCCGGCCGAGGCGGCGGTGGGGGATGTGTTGGGCAGCTTGGAGGTGTTGGTGGCGGTGCTGCGCACTGCCTGCGGCGACAGGCCAAACTCCTGCGCCACCACCTGCTGCATCTTGATGAACAAGCCCTGGCCCATCTCGATGCCGGCATGGTTCACGGTCAGGGAGCCGTCCAGGTACAGCGCCACGCTGGCGGTGGCGCGGTTCAGGAAGGTGGCGTTGAACGACACACCGAACATCACCGGCGTGAGCGCCAGGCCGCGCCGCAGCACCGGGCTGGTGGCGTTGAACGCGGCCACGGCCTGGCGCCGCTCGCGGTACTGGCTCTGCGATTCCACCTGGGCCACGATTTCCGGCAGCCAGAAGCCTTCCACGGGCTGGCCGTAGGGCGTGCGGTGGCGCGGCGCGGCGCCATAGAAGTTGGCCTTGCGCACGTCCAGCGGGTCGCGGCCCAAGCTGCGGGCGATAGTCTCGATGGCATGCTCGATGGCGAACATGCCCTGTGGCGCGCCGAAGCCGCGGAACGCGGTGGCCGATTGGGTGTGGGTCTTGCAGCGGTGGTTGAGCACGCGCAGGTGCTCATGGAAGTAGCCATTGTCCAGGTGGCACAGCGCGCGGTCGTTGACCTGGTGCGAATAGTCGGCCGAGTGGCCGCAGCGTGAGCGCAGCCGCAGGTCGAAGGCATGCAGCCGGCCGTGCGTGTCGAAACCCACGTCGTAGTCGAACTCGAACTCGTGGCGCTTGCCGGTGATCATCATGTCGTCGTCGCGGTCGAGCTTGAGCTTGACCGGCCGGCCGGTGTGGCGTGCGGCCAGGGCGGCCAGCGCGGCAAACTGGGCCGGCTGCACCTCCTTGCCACCGAAGCCGCCGCCCAGGCGCCGGCATACGCTTTCCACGGCGCTCCACGGGATGCCCAGGATGCTGGCCACGGCCTGCTGCATTTCGGTGGGGTGCTGGGACGACACATGCACCAGCATCTGGCCATCTTCCTGCGGCAGGGCCAGGGCGACCTGGCCTTCCAGGTAGAAATGCTCCTGGCCGCCGATGGCGCTGGCACCCTGGGCGCGGTGCGGCGCGGCCAGCAGGGCTTGCACGGGGGTGCCGCGCTCGATGAGCAGCGGCGGTGACAGCAACGAACCGGCGGCCAGCGCGTCGGCAATGGTCAGCACGGCGGGCCGGGGGTCGTAGAGCACGCGCGCCAGCCGCGCCGCGCGGCGGGCGGCGCGGTGGCTGGTGGCCACCACCACGAAGAGGGGCTGGCCCACATAGCGGGTGCTGCGCTCGGCCAGGAAGGGCTCGTCATGGATCACGGCGCCCCAGCGGTTGTCGCCGGGGATGTCGGCGGCGGTCAGCACGGCCACCACGCCGGGGGCCTGGCGCACGGGGACCAGGTCCATCTCCAGGAGGTCGGCGTGGGCATGGCTGCTCAATCCCAGTGCCGCGTGCAAGGTGTTGGCCGGCACGGGAATGTCGTCGGTGTAGCGGGCCTGGCCGCTGACATGCAGGTGGGCCGAGTCGTGCGGTGCGGCCTGGCCCACGGCGGATGCGGTGCTGGGGGTGAAGTCGGGTTTGGGCAGGTTCATGGGCTGGACCTCTCAGACCCCACGCGCCGCAGGCATGGTGCGGCCGCATTCGTCAAAAAACCGCCGCAGCAACTGCGCCGCACCGCGCGTGCGATAGGCCGCGCTGGCTCGCATGTCGTCGAGGGGAGTGAAGTCGGCCGCCAGCGCCTGCGCGGCCTGCTCGAAGGTCTCGGCGGTGAAGGCCCGGCCCGCCAGCGCCGCCTCGGCCCCCGCCGCCCGCTTGGGCACCCCGGCCATGCCCCCATACGCCAGCCGGGCCGACGTGATGATCCCCCCGTCATCCATCTCCACATTGAAGGCCGCCAGCACCGCCGAGATGTCCTGCTCCGGCCGCTTGGACAGCTTGTATGCCGCCAGCCGCTGCGACGCGCGCGGCCAAGGCAGGCGCACGCTCTCCACCCACTCGCCAGGCGCGCGCGCCTGGCGCTTGTAGTCCAGGTACAGCGCCTCCAGCGGCAGCACGCGCCGGCCGTCGCGGTGCTGGAGCACGACCTCGGCGCCGAGCGCGATGAGCACCGGCATCGAGTCGCCGATGGGCGAGCCGTTGGCCACGTTGCCGCCCAGGGTGCCGCTGGCGCGCACCGGTGGCGAGGCAAAGCGGCGCCACACCTCATCGAACATCGGCCAGTGGGCGACCATGGCGTCGAAGGCCTGATCCAGGGTGAGCGCGGCGCCCAGGTGCAGGTGGGTGTCGGTGGGTTCGATCCGGTGCAGCGCCGCCACCTGCCCGGTCCAGATGAAGACGCAGGTGTCCTGCAATGCCTTGTTCACCCACAGGGCCACGTCGGTGCCGCCGCCCAGCACCCAGGCCTGGGGATGCTGGACCACCAGGTCGGACAGTTCCTCCACCGTGTGCGGCGCGAAGAAGCGCGTGTCCGCGGCCTCATAGCGCCAGCCGGCGCGCGGGGCGAGCCGTTGCAGCGCCTGCGCCAGTTCCTGCTCCGCCGCCCCGGCCGGCCCGGCCGCGGTGGCCGCCGTGCGCAGCCAGCCGCGCAGCGTGGGGTCTGCACGTTCGGCCGTATACCGGCCCATGGTGGCGGCGGCTTCCAGGATGGGCCGGTAGCCCGTGCAGCGGCACAGGTTGCCGGCCAGCGCCTCGCACGCCGCCTGGCGGGTGGGTGCGGCCTGGTGTTTGAACACGACCCACAGGCTCATCACGAAGCCGGGGGTGCAGAAGCCGCACTGCGAGGCGTGGCACTCCACCATGGCGCGCTGCACCGGGTGCAGCCCGTGCTGCGCATCGGCCAGCCCTTCCACCGTGATCACGCCCTTGCCTTGCAGCGTGGGCAGGAAGCGGATGCAACTGTTGATGGGTCGCACCCGCACGCGCCCGTCCTGCGGCTCCAGCAAGGCCACCGTGCACGCGCCGCAATCGCCTTCGGCACAGCCTTCCTTGGTGCCGGTGAGTCCTTCGCATTCGCGCAGGTGGTCCAGCAGCGAGGTGTGCGGGTCCACGCCTTCGACGCTGCGCAGCTCGCCGTTGAGCCAGAAGCGGATGGGCTGGGGAAGCAGGGCAGGGGACGTCATCGAACCACTATAAGCGTGCAGGGGATCCAGCAACAGGGCAGAAATCGGGCCACCCCGGCGCGGCCTGGGCCACTGCACCGCCGGTGTTCCGGATGCGCGCCACCGGTGCATCGCGAACGGCAGGGCGTGAGTTATCGTGCAGCCCACGCACCGCCCCGGCCCCATGATTCCAACGCCTGCTTCTACTGTTGCTGCCCCCCGCATGGCCTTGCGGGGCGATCTGTTGGACTTCACGGCCGACCCCGGCTGGGCCGCCCCAGACCAGGCGCCTGGCGTGCGGTTCCGGCCCGACCACTGGCTGCTGGTCGAGTCCGGCCGCATCGTGGCTGTGCAGGCCCAGGAGCCCGATGCCTCCTGGCCGCGCGCAGACCACCGCGGCCGGCTGCTGCTGCCGGGCTTCATCGACACGCACGTGCACATGCCGCAGCTGGACGTGATCGCGAGCTACGGCACGGCGCTGCTGGACTGGCTGAACACCTACACCTTCCCGGCCGAGCAGCGCTATGCCGACCCCCAGGTGGCCCGGGCCGGCAGCGAGCGTTTCATTGCCGCCCTTCTGGCACATGGCACCACCGCGGCGGTGGTGTTTCCCACGGTGCACAAGGTGTCGTGCGAATGCCTGTTTGCGGCGGCGCAGGCGCGCGGCATGCGGCTGATCGCGGGCAAGTGCCTGATGGACCGGCATGCGCCCGACGGCCTGCGCGACACGGTGGACGAGGCCGAGCGCGACTGCGTGGATCTGATGCAGCGCTGGCATGGGCAGGGGCGGCTGGCCTACGCGCTGACGGTGCGCTTTGCGGCCAGCAGCACGGCGGCCCAAATGCATATGGCCGGGCGGCTGCTGGCGGCGTATCCGGGCACCTACATGCAGACGCACGTGGCCGAGAACACGGACGAGGTTCGCTGGGTGGCCGAGCTGTTCCCCGAGGCGCGCAGCTATCTGGACGTGTATGCGCGCCATGGCTTGCTGAACGAGCGGGCGGTGCTGGCGCATGGCATCTGGCTGGATGACATCGATCGTGCCGTGCTGGCTGAGTCAGGTGCGCAGATTGCGCACAGTCCTTCGTCGAATCTCTTCTTGGGCAGCGGGCTGATGGACTGGACGGCGCTGGAAGCGGCTGGGGCGCGGGTGAGCCTGGCCAGCGACGTGGGCGGCGGGACCAGCTTGTCGATGCTGCGCACGGCGGCGGATGCCTACAAGGTGCAGGCGCTGCGGGGGGCGCGGTTGTCGGCGTGGAAGGCGTTGTACACGGCCACGCTGGGGGCGGCGCGGGGGCTGGGGTTGTCCCGCGAGGCCGGTTCGTTTGAGCCCGGCTGCATGGCGGATGTGGTGGCCTGGGATTGGGCGGTGGGGGCGGTGGCGGAGCATCGGCAGGCGGTGGCCCGTGACTTGCATGAGCGGGTGTTTGCCTGGATGACACAAGGGGACGAGAGGAATGTGGTGGCGACGTTTGTCGCGGGGGGGCTTGTTTATGAGCGGGGGTGAGCCTGGGCTTGGTGATGCTTGCTTTGCCCTGGCTTGGCTTACTGCGAGGCAGCCCGTCGGGGATTCGTCCCGACAGCCGACCTTCTTTCTTTGCTTCGCCAAAGAAAGAAGGCAAAGAAAGGCGACCCGAATCCGGCGCCCCCTGCGGGGGTGCCCTGTGGTGCTCGGGACGGAAGGCCAGCAAATAACTCGCCCTCGAACAAGGCCGAGCGTTCTATGGACGCCGATGCTCGGAGCTCGAACAAATTTGCTGGACGCCGCAAGCGGCGCAACCTTCCGTCCCTGCGCTCCTCGGCGCCGCATACGGGGAAAGGCAAACACACCCGGCTCGCTTCGCCTTGCCTGGGCGCGCTGCGCGCGACCACCCAGCGAGACGACGCGTGGTTTTGCGTCGGTCACTTGTTCGGGTCCCGTATACGGCGCCGAGGAGCGCAGGGGCTGGAAGGTTGCGCCGCTTGCGGCGTCCAGCAAATTTGTTCGAGCTCCGAGCACGGACCGTGAACGCAGTCTCGATGATGTTCGAGGGCGAGTTATTTGCTGGCCTTCCAGCCCCGAGCACCGCAGGGAACCCCCGAAGGGGGCGCCGGATCCGGGTCGCCTTTCTTTTGCCTACTTTTCTTTGGCGACCCAAAGAAAAGTAGGTCGGCTGTCGGGACGAACTCCCGACGGGCTCTCACCCAACACACAAGCAAAGAAAGAAGAGGGGGGCTTTCCATGACCCCCCCTCGACTCCAACTCAAACACATCACCAAGCAATACCCCGCCGTCAAAGCCAACGACCAGATCAACCTCAAGGTCAAACCCGGCGAGATCCACGCCATCCTCGGCGAAAACGGCGCCGGCAAGTCCACGTTGATGAAGATCATCTACGGCGCCGTCCCCCCAGACGAAGGCGAGATCCTCTGGAACGGCACCCCCGTGCACGTGCGCAGCCCGCATGAGGCGCGCGCCCTGGGCATCTCCATGGTCTACCAGCACTTCTCGCTGTTCGACACCCTCACCGCTGCCGAGAACGTCTGGCTGGGCCTGGACAAGCCCACCACCCTGGCCCAGGTCGCCCAGCGCATCCGCGACGTGGCCAGCCAGTACGGCCTGGATGTCGAGCCCGAACGCCCTGTGCACACCCTCTCCGTGGGCGAACGCCAGCGCGTGGAGATCGTGCGTGCCCTGCTCACCGAACCCAAGCTCCTGATCCTCGACGAGCCCACTTCCGTGCTCACCCCCCAGGCGGTGGACAAGCTCTTCGTCACCCTGCGCCAGCTCGCAGCGCAGGGCTGCTCCATCCTCTACATCAGCCACAAGCTCGACGAGATCCGCGCCTTGTGCCACCACTGCACCGTGCTGCGCGGCGGCCGGGTGGTGGACGAGGTCGATCCCACCCAGGAGAGCAATGCCTCGCTCTCCCGCCTGATGATCGGCGCCGAGCCGCCGCAGTTGCAGGACCTGGACCACCGCAGCCCCGTGCCGGCCGGCGACCCCGTGCTGGTGGTGCAAGGCCTGAGCCTGCCCTGCCGCGACCCGTTCGGCGTGGCGCTGGAGAACCTGGCGCTGCAGTTGCGTGCCGGCGAAATCCTCGGCGTGGCCGGCGTGTCGGGCAACGGCCAGCAGGAACTCGTCGCCGCCTTGTCCGGCGAGGACGAACGCGCACCCCCCGGCTCCATCATTCTCTTCGGCCACGACGTGTCCCAGGCCGGCCCGCGGCGGCGCCGCCACCTGGGCCTGCACTTCGTGCCCGAAGAACGCCTGGGCCGCGGTGCTGTGCCCACGCTGTCGCTGGCGCAGAACACCTTGCTCACGCGCACCCACACCGTCGCGCGCATGGGCTGGATCCGCCTGCGCGAGGTGGAGCAACTGGCACAGTCGCTGATCGAGCGCTTCAAGGTTCGCGCCGGGGGCCCGCAGGCTGCGGCGCGCAGCCTGTCCGGCGGCAACCTGCAGAAGTTCCTGATGGGCCGCGAGATTGACGCCAACCCCAAGGTGCTGATCGTGGCCCAGCCCACCTGGGGTGTGGACGTGGGCGCCGCGGCGCAGATCCGCGGCGAGCTGCTGCGCCTGCGCGAGGCCGGCTGCGCGCTGCTGGTGGTGAGCGAGGAACTGGACGAGCTGTTCGAGATCAGCGACCGGCTCGTGGTCATCGCCCGCGGCCGGCTCTCGCCTTCCGTGCCCACCCGCCAAGCCCGCATCGAGCGCATCGGCGAGTGGATGAGCGGCTTATGGCAGGACCCGCAGGACTCGCCGGACCCGCAAGGCCAACCCATGCCTGCCTGAACCCAGGCCCGTCACCCTCCCCATGCTCCGCCTCGAACCCCGTCCCCAGCCCTCGGCCCTGATGTCCTGGGCCTCGCCGCTGATCGCCCTGGCGATCACCGTGGCCGTGGGCGTGGCCTTGTTCCTGCTGCTGGGCAAGGACCCGGTGCGCGGCCTGCAGGTGTTCTTTGTCGAGCCGCTGAAGAACGCATACGCGTGGTCCGAACTGGGCGTCAAGGCGGTGCCGCTGATCCTGATCGCCCTGGGCCTGGCGCTGTGCTTCCGCTCCAACGTGTGGAACATCGGCGCCGAAGGCCAGTTCATCCTGGGCGCGCTGGCCGGCGGGGGCGTGGCCATGCAGGCAGGTGCCGATTCGAGCCGGCTCATCGTGCCCGTGATCCTGCTGGCCGGCACGCTGGGCGGCATGCTCTGGGCCGGCCTCACCGCGCTGCTGCGCGACCGCTTCAACGCCAATGAGATCCTGGTCAGCCTGATGCTGGTGTACGTGGCCGACATGCTGCTGAGCTACCTGGTCTACGGCCCCTGGCGCGACCCGGACGGCTACAACTTCCCGCAGACCATCCGTTTTGCGGTCCCTACCGCCATTCCGCGCCTGGTGGATGGCCTGCGCGTCAACGCCGGCGTGTGGCTCGCGGCGGCCGCCGTGGCCCTGCTGTGGGTGTACCTGGCCCGCATCTACAGCGGCTTCCAGCTGCAGGTGGGCGGCCTGGCGCCCGCCGCCGCACGCTATGCCGGCTTCTCCTCGCGCGGCTCGCTGTGGACCGCCTTGCTCGTGTCCGGTGGCATGGCCGGTCTGGCCGGCGCGCTGGAGGCCGCCGGGCCGCTGGGCCAGCTCACGCCCCACGTGCCGGCCGGCTACGGCTTTGCCGCCATCATCGTGGCCTTCGTGGGCCGGCTGCATCCGCTGGGCATCGTGTGTTCCGGGCTGCTGATGAGCCAGTTCTACATCGGCGGCGAGCTGGCCCAGTCGCGGCTGGGGTTGCCCAAGTCCATCACCGGTGTGTTCCAGGGCCTGCTGCTGTTTGCGCTGCTGGCCTGCGACACCTTGATCCACTACCGCCTGCGCTGGCGTGCCAAGAAAGCCGGTTGACGACATGGACGAAGCCGCCCTGCTGATTGCTGCCACGCTCAATGCCGGCACCGTGCTTGCCTTTGCGGCCCTGGGCCTGCTCATCAACGAGCGTGCCGGCATCGTGAACCTGGGCGCCGAAGGCTTGATGCTGGTGGCCGCGGTGGCCGGCTTTGCCACCGCCGTGCACACCGGCAGCGACTGGCTGGGTTTTGCCGCCGGCGCCGGCGCCGGCGCGCTGCTGGCGGCGCTGTTCGGCCTGCTGGTGATCTGGCTCAACACCAACCAGTACGCCTCGGGCCTGGCGCTCAGCCTCTTCGGCACCGGCTTCTCGGCCTTCGCGGGCATCCGCTACACGCAGGAGAAGCTGTCCGAGCGGCCGCACTTCGAGATCCCGATCCTGGCCGACCTGCCTGTCGTCGGCCCGGCGTTCTTTCAGCAGCACCCGATGGTGTACCTGGCCATTGCGCTGACCGTGGGGCTGGGCGTGTTCCTGTACCGCTCCCGCGCAGGTCTGGTGCTGCGCGCCGTGGGCGAAAGCCCCGAGTCGGCGCATGCGCTGGGCTATCCGGTGCGCCGCATTCGCCTGGCCGCCGTGATGGCGGGCGGCGCCTTGTGCGGCGTGGCGGGGGCCTACCTGTCGGTGATCTACACCCCGCTGTGGGTGGAAGGCATGGTGGCCGGCAAGGGCTGGATCGCGCTGGCCCTCACCACCTTTGCCACCTGGCGGCCGGCCCGCGTCTTGCTGGGAGCGTACCTGTTCGGCGGCGTCACCATGCTGCAGTTCCATCTGCAAGGCCGGGGTGTGGAGTTGCCCAGCCAATTTCTCACCATGCTGCCGTACGTGGCCACCATCGTCGTGCTGGTGCTGATCTCGCGCAATGCCACGTGGATCCGCGTCAACATGCCGGCCTCACTCGGCAAGCCTTTCCACCCCGGATAATCCGCCCCGCATCGGCGCCCCTTTGATTTTGATTTTGAGACCCCCGACCCCGTCAACCCGAGGAGAAGAACACATGATGGATCCCAAGCGCTCGCTCGCGCAGCTTGCAAGTGCTGGCTCGCTGGCAGCCGTGCTGGCCCTGCTGGGCTGCGGCAAGAAGGAGGAGCCGCCCGCGGCGTCCCCTGCACCGGCCCCGGTGGCCGCAGCCTCCGCGCCCGCCCCCAAGCCCGAACCGCTGAAGATTGCCTTTGCCTACGTGGGCCCGGTGGGCGACGCCGGCTGGACCTTTGCGCACGACAGCGCCCGCCAGGCAGTGGAGGCCGAGTTCGGCGACAAGGTCAAGACCAGCTACGTGGAGAACGTGCCCGAGGCGGCCGATGCCGAACGTGTGCTGCGCGACATGGTGGGCCAGGGCAACAAGCTCATCTTCGGTACCACCTTCGGCTACATGGACTCCATGCTCAAGGTGGCGGCGGACAGCAAGGACGTGAAGTTCGAGCATGCCACCGGCTACAAGGGCGCCGACAACCTGCGCACCTACGACTCGCGCACCTATGAAGGCGCGTACATGGCCGGCGTGGTGGCCGGCAAGATGACCAAGACCAACACCCTGGGCGTGGTGGCCTCCATCCCCATCCCCGAGGTGATCCGCAACATCAACTCGTTCACGCTGGGTGCGCAAAGCGTCAACCCCAAGGTCAAGACCAAGGTGGTGTGGGTCAACAAGTGGTTCGATCCCCCCAAGGAAGGCGAGGGCGCGCAGAGCCTCATCAACCAGGGTGCCGACGTGCTGCTGCAGAACACCGATTCGTCGGCCGTGCTGCAAACCGCCGAGAAGGCCGGCAAGCTGTCCTTCGGCTGGGACTCCGACATGAGCAAGTACGGCCCCAAGGCCCACCTGGGCTCGGCCGTCATCAACTGGGCGCCGTACTACAAGAAGGCCGTGAAGGACGCGCTGGAAGGCACCTGGAAGAACGAGGGTGGGGTGTGGTGGGGCGTGAAGGAAGGCGCCATCGACCTGGTGTCCCTCTCCGACAAGGTGCCCGCCGAAACACGTGACCAGATCGAGAAGATCAAGGCCGGGCTCAAGGACGGCAGCTTCCACCCCTGGACCGGCCCCATCGTCGGCCAGGACGGCAAGGAAGTGCTCAAGAAGGGCGAAAAAGCCGACGACAAGTTCCTGCACGGCATCACGTGGTATGTGAAGGGCGTGGAAGGCAAGCTGCCGGCCAGGTGAGGCGGGGCTGAAGCTGTTGAGTCTGTATAGGCAAGGCCGCTGCGGCTTGGGTTGCAGCGGCTTTGCTTTTTGTGCAGCGCGTGGCGAGGCGGGGCTGCCGCCATAGGACAATCTCGCCCGCAGCCCAGGCCCGGCGTCACCGGTCCGGGCCTGTTTCTTTGCACCGCCCGGGTGGCGAAATTGGTAGACGCAGCGGACTTAAAATCCGCAGCCCTTAACAGGGGCGTACCGGTTCGATTCCGGTTCCGGGCACCAGTGGCGATGGGGCAGGCATTGCATGATGGGTGCCGTGGCGGGTGCACTTCTCTTGATGGCGGTCAGAGGCGTCGCAATCAAGCTGTCGTTTGACCCCGGCGGTCAGTTCCCGTCGCAGGCAACATGACCACAAGTGCCCAAAGACCCGCGATCTCAACCAGACATCTTTCACTTTGTGGGTGAAGTCATCTTCCCCGCGGATGAGGAGCCCTCTTCAGCTGGCTGTGCCTCGTGGGAATGAGGAATAAATTTGAATACAAAAATTAGATTGGCCCTCGCCAACTGGTTTGCATCTTGTTTCGAATTGAGGGCTTGATATTTAATGTCGCGGCACGGCAACGCCTTATTTGAGATCTGCGATGTGGATTGCTAGCATCCGTGGCCAGCGTGGCTTCTGAATAAGCGCTGAATCACCTTCACTCATACAGGATGTACCATGAAGAAAGCGATTGTCGGGATTGCAGTATCGTTGCTGGCCGGTGTCAGCTATGCCGGCCCATATGTTTCGATATCTGCGGGCTCGTCCACCGTGGACGCCTGTGATGGCGTTGCGAATTGTGATGACGGTAGCACGGGTTTCAAGCTGCTGGGCGGGTACAAATTCAATCCCAACATGGCCATTGAAGGCGGTTATTTCGACTTCGGCAAGGCCTCTTCGCAGGGAGACACTTTCAAGGTCAATGGGTTTGGCGTAGGCGGGGCTTTTCACTTTGACGTCAACTCGGACTTCGGTGTGGTTGCCAGGCTCGGCGTGGCAAACATGAAAGGAGAGGCCAGTGCATCTTCTTCAAGTGAAACGAGCACCCAACTCTATGGCGGTTTCGGCCTGGGATACAAGGTTGCGCCAAACTGGTCGGTCGACGCGGCTTATGACTTCTCCAAGGCCAAATTCGACGGCGAAAAAGTCAACGCTCACCTGTTTTCAGTTGGATTGACGTTCGCCTTTTGAGTTCGGCGTCTCCGTAGGGGTGGCCGCAGCGCCGCCAGGGCGGGTTCATCCCGCCCGGCCGATCTCTTGCCTAGCCTGGATTTCCACGCACCACCATTCAGGTAACGCGGCTGGGTAGGCGGGGGGCCACTCTCCCTCGCATCGCCGGGGTGGCGAGCACTCCTGCCGTTGTTGGTCGGGTGCGCCTATCGCCCC
>Ga0307516_10001461_pt1 | contig 32671 bp, 27 predicted proteins | sample 19_EM_MG_FD_203310 | JGI IMG/M metagenome (GOLD analysis project Ga0307516, IMG submission 203310) | Populus trichocarpa ectomycorrhiza microbial communities from riparian zone in the Pacific Northwest, United States - 19_EM | ecosystem: Host-associated > Plants > Roots > Unclassified | place...
CATCAGGGTGTGCTCGGAAGGCTTCCGGATCGCCCTTGCGCCGAGGAAGTCTTCTATGAGAGTTTCTACCTTGATGTCTTGTTCGTCCTGCATAAGGAATATTATGCAGGAAATACCGACTCAGCGGGGCCCAGGGCCGCGCCGAGTTTCGCTGGGCGGTCTGCCGCGGCCGACCATTCCGGTACGCGGTGAGCGCCGGTATCCGGCTTCTCCTGACCCTGGGCGTGGCGACTGCTGCTAGACAGATTCTGGGGTGGCTGTCGGCCACGACAGGTGGAACTGGTGGTTCGTTTTCTCCACGACGATGCCGCCCGTGGTCGCCTCACCGGCCGGTCCGCGTCCCGCATATGCGTGGATACGCAGGCCCTCGCCGGGTCTGCCGGCGTGATCCCAGGCAGTCACGTGCGCCGCGAGCTGGTCGGCGAGCCCTTCGGCCGCCGGGCCGTGGCCGTGCACGACCACCTGCTGTTCCGACGTTTGGCCCGGTTGACCGGCCAGCACCGCGATGCCGTCCGCGCTGCGCAGGCCGGCGGTGATTCTCATGTCCTGGAGGGTCAGCGGCGCGGACGACAGACGTTGCCTGGCTGCCGTTTTCGACTCGGACACCATGCACCAGCGAGGTTCGTGGGTCGCCAGCCACAAGCCGAGATCGGTAAAGACCTGTCTGGGGCTGATGACTGCATGGGTCGATCGCACCGTGGGTGGTGCGTCCAGAGCTGTCAGCACGGCGTCGGTATTCAGGGCCCCACCGTCAGGGACCATGATCGACAGGTCGTCGTCCTTGCTCAGCACATAGGTTCGCTCGGGTCCCGCAAGGCTGCCGCGCAGCCGCATGAAGACGCACGGCACGGCCGACCGGCTCACCCAGTGCCCGCCCTCCTGTTCGAAGGCAACGGAGCGCTGCACGCCGCCTAGGTCCAGTGGCACGACCAGTCGTCCACCTGGCGCGAGTTGGTCGAGCCACGCCGGTGGCAGGTCCCAGACCCCAACCGTCGCGATGATCCGATCGTAGGGGCCACGGGTGGCGAAGCCGGCGGCTCCGTCGGCGCACTCCACAGTGACCTCCGGATAGCCCGCCCGGGCGAGGTTTTCCCGCGCTCGCTGTACCAGATCGAGGTCGATGTCGATGCTCACCACCTCGCCGCCGGGCGACACCAGGTGGGAGATCAATGCGGCGTTGTATCCGGTTCCCGCGCCTATCTCCAGCACCCGCTGGCCTGGCGTGAGCCCGAGCTGGTCCAGCATCACCGCCATCATCGCCGGCTGCGAGGACGAGCTGATGGGCTGGCCGTCCTCGTCTCGTTTGGTCATGATCGCGTCGTCCTGGTACGCGACTTCGGGCGACACCTCGGGGACGAACAGGTGGCGAGGCACCGATCGGAAGGCATCTTCCACAGTGGATGTGACAGCGCGCCCGTTCGCGCGCAGCTGGTCGACGAGGTTCTCGCGCAGGGTTGTCAGATCGTCAGTCGCCATCGACACATCATGCCCGCCTGGGGTTGTCTCCTGGGGCCCCTTCCGCGTTCAGGTTGACATAATGTCAATTATCGACCAAGGAGGACGTCGATGGCCGCGGCGGTTGCCGGGGGAAACTTCGTTGCCGAGCATGGCGCGAGCATGACGGCTGCGGGAGACTGCTGGGATGCCTGCCGAGTACACCCAAAGTGACCAGTTCCGTGGTGCCCGCATCCACCTGTGCGACCTTGTCGGCCTGGAGATCCGCGACTGCGAGGTCAGCGGCCTGAAGATCGTGGACTGCTATGGGGGCGACGTCTACCTCGGCGGCGGCTTCGAGCGTGTCGTTGTCAACGACATCGACGTGACTGCCTACGTCGAGGCCGAGCTTGACCGGCGGCATCCCACGCGGGTGCTGGCGCGTGACGCCGTGTCCTCCGTCGACTACCGGGCTGCTTGGGATGCCATCGAGAAGCAGTGGGAGGCGACGCTCGACCGCGCCAGGCTCCTGCCCGAGGCCAAGCTGCACGAGCAGGTCAACGGCGAGTGGTCGTTCGTCGAGACCCAGCGGCATCTGCTGATGGCCGCCGATGCCTGGCTTGGTAATGCCGTGCTTGAGGAGGATGCGCCGTATCACCCGTTGGGCCTTCCGCACGGCGGGATGCCGCCCGAGGCGGCGGCGAAGCTCGGGCTCACCCTCGAAGCCACCCCGACGCTCGACGAGGCTCTCGCGCCGCGGCTCGCTCGCATAGCCACGATGCGGCGGGTCGTTGACGGGCTCACCGAGGCCGAGCTCGATCGGGTGTGTGGTCGCAAGCCGGCGGACCCCTATCCCGACCGGGAGTACGTCGTGCGCCGCTGCCTCAAGGTGGTGCTCAAGGAAGAGGCCGAGCATCACCGGTATGCGGTGCGCGATCTCGCCGTGCTCGAGGGTGGTGCTTGACGGGGCTTACCGCGGGCCTGCGGCTACGCGTTGGTCAACGCGGCTGCGAGATCGGCCGTGCGGCCCAGCAGCCGAGCGGCGGCGATCGGGTCCATGTAGTCCTGGTACGACGCGATCTCGCCGTCGCGGACCCGGATGATGCCCAGCGCCCGGAACCGGTAGGCCTCGCCGGTGACCATCGAGCGCCCGTAGTGTTCGATCTCGGTGACCACCACCTCGGGATCGTCGGTGTCGCGTACGAGCGCGTCGACGCCGTCCATCTCGAACAGCTGCCGGGAGCTCGGTGTGTCGCCGAAGAAGGCTCGGATCGCTTCCCTGCCCCGTAGCTCGCGCGGTTGACCCGGCAGAGCGAACGGGTATTGCAGGATGCCGTCCTCGGCGAACAGGTCGGCGAAGACGACTCCTTCGCCGGCCACCATCCGCCGGACTTGCTCGGCGACCTCGCGTGGACTTCTTGTCATGGCTTCTCCCCCTACAATCGGAACGATAGCCCCGCTTACAAGATACGGAACGGTGGCCCCGGTTAGCAATGGATGCCGTAGATCAACCCTTGCGCGCCGACGCTCGACGTAACCGCGAGCGGATCCTGCTCGCGGCGCGGGACGCGTTCGCGGAGTCCGGGTTCGCGGTGCCTCTCGACGAGATCGCCGCCCGTGCCGGCGTCGGCCCCGGCACCGTGTATCGACACTTCCCCACGAAGGAAGCGCTGTTCCAGGCCGTCGTGTCGGCCAGAGTGACAAGTCTTGTCGTTGAGGCACAGCGGCTCAGCTCCGATGCCGATCCCGGCAGCGCCTTCTTCGGGTTCCTCGCTCGTCTCGGCGCCGAGGGAGCCGCCAAACGGGACACCTCCGACGCGATCACCGTCCCCGGCTCCCTCAGGGCTGACATCCACGACGCCCTGGAAGTGCTGCTCTCGCGTGCTCAGACCGCCGGCGCGGTGCGCCCGGACATCACCGCGGCCGATCTCATCGCGCTCCTGAAGGGCCTGCTCGTCACCGTGCACGAAAGCCCTGATCCCGGTCGCGTCGAGCGCATCTTCGCCGTCCTGACCGATGGGCTGCGCCCACCGTCGCCGGCACGTTCGAATACGACCGCTTCCGAGACGCCCACGCGACCAGCCCCGAAGAGGCGTCCCTGACCCGGCTCAGAACACCGACCATGATCCTCGACATCCCTCCCCTGGGCCGGGCGCCATGGGGCGCCCGGCCCAGGCGGTGTCAGGCGGTGTCGCCGGGGTGGTCGACGATGATGAGTTTGCTGTAGATGACCTGGCGGAACAGGTCGCCCTTGTGGGTCACCACGGTGCCGTCGTCGGCGTGGGTGGTGTGCCCGGCGATGGCGATCAGGCGCTCGCCGACCAGGGCGTAGGTCTGCTTGTCGAACAGCAGTTCCTGGGCGAGGTAGCCGTCCACTACGCGGCCCAGGCCGATCGCGGGGCGGCCGTCGATGTTGACCGCGGCGGGGTTGACCTTCATGCCGGGTTGCCCGGCCAGGTAGCGGTAGACGGCGGCCTTGACGGCGGGCGGTAGGACGTACTGGCCGGCCAGGGCGTCGGGGTCGACGCCGACCGGGCCGGGGTTGGCGACCCAGGCGCGGACCTTGCCGGGGGTGGTCAGCGCGGCGATCGTCGGCCACGAGAGCCGGATCCAGTACTCGCGGTCTTCGCCCTGTTTCTTTGTGACCAGCTTGCCGTTCTGCCGGGATGCCTGGACCTGGCCGTCGACGCGGTCCCAGACCTGGATCTTGCGGTACTGCGCCTTGCCGGGCAGGAGGGCGCCGTTCGGGTGTTTCTGCTCGTATGCCCGCTGGTTGCGCATCTCGAGCGTCTCGACGTACATGAACTGTTGCGGGGTCGGGTCGGTCCACTTCTGCTGTTCGGCCGTCCAGGCCGCGTTCTCCAGGACCTGGGCCGCGCTGACGGGGCGCAGGTAGGGCACAGCCGCCACCTTCGTCGGGGAGACCGACTGCGGGGACGGGGCGCCCGGCGCCGTACGGTCGGTGCCGTTGATGGCGAACGCCGCGACCACGGCGGCTGCCGTGGCCATGCCGACGGCGATCGGCAGCCGGAGACCCCTGCGGCGCCGCGGTGCGGTGCCGTCGATCCGGTTCTGCAGTGACGTGCGTGCCCGTTGTTCCGCGGCGAGCGAGGGCGCGGCGGGTTCGAAGGTGTCCCCCAGGATGCTGATCTCGTCTTTCATTCGTCCGCCTCCAGTGCCTGTCGCATTTCCTGTCGTGCCCGGTGCAGCCGGGATCTGGCGGTGCCGGCGGGGATGCCCAGCGCCGCCGCGGCTTCCTGTTGGTTGAGGCCGGCCCACGCGATCAGCAGCAGCACGGCGCGTACCGGTTCCGGGAGTTTTCGCAGCGCGGTGGCGAGTTGGCCGCGGACGGCGGCCGCGTCGAGGCGGCCTGCTACCTCGTCGGCGTGGCTGTGTTGCCCGCCCGGTTGCTGCCCGCCGGCGCGGGCGAGCGCCTTGTAGCGCCGGGTTTCGGCCCGGACGTGCCGGGCTACGAGGTTCGAGGCGATCCCGTACAGCCAGGGGCGGGCGTCGGCCCGGGTCACGTCGAAGGCGTGCCGGCTGTCGAAGGCGGTCAGGAAGGTCTCGGACGCCACGTCCTCGGCCAGGTCCGGGCCGAGGCGCCGGGCCACGTAGGCGTAGATGTCCCGATAGTGCCGGTCGAAGATCACCGTGAATCGTTCGGGTGCCCGCCGGGCCTGCTCGATGAGCTCGGCGTCGGTGGCCAGACCCGCTGTTCCCGGCTGTGTCACACCCATCACCGAGCCCGTCTCCGTCGAATTTGTATGTGCGTCACACGGGTTGTTCGCCGGAAGCCCGGAAAGTGTTCAAAGTCGCGCTGGTTGAGGATGGAGGCATGAGTGAGGAGCCGTTGCGGGGTGGGTTTGTCGGTGATGCCGTGCGGGTGGGCGCGACGGTGCGTAAGGCTCCCCCGGCCGATGCTGTGTTCGTGCGCCGGCTGCTCGGGTTCTTCGCGGAGCGTGGGTGGTCCGGGGCGCCGCGGTCGCTCGGTGTGGACGAGCGCGGGCGTGAGGTGCTGAGTTTCGTGGACGGTGAGGTGCCGTGGGGTGTGGGTGCTCCCCCGGTGGGTGACGAGGCGCTGGCGGCGGTGGCGCGGCTGGTGCGGGAGTTCCATGAGCTGACGGCGGGTTCGGCGCTTGCCGGTGGGCAGGAGGTGGTGTGTCATCACGACCTCTCCCCCGGTAACACTGTGTTCCGGGCCGGGTTGCCGGTGGCGTTCATCGATTGGGACATCGCGGGGCCGGGGCTGCGGGTGCAGGACGTGGCGCATGTGTGCTGGCAGTTCGTGCCGTTGGGGCCGGGTGTGGCGGTCGGGGACGCGGTGCGGCGGGTGCGGGTTGTCGCTGAGGCGTACGGGTGGGGTGATCTGTCCGTGCTGGTGGAGACGGTCTTGTGGTGGCAGGACCGGTGTTGGCGTGGGATCGCGTCGGGTGCGGCCGGGGGTGTGCCGGCGATGGTGCGGCTGCGGGATGCCGGTGTGGTCGAGGCGGTGCGGGCGGCGTACGGGTGGACGGTGTGTCATTCCGCCCGGCTGGGCGGCGGTTCCTGACGGATGCGAACCTACCCATTGACGGCATCGATGACGGCGCATTAACGTAGCCGTTGCCACCGTGTTAAAACGTTTCACCACCGCGCCACCCAGCGTTACCCGCTGTCCATCGCGTGTTGTCTCGCCGCCGCGCCAGCCTGCGATGAAACGATTTCACGACACAGGAGCCGCCTTGCGCCGCGCACTCGTCGTCCTCGCCACCGCCGCCCTGATGATCACCACCACCGTCGGTCCGGCCGCCGGAACCGTCCCGGGCCGGACCGTCGCCGGCCAGGCCGTGACCACCCCGCCGGACGACAGCATGCCGAGCATCTACTGGTACTGGAACAACACCATCACGCCGGAGATCACCGATCGGCAGATGGCCGAGATGCGGGCCAAGGGTGTGCACGGCTTCGTGCTGTTCCCGTACGGCGGGGCGAGCCAGCAGCCCGCGTTCTTCACCGAGGCCTGGTTCGACCTGGTGGGCCACGTGCTGCGTGAGGCGCAGCGGACCGGCATGAAGGTCTGGCTGTTCAACGACAACAACTTCCCGAGCGGCCGGGCCGGGGGCCTGGTGGCCCGGGGCGGCACGGTCGGCGACCGCACCTACCCGCCGCGGCCGGACCTGCGGCTCAAGGCGCTGCTGCGGTCCACCCGGATCGTCACCGGTCCGGCCACGGTGGACCTGGACCGCACCTCGGGCCTGAGCGTCGGCGACGGCAGACTCATCGTCGATCCGGCCCTCACACCCGGCGCCGCAGGGAAGCAGAGCGGCGCCGCGGCGATCCAGGACGGCGGCGCCTGGACCGACTACACGGTGACCGGCAAGGCCACGCTGACCGCCGGCGGGGTGCAACTCTGGGTGCGCGCCGATCCCGGCGGCACCCGCGGCTACCTGGTCGACGTCGACGTCAAGGGCGCGGCGAGCGTCTACCGTGTCGGCGACGGCGCCCGGATCCGGCTGACCACCGGCGTCCCCACGCCCGGCTTCTCACCCTCCCGGGCCCAGACGATCGCGGTCACGGTCAGCGGGAACACCGTCACCCCGAAGATCAACGCGACCGTGCAACCGGGCGCTATCGACGACACGTACGCGCAGGGGTCGGTCGCGGTGGCCGCGGAAGGCACGCAGCGTACCCAATGGGACACCCTCGCCGTCACCGGCGGTGACGGGTCCGCGCTGTTCGACGGCGATTTCGCCGACGCGGGCGAGCTCGCGGAGTTCCCCGCCGAGCGGGTGACGATCAGCGGCCGCACGGCTGCGGCGGCCCGCCGGGCCGGCGGCTCCGGCCCGGTCGAGCTCATCGGGAAGACCTGGCGGGTCCCGGCGGGCGAGTGGCAGCTCGACGTGTACGCCGGCCGGACCCTGACCGACGACTCCAGCGGCTACGTGCGCGACTACCTCGACCTGCTCGATCCCGCGGCGGTCGACGCGTTCCTGGACCGGGTGCCCGGCGAGTACGTACGCCGCTTCGGCTGGGCGATGGGCACGACGGTGCCCGGCTTCTGGGACGACGAGGCGTTCCTCGCCTCGGCGCAGCCGCACCCGTTCAAGCAGCTGCCCTGGTCGCCGGGGATGGCCGGGGCGATCCGGGCGGCCGGCGGCACCCCGGGCGTCGCCTACACGGCCGCCGCCGACGCGCTCGACCCGGCCGCGGGCGCCTACTGGCGTGCGGTGAACGACCTCTTCGCCACCAGCTACTACCGGCGGCAGGCCGACTGGATGGCGCGGCACCGGCTGCGGCTGATCACCAACCCGCTGCTGGACGAGCAGAGCCCGCAGAAGCGGATGAACAGCACCGGCGACCTGGCCAAGAACAACCAGTGGGCGCAGGTGCCGGGCAGCGACGAGATCACCGCCGACTACCTGGCCGGCGAGCAGACCATGCTGGGCCGCAACGCGGCCTCGGCCGCCCACCAGAGCGGCGCGCCCCGGGTGCTGATGGAGACGTTCGGCAACGGCGGCTGGCAGATCGCGCCGGACTACATGCGTGCCACGGTCGGCGCGCTGGCCACCCGTGGGGTGAACCTCACCTTCCTGCACGCGATGTGGACCGACGAGACCACGGTGAACTTCCCGCCGCCGTTCGGGCCGCGCAGCACGTTCTGGGACCGGATGCCCGAGGTGGACACGTGGATCGGCCGGGTGATGGACCTGGGCCGCGGCACCAGCCTGGCGCGGACCGCGCTGATCCAGCCGCAGCGCGCCGCCGAGCAGACCCGCTCGACCGACACCGACCGGGTGCTGGACGCCGACGTCGCCTCCGCCGCGTACGCGCTGGAGCGCGGGCAGGTCGACTTCGACCTGCTCAGCGACTCGTCGCTGAGCGGTGATCCGGTGGCCCGCTTCCACGGCGTGGTGCACGGTCGCGAGCTGCGGGTCGGTCAGGCCTCGTACCGGCAGCTCGTGCTGCCGCGTACGCCGATCCTGGACCTGGCGAGCGCCCGGCTGCTGGCGGCCTTCGTCCGGGCCGGAGGGGAACTGGTCGTAGTCGGTGCGCTGCCGCAGCGGGAGGCGGCCGGCCACGACGCCGCCCTGGCCGCGGTGTTCGCCGGGATCCGGTCGCGGCTCACGCTCGTGCCGGTCGCGGCGGGGCTGACCACGACGGCGGCCGGCCAGGCCGCGGCCCGGTTGGCCCCGGCGGCCGACGCGGTCCGGGTGATCCGCACGCGGCGCGGCCGCGACACCGTGTTCCTGCTGAACAACGAGAGCGACCGTACGGTCACGACCACCGCGACGTTCCCGGCGCGCGGGGTGCCGGAGCTCCACGATCCGCGCACCGGCTCGGCCACGGCGGCCACCGCCTACGACGGCTCGGCGGTGCCGCTCACGCTGTTGCCGTACGAGACGCTCGGTGTGGTGTTCCGCGACGGCGCCCGCCCGCGGCCGCACCTCACCGACGGCACGCTGCCCGCGTCCCGCGTCACAGCGGACGCCCGCACGATGCGGGCGACGGTCACCGCGGCCGCGCCGGGCAGTTATCCGCTGACCGGTACGGCGAACGGCCGCACCTACCGCGGCACGGTCCGGGTCGACGACCCGCTGGCCCCGATCCCGGTCGCCGGGCCCTGGACCGTACGGCTGGAGAAGGACGGCTCGGTGCCGCAGCAGCGGCCGCTGGGGTCGTGGACCACGTTCGACCCGACATTCTCCGGCAGCGGCGGCTACACCACCTCGCTGGATCTGACCGCCGCCGACCTGGCCGGCCGCCGGCTGGTGCTCGACCTCGGCGCGGTGCACGACCTGGCCACGGTCACGGTCAACGGGACCGCGCTGCCGTCGGCGCTGTGGCATCCCTACACCGTGGACGTGACCGCGGCGCTGCGGCCCGGGGTCAACACGATCGGTGTGCGGGTCACCAACACCCTGGCCAACTCCCGCAACAAGATCCTGCCCTCCGGGCTGGCCGGGCCGGTCGTCCTGCGGCCGCGGGCCGTCGTCACCGCGACGCTGGCGGTGGCCCGATGAGGCGCCGCTCGGTCCTCGGGCTGGGCGCGGCCGCCGCGCTCCCCTGGCCCGCGCCGGCCCGGGCCGGCGGGTCCGCCGCCGATGACGCCCGGGCGAAGTTCCGGTGGTGGTGGCCGCACGGGCTGGTCGACCCGGCGGAGATCGCCCGGGAGGTCGACCAGATCGCCGACGCCGGCTTCGGCGGGGTAGAAATCCAGGACGTGCACCACAGCGTCCGGCAGGATCTGGACGCCGCCGGGCACGGCTGGGGCACGGCGCCCTGGCTGGCCGCGGTGGAGACCGCGCTGCGCCGGGCGAAGGCGCGCGGGCTCACCGTCGACCTCGCGGTCGGCCCGAGCTGGCCGGCCGCGGTGCCGACGATCACCCCGGACCACCCGGCCGCCGCCCAGGAACTGGTGCACAGCGCGACCCCGTTCACCGGCGGCATCGCCACCGCCGTCGAGCCGGACATGTTCGCCGCGCAGATCGCCCGGCTGCTCTCCCCCGGCCTGCTCGATCCGGCCTCCGTGCAAGCGGTGCCGGTGACCGGCGGGCGGGTCGAGGTGACCGTGCCGGACGGGTCCTGGCTGCTGTTCACCTACCGGGTGCGCGGCTCGGGCCAGCAACCCGAGGGCGGGCCGCACACCGTGCCGGCGTCCTACGTCGTCGACCACTTCAGCGCGGCCGGGACGCAGGCGATCGTCGAGGTGTGGAACACGGTGGTGCTGACCCGCGGCATCCCGCGGCTGCTGCGCGAGACCGGCGGCGACCTGTTCGAGGACTCCCTCGAACTGGAGACCGACGCGACGCTGTGGACGCCCGCCCTGCTCGCCGAGTTCGCCCGGCGCACCGGCTACGACCTGCTGCCCTACCTGCCCGTGGTGCTGCAGCAGAAGGGCAAGTACCTGTACGCCTACGACCCGGACACCACCACCCACCTGCGCGACGACCTCAACCAGGTGCTGTCCGACCTCTACCACGAGCATCACCTGCTGCCGCTGCGCGCCTTCGCGCACGGCCTCGGGCTGAACCTGCGGGCCCAGCCGTACGGGCTGTCCACCGACGCGATCCGCAGCGCCACCCTGCTCGACGTGGCCGAGGGCGAGTCGCTCGGCTTCAAGAACCTGGACGACTTCCGGGTGCTGGCCTCGGCCCGCGACATGGCCGGAACGCGGCTGCTGTCGTGCGAGGCGGCGGCGTACGCCAACGGCGCCTACAGCACGACGTGGAACAAGGTGCTGCAGACGATGGGCAGCGTCTTCGCCGGCGGGGTCAACCAGGCGGTGCTGCACGGGTTCGCGTACCGGGACGCGCCCGGCGCCGCCTGGCCCGGGTTCGCGGCGTTCTCGCCCTACAACGGCACCGGGATCGGCTACGCGGAGGCGTGGGGGCCGCGGCAGCCGACGTGGCGGCATGTCGCGGACGTGGCCGGCTGGTTCGCGCGTACCCAGCGGGTCCTGCGCACCGGCACCGCCCGTACCGATCTCGCGTTCTTCCGGCAGAAGGGCTTCGCCGCCACCGGGATCGGGGCACCCTGGGCGACCAACGACGGCATCCCGATCGGCTGGACCCACGGTTTCGTCGACGAGGCGTCGCTGGCGCTGCCGGCCGCGGTCGTGCGCGGCCGGCGGCTGGGCCCGCCGCGCTACCGCGCGATCATCCTCGACGGCGACGCCTTCCGGGGCAGGGAACACACCCTTTCGGTACGCGCGGCGCGCCGGCTGCTGGGTTTCGCCCGGGCCGGCCTGCCGGTGGTCGTCCTCGGCGACTGGTCCGACGCGCACGTCACCGGCCGCACCACCCCGGCCGCGAACGCCGCGTTGCGGGAGGTGCTCGCCGGCCTGCTCGCGCTGCCGGTGGTGCGGGTGGTGGCCGATCAGAGCGGCATCCCGGCCGCGCTGGCCGAGCTGGGCGTGACCCGGGACGTGGAGTACACACGGTCGTCGCTGATGACCGTGCACCGGGTCGACGGCGACACCGACTACTACTACCTGGCCAACGCGCGGCACGCGGAGAACCGGGTCATCTCGCCGATCGACCAGGAGGTGTGGCTGGCCACCCGGTCGCCGCGGTCGGTGCCGGTGCGGCTGGACGCCTGGACGGGCCGCACCGAGGGCGTCCCGTTCACTCGCGACGGCGACCGGGTACGCGTCCGGGTCGCCCTGCAACCCGGCCAGTCGATGCTGCTGGTCCTGCGGCACCGGCCCGCCGACATCCCGGTCCGCAGCTTCGTGGAGCCACCGACGCCGGTCACCGCCTGGGACCTCGACGTCGAGGACTGGCAGCCCGCCGGCATCACCCGGCACCGCCTGGCGCTCGACGGGCTGCTGCCCTGGTCGTCGATCCCGGAACTAGCCGACGTCTCCGGCGTCGGCCGCTACCGCACCACCGTCGAAGCGCCCGCCGGCGGGCGGCGGGCCCTGCTCGAGCTCGGCAAGGTCGTCGACACCTGCCGGGTACGCCTCAACGGCCGGCTGCTGCCACCGGTCGACGTGCTGCATCCGACGGCCGACCTGACGCTGCGGGCCGGAACCAACACCCTTGAGGTGGAAGTGGCCACGACCCTGCTCAACCGGCTGCGGACCACCAACCCGGCGGTCTTCGCCATCGCCGCCCGGCAGGCGTACGGCCTGCTCGGGCCCGTCCAGCTGAGGTGGTACCAGTGAAACGGCGCACCGTCCTGAGCCTCGGGGCCCTCGTGGCCGCGCCGCTGCCGGCCCCGCCCGGTGCCCCGGGTCCCACCGCGGGCCGGACCCGGCTGCTGCCGGGCCGCTACCTCGACAACCAGAACCGCACCGCGGGCCGGACCCGGCTGCTGCCGGGCCGCTACCTCGACAACCAGAACCGCACCGCGGGCCGGACCCGGCTGCTGCCGAGCCGCTACCTCGACAATATGAACCGCACGGTCGCCTACCTGCGCTTCGTCGACCTGGACCGGATGCTGCACATGTTCCGGATCACCGCCGGGCTGCCCAGCACCGCCGAACCGCTCGGCGGCTGGGAGGCGCCCACCGTCCAGCTGCGTGGCCACAGCACCGGCCACCTGCTCTCCGGCCTCGCCCAGGCGGCGTACCACCTGGGCGAGGCGGACCTCGCGGCCCGCAGCGCCGCGCTGGTCGGCGCGCTCGCCGCCTGCCAGGCGCCGAACGGCTACCTCTCCGCCTTCCCCGAGACGGTCTTCGACGACCTGGAGGCCGGCAGGAACCCGTGGGCGCCCTACTACACGATCCACAAGATCCTGGCCGGGATGATCGACCAGCACCGGCTGCTCGGCGACGCCACCGCCCTGGCCGTCGCCCGCCGGATCGCCGGCTGGGTCGCGCTGCGTACCTCGCGGCTGACCCGCGAGCAGATGCAGGCGGTGCTGCACGTCGAGTTCGGCGGGATGAACGAGGCGCTGGCCGACCTGTACGAGCTCACCGGCGACCCGGCGCACCGCGAGCTGGCCCGCGCCTTCGACCACGACGAGATCCTCGTGCCGCTGTCCGAGCGGCGGGACACCCTCGCCGGCCGGCACGCCAACACCGACATCGCGAAGATCGTCGGCGCGGCGGCGCAGTACCGGGCCACCGGGGACCCGAGGTACCGGAGGATCGCCACCTACTTCTGGGACCAGGTGGTGCGCCACCACAGCTACGTCATCGGCGGGAACTCCAACGCCGAGTTCTTCGGGCCGCCCGGGCAGATCGTCAGCCAGCTCGGCGAGAACACCTGCGAGAACTGCAACACCTACAACATGCTCAAGCTGACCCGGCGGCTGTACCAGCTGGACCCGGCCCGCACCGACTATCTCGACTACTACGAACGGGCCCTGCTCAACCAGATGCTCGGCGAGCAGGATCCGGACTCGGCGCACGGCTTCGTCACGTACTACACCGGGCTGTCGCCGTCGGCGTCGCGCAAGGGCAAGGACGGGCTGGTCGCCGACCCGGGCAGTTACAGCAGCGACTACGGCAACTTCAGCTGCGACCACGGCACCGGGCTGGAGACCAACACCAAGTTCGCCGAGCCGATCTACGACATCGCCGGCGACACCCTCTCGGTCAACCTGTTCATCCCCTCCGAGGTCGACGTCGCGGGCACGACCGTGCGGCTGACCACCCGGTTCCCGTACGACCCGGTCGTGCGGCTCGCCGTCGCCGGCACCGTGCGGTTCACGCTCCGGGTGCGGATCCCGGGGTGGGTGCGCGGGCCGGTGCTGCGGGTCAACGGCGTGCCGGTCGCCGCCCGGCCCGGGTCGTTCGCGGCGGTCCGGCGCACCTGGCGGCGCGGCGACGTGGTCGAGCTGCGCCTGCCGATGACGCCACGCTGGCTGGCCGCGCCGGACAACCCGGCGGTGCACGCGCTGACCTACGGGCCGCTGGTGCTGGCCGGCCGGTACGGCTCGAACCCGCCGGCGGTACTGCCGACGGCCGAGCCGCGGTCGCTGCGGCGCGAACCGGGTGCGGCCGAGTTCAGCGTCCTGGCCGGGGGCACCCGGGTGCGGATGAGCCCGTTCCTCGACGTGCACCACGAGCACTACAACGTGTATTTCGCGCTGCCACCGGCGCGGCGCCGGCCGGGGGTCGTCGCCGCGTACCCCCTCGGTGACCTGCGGGAGCGCACCCGGCGCTGGCCCGACGCCGTGCTCGCGGCCGGCGCCGCGCCGGGCGCGCGCGGCATCGAGCTCGACGGTGCCGGCGCTCACGTGGTGCTGCCGCCGGGGCTGCCCGCCAACCTGACCTCGCTGAGCGTGTCGGTGTGGGTGCGGCTGGACAGCATCGCCAACTCGGCGCGGGTGTTCGACCTCGGCTTCAACCCGCAGAGCTACATGTTCCTGACCCCGCGGACCGGCAACGGGACCGCCCGCTTCGCGATGAAGCTGGCCGGGATGGCGGCCGAGGACTTCGTGGACGCGGCGGTGGCGCTGCCGGTCGGGGTGTGGACCCACGTCGAGGTGCGGGTGGCCGACACCCTGCGGTTGCTGATCGACGGCGAGCTGAGCGGGCAGAACCCCGCCCCGAAGCTGAACGCGCTGCTGCTCGGGGCGACCCAGTTCAACTATCTGGGGCGCTCGCAGAACCCGAAGCACCCGTACCTGCACGGCGCGGTCGCCGGCTTCGTGCTGACCGGAGCCGCCGGATAGATCGACAGCTTTCTATATTGACGGCTGCGTCATATGCTCGCGGGATGCCACGGCGATCCCGATTCCTGCGCTGGTCCCTGTGCGCCGCCCTGCCGGCCTTCGCGATCGGGGCGCAGCCCGCCGCCGCGGCCGACACCGGCGGCTCCGGATCGCCGGCGGCCGACTTCGCGGTGTTCGCCTTCAGCCAGTCCGACGTGGATCAGGAGGATCCGCAGGTCTACGAGTTGGCGCCGGACGTCACCATCCGGGCCATCGGGAAATGGTCCACCAACGGCGACGAGGCCACCGACTACAACTTCGCCCAGATCGTGCGCTATCACCGCAAGGGCATCACCTTCATGGGCAGCGGGACCGCCAGCGTCATCTTCCCGCGGGACTTCGCCACCACCGCGATCTTCGATGACATGTCGACGCGCGACGCCGACAACAACCCGGTGCCCCACGACGAGTTCGGCTTCCCCGAGCCGGCGCGGCGCGGCACCATGTTCAACCCCGCCTACCGCCGGTATCTGCTCGACTGGGCGAAGATCCAGGTCGACGGCGGCGTGGACGGGGTCAACTTCGACGAGGTGAACGCCGGGTTCAGCGGCGGGCAGAAGTACGGCTTCAACGGCAACGAGGGTTTCGACGACTACGCCGTCGCCGACTTCAACCGGTACCTGCTGGCGAAGTATCCCGCCTTCACCGCCGCGGAGTGGAAGTCCCGCTTCGCGATGACCGACGACAACCTGGTCCGCGCCGACGTCGCACCCGACGACCTGGCGCGCAACTTCAACTACCGGACGTACCTGCGGGCGCACGGCTGGAACCTCGACCCCCTCACGGCGGGCAATCCGCTGGCCGGCGAGTGGGGACGGGTGACCGCCAACCGGATGTACGCCGGCGACACCTCGTTCACCGCCACCTACCTGCGGCGCTACTGGAAGGAGACGGTGGACGAGTTGCGCGCGTACGCGACGCGCACGGCACACCGCCGGATCCTGATCAGTTCCAACGGGCTGCTGCCGTACGTGGACTTCACCAGCGTGGGCATGTACCCGTGGAACCCCGACGAACAGACGCCCGACTACCGTGGCGCCGACTACGTGCCGGTGGTCGACGGCCACCTCAACGGCGCCAAGTCGCTGCAGGCGAACTACCGCTACCTCAAGGACACCAGCCGGCAGATCGCCGGTGACGTTCCGGTCGCGGTGTTCATCGACTGGCCGAACGACATGATGACCAACTACCTGAACCTGCCGCCGGGCGAGCAGCGCGACTACTGGCGGATCTTCGGCGCCGAGGCCTACGCCAACGGCATCTTCCCGGCCTTCCACCTCAAGGACACCGTGGGCAGCCCCACCGCGCAGCAGCAGGGCCTGCTGGGCTTCTTCCAGACCTACAGCCAGTTCTACGACAGCCACCGAGCGCTCTACCGCGCCACCACCGCCGCAGCGGCGCAGGCCGTGCGGTCCGGGGCCGGCGACGTCGCGGCGAGCATGCTCGTCCAGCGCGGCAGCGGAACGCGGACGCTGCACCTGGTCAACCACCGCTACGACCGGGGAATCATCCCGCAGACCGGCCTGCGCGTGGAAGCCGACGTGCCGTCCTGCCCCCGGCGGGTCACCATGATCTCCCCGGACTTCGCGGGCTCGAAGGTGCCGGCCTCCTCATGCCGGCACGGCAAGCTCACGGTGACCGTCGACCGGCTCGACTACTACGACGTCATCGTGCTGGCGTAGGCCGGGCGTCCTCGCTGTCGGTTCAGGTGTCGAGGCCGAAGAAGGCGATCGCCTCCGGCGCCCGCACCGGCAGGTTGTGCGGCTCACCGGCCATGCTGATCGCCTCGACCGCCACCCGGCCACAGCGGTCGGCGTACCGGGTGCGGGTCCACGTCGGCTGCGGGTGATCGGTCGAGGTCGGCGTCCGGCTCAGGCCGTGGACGTTCGTCCACTGCTCGATCTCCTCGCCGAGGTTGCGGTAGTGCAGCACCGTGTCCTGGCTGCCGTGCCACAACTGCACCCGCGGGTACGGCCCGCGGTAGCCGGGATAGGCCGCCCGGACCAGGTCGCCCCACTGCCGGGGCGTCCTGTCGATCAGGCCGTTGGCGCAGTCGGTGTTCCAGCTGTCAGGCCCGGCGAAGCACCCGAACGGGACACCGGCGAACGCCGCGCCGGCCCGGAAGACGTCCGGGTAGAGCCCGAGCAGCACATTGGTCATCATCGCGCCGGAGGAGACGCCGGTGACGAAGGTGCGGTCGCGGTCGCCGTGATACTGCCGCTGGGCGTACCGGACCATGGAGTGGATGCCCACCGGGTCGCTGCCACCGTCGCGGGTGAGCGCCTGCGGCGACGCCACGTCGAAGCAGCCCTCCCGGGCGGGATCGGTCACCGAGGGGTAGACGACTATGAAGCCGTGCCGGTCGGCCAGGCTCGCGAACTCGCTGCCGGCATAGAACGCCGGCGCGTCGCCGTGGCAGTAGTGCACCGCGACGACCACGGCCGGACGGCGCTGCACGCTCGCGGGGATGTACACGTACATCTTCAGGTTGCTGGGGTTGGCGCCGAAGCCGGTGACCTCCGCCAACCCGCCGGTGGGCGGCGGGTTGGCGGACGGCGACGCCACGGCGGGCACCGCGGCCAGCAGCCCGGCCAGGACCGGCAGCACACCCAGGACCAATCTGATCACGGCACGAGACCTCATGGACCGCAATCATAGAGGAACATCGATGTATGAGCGGCCTCTGCCCGACGGGTTCAGGCCGGGACGCGGTGGTGGGCCCGCAGCGCGCCGGTGGTGAGCAGCGCCGCGCCCATGATGAGCAGCGCCGGCACGAGCAGCACCAGCACCGACGCCGACACCACCACCTGGGGGATCGCGGTCAGCAGCAGCAGGCCGAGCGCGAGGGCCGGCCGCGGGTCGATCATGGCCGCCCAGGTCAGGCAGACGGCGAGCATGACCAGCGCGCAGACCAGCGCCGTGAGGCCGAGGCCGACCAACGGCAGCAGCGCCGAGGCGAGCACGAGCAGCGGGATCGTGAGCAGCCACCGCCACGGCCCGCTCGGCGCGGGCCCGCGCAGCAGCGGCGCGGCCAGCGCGGCGACGGGCAGCCACCAGCAGAGGATCTGGAACACGTAGGTGTTGTCCCAGGTGTTGCTGAACGGGGGCACCATGGACGCCACCGGGGTCAACAGTGCCAGGGCGACACCCGGCCGGTAGCGGCCGAACAGCAGCAACAGCATCGCCGTGCCGGCGACGGCCACGGTCGCGCCGGATCCACCGAGGACATGCCAGGAGACCGAGTCACCGGACTCGCGCATGTCGTCACGCGCGATCTCCACCAGCCAGATCTGGGTGATGATCTGCCAGGTCAGCAACAGCACCAGCGCCGCCCGCGCGCTGTCACGCCAGGCGTGTGCCGTCGAGTGCAGCCGGTCGATCCCGGCGCGCACGCGCACACCGGCCAGCAGCAGGGCGCTGGCCTGCCGCCGCGCCGGCCAGCGCTGGCCGGGCCGGCTCAGCTCCATGAGGGTGTCGAGCAGTTCGTCGCCGCGCTTGCGCCGGTACGCGTCGGGGTAGGCCAGCAGCAGCCGCCGGTAGCGGCGTTCCAAGGTGGTGGTCACGAGAACCGCACCGCCGGACGGGTCGCGGACGACCGGGCCGGGCGCGCGGTGACCAGGCGGGCCGCCTGCGCCATGCGGTCGGCCTCGGCGCGCACGGCGGCGTCGCCGGAGTCGGTCAGCGCGTAGTACTGCCGGACGCGCCCGTTGACCGTCTCCTGGTGGGCCGCTTCGATGAGCCCCTCGCGGTCGAGCCGGTCGAGCGCGGCATACAGGGTGCCGGCGGCCAGGCGCAGCCGGCCACCGGACATCTCCTCGGCACGTTTGATGATCCCGTGCCCGTGCAACGGGCCGTCGAGCAGCGTGGTCAGCAGGAAATACGTCGGTTCGCGCATCGCCGGAGGGGAAGTCATGACGGCACCATACTAAGATGATCTTAGCTTCGCAACGTCCGGCTCACTTCAGCGTCACCCGGGCACCGCCTGAGAAGAACGAGTCGTGCAGCTCGACGGTGGTCAGCGCCGTCGAGGCCGGGACGTCGAAAACGATCTTCCCCACCACCCGGTCGCCGGGGTCGATCTTCTGCAGGAACGTCTGGGTCTCGTCGTTGGCGTACAGTCCCGCGATCTTGTCGTCGGTGAACTCGGTGCCCGCGGCGTCGAACGCCTTCTGCGCGCTGCCCAGGAAGAGCTGCGGCTGGTCGGCGATGTTCTTGACCGACAGGTGCAGCACGCAGTACTTGCCCTTCGCCTTCCGGTTCAGGTACTTACTGCCGACGCTGGACTTGGAGCAGTCCGCGCGGGAGACGACGAATTCGAACTTGCCGTCCCGGACGGCGTCCCCGATCCCGGGCGGCTTGATCGCCTTCCTGGCCGTCGGGCCGTTTCCCTTCGGCTGGCCGGCGCCGGTCGTGGCCGCGGCGCTCTCGGCGTCGCGCCCGAAGTTCTGGGCAGCGACACCCGCCAGGAACAGCCCGATCAGGGTGCCCACCGCGGCCAGGGCCCAGAGCAGCGAGGCGCCCTTCCTCCTGGGTTGCATGGAACGCTCCACGGATCGGGTTGAGCATGATGATGGGCCGGTTCGCCGGCCGCACCCCTTCACCTCAACTCTCAACCCGCCGGGCCGGTCAAGCTACCCATTTCGCCTGATCAGCGGCAGGCTCCACCTAAACGGGCGGTCCTCGCGCTATCGGCTCGCGCTGACGGCCGGGGTCCGCTCGCCCAGGCCGTGCCGCGAATGCCGGGCCCGGTACTGGCTCAGGCGCGACATGAGCGGTTCGGTGCGGGCGGGCCGCAGCGCGATCACCGCGTCGAGGCCACCGCCGGGCGCGTCGTCGAGGGTGATGTGCGCCCCGCTGGCCTGCACCAGCCGTGCCACGATGGCGAGGCCGAGCCCCGATCCGCCCTTGGCGGCACCGGGTTCGCGCCAGAACCGGTTGAACGCCAGCCGACGCTGCTCGGCGCTCATTCCCGGGCCCTGATCGCGGACGTGCAGCAGCACGTCACCCACGACCGGCGGCAGCCCGGCGCGGCCCAGCCGGCGCCGGTCGATGGTGATCGTGCTGCCCCGCGGCGCGACCCGCAGCGCGTTGGACAGCAGATTGTCGAGGATCTGCTCCAGCGTCCCGGGCACCACCAGGACCTCACCCGGCGGCACGCCGGCGACGGCGATGTGCACGCCCTGCTCGCCGGCGGGGGTGGTCCAGTTCGCGATCCGGCCGGCGACCACCTCGTCGAGGTCGACGACGGCCGGCGTCGCACCCGCCTCTTCGAGGCGGGCCAGCGACAGCAGTTGCTCGACCATGTCGGCGAGCCGGTCGATCTCGGTGATCGCCGCGTCGAGGTTGGCGTGTCCGTTCGGCGCCAGGTCGGGTTCCAGGTTCTCCAGGCGCAACCGGAGGGCGGTGAGCGGGGTACGCAACTGGTGCGAGGCGTCCGCGGCGAAGCCACGCTGCTGCTCGACCAGCAGTTGGAGGCGTTTGGCGGTGTGGTTGAAGGTGGCGGCCAGCCTGCGCAGCTCCGGCGGGCCGATGTTGGTGGCCGCCGGGGTGTCCAGCACGCCGCGGGCGAGCCGGTCGGTGGCGTTCTCCAGCGCCCGGATCGGCCGGGTGGTCCACCGGGCCAGCGCGATGCCGATGGCGGCGACGCACCCGAGGATCACCAGCGCGCCGACGGTGAGCGCCACCACGACACGATGAATCGCCTCGGTGACCTCGTCCGCGGGCGCCGCCAGGTGGACCGCGCCCAGCGTGGTGCCTCCGGAGGCGGCGGGCACCGCGACGCTGAACACCTGGGTGCCGAGGGTCGCCGAGTCGCGGGTGCTCGTCGCCCGGCCGCCGGCCAGCGCCGTCATCAGGTCCCGCTGCTCGCCGTCCGACAGCGCGGCGGTGGTGGCCTCCGGCGCCGAGGCCAGCACCTTGGCCTGGCGATCGAGGATGAGCACACGCCCGTCGCTCAGCCGGGCGTACTCGGCCGCCAGGCGGGGCAGATCGTCGTAGTCCTTCAGCCGGATGTCCTGTTCGACCAGGTCCGCGAGCACCGCGGCCTCGCGCTCGAACAGCCGCTGGGCGCGCTGGCGCTGGTCGGAGGCGTAGGTCAGGCCGAGGGCGATACCGAAGCCCAGCAGGATCACCATGGTCAGCGACAGGTACGACACGAGCAGCCGACGGGTCATGCGGGCTGCCCACCCGGGCCGGAGCTGACCGCGCCGGCCAGGGACGCGCCGCCGCCGTCCGGGATGACCAGCCGGAAGCCGACGCCGCGTACCGTCCGCACCCAGCCGGGGTCGCCGAGCTTGCGCCGCAGCGCGGCGACGTGGAAGTCGAGGGTCTTCGTCGAGCCGTAGTAATGCTCGTCCCACACCGTTTCCATCAGCCGTTCCCGGGTGCACACCGCACCGGGATCGTCGGCCAGGGCGACCAGCAGGTCGAACTCCTTCAGCGCCAGCACGATCTCCCGGGCGTGCAGGTAGACCCGGCGGGTGCGCCGATCGATCAACAGGTCGTCGATGCGGATCATCGAGCTGTCCGCGGGCGCCGGCTCCGGGAGCGCCGGCGCGGCCGGCTGGGCGGCCGGAAAAGCCGAGACCCGGGTACGGCGGGTCACCGCACGGATGCGGGCCACCAGTTCCCGCAGGCTGAAGGGCTTGGCCAGGTAGTCGTCCGCGCCCACCTCAAGGCCGACGACGCGGTCCACTTCGGTGCCGCGTGCCGTCAGCATGATGATGGGCACGGCGGACCGCGCCCGGATCCGCTGGCAGATGTCGATGCCGTCGGCGTCCGGCAGCCCCAGGTCGAGCAGGATCATCTCGGCGTCGTGCCACGCCAGGGCCTCGCGTCCGGTCCGGGCGCGCTCGACGGCGAAACCGTAGCGACTCAGTCCGTCGATCAGCGGTACGGCGATCGTGTCGTCGTCTTCCACCAGCAGGATACGCATAACGGCCAAACACCCCATACATGTCGATCTTCCAGATCCGGACCCGGAAACCCTGCCAGCCGCGCGAACGAGGCCCGCCTACAGGTACGGATCAAGCGCCCCTGCCGTTGAGCCGAAGCCTGGCGAAGTCCTGGGCCTTCGCTGCCCGGCTGCTGGCGAGGCCCTCGGCGGCCACCCCGGATAGTCGACCGCACCGACACCGCCGCACCCGCGGGCGTGACCGGGCCGTTGATGTCGCCGGCCGCGACGCGGAGATTGGGGTCTTCCCGTGCACAACCCGAGCAGCGCCTTGCGGCTGGCCGTCTACTGGCCGACGCCCACCGCCCGTCCGGTCCCGTCCCTCACCCGCAGGCTCGGCGACTCGGTGCGGGCGCGCATGGTGCACGGTCCCGAGCAGGTGCGAGCCTCGGACGACCTGGTGGTCGTGGTCGCCGGCGCCCGTACCTTCGTGCCGAGCCTGACCGATGCTCTCGGCCCGCGGACCCCGCCGATCCTGGTCGTGGTGCGGCGCACCGACGAGGCCCGCCTCCCGGCAAACCCCGGGCAGCGCGCGGCGGGCTACCTCGTCGTGGATCGCGCCGATCCGGGCGACCTGGTGGAAAACCTGATGTCCTTCGCCGTCCTGGCCACCGCGCGGCGAACGCCCACCCCGCCGGCGCCCGCCGGCCTGGTCCACGCCGAACCCCTGACCCCCCGCGAGCGCGACGTCATGACGCTGCTCGCCGCCGGCCGCAACATCCGGGAGATCGCCGAGGCCCTCGCGATCGGCGGCAAGACGGTGCGCAACAACCTGAGCAACATCTACCGCAAGCTCGGGGTACGCCGCCAGACCGAGGCGCTGATCCGATGGCTGTCGATCGGCGACGCCCAGCCGAGCACCTGACCACCGGGTCACGGCGCCGGGCGGCCGAACAGGGCGGCGTCGGCGCGCAGCCGGGCGGCGAAGGCCGGGATGCTGCGGATCCGCGCCTCGGCGATCTGTGCGGCACGCATCGGTCCACGGTAGTTGCTGCCCGGGAAGTTGCTTCCGGGGCAGCGTTAGGGTGGTGCGGTGACGGATCTCCGGCGGCTGTTCGACGACCTGGTGGGCTTGGAGATCGCGGTGTGGGAGGCGGTGGACGGGCGGTTGCGCCGGGAGTGCGGGCTGCCGCTGGGGCAGTTCATGCCGATGCGGGTGATGGCGGGCACGCCGGGCTGCCGGGTGCAGGACGTGTCGGTGCAGTTGCGGATCACGGTGGGCGCGGCGAGCAAGGTCGTGGACCGGGTGGAGGCGGCGGGCCGCTGCGTGCGGCAGCCGAATCCGGAGGACCGGCGGTCGTCGTTGCTCGTGCTGACGCCGGCGGGCGCGGCGGCGCTGGCGGCGGCGGATGTGGTGTTCGAGCGGGAGCTGGCGGAGCTGCTGGGCGGGGTGCTGTCGCCGACGGGGCTGGCGCGGTTCGCCGGCACGCTGGGCAAGGTGCGCGCCGCCCTCTGATCGTCAAGTGACGGGCATGTATGTTTCCGGGCATGATGCGGCATCGGGTCGTGCCGTTGCTGATCGTGACGTCGGGGCTGTTCTCGGTGTTACTGGCGGTGGCCGTGAACGTCGCCACGGGTGGGGTGCTGCCGCCGGCGCTGCGGCCGTACGCGTGGCTGGCCTGGCCCCTGGTGGGTCTGCTGGCCGTGGCGGGAATCGCGCTGGGGTGGTGGCAGCAGCGGCTGGCCGGGCCGCCGGCGGCCGGCGCGGCACCGGCCGCGCCGCATCGCCCGGGTGAGTTGCCGGCGGCGCCGGTGCTGGTCGGGCGCGCCGAGGAGCTGGCCGCGGTGCAGTCCGTGGTGGCGGGCGGGTCGCAGCTGGTGGTGATCGCGGCGGCCGCCGGTACGGGCAAGTCGGCGCTGGCGTTGCGCGCCGCTCACGACGCCCGGGACAGCTATCCCGACGGGCAGTTGTTCGCGGCGCTGCGGGGAGCCTCGGCCGACCCGGTGCCGCCGGAGGCGGTGCTGGTGCGGTTCCTGCGGGCGCTGGGCCGCCCGGACGACGAGCTGCGCGGCGACGTGGTGGAGCTGGCGGCGCGGTTCCGGTCGGCGGTGGCGGACCGGCGGGTGCTGGTGCTGCTCGACGACGCCCGCGACGCCGCCCAGGTGCGGTATCTGCTGCCCGGCGGGGCACACAGCCTGGCGATCGTGACGAGCCGGCGGCTGTTGTCGGATCTGCTGGGTGCCTCGGTGCTGACGATCGGGGCGCTGGCGCCGGGCGCGGCGCTGGAACTGCTGGCGGTCTCGGCGGGCGCGGGACGGGTGTCGGCCGATCCGGACGGGGCGCGGCGGCTGGTGGAGTCGTGCGGCGGGCTGCCGCTGGCGGTGCGGATCGTCGGTGGGCGGCTGCGGGTGCGCGCGCAGTGGTCGGCGTCGGCGCTGGCGGACCGGCTGGCCGACGAGGGCCGGCGGCTCGACGAGATGCGGCTGGAGGACCGGGCCGTGCGCTCGACCCTGCGGGCGGTCTACGACGAGCTGGGCCACGGCGAGCAGCTGGTGTTCCGGCGGGTGGGCGGCTATCCGGGCACGTCGGTCGGGCTGGGCGCGGCGGCGGCACGGTGCGAGCTGGACGAGCACGTGGTGACGGAGGCGCTGGAACGGCTCGCGGACGCGTTCCTGGTGGAGTCGCCGGCACCGGACCGCTACCGGATGCACGACCTGGTGCGGTTGTGCGCGCGGGAGCTGGCCGACGACGGCGCGGAGGGGGTCGAGTGCCTGCGCCGGCAGCTGCGCTGGCTGACCTCCCGGGCGCGCCCGGGCCAGTGGCTGGCCGCGGAGCGGGAGAACGTGCTGGCGGCGGTGCGCGCGGCCGTCGGGGCGGGGCTGGCGGTCGAGGCACGGGCGCTGATCGTGGCGGTGCACCCCTGGGTGACCGGGGAGGCCGATCACGGGTACCGGCTGCGGTTGTGGCAGGGCGGCGTGTCGGTGGCGGAGGCGCTCGGCGACGAACCGTTCCGGATCCGGGCGTTGCGGTGGGTGTCGCACTCGTACGGGATGGCGGGCCAGGTGCGGCTGGAGCTGCCGGCGGCGCAGCAGGCGCTGGAGGCCGCGGAGCGTCTCGGCACGGACGTGCGGGAGACCGCGCTGGCGGTGTGGCGGGTCGGTGACGCGCTGCGGGCGCAGGACCGGTTCGCCGAGTCGCAGGCGGCGCTGCTGCGGGCGCTGGAGCTGCTGGTCGGGCTGGGCGCGGTGGCCGACGAGATCGAGGTGCGGCTGTCGCTGGGGACGCTGTACAACACGTTCCTGCGCCCGGAGCTGAGTGTGCCGGTGCTGAGCCGGGCGGTGGAGCTGCTACCGGAGCGGGAGGAGCCGGTGCGGGGATGGGCGCTGCTGGGCCTGAGCCTGGCGTCGGAGATCGCGGGGGACGCGGCCCGGGCGAGGGAGCTGGTCGCGGACGCGATGGGGATCGCCGAGCGGATCGGTGACGAGTCGCTGCGCGGCTACTGCCTGCAGGAGCGGGGCTGGTTGTATGTGCGGCACGGGGCATACGACCACGCGGAACGGGACTTCCGGGCGATGCTGGCGATCTTCGAACGGCTGCGCAGCGGGCACGGCGTCGGCAGTGCCCACGCGGCGCTGGGCGACATCGCCGACCTGCGGGGCCGGCGGGAGGCGGCGTTGACGGAGTACGACACGGCGATGGCCGAGTATGAGCGGCTCGGCCTGCGGGTCCGGCTGGGTGAGGTGCTGGTGCGCCGGGCGGCGGTGCTGCGCGGGCTCGGCCGCGAGCAGGAGGCGACGGGCGACGTGGCCCGGGGCCAGGAGTTGATCGGGGACGCGCCGGTGCACCGGGGGCCGGCGTTGGAGCGGCGGCCGGGCCGACCGCGGGGGGAGACATGATGGGTGTGCGGTGGGTGACGGGGTTCCTGGACACGCCCGCGGGGGTGGACTCCTCGGCTGCGGAGTCGTTCTGGCAGACGGTGACGGGGTCGGGGCTGTCGGCGCGGCGGGGGCCGGGCGGGGAGTTCGCGACGCTGCTGCCGGCCGGCGGTGACGCGTACCTGCGGGTGCAGGTCGTCGGGGACGGCCCGGCGCGGGCCCACCTGGATCTGCACGTCGAGGATGTTCCGGCGCAGGCGCGCCGCGCGGTGGCGCTGGGCGCGGCGGTGGTCCTCGACGAGGGGGATCTGGTGGTGCTGCGCTCCCCCGCGGGTCTGCTGTGCTGCCTGGTGGCCTGGCAGGGCGAGGCGGTGCGGCCGGGCGGCGGGCGCAGCCTGGTGGATCAGATGTGCCTGGACGTGCCGGCGGGCGGTTTCGACCCGGAGGCGGATTTCTGGGCGGCGCTGACCGGTTGGCCGCGGCGGCCGGGCTCGCTGCCGGAATTCGATTTTCTGGTACGCCCGGACGGGATGCCGTTGCGGTTGCTGCTGCAGCGGGTCGACGCGGGTCCGGGCATGCACCTGGACCTGGCGTGCACCGACCGCGCGGCGGAGGTGGCGTGGCACGTCTCGCTCGGGGCCCGGGTGGTCGCGGTGTACGGGCGGTGGACGACGCTGCGTGATCCGGCGGGCCGGGTGTACTGCGTGACGGACCGGCCGGTGTGACTCACCGCCCGGCTCGGCTCGTCGGCGTGGTTGGGCTCGTTGGCGCTGGTCATTGGCGGGCGAAGTCCTCGCCGAGCAGGTCGCGGAGCCGGCCGAGGGCGCGCATGCTCTGGGTCTTGACCACCGAGGCGGAGACGCCGAGGATCTCGGCGACGGTCTCGACACTGTGGTCCTCCCAGTGCCGCAGCACCACGATGGCCTGGTCGCGGACCGGCAGGGTGGCCAGCGCGCGCATGAGGGTGACGTGCAGGTCGGCGGCCGACTGCCCGGACTGCCCGGGGTGATCCGGCAGGTCGGCGAGCACGACCTCGGTGTGGCTGCGGCGTTTGCGCAGGTCGAAGACGGCGTTCAGGAGGATCCGGCGACTGTAGGCCGCCAGGTTGGCGGTGCGCCAGATCCGGGGCCAGGACGCGTACATCTTCGCCAGGGTCAGCTGGGTCAGATCCTGCGCCAAGTGCCAGTCGCGGCACATCAGGTAGGCGGTGCGCCGCAGCCGGGGAGTGGCGGCAGCGACGAACGCGGCGAACTCCTCGTCGCGGGCGGCCCGCTCGCGGCGCCGGGCGACACCCCATCCGGCCCCGGAGGTCACGACGTCGATCACTTGTGGGTCTCCGGGCAGGCCCGGCCGATGACCTGGGCGACGCCGGCCCGATCCTGGAACCGCGCGGCGAACTGCCGGTACCCTTTCGGCTCGACCAGCTCCAGCCGAAACGACTCCGGCAGGCTGTCGGCGCTGACCGCGGCGACGAAGTCCGGCGAGTCGGCCCACAGCTGCTTGAATCTCTGGAACGCCTGCGAACGGCTCTCGAACCGCACGACCCGCACGGCAGGGTCGGTCCACAGCGCGTCCCTGAGGTCGGTCGTCTGCGGCAGGGTGATGTCGTCGCGCAGGAAGATCGAGACGTCGGTGGCGTCGTCCTGCACCGGCCAGGCGCAGGCCGGGTCGGCCGGGGCCATCATCGCCGCGGCGATGGACACCGGCGGCGGCGGTTCATCAGCGGGCGCCAGGGCCACGTTCAGCCCGACTGCCGCGGTGACGATGACGGCGGCGGCCGAAGCGCCGACGAGCAGGCCGCGGCGGCGCCGGATCCGCCGGCCGCCGGCCATGGCCTGCCGTACGGGGTCGCCGGGCGGGGGTACCGGTTCGTCGTCGAGGGCTCGTTCGAACAGGTCGTGCAGGTTGTGCGGCACGGTGGGTACTCCTGGTGTCTACGGTGGCTTCTTCCCTACCTGACTGCCTGGGTGGCCGGATCGGTCACATGGGTGCTCTTCGGATCTCCCAGCCGCAGTGCTTCGCTGCCGGCGATGCCGGCCGGGATGCGTGGCCCGCGGGTGCTGGGGGCGGGTCTGGGTTGGGCGGGCGCGGTGTGCCGGCGAGATGGCCGTGCGGCCATAATGCCGTCGCGGTGAGCGCCCGGTCGGGCGCGCCTGCCGGACTTGTCGGTGGGGCCTGGTAGAACTACGGCATTGAAACACGCGTTCGAACGGCTTCTTGTTGACTGACGAAGGGACGACCATGGCAACGGCGGCACGCACCGGTGTGCGAGGGCTCAGCACGGATGAGCTGCAGGTGATCCGCGACGGGCTCGCCGCGGGGCGACGGCCGCGGGTGATGTTCACCGAGTCCGCGGGGCAGATCGCCGGGCAGGTGGGCCAGGTGGTGGCCCTGACCGACCCGGCCGAGTCCGACGAGTGGGTGGTGGTCCGCTTCGGCCGTGACGAGCTGCCGTTCTCCCCCGGTGACCTGCAGGTGGCCCCGAAAGGCCCGGTGAAGAAGGCCGCCCCGCCGCCGCCCGAGCCGGTGAAACCGGTGCCGGAGTTCGTGATGGACAAGCCGGTCCCGGTTCCGGCCGCCGCCGCTCCCCCGCCCCCGGCCGAGCCCGCCACCCCAGCGGCGCCGCCGGCGCCCGCGCCGCGAAAGGCTCCGGCCAAGGCGGCCAAGCCGAAACCACCGCCGGGGCTGACGGTCACCCTGGCCTACACCGACGGCGAGTGGACAATCGCGGCAAACCAGGGATCAAAGGCCCTGGCCAAGCCCTATGTGGTGAAGCCGTCCGAGGCGATGAAGATCGTGCAGCTGGTCGACGTGCCCGGCGTGCAGGAGGCGGTCGAGCAGATCGTGTCCGTCGAGCGCGCCGAGGTCGAGCAACAGGCCGAGCGGCTGCGCGCCGAGCTGGCCGAGATCGAGGCCCGGCTGGCGGAGCTGCGCGACGCCGGCTGACGGCATGCGATCATGTCGCCTTGATGGAAACTTCCTGGCGGGTGCCGTGGTTGTGGCGGGCGTTGCTGCGCGCGTCAAGGCTGGTCGTGCCGTTGATCTGCCGGCTGCGGGTCTCCGGTGCGGTCCCGGCCGGGCTGCGGCGGGGCCCGCTGATCCTGGCGGCCAACCACATCAGCCCGGTCGACCCGCTGATGCTGATGGCGGCGTGCAGCCGCATCGGCGTCGCCCCGCGGTTCATGGCCACCGCCGGGCTGTTCCAGGCGCCGGTCGCCGGCTCGATCATGCGCGCGTGCGGGCACCTGCGGGTCGACCGGCACACCGCGCAGGTCGCGCAGGCGCTGCCGGCCGCCGCAGCGGCGCTGCAGGCAGGATCGGTCGTGCTGGTCTACCCGGAGGGCCGGATCGGCCTGGACCCGTGGATGTGGCCGGAACGAGGCAAGACCGGCGTGGCCCGGATGGCGGCGCTGTCCGGGGCGCCGGTCATCCCGGTCGCGCAGTGGGACGCCCACCGGGTGCTGCCGTACGGGGCACCGACCGGGCTGGCCCGCTCGCTGCTGCGCGCGATCCGGCAGCGCCCGGTGGTGCACGTGCGCTTCGGTGACCCGGTGGACCTGTCCGGCCTGACCGGCACGGCCGGGGCGCAGGCGATGCGGGCCACGGACCGCATCGTCGAGGGAATCGCGCAGACCCTGGCGCCGCTACGCCCCGACGAGCTGGAGACGCCACACCACGTGGACCCGACCCGCACGCCGGACATGAGCCGGGTCCGCCGCCACCGCTCGGCCGGCACCGGCCCGCTCTGACGGTCCCGCGACCGACCTTGGATCGGTGGGCGCCCTCAGTTCCAAGATCCGCCGGGTGGCTGGCCGCCAGTGGCTTCCAGCGAAAACAACGCCGAACCCTCCATGACCACTCGCACCCGCGCGGCCGGCACCAGGCCCGCTTCGGCCGGGGGCGCGCTGGTCAGCCCGGTTTGATCTGAGCGAGCTGGGTCAGCAGTTGCACCAGGCGGTAGGCCTGCCCCACGTCGTCGGCGGTGAAGGTGACCGTCCGGGCGCCCGGGGCGCGGCTGACGCCGGGGATCAGGGTCGCCAGGTCCACGGTGTACGGCCCGTACAGGTCGACCTCGACCTTCAGCGGGCCCGGCAGGATCACCAGCGGCACCTGTTCGTGCCGGCGGATCGCCTTGGCCGCGATCCGGTGCAGCTGGTCCCGGGCCTCGTCCGGATGCAGGGCGATCGCGGCGGCCTGTCCCAGCGCCTGCTTGACCACGACGGTCGCCGCACCCGGCACCAGCTCGAGCAGTTCGGCGCAGGCGGCGTCGTCGCCGCTGAGCAGCACGACCGGCGCGCCGTGGAAGCCGGCCAGGGCCGCGTTCAGCCCGATCTCACCCATCGACCGGCCGTCGACGCGCACGTCGAGCACGGCGTCGCTGATCGTGTGGGCCAGCACGGCCGGGCCGCCGCCGGAACGGGCGTGATAGCCGACGAACAGCATCGCGTCGGTCTCGTCGTTGAGGCCGGCGAGCATGCCCAGCGGCCGGGGCTTGCCGCGGACCAGCTTGGCGCGCCGATCGAGATCCTCGGGCAGCAGGTTCCGGAACGGGCCGTGCGCGTCGGCGACCAGCACCTCGGCGCCGGGCACGGCCTCCAGCACCCCGGCGACGGCGGCGTTGACCTCGGCGGTCATCAAGGCCCGGCCGCGCTCGTAGTCGTAGCCGCCTGGGTTGGTCTCGGTGGGATGCACGATCCCCGAGATCCCCTCCATGTCGGCAGAGATCAAGATTCTCATCGCCCAGCACCCTACGCGGCGGCACAGGGCCCGGACCGGGCACATCCGGCGCCGCAGTCGCGCAGGCGGAGGCGCCCGCCGGTCAGTCCGGGGTGCGGCGCTGGCGTAGGTAGGCCAGGACGGCCTCGCGGGTCGTCCGCACGCCGAACAGGGCCCGCGCTTCCGCGATGCGCCGGTTCGCCGTACGTAATGACAGGAACTCCGCCGCCGCGGCCGCCGCGATCGTGTCGCCCGCCGCGAGGCGGTCCAGCAGGGCTCGCTGTTCCGGGATCAGTTCCGCGACCGTGTCGCCCGGGTCCGCCGGTGCCGGCTGCCCGCCCGGGCCCAGCTGGACCGCGCCCAGCCGGCTCAGGTCGTCGACCAGGGCCCGGCCCACCGGTGAGTCGGCGTCGCAGACCGCGACGATGCCCGCTCCCCGGGCCGCCGCCAGGACCGCGAGCTGCAGGTTTTCCCGGTCTGCGACGCGGCCGTGCAGGATCAGCCGGGCACCGGTGACGTCCCAGGACTGGTCGGGCAGCGCGAAACCCTCGCGGATGGTCCAGCCGTCGCGGGACAGGCGGCGGACCACGGACTCGGCGTCGGCGCCGGAGGCGACGACGTGGCGGGGCACCTCGGGCTGTCGGGTCACCGGCCATCCTCACGGTCGGGCGGTACGGCGGAACGGTGGTCACGGGCCGGCGGTCCGGCCGCCTCGATCTGGGTCAGCGCCAGCGCTGCCGCCTCCGTCCGGGTTCGGGCGCCGAGCTTGCGCATGCCCGCCCTGATGTGGGTGTCCACGGTCTCGGCTGAGATGCCGAGCTGGCCGGCGATGCGCCGGGTCGGTTCCCCGGCGGCGACCAGGCGCAGCACGTCGGTCTCCCGCCGGGTCAGCTGGGAGCCCGAGCGTGGGCTGCGGGTGTCGCGGTGCACGTGGTGGCGGCGCAGGCCCCGGCGGGCCCGGCCGGCGAGCACGACCAGGCCGGCGGTGTCGGCCAGGTGCTCGGCCTCCAGCAGCGCGGCGACGGCCCGTTCCTGGTCCGTGTCGTGCAGGCCCGCCGCGAGCAGGCAGCGGATCTGCTCGCGCAGGGCTATTCCGGCCCAGCCCTGCGCGGCCGCGGCGAAGCCGGTTCCGGTCGCCCAGGCGGTCAGGGTGCGCCGGGCGGCGGCGGGCAGCCCGGCGGGGATCGCGGGCGCCGGTCCGTCGAGCTCGAACGCCGACGCGAACGCGGCGCGGGCCGCGGCGCCGGTGTCGTAGGCGGCCCACCGGGCGGTGATGTGCCGCAGCCCGGTGAGCAGGCCCACGGTGCCGGCGTCCGGTGGCTGGACGGCCCGGTCGGGTTGCCCGTCGAGCCAGGCGGCCTCGCGCGCGACCCAGGCGGTCGCGGGATGCCCGTCGGGGGTGCCGAGACGGGCGCGGGCGGCGGCGAGCAGCCCGGTGTCCGCCTCGATCAGCGCGGTCGCGGCGACGGCGTAACCACGCGCGTCGGCGGGCAGGGCCCGGTCGGTGAGATCCGCGGTTCGGCGCAACGCGCGATCCGCCGCTTCGCGCGCTGCATTTCCGTTGTCCGGGGCGCCGGCACCGCCAGGCCCACCGGAACCAGCCGCTACGTCCGCAGGGACACGCGGCGGGTGGCTGGCCGCGCCGCTGCCCGGGGAAACAGTCGCGGGCCCGCCGAAACCGGGCGCAGCGTCCGCGTGGCCGTCGAAACTGGCGGGGCGCCCGTAGACCGCTCCCGGCCCGCGCGGAGAATCGTGCGGCCGAGGCTCGGCCACACCGGCGACAGCGCTCCCCAGCTCCCGGGCATCCGGAACCCCCACCGAACCACCATCAGCCGAAGCGCCGGCCGAGGCGGCGACAACGATGCCCTGCAGGACGTCGACCCAGTCAGCCACCGCCAGGAACCGGGTCTGCCAGCTGTATGCCAGGTCCGCCGAGCACGCCGACGCTGCCTTGCGGGCCACCGCCGCGGCCTCGTTCAGCCGCCCGTCGGCGGCCAGGTGCTCCACCAGCAGCCACGCGCTCCAGCGGCCGGTCAGCGGGTCGGCGCCCTCGGCTGCCGCGGCGGCCAGGGCCGTGTCCCAGCCCGGGGCGCGGTGCGCTGCCCTGACCGCGGCCAGCGCCGCGGCCACCCCCGGTGGTGGCGCCGGATAGCGGGCGGCGAGTTTGTCGGCCATGTCGAGCGCGCCCGCCGGGTCGGTGGCCAGCTCGGCCAGCACCAGGATCCGGTCGCGGGCGGCCACGACCGTACCCGCGGCCGCGTCCGGCACCGGCCGGACCGCCGCCCGGGCCCCCGCCGGGTCTCCGGCCTGCAGCAACGCCTCGCCGCGCAGCACGTCCGCCTCGACGCCCAGCGGCGCGGTCGTGGTCAGCACCCGGGCCGCCGGGTGCGGGCGGCCGGCGGCCAGCAGCGCGTCCGCCGCCGCGATCCGCACCCGGGGGTCGACGGTGACGCCGGGCAGTTCGCAGGCGAACTGCAGCAGGTCGGCGCGGTCACCGCCGGCGAGGCGGTCGGCGGCGGTCAACGCCCGCCGGTACGCGCCCGGGTTGTCACCGGCCGCTTCCAGGTGCCGGGCCGCCTCCGCGTCGGGGGTCAGCTCGGCCAGGGCCCA
>Ga0307516_10001462_pt1 | contig 32627 bp, 16 predicted proteins | sample 19_EM_MG_FD_203310 | JGI IMG/M metagenome (GOLD analysis project Ga0307516, IMG submission 203310) | Populus trichocarpa ectomycorrhiza microbial communities from riparian zone in the Pacific Northwest, United States - 19_EM | ecosystem: Host-associated > Plants > Roots > Unclassified | place...
TATCTTCCGTACGAGGGGAAGTGTCAGATTTGGACGTCCGGACTCTGTACGGCGGAGGTAGGTGGTGCCGACGGAGGATGAGAGGCGCCGACGGGGATGAGAGGCGCCGACGGATGAAGGATATCCCAACGGGGAAACTAGGTCCCGCGGGATCGCGGATCTCATTTGTATATATAGAGGTTCCGTATTCTTGTACGAACAAAATTAAGCAACCAAATCATCTATATTATCTGACACCAACAATACTCAGCTTATTCATTACTGTTCTATCTTTCCCACCGCGCTCTTTAACTCCCCTCCTGTCACACCTCAAATAGTTGGCAGAAAATATAGTACAGAATTAGACATTTGGTAGATAGCCCAGAAGTGTTCGGAGGTCTAGGCAGTGGTCGGGGATGCGGTGATACCTGGTAGGGTCCAAGATGGCCGAGAAGGCTTGAGGCGCCGAGTATCAGTTAGTTCTGGAGATGTGATGACCAATATGGCCAGAAGGGCCTGAGGCACTCATCAAAGGATCACGCATGGCGAAATCCCTGATCAGCGAGAAGCTGCTATGACAGAAAGAACAAAGGGGAAATCTTAAAAGGTCCGGACAATGTCTGATCTGAGAATAAAGGGAACCCTTGACTCAGACAAAGGAATTGACGGATGGCAAAAGAAGAACCACTCTCAGTCACGAGCGAGTTCTCATTGCTGAAACCAACAAAGCAATTGAGTGCTGTGCAGAGAGCGCTGAGAGCTGGAGGCTACGGCGAGAAAAGTCCTTAAAGGGAGCGCTGTGCCGTGAGAAAACGGGACATCAGCAGCAAACCGGACCTCGAACCGAACCAAAATATCGAACCGAACCGCTTAAGGTTATTCTGCTGTGAATTATCTAGAGACAATTACAACTGTCCTCGAGCATTCGATTGGAAAACCTGACTTTATCGATATTTCCGTAACTCCGACGTTGCCGAACGTCCCAGTCTCACACCTCCTGTGCTCTCTCCCCGCCATCCTGACCGACCAGTCTCAGGCTAAGAATATTCCTCTTCACTCTCCAGCTCACTGCTCTTTTGCTATAAGACCCGATAGTAATCTGAAATTCTTTCATGTGCTCCCTCTTGCAAGTGCTTAGACTGGACGTGGGAGAGGAGAAGAACGAAGATGATTAGATAAACCCCGAAAAAACACTCGCGGCCGCATCGATGATTGTCCCGGACGGTATATATATGTACCATTCCACTGCCATGCCGCCGCGAAGAGGGTCAACCTGCTGATAGACCGTAGAGTCTCCCCTCCAGACACCAAGCGTGTCTCGCCCACCGCACAACCCGCACATATCTCGAATAATGCACCTACCGTGCAGACCGTGGGGACCACGCCCGACAGAACCACGCCCGACACGGCGCCGCCACTGCGCAGGGCCGAACGCACACGTGCCGCTCAGCGATGTAACCCTTCGCAACAGCTTTCGCACACTCCCGCCTCCCGCCTCTGCTCCACATCGTCCTCCACTAAGGCCACGGTTACAAGCAATATTCATCCGGTCGGGGAGCCGGTGTGGCGTGGCTGCTGCGTCAGTACGCCTCCGCGCCAGTACCCCCCCAGTCGAATCTTCTCGTCGAGCCGCGGGGGCGGGTGACGAATGGCCATAGCACACGACGCCGCTGGATGGCTCGCAGCCGTGTACTGCGCAACTCGGGCAGGCGGCACGTTGTGGTTTGTCCCCGTGCTAGCCGTCGTCGTCGTTGCAGTGAGCCCTAGTTCTTGCGTCTCCAAACAATCAGTAAGATCAAACGACATCCGACAGCTCCATGTTCGGAACTGCTACTTAACTACAAAGCTAGACACAGGATAAAAGTCCCCCACCTACATATCAATTTGTTCCCAAACACTCTTTTGCATGCAGGAGCTAGTTATACCTCTGCCTGGCTGATATCGCTAATTTTGCCGGTGGCTAGAATACATAATGTGTCGTGGCCACTATCAGTGGCGCAGGTGCGTAAAGCACGTGGGCTAACCGCGCGACAACAATGGTCACGTGCTCTGAGAATTGCCTGCGGGAGTGCGGGACGCTTTAGGCCAGAGCCCGCAGCCAGTCCGAACCCAGACATCCTTGCGTGCAGTCTCACATAGGTTAACAAGTACATAACCGAATCGAACTGATCAGTAACAAACGGCTTGCCAACACTCAAAGAACAAGCGGCCCGACGGAACATAGGTCACAAAGCGGTCCAGGAAGTGATAATCCGGCAATGGAATAAAGGGCTCCGGCCCTCGTCAGTGCATAGGGTATGAGTGGCCGTGGCTCTCCGGCTCCGAGTCCGGGACATTTGCTGCCAACTCACATCGTAAACCGCCACAAACAGTTCCCGGCCCATGGTATCCACACAGCGTCTGGAACCGCATGGAAGACGGAACGTCAGCGTGAGTAGGGCAAACCAAAGAGTGTGCAAGGACTGTGCCCTCCGTCCAACATGTTTACGACCCGACTGGCCGTCTCCGTCTCTCGCAACTCATCCTCCCTAACCTCACATTCCGCGGACTCCAGACACCAAAATGGCTACGCCAGACGCACAAACTCTCGAAGACCTGGTCTCGCGCCTCGAAGACCTTGCCAGCCAGCCGTCAACAAGTAACGACAATGAGATGGCGGAACTGAACGCAATGATCGACAAACGCCTAAACATGACGTACAGTGCAGTAAAGCGGGTGATCGCTGAGCAGCATCTGCCCGGTGTGGTCAGCACGGTGTACCACGTCATGATTCAGCGACTTCAGTATCTAGAAGACGAGCCGATAAGCAAGCCCAAAAGGGATCCTGGAAGGATCATCCGCAGCAGGAAGAGCAATCACGGGAGGATAGGCTTGAAGAATGTCGAGATTATGGCGGAGTGGGCTGAGGATGTAAGTGTTGCTCCGGACGTCCGAGCCTTTCTCTAACCCGCGTGTCAGTGGTACAAGATCGTCAAGCCGGAGGTCGAGCTGGCTGTTGAAGTGTCCGGTGAGGACATTCTTGTAGTCCTCGCTGCAGCTGCACATCCGACAAGAGCAATTCTCGCCGGAGGCTTCGAGGTCATTTTCGGACTGAAGCCGGAAGAATGGGGCGCCGCGACGACGGAGCAGAGGAGAAAACGCCTAAATTTGGGTGCGTTGCTATGTATCATCCGCTGCGCCACGGACTAATCGCTGACAAATTCACATGCCTAGTCAATCACACGCCGAACGGTAGTGATCGATCGAAGTGGCCACTAAGCTCTCTTTCGGATATAGGAAGGTTCCAGGCTGATCTTCCGGCGTTTCTTTTGAGTGATTGGCCCGGCGAAAGAGATCACGGTTGCACCCACTCAGAATCGTCGTCCCCCTCCGCGGGGACAGGCACGCAAGTTGGACAGTTACCGACGATTCAAGATTCCAGCCTCCACAACAGCCCTCCGGCACCCACTGAGGGCATCTCGAATAGCTCTGTCACTGGCATCCCAAAGTCGCCCAGAATAACCGGAGGATCGGCATCAACGACCCCGGTCTTCAGGGCCACGTCGCGTGGTTCTTTGCCCTTAGCATGTCTTTCCCCTGCCATGGGCACCAAAAAAGAGATCCCGGAAGGCCGAGACGAGGCAATCTTGGGAAGTCAGTCACTAGCTTCGCCACTAAGACGAACTAATTTTGGCTCCCCCGCTTCCGCAGCTCCATCTCCGATTAGTAGAACTTCAGATGCCGCGACCACCCAGCCTCTCCCGGCACCAGATGCGTCGCACATCTCCTTTTGTTCATCCTCTGTGGCTCCTCAATTGGCGGTGGAACATAGGGTGACATCACTGTCCAATCGAACCAACTCCCTTCATTCCCGACCAGTGGCTGAAAATTCGGAGAAGACGACAGCTCAGGCGGCCGCGCCTCCGGAAGGAGTCCCGAAGCCGTCCGCGGGGCACGTACCCAGCATTGTTACCGCCATTGAAGCTCGTTCATGCAATGAACTCTCGCGCCTGCAGCAACTTAAAGCTCCTGACCAGCAGACGATAGAGGCTTGTCGATCTCCGACAGCAGCGCGACAGATCTGGAATCCGATAGTCACTGCGCGGCGTGTACAGTCGGTGGTCGGCGAGCGGATGGTCTCTGCCGAGGAAGATGTCATATCGCATACAAATGTCGCCGCTCATCCACCGCCACGCCACGAGGCTGTGATGAAACCTGCCCCCACGATGCCGGCCGAAGGATCTGGAGAGGGACGGGAGGAAAGGCGTTCGGTTGCAGGTTTCCTCCGCCAGTCGTGGAGCTCCGGCGCATTTGTATCCCGGGTAGTGCGGCGCCAATCCCCTGCAGTGGCTACTCAGAGTTCATCCCACGTGGCGGCCACCCTTAGTGCTGGCGCGTCTGCTACCATGAATTCCGCCGGTGACGGTAGAGCGACTTCCCCTAGAGTTCTGGTGGCCTCTGTGGGAGCAAACATTTGTCAGCAGCCACAAGAGAAACCCAAAATCGAGAAGAAACCTGGCACAAGCTTGCTGAAGTCCCTTCGTGAGTCCTGGTCTACCAGCTACCGCTCCGAGCGTGCAGCCGTGCAAAGCGATATCTGCGCACGCATAATCGGGCCCGATGTTCCGAACCCTCGCTCCCAGAAAACTACCATACCGGGACCTGCTCCTCGCCAGCACGCACCACAGAATGTGCCGGGAAAAGCAGTCGAAGCCCACAAACCAAGAGCTGTTCCCGCCACGAAACCGGGCCGCCAGAGCTGGCTTCCAGGAGACGCTACTAGGCAAGAACGACCGAGTACTACATCCGGTGTCTGCGCCTCGGGCTGTGCAGAACACCCAATGGTACATGAGGATACGCTGTCGGACGCGAATAACCATTCCCTGATGAGCCGGCTGTCTCACAGCCGCATGTCCATGTCCAGGAAGCTGTTGCCGACCGAAAGGCATAGCTTGAATATGCGCTCCGGCGTGAATGGCTGTACCACCAGGGATTTGCAGCAGCCGCCACCAGTAGTATCGTCCAGGAAGGCAGGCACCGCCACCGATAACTCCGAGAGGATTGCCGCGATCAAACAGTGGCAGGCTCGGCGACCGGCTGCGGATAGGCGTGCTGCCGTCGATGCGCCGCTGCCTAGCTCGTATCGGCAGGAGCAGAAGAGCAAACCCGAGCCGTTAGCAAAGGAGGCTAGTCGTATGGCGGATCCCGACGCGAAGGCGAGCCGACACGCTGCCGCAGGACGAGACGGTGGCATTCCGACTCCGTCGCTGAGACCGGCGGGTATCGTCCCCGGAAGCGTCGCCGCTCAAGGGCACGAAACCCGTGGAATCCTCTCCGCTCGTTCTGCCAACATCAAATCTCCACCCTCGACCCAGAAGCGAGAGCAACGGCCAAGTTCGGGGATAGCTTCCACCTCCGCGGCCAGCCACAAGCTCGTTCCCGCAGTTGCACACGAGAACGCCGAACACCGCAAGGCCGGCTTCCGCGGCCACAAGCATAACGAGAGCGTTTCGAGCGTCAGTAGCGTTCTGCCGAGAGACCACGACCTCCGGCGTGAGGCCATCGCAGGTCAGCAGCATTCGCCCCAACCCAAACTCGTGGTAGCTAACGGGGTGTGCAGAACTCGAGAAGAAAGCGAACACGACGGCCCGCGTGACGTGGGGTGGCAGCTTGCGGTGTCCCTACAATGGCTCGATGGGTTCGCGCGGCGGGGAAGCGGAAATGTCGAGGGTCGGTGGTATCCAAGGGGCGGGTACGCCGAAATGGTAGGTCTACGGCCGGTCGGCTAGCATGGTCGGGAGGACGTAGCATGGACAGGCGCGGAGCGTACGGAACAGCCGTCGATGGCAGTGCAGAGTGGTGTAGAATAGCGAATAAATCTGCTCTACCTCGCAGCTATCCAGTACTGCAGCTACCCGAACTCGAGTGTGTGGCGTAGTTCCAACCCCGCACCGCACCGCACTCTGACCTCTCAAGCAAAGCCCTCTACTTAGGCCAGGCCTGTCCCAAGAAGAAAAGAAGCGCACTAAGGAAATTACGAAAAAAAGACAAAAGGAAAGACAGAGAAAACCGTGACCCTCCCCCTACTGCTCTTCTGCGGAGGTCACGAAAGAGGGCGTGGGCAGAAACATTGGTGGTTCCTCCTAGGCACCCAGCTCTTCGGCCTCCACCCTCCACTCCTCTCCCCGCTCCCCCACCATCCACCATTTCAGTGCTGCTCCTCATCTGCCTTAGAAGAGAATGTTTGTTATTACAAATAATGAAATCCCAAACCCGCTAGTTATCCCTAAGAAGCGCCAGCCTTTCGGGTTGCGGATCGAATGTTGCTGACTTTAACTGGTCGTCACAGTTACACCCCAAAGGACAGCCCCCAACTCGTTTCCCAACACGTTGCAAAGTCCCTCTAATAGAGTGCGAGGGAGCCGCGCAGTTCGATGCAGGGGTCTCAACAGTCCGGCCGTCCTGACACCGGACTGGACTTCTAGATCCGATGCTTCGTCGCCAATGAGCGCTGCAGCCAACCGATCTCAAAACTTCCTCTCCACCACGGATGTGGGGAGGCTAGACAGAGCGAGGTGTCGGAGTGGGAACTCCGGAAGCGGAGAGAAAGGGAAGAGGAGAGGAGACACGATGCTGAGGAGCTAGCTGCTAGGGACGAGGAGCAACCGCTGTTCCTTCCCACACTCTGCTCTATAGCCTTTGTTCTTTCTTTTGTCTTTTCTCAGTGACTTCTTTGGTGTGCTGTATATCTTCCTGGGACAGGCCTGGGCGGAGGGCAAATGGGAGCTTGCACCGAGCCGCCTTCGGGGCTGCGGACGGGAAACGGACAGTGGGTACATCACAACAAGAGACAGAAAATTGGACACACACAGGAATGAGATTGTCAGACTGTTGATCGGAGAAGAGGCGGTAGAGCTGCCAGCGAAACCATGTGGGTATTTCTTGTTTCGCGAGCGAGTTTCTGGGTTTGGGAAAGCGGAAGCGGGCGACGCATTGGGCTGATAGCTGGCATCGCCGTCTGACACCGTGGATACATGTTCACTGCTAGTTGTGGGTGCTGGCACGATGGCTGTGTTAGTGGGCACCGTTGACCTGTGATTCTTGAGAGAGTCGATACATACTTGGGTTGCCGTGCGGGCGGTTGACTTGCGGTTTTCCGCGGAGTCACTTGATGAGATGTTTCCTCAAACTCGTGCTAGCGTTGGCCCGTGGGCGCCCGCCGGTCAGACTGGGTTAACACAGTCTGGCCACTGGGCCTACCTGGCTGGACTGGGTCATCGGAAGGCCCGGCCTGGACTGGACGGTCCCAAAAGACCGCGGGCTACCCGCGGGCCAGCCTTCTTATTGAGACCCTGGTAGCCAGCGAGGTGAATCAAGGTAACTGGAGGGGTCAACAGCCTGTGGTTTCTTCCGTACTCTGTCGTTGTTGGACCGTGTCGCAGTCGAAGTACATCCCTTCTTTCTGGTCGGACAGCCGTGCCGTAGTCAAAGTACATTTCCTCCTTCTAGTTCCAGAGGTACTTGTTGATCAGGGTTTGGCGCTCCCGCGCCCCGCTCCTGTCAACCTGAGGGCCGGCATTAATTGTACCGGTGCGGTGGGAGAAATTTGGTGTCGTGATGCGAGACGATCGTCGTATGTGCTCCTATTGGAGTAGTGGCGTACTGAAATGCGGGTCCTATTGGACTATGGAGAAGCTGAAAGACGGCTCCTGTTGCAGGCATGGCCGAGGTTGTATGGCGGAGAAAGAAGGAGAAGGAGGCGCGCCTTTAAAGTTGGCTGGTGGCTCGGCAGGTGGGTGGGACCCATTATTTCGGACGTTGCGGAACTGGGTCAGTTGTGCATGGACGCCGCGTTTGTTTTTATGGACGCCACGGCGCGTGGTGAACACCGCCCAAGCGGATGCTTTTAAATTATTCATTACTCGCATCCGACCCATGTAGGATCATGGCGAGGCCGAAGGCCAGGCCCCCGCAGCGCGAAGCGCGACCAGCGGGGGTCCCGGCGTCGACGCCCTCCATCGGCGAAAACCGAGTGAATTATAATCATAGACGAGCAGGAATGTCGTCTCATAAGAGAGTCCGTTTAAGCAAACGGGGTACGCGCTGAGGCCTACCCACAGCCTATAGAGGTGGGCAAAGAACGATTTTTCCAACTGTCTAATACTAGGCCGTACTATGGGGGAACATGGGTCAAGTTTCCCGTCCTCGACCTTGTTCTGCCCGTTCCGCAGCGAGGTTGGCTATGGCCCCGTGGGTGTATTGGTATTGAATGCTTTCGCTCCCACTTACACCTCACTACCCAGGCCCTGGCCGGGTGTAGTCATTGTGGTATTTCATTGTCGAAGGGCAGCATTGGTTTTCCATGCCAGAGGCCCGGTGGGGGAGTTTTGGTTTCACATGCTCGCTTTCCAGCTCCCATATACACCCACCGCCGGATAGCTTTCGCTCCCACTTGCTCCCCAACTCCCACATAAGGCTGATTGGCCCGCCGCTTGCTGAAGGATGCCGACTACTCCCAAGACCCCTCCCCTAGCGTGAAGCCCAGATGTTGGCCACCGCAAGAAATCCTATCCCCTAGTCAAGTTTTTGACGAGTCTACTGGTGTTGAACCTTCCGAGACTCTCTCCGCCCCCAGCACGTATTACCCCGTCGTAGCGGGCGCCGGCCGCTGCATCCATGGCATCAGCCAGAGGGACTCGACACGGTGGTTCCAGCGCGTACCGGCTAGTGGGAGTAGGCCCCCAGCGGCCATACGAACTAACACTCAGATGCGCAGTCGATGCAGTGGTTCCCTACTGTTGCGCTTTCGCTCCCACCTACATCCGTTGTCGCACCTTTCGCGCGTACCCACCAGGCTGGGGTGCTTTGTTGGTCATCCCAAGACCGCTCAATTTTTATCTCGGAGCTGGAGAGCTCTTTAGCCTCGAGCTTGAGGGATCTGCTCCGTTTTCATATACCTGGAGCTGGGTATTCTGATGCTTTTACCGGCGTCTCAGGCCCCCCAGCAAGACTTACGGTCTTGTAGCGCGCTGCTCCAGCAGGTGAAGGTTGGCCTCAGGGTTCCACTGGCGGCCGTTTGCCGCAGGTAGAGCCCGAGTGGCGTCAACAGACGACTAGGAGTTCCCCGGGGTGTCATCCTCAAAAACAACCATCGAGCAGTCGGGCGAGTTTAAGGGCTTCCCGGGCCCGCCCAAGCGGATGCGGCAGGGTCGGCGGGTAGTAGTTACAAGGATGATGTCACAGTGGGTGTGGTCGGAAATGCAACCGCCACGCGTAGCTACAGCGCAACCAGACCCGATGCGTGTGCTAACATTCCCAAGGATACGAGATCCGTGCATCCGTGTTACATATATGCGGTTTCATCGGCGCCTTGCAGTGCGTGGTGTTAGCCCACCGCAGTGTACATATTCACAACGGCAATCCACTAGTTAATGATTACGCAATGCACCGAGTATTATACCTGCCCCGCACAGCGGTGATCTTGGAAACACATCCGCAGGTCGGTTCCCCGTTCGAAGCAGCCAAATTATAGTTCTGGGCATCATCCAATTCCACCGTTTGACCACGAGCACCGAACGCGAACGCTCGGGGTGTTTACAGTTCTCTTCCATGTTGGCTACCCTCCGCCGGAACCGCTTCGCCATGACTGCCGGCGCCTCCTTCACGTACTCCAGTATATTCCTCCTGCTGATGGTGTTGCAGTCCCCCGCCTCCGCGCTCACGAACTTGGCCATGCGCGAGTGGTCGGCGTCGAGCGAGACCTGGTTGTGAAACCGGTCGCTGGCGCAGTTCTGGTCGGTGGCCATTACATATATTATTGACTTGCAGTCTTGGCCCACATGTCGCTGACCGTCCGATACGAGAGGCTTCCTCCGTGCCAGTCCAGCGCACGGACCAGCGGAGAGCGCGGAAGTTTCACTTGTACGGTGCATGTCTCTTGGTCTCGTCGAAGGACACGCCCTTGGAGTCGCGGTGGCTTCTAATTGCACAGTAGAACACTCGTGCGAGCACGGCCCAACACCAGCACCATGCAAGCAGCGCACCATGGCCGTCAGGCTCGTTATGTCGACCTCCCGGTTCGGAACCCCGAAGAACAGAAGTGCATACGACGATTTCTGGATGGGACTGTCTTCCGAAGGCTCCCAGGCGGATTCCTTGAGGGCCTGCGGGGATGCGTCAGTCGATGGTCGGGCTGACAGGATGAAGGGCATGCACATTCTTGATCAGAAGCCCGCCCGGACTGTATCTCATGGAGGTGATGGGTCGTCGTTGTGTCTGGCGACCGCCAGAGCAGCCGCATCGATATGGGCGTGGTGCGCACCGTCCTCAATGCCTCCAGCAGGCGCCAGAGTAGTCGTGGACGGTCGCGCACGCCTGCGTCTTATCCAGCTTCGGATCGTATCCGTACGACGGGGGTGGCGGTTAGGCTGCGGAGGTTAGCCAGTAGGAAGCCGCGCAGCCGCATGGGCTACTCGGGGCTCGACCGCCACGACCCGAACGCGGTCCCGGCGAGGCCAGTCACGACGGCGAGAGCGTTTATTGCATCTGCTATACAACATTTGCCCCGTCATCACGGCGAGTACCGATAGTAGTCCCGTTCCGCCACAGCACCGTCGCGTACGCGCCGACGCTTCCCGAATCCGGGCGGAAGTTATGTCTTTACTTACTTCCGGCACTTGATCACTGGCTGGTCCTGCCCTGAATCGACGAGTCCGCAGCGTTAACGGGGCGTTCATGTTCCAGTGACTGGCATGCAGCGTCCTAAATTAAAGCGGGGAATGTAGTCAGTGGGCGGTATCGATTAGCCGACTAATAATGCCCCGACGTATATACCAGGCTGAAGCTTCACTTTCCGGCCAGGCGCTGGGCGGAGGCCGAGTCTCCCAGTAGAAGTACAAGCTGCCAGCCAAACAGCAGCTAGACGGGGCGGTAGCGGGTACCTCCAGGAGGCTTGTCTCTAGGTTTTACCAGCTGAAGACAGGCCACTGCCTCACCGGACTGTGCCTGAACTGGGCAAGGGGTCGGCCCACCGCCCAGTGCTGGTGGCGTCCGTACAGTGCGCAGACGCGGAAGCATGTCTTCAAGGTATGCCGCGAGTGGAAGGTCAAGCAGAAGATCTTGTGGGCAGAAGTTCGAAAGGAAACTAGGGAAGTGCTAGTTTACGATCTGGGGTCTCGTCGGTCTCTCCACCGCGGATGTGGCATGACTGGCCCCGGACCGGGCTGAGGAAGACGCGCAGAGTGACGCGTACGAGTGGGAGCACAGGGAGCGGAGGGAAAGAGAAGAGGAGCGGAGGGTGGAGGCCGAGAAGCTGGGTGTCTAGGGTGAGGAACAACCGCCTTTCTCCCCATGCCCTCCTTCATGGTGTCTGCAGAAGAGGAGTAGGGGGCGGGTCACGGTTTTTCTTTGTGATTTCCTCGGTGCGCATCACATCTTCTGGCCTAGCGGAGGCAAGGGGAGCTTGCAACGTGCCGCCCTCGCGTTGTGAGTGGGCGCGAGACGGCATTTGTGCACCCCGCCATAACCTATCTAGGTCGCATGCGAGTACATGATGAATAGTCGAAAAACGGAGAAACCTCACTCTCTGGCATTGGCTGTGATGAGCATTCTAGGCCTTGAGGAACAGTCGCACCATCCGTTAATCCGGGGTCGGATTGACTTCGTTACTGCAAACTGCATAGTCGCCTTCCCGCACAGCAACCAGGATCTAATGGTCACCTCAATCGGCACATGATCGTGTGGTTTCTTCCCGGTTGATGCCAGTCAAGGATGGTAGCCGGGAAGCATTATGTAACCATCCGACGGAAAGAATGCTGACGTGTGGAGATATTTCAGGCCGATGGTGCTAGCGTGACGATTCCTCCAGGATACATTTCTCGTACGCCCACCCGAAGATACTTCGGTTTCGCCGCTCGAAAGTCGAGAGCGTGCCCAACGGTCGGCAGTCATTCCGGTGACGAAACAAAATTGGACGACTCTATGGTTCTGTATGTCCATCACTATCGGTGACGCCTGTAACTAATTGCGCTTGACGAACAGCGAGACCAAGTCGCTCTTGCTATTCTAGATCCTCCGAGCCGGAAATTCACTCGCCTCTCCTTTTCTGTACCGCGGAGATACCCAGGGGAACCAGCAGCGCAATGTCCAAGATGTGCAGCAATCAGAAGTTCCCCGCCGCTGATCTGTTACTGCAACATACATACCTCTCCTGAAGTCCTACTCGAGATATCCTCCCAATCCGGGTCTATGTGGGATCCTTGGGCTACCGGTAGGCAGGCCGTCGCTATTACCCGCGTGATTCCTCGCATCGATCACGATTCACTACTCGTATTTCCCATCGACTGCACTATGTCTCACAGACGATCACTGGGCCGGTTCTCATTGGCTCTGAGTCCTCGCTCCTGGACCTCAGATGAGTAAGCGTCGAGCCCTTGTGCTGCCGCCGCAAACCCGCGCCGAAACCCAGATATGAGACCTGTTATGTAGCTAGGGTGCTTCCACGATAGCACCGAAGCGCAGGTATGAATCGGTGGTCGTACGTCGAAATTCGATGCGGAAGATGTTTTATCAGCCGGAAGATGTTCTCAATCGCAGTATCATGGCGGCTCTCTACTGCTCCACACACATGCTCTGTCTGCAGCGGGGTAGCAACGGCGATCCTCTATCCCCGCACCTTTGGGTAACCCACTCCCGAAGAGCCATCGCACGACAACCCGACTCACACGACACCAGTTCCTTCGCACGGATGGCTATCGTAACCCCACCATCAGAGACCTTTACACGCGCGGGTCCGCGAGAGGCCCCATCCGAGGCGCGCGCGATCGCGCCGGCGCTGGCGGTAACGCTCGCGAAGATGGAAGCCGACGCAGCGCGGATCATCCTCGACGTGCTCGAGGAGCTGCACACAGAGACGGTGCAGCGCGAGGAAACGCACGACATCGACGAGGCGACGGCGCGGATAGACGACGACGAGGCGAGCCTGGGCGGCGTCCTGGCGGCGATCGACCGCGTGCACGCCGCCACGGTCGCGGCGGCGATGGACATGCGAGACGCGGCGCAGCGCGCCGGCGTCAGCGCGCTCGTCCGTATCGCGAAGGATATCCGCGACCGGTCCGCGGGCCCGTCCAAGAACCGCGCGCTCGTGCCCATCATCGCCGTGCCCGACATCGAGCTCATCGCGCCGCCCGACAACGCCGCCGAGTTCGAGCTGCGCGACGACACCGTCGTCGTCAAGATGGTCGACAGCGTCGATCCCCGCGAGACCGCGTCGTCGGCGCTGTACTTCAACGTCAAGCGCACGGCCAGCGTCGGCAGTCTCGTCGACGCCTGGTGCACGCACTGCTGGCAGGACAGTCGGCCCGCCAACCTGCAGTTCCTCGCGGCCGTCGGCTTCCTGAACCGCAACAACGTCGTGCAGGACCTGTGCGCGTTTGCCGAAGGCGTAAGTCACCCGCCCATCCCATCCGTCCCCCTGTGATTCGGTGTTGACGCGCTAGCCGCCGCATTCGCAGGATCACGCCATGGTCGAAATACTCATCATGTACAGTGTGGCGGAGGGAGGAGACTGGGACTGACATCGCCTCGGATGAAGAAACGCGGACTGTAGGGATTTTTTCTTCTGGTTGTTTTCTCGCGGTCTCGGCGGTTCGCTCACGGCGTTTTCTGTGGCTGTCTCGGCGCGTGCGCGAATGAAAGTTGGATATCTTTTGATGGGAGTGCAGTTACTCTTACAGCATGCTTAGTCGGCGAACTGCCTGGTTTTGCTGTCCAGACGGACCGCCTACCTTGTTTTGTCACTTGCCGCGAATAGTACCACATCGGAATCGCCGAGGGCAATTGCATGCATGTTAAATGCTGTAGTTCATCTGGTACGTTCACAGGACGGTCTCCCTTCCTCCCACGGGTGATGTCGCTCTGAAATAATTTCAACTTCTCGCTGGTATATGTTGTGTCGCCAGTGTTGTGATGATGAGACCCTGTTCGTCAAGATTTTCTCGTGAGCGTCCTCACCAGCCTTAAGCAAGCCGTCCCCAGAAGCTACACACATTTGGGAGTGCAACACCTTTTCCCGGGGCTGGAGCTCGTGAGTTTAACCGGTTACCACAGTCATACCCCCAAAGTCATCCCCAGAGCGATCGCTCGCGTCTCTGCCACGGACGTAGACTATGCATAGGGAGACCGGGCCCCCCCAGCTGAGGAAGATCGTGGAGACTGAGGAGTCAGACCGGGAACCCCAGGGGCGGAGAAAAAAAGAAGAGGGGGGGAGGCAGGGGGCTGAGGAAGTGGGTGCCAAGGGTGCAGAGTGACCGCTCTTCCTCCCCACACCCTCCTTGAGAGCCTCCGCGGAAGACGAGTATGTAGGGAGTCTGGGAACTGGTTTTTCTTGTCTTTCTTTGTGATTTCCTATGTTGTTTCCTTTGCCACTTCCTTGCTGCGCTCTATGTATATCTTCTTGGGACGGGCCTGGGCGGAGGGCAAAGTGGAGCTTTCAACGAGCCGCCTTTGCGCGGACAGCGACCAGGAAACAGACAGTGTGTACTGGGTGGGAGGGTATTTGGTGTCCACCCCCCTAACATAAGCGCTGGGCGTCGCTTGGTGGTCAGGGGGTTGGCGTGGTTGATGAAGTTGAGTTAAGTAGCGAGATACACATCGAAATTCATCAACATCGTCGCCAGTTGCCCATCCTCTGCCCGCCCGCCCGCCCGTCATGTCACGCGCAAGTACGTTACGCGAAAATTTGTTCAGTCGTTACACGAAACCATGAAGCAAAAAAGACGCCGTGAGAAACCACCGATAGTGGTCAGCCATAGAGAAACCACTGGAGGTAATAGATTGCAGTCCATAGAATGCATTCATAATCACTCACTCGTTTCACTGCATCTGGCTTAGTGCATCTCCAATGAGGCTTGGCGCTTACTCGCGCTTATACGCTGTAATGGAGGTAGACACGACTTTATGCTCTGTCCTAGTACATCGCTACCATCTAAGGTCGCATGCAGTTAATGATAAAGTGAAAAAATAAGATCGCTCGCGTATTGCGAAATCCCTCCGTACATAGATATCAGGGGGATGCGAGAGTCTCACCTCTTCCTACATACCGCCTCAGCTGAAGGTTTACTGCACATGCACACTTAGGTGCCAACCAATTGGGAATTTCCCTGCTCATGCATAACTATCACACGTCCACGTGTTTCGATGGCGGATGAGGCCGCAGATAGGAGAAAACGGGGCAGCTGGGGGACACATAGAAACTGCTGATCCGACAAATGAATATTTGCCACGCTCTCCAGTACCAAGCACTCTATCTGAGAACCGGACAACTGAGCAAGCGCACTTTCTGCAGCGATATCGCCAGACCGCGGAGTACTTGGTCAACATCTAGGTATATGCTCGAGCTTCTTTCGCTCAACGAACATTCCTACTCTCCGACTCTTCTTCATCAACCCGGCGGCAAGTCCCAACAACGGCGTAGACAAATAACACGCAGCGATCGGCCCAGCACTTCCACCAGTCCAACATGGACACTATTGAGAGAACAGAGAATCATCGGAGCTACCAGGATTCCACACATACCGAGTTCCGAGGAGGAGTGTTTCATGGTGCGATCAACTTCATCGCTGCTGGGTAAGTACCTGAAATCCGGCGGAGAGCGATCCGACAGGATCTTACCGTTGGCTAACGCGACCTCGCTGGTAGATCCAAGAGTAAGAGACACCTTTCAATAAGAAACATGCTTAGCCTCCCAATATTTCCGACCCTGACTGACACTGTGCTAGAGAGAACCGCGATCCTGAAATGGATATCCACCGTCCCATACATAAATCACCGAAAGCGTATCAGCGATGACCGTCTTGCAGGCACAGGAGAGTGGATCCTGAAGAAGGAGAAGTACCGCAACTGGAGAGAATCAACAGACTCGATGTTGTTGCTGTTACGCGGAATCCGTAAGTCAGCAACCCTCGACCGGAAGGAACGCTCTTCTGATCAGTCGTCCGTCCAGCTGGAGCCGGCAAGACGTACATTGCATCACAGGTCATTGACTGGTTCCTTTCCAATCCAACAGCTGAATCCAACTTGGTGTACTTCTACTGCAATCGAGCCGAGGAGAGTCGCCGAGATCCCGAGAGCATTCTGCGCACGCTTATTCAGCAGCTTGCGCAGACTCCATCCGAAGACAAGCTCCTCACGCCGGTCCTCGATGTCTACAAGAAGCGGGAGCAAAAGGGGCAGCTCTCTTCGCGGTTGACCCTCAAAGGATGCCAGGATCTCCTTGCCCAGCTCATCACTGTACATCCTCAGACGACGATTTGCATTGACGCCCTAGACGAAGTCGATCCCAAATTGCGGTTGGAATTACTAGAGGCGCTGAGGCACGTCGTGGGAAGATCAAAGACTCTGGTAAAGATTTTCGCGACTACTCGAATGAACATCGATATCCTCGTGCAATTCGAGATGTTTCCCAGGATCGAGCTGGAATCTGATGACAATGTCGATGACATCAACCGGTTTGTGAAAGCGAAGGTACAGGGCATAATCGAACGGAAGCAGCTGATCCTCGGCAATGTCCCAAATGCGCTCAAAGACGAAATATGCCAAGTTCTTTGGGAGCGATCAAGGGAATGTAAGCTCGCCCAAACCACGATAGATAAGTGACACAGCTAACGACTGGAATCTGGATGAAGGTTTCAACTTGCTGCTCTTCAAATTACCTTGCTCTGCTACATGGCCATTCCAGAGGATGTAAGGGACAGCCTGAAAGTCCTTCCAGAAACCTTAACAAACGCGTTCGGCGAAATATACAACCGCATTCGTATGCAGTGTCGCCACGCTTCTCAACTAGCAGTAAACGCCTTCCGATGCGTCCAGTGCTCTTACGAACCACTGCAATCGGAAACGTTGCTTGATGCGGTCACGGTCGAAACTGACGGCTCGGGGGAATTTTCCCGCATTTGCGCGGCAGTAAGGTCGACTGATTTATTGAAAGTTTGCCAAAACCTCCTCATTTTGGACGAACGCGTGAACGTTTTCCGGTTTGCCCACCTTTCGGTTGAAGAATACTTGGAAACGCAGCAACCCAAGGTCGATTCCCATACCTAAATCGCCAAAATCTGCCTTTCGCTGGTTTGCTCCTCGTGGGCTTGGACAGACTATGACGTAACCCGTAGAACACTACCGCGATCGTCACCTCTTACTGTACTCGGCAGTGTTTTGGCCATGGCACTTGAATCTTTGCAACGACAGCTGTCAAATCTTGGCTGCCCTCTGGGAAGCTTTCATATCAGAAGCTACATTCCAGCACTGGATCGACTATCATTGCCAGTGTCTTCGTATCACGGAATATTCTGGAGACATTTTTTGGCTTAGATCACATGCTCTGCAGAAAGGGGAGAGGGACCGCTTTTCCACAGTGTGTGTGTTTGGATTAGGGAGGAAGCTTGCCAACATATTCAAATCCCAATTTGGATGGACGGCCCGCATAAAGTTGAAGTTCCCGGCCACATTCATTTCCGAGACTGCACAGGGCACTGTAGACCGATTGCTACTCTGCGCATCCACGTTTGGAGACCTGGATATTGCTCAGCATCTGCTTGACGCAGGCGTCAGCACCTCGGTGGCCAGCGAGGACGGGTGGACGCCGCTGCACGGCGCGGCGTGGAACGGAAAGGAGGCGCTGGCTCGGCTGCTGGCGAATCGAGGCGCCGAGGTCTCGGCGGCCCGCAGCGGCGGGTCGACGCCACTGCATGATGCGGCGGAGAACGGGCACGGGGCGCTGGCCCAGCTGCTCGTGGATCGAGGCGCCGACGTCTCGGCGGCCAATGGTAACGGGTGGACACCACTACACAACGCGGCGTGGAATGGACATGAGGCGCTGGCCTGCCTACTCGTGGATGGAGGCGCTGACGCGTCGGCGCCCCGCGGCGGCGGGTCGACGCCGCTGCACGATGCGGCCGAGAACGGGCACGAGGCGCTGGCCCGGCTGCTCGAGGATCGAGGCGCCGACGTCACGGCGGCCAACGGCGATTGGTGGACGTCGCTGCACATCGCGGCTCAGAATGGACAGGAGGCGCTGGCGAGGCTGCTCATGGGTGGTGGCACCGACGTCACGGCGGCCAACGGCGATGGATGGACGCCGCTGCACGTCGCGGCGCGGAGCGGGCACGAGGCTCTGGCCCGGCTACTCGTGGATGGAGGAGCTGACGTCTCTGCGGCCGGCGACAACGGGTCGACACCGCTGCACGTCGCAGCCAAGAACGGGCACGAGGCGTTGGCCCGCCTGCTCGTGGATGGAGGTGCTGACGTCTCTGCGGCCGGCAACAACGGGTCGGCACCGCTGCACGTCGCAGCCAAGAACGGGCACGTGGCGCTGGCCCGGCTTCTCGTGGGTCGAGGTGCCGACGTCTCGGCGACCAGCGGCAACGGGTGGACGCCGCTGCACGTTGTGGCGTGGAACGGACACGAGATGCTGGCGCGGCTGCTCGTGGATCGAGGCGCCGACGTCTCGGCGACCGGCGGCAACGGCTGGACGCCGCTGCACGTGGCGGCCGAGAATGGGCACCAGGAGCTGGCCAGGCTACTAGCCGTCGCCACCGCCCCGTCCTACTCCCAATAGCGCGGTGCCACTGTCGAGATTCCCCGCACACCTCAAGCGAAAGATCTCCGACAATTGGCTGGAGGCCGGACCTCCAGGAAGAAGTACAGGATGCCGGGTAGCTCGGAGAGGCTCGCCTCGAGGTTTTACCAACTGAAGACAGGGCACTGCCTCACCGGACAGTGCTTACATTGGACGACGAATCGGCTCACCGCTCAGTGCTAGTGGTGTCGGTGCCAGATGCAGACTCCGGATCACCTCTTCACGGTGTTCCCCGAGCAGAAGGTCCAGAAGAAGATCCTGTGAGTAGAGGTGCGGAAGGAGGCGGGGAGGGGGAAGAACCGGTTCAAGATCCGGGACCTCCTTGCCGACGAGAGGCGCAGCCAGGCGGTACTAGACCCCCTCTCCGCCACAGATGTGGGAAGGCTGGTCCTAGCTGAGGAAGATGCAGGGAGCGAGGTGTCCGTGCGGGAGCGCAGGGAGCGGGAAGAGGAGAGGAGGGCGGAGGTGGAGGAGTTGGGTACCGGGGGGAGCTGCCGCTGTTCCTGCCCATACCTTCCTTCATGGTGCCCGCAGACGAGGAATAGGGGGTGGGCTCGCTTCCCTTTGTGATTTCCTTTGTCATTTCCTTAGTGCGTGATATATCTTATTTGGGCAGGCCTGGGTGGACGGCAAAGGGGAGCTTGCAATGTGCCGCCATCGCGCGGACAGCGGACAGCGGACGGGAATTGGGAAATGCTTCTCGCGACGTTCTGTGTTGAGGTGCCGAGACGGTCTTTAGATTTGGTGCTTGTGCCTTAGAGTTTGTTGAGGACACGATTACGCAAGAGCGGGGAAGCGTAAGATTGGGAAATCTGCTGCTCTTCTTGTACTCCTTCTTCTGTTCTACATACTTGTTGAATATACGCTGGCACTGATCTTCACCACCGAATCGATATTCTTTCGACAGCCAAATACGTGCGCCGCCATAGCCTACACAGGCTGAATGCAAGTATGATTAAAAAAAAAGCACCGCGCGCGTGGCGCAGAGCGGGCCGACGCACAGCCGCCAGCAGATCGCATAGGGCGACTATGTATGCCGACGCCGAGCTTCCTTCCGGAGAAGCGAGATATTAGCCACATACCTAGAAGCGAGCGGCTGGTTAACACACTACCTAGCCCCACAATATGAAGCATGATTTTTTTTTTTCACGGCATGCACAACGGTATCCCCCACTACAGCCATGGCGAAGCTCACAAGATATCGACCCCCTGCTGTTGATCTATTGCAGACCGCACAGAGGGCTCAGAAAGGCTGGGAAGCATTACCGATCAGCACCCCTCGGACCCTGAATACGGCATGAGAATACAACACTCAAAGTGATCAGGAGTACCAAGAAAGCAGTTTTGTTTATTCATTACTCGCATGCGACCTGGATAGATCATGGCGAGGTACACCGTACACAAAGTCCGTCTCCCGTCCAAAGTCCGCGCGAAGGCGGCCTGTTGCAAGCTCCCCTTTGCCCCTCCGCCCAGGCGTGTCCCAAGAAAGAATGATGTGCACCAAAGAAATCACAAAGGAACGGCAAAAGAGAGAACAAAGGAGACGACGACCCGCCCTCACATCCTACTCCTCTTCTGCGGGCGCTATGGAGGAGGGTGTGGGGAGAAACATGGCGGTTGTTCCTCACCGTCAGAACCCAGCTCTTCGGCCTCCACCCTCCGCTCCTCTTCCCTTTCCTCCGCTCCCTGAGCTCCCACTCTGACGCCTCACTCTGCGCGTCTCCCTCAGCCGGGGCCGCGACCAGCCTTCCCACGTCCGTGGTGGGCTCTGGAGAGGAAGTCCAGTACCGACTAGCTGCGCCTCGTGTCGGCGAGGAGGCGAGGAGGCCCCAGATCGTGAACCAGCTCTTCCCCCTCCCGGTTTCCTTCCGAGTCTCCGCCCACAGGGGATCTTCTGTTCGGCCTTCCACTCGGGGGCAGAACTTGAACAGGTGATCCCATGTCTGCGACCTGCACGAGCACCACCAGCACCGAGCGATAGATCGGCGTTTCGTCTAGCTCACGTACTGCCCGGCAAAGCAGTGACCTGTCTTCAGCTGGTAGATCCTAGAGGCAAGTCTCTTGGGACTACCCGCTATCGTCCGGCCCGGCCGCTGCTTGGTCGGCATATTGTACTTCTGGGAGACTCGGCCTCCCGCCCAGCGCCTCGCCTCAGCCCACTTCTTCTCCAAGATCTCCCGTTTGAAGTGTGCGAAGGGTCTGTGGAGCGGCATCGGCCGCGCTTCCGTCCGGTCTGAGTATCCTAGCCGTGAAAGCGTGGCCTATCGATCCTTTAGTCCCTCGAAATTCGAGGCTAGATTCAACCCCTCGGGCGTCTGGTTCTTCAGCCGCGAGCTTGGCCCACTCGTCAGCCTTTTTGTTTCCCGGGGGCGCCCTTGTGCGTGGCATTTCTCACGCTGCCGGATGTTAGCTCATAAGTACGCAGTGTTTCAATGCCGCAAGAAGGCTGCTTCAATCTCGTCGTTCCGTTTACAATTTAACCGCAACAAAGCTCGCTGTGGCTCTGCCTGCATTGACATCGCGACTTCGACTTGATTGCCGCTTCACTCGAGATCGGTAATAACGTACCCTTTTAAACGAATTAGTTGCCTTTAATCCAAGGCTCGTCTAACAGCACAGTCACATCGAAGCCAGCAGCATCACCGCTGCTCTCTCCCAGTATCAGTGCGGTACAGACCACCAGCCCTTTTTTCGCTACCAAGTACAAGGTGTGTATGGATTTCAAAGCTCAACCCACCGGGTGTGTTCTATCCAGCGACACGAGATGCTGCGCGTGTACGAGAAACGCTATTAAAAGGTAGAGCAAAGGGGAGTTTGCAATGTGCCGCCCTTGTGCGGACAGCGGACGGGAAACCTGGACAAAATGTGTGCCGCCACAGTCTACATAGGCCGGACGCGAGTACGATTAAACCAAGAAAAATAATCTCTGTGTGTATGTACGATTTTCTGTTTGTTGTGGAGGTGGCCGAAAGCTCCGTGTAACAGCGTAGTAATTGCAGCCCAAACCCCAGAAACCCACTCTCAACCCAAAATACGCCCACATGCTTTCGCTTACAGCCTCACCATGTCTTCTCCAATCAACAGGATGTTTAGATAACGTTTTCCCTCTTCTTTTTCCGGTACTCTCTCACGTGAGCACGATTCTCTTGTGATGGTGGCCGATCGCTCTCGGTTGACGTTAACGTAACAGGGCACATCGTGAGGCGCCTGCTCGGCCCGCCAGCGGGCCCAGTGCAGTCCAGCTCCAGGGGCCGTTACGTAGCATAGATAGCGTGGACTGCCTCGGGAAGACCAGTCCAATCCGATGTCAGGACTGGCCCCGACCGGCGCTCGAGTCGACCGTGGGAATGTGGGCACTCGCGGCATGTCGAACGTTGGGTGCAGTGAGAGCGAGCGGGAGGCGGCGCCGCGAGCGTTAGCGGACGCCCGCTATAGATAGAGAGCCCTGAAGTTGAAGGTGAGACGACAAACATGTGGGGCGGTAGCGCTGACACGGCGATAGATACGTAGCAGAGAGCTAGACAACGGCGAACGCGCAGAATGGGCTCGCGCTGTCGGGCCGAAGCGGCCTCGACGTTGTGTGAAATTTGCCCCGGCCCGGCCCCAATGCGGGCTTGGCGGCCACTGCCGCGATGATCCGGCGACGATATCCGTCGCTCCGTCCGCCGCGGACACGCGTTACAGGTGCATAACAGCGGCTCGGTCAATGCTCGCCATTTGCAAAGGGTAAGGGTTTCTCTTTCCGGTTATCGCAGTCCCGCCCTCAACCCACACACGCACTGACCGGATACATACCCGCAGGCCGGAAGCGATAGTGCGAACGAGCGGTTCGCGACGTGACACGCACCCACGAGATCTAGCCCCTGGTCGTCTATGCGCGAGACAGCACTGTTGGTTTCAAAAGCCTTGCACCCGCGGATATCTTGTCGCCCCGCTTTCGGCGGTGCCGCCTTCTCTAACTGGCTCCTGCATCGGGCGTGGTTGGAAACGCAGAGGTGGCTATCTATGGGGATAACTGCGTCTCGAAGTGCCGAAAACCCACCTCGAAGGCCGGTACATAGACTGGTAGCGCCGTCCGAACGTGCTATATATGTATGCACAGCTCGTCGCAGTACATAGTTAAGTCCAGATGCTGGCTGCCTGAGATGCTAGGCCAATTTGAGCGATAAGATCGAAGAACGCGTTTCGGATTGAATGGCAAACCGGCGGGAAGTATTCGCGCCAGCACTCACCGGCGGTCAGGCACTGGGTGTGGAAATGACACCTATGAGTCTGCGGTTCAGGTTAATGCCTATCGGAACGTGCGTGAGTGGATGCGACAAGGCCTGCCCTCGATGCGATGTCGCACGAAATCATCGCGCATGTGTGCAGGCTGCGCCACTGCTGTTTACCGCGCTCTCATCCGTGTTTCGATAACTACATACTCGCTAGTTAGTTACATGATGCTATTATTGGACGGCGATTCAAAATGGCCGACCCTCCCATTCCTCGTCGTGGATATTCCGTTCGAGCTCTCGCTCCTGACGTTCGCCGCCACATATCGGTATGTAACTGATCATTCGGAGCGCGCCTCCCTATCACTTCGGCTGGCCAGACAACTAACAGCACGCCAGAGCCACAGGTGGAAGCGTGAATAGGTACCCAATCCGCCGGGTACATATTCCCAACCCAGCCATTCTTCACGGCTCCGGACTTGTTCAGCTGGCACGCAAAGGTGGCTAGTCAACTGGCTGCTGTAGATAGTGCTTGGGGGGCGGGCCGGGCGGGCCGGGCGCATATACATATGTACATACCTAAGTGGATGATTGCTTCGCCACCGCCCGCCGAACCGAGATTCTGCAAGGAACTGGAGGCGCGACGGTGGAGTGTTTGTCAAACCCAAAAGCTGACGGCGGCGACATGGTAAAAAAAGAGTCGGACGCGAAACCCGCGTGCGGCGTGCCCACTGTCGGTGTCCCTGCCGACGTCGATTCTGCGCTGGATATTACTATCGTTGCCAGCCATGTCAGACTGGCGAGTATCTATGCAGTGTGCAGGGCAATGTCCGCTGACTAATCGCATCTCAATCCTAAAATACCCTATTCCGTCAATCTCTTCAGGGGCCTTAAAAGTGACAGCTATCCGGCCCAGCCACCGCTATGTACCTTATAAGCCCCGCGTCCGCCACGCGGAGTCGCACATGCAACCAACAACCTTAGTCGCCGAATCTCTAGCTCATGTATCAGCCAGTGCGGACTACGCCGCCGCCGCTGCTGCCGGCGCGCAACGAACACGCCCCCGACGCTCCCGCCGACATGGCGTGTTCGCCGCTGCTCGAGAACCACAGCACCAGCAAGCTGCCGCGGCTCTCGAGCCCCGTCGCGGCTGGGCCCAAGGGCGGGCGGGAACCGTTGTCGAGGTTCTTCACCCCACGCGGCGTCGGTTGGCGCCCGCTGACCATCACCTCCCCGTTCATCCTGCTCTTTGCCCTCGTCGCCGTCGCCATTGCCAGCGCCCTCGAGTACATGCTCCAGCGATCCAAGAGCCAGGGCGCTCTCGTCTACACGCCTTCGTCCTACCTCCTCGACTATGGTCCCATGGTCGTCGCCGTCACGTTCGGTCTGCTCTGGGCCAGCATCGACCACGATATCAAAAGGTATATATGTTTCCAAGGTTCTGCCGCTCGGTCTCTTCCACCGGCCCCTAGCCGAGGTTTCGCAGTAGCGTTTGGCTGGCTAGCATCTTTCACGGTGAAGTGGACGGCTCGATGTGGGAAGCGCGGACTCATCGCTGACGTTGCAGGCTCGAACCGTACTTCCAGCTGTCGAAGCCAGGCGGCGTCACGGCCGATCACTCGCTTTTCCTGGAGTACCCCTACTGCTTCGCTGCCTTCTCTCCGTTCATATCTCTGCGGAAGCGGTAAGTGCTGATCCCTTGCGGAGGGCACGGGCGTGTGGGCTGACAGGTGGCGCGCCAGACACTGGGTCGTGCTGTGCTCGTCGCTGATCCTCGTCATCATCTTCTACGGTGTGACGCCGATTATGAGTGCCCTTGTCTCGAAGAAGATCGTAACACGCACCATCGCCTTCCCGGTCGAGCGCGCGGGATTCTACGCGCCCGAAGCGCAGCCCGCGACCCTGACGACGGCATTCTCCTACATCGCGTTCTCTAACTTCTACCTCAACGGCTCCCTGCCGCCGTTCACGACGAAGGACTTTGCCGTCCTGCCGTTCGCGCCCCTAAAGAACCGCAGCGCCAGCGCGGCCGCAGGCACCGGTCGGGATGAGGTCTGGCGCGGCAACACGACCCTTTACGAGGCGCGGCTGGACTGCCGCCTGGGCTCCTACCGCCGCGAGCGCGACACGCCAGGGCTGCTGACATTCCCGGAGCGCAATTGCCGCCTCACATTCGCCGCCTTCAGTGCCGAGGCCAATTACGCTCCGTACTACAGCTCTCTGTTTAGCAGCGTCAGCATCAGGGGCCAGAGCAGCATCAACACGACCGGCTGCGCCGGCCCCGAGAACGCCGACATGCTGGTGGCCCTCTTCGTGCGCAACGCCTATCCGGACGCCCGCGACAGCGAAGACCAGCCGTTGCTGCGGAACTCGACCGCGATCCACTGCCGGCCCATCCACGAACAGCAGCAGGTCGAGATCGTCGTGAACGCGCACGACCTCAGCATCCGCAACTGGACGCGCCTGGGCGACAAGTCCGCGTTCACGGGACTCAACCTGACGTACTGGATGGCGCTGATTAGTGGCGCCGAAGGCACCTCGACGCCGCCCGGGCTCAACGTGGCGGCGACGGGGCCCACCGTCGAGGCCGGATGGGGCCTGCCCGACCACATTTCCCAGTTGATCCGTAGGCCGCAGTTCCAGACGCTCATGGACCTGTACCCCGCGCCCATCTTCCTGACAACGCCGGGGATCGATTTCACTGGCAACCGCACCCAGCCCATCAACGTGTACATCGAGCAGCGCCAGTCGCTGTTGCCGTTCGGCCTAGCGAACGTGCAGGACCTCGAGGCCCTGTTCGACGCCGACGGACGCACGCTGATGGCCATGTACAACGACGCCTACCGCTACCTCTTTGCGATGGCCGTGGTGTCCGGCTATACGGGGTACGCGAGCGGGGAGGCTGGCGCGCTTGGTGCCGAGCTCGTGCCTGCCGCCAACCTCGCGGACCAGCCGTCCGCACTGCGCGCGTTCAAGCAGGACGGCTACGTCGTCGATGAGCGCTGGGCGCGGGTGCTGCAGGGCAGTCTCGGCGCCGTCCTTGTCCTCGCCGTCGCCCTCGCCTGCCTCGTGTGGAACCGCAGGTGCGAGCTCGTCCGCGAGCCGGGCACCATCGCCGACGCCATCGTCTCGCTCGACGCCGACGGCAGCGTCGCTGCCGAGTTCCAGGACTCCGAGTTCCTACGGCCGTCCCAGCTGAAGAAGGTGCTGTACGCCCGCGGCCACCGGTACTCCCTCAAGGGCCACAAACTCTTCGCCCATCGGCACCAACACCAACACCACCAAGACGCCCAGCCCGTTGTCAACCGCGACCAGATTACGCTGTCCAAGTCGTGGGAGCTGAGTCTGGTCCTCGGCGGAGTGGCCGTCGTACTGCTGGTCGGCTGGACGATCCTGCTGACGGTGCTGTTTCTGCGTGCGAGGAAGGACAACGGCTTCGCGGTCCCCGGCGGCGCCTTCGTCTATGACCTGTACGCGTCGTACGTGCCGACCGCGGCGGCGACCTTCTTCGAGTCGTTCCTGGTCCTGCTGACATCGCAGATCACGCTCATCTTCCCGTTCAAGCAGCTCAAGCGCGGCAACGCGAGCGCGAAGCACTCGATCGACGTCAACTACGACCGGCGCCCGCCGCATCTGCAGGTCGCGAACGCGCTGCGTCTCGGGAACCCTCTCCTCGTTGTCCTGAGCGCTAGCATCCTGCTCGCAAACGCGCTCGCGGTCGCCCTCGGCGGTCTGTTCTTCAAGAGCACCGTCAGCTTCCGGGGGCCGATCAGCGATGTCGGGCTGGTCGGCTCGCTGGAGGCGCTTGAGGCGTACAACGCCACCGCCGGCTCGCTGATCAGGGGCGAGTACGACATCCCGTATGAGTCGTTCTACGTCGGCACGGGCGAGGTGATGGGGTTCCAGCGCCGGCCGTGGACCACCGACGAGCTGTTCTACATCCCGTTCACGGTTCCGGCGGACCAGCGCGGCCGCGGCAACGCCAACTACACCGTCGAGACGTTTGGCCTCGGCACAACCGTGAAGTGCGAGGAGATCCCGTCGGCGGCGATCCTGACGTGGAACGCGATCAACCCCGAGTACAACGACACGGCCGTCGCCAGCAAGCACAGCTGGTTCTCGTTCACGACGCTCCGCGGCGCGCCAGCCGCGGAGGAGCCGCTGGTCATGCGGCAGACGGCCACTTTAAACGCGTTCAAGCGCGGGAACGACTCACGCGAGGACCACGTCGGCTTGTTCTTCTCGCCGCAGCTCGTCAACGGGACCGAGAAGTACCGTTACTTCGAGTTCGCGCCCGTGCAGTACCCAGTCAGCCTCGGCGGCAAGACCGATTGGGAGTTCTTCGCGTCGTGGCACCGCTACGCCTACGACCCGGACCGGAGCGTCACCATCAACCGCGCCTTCTTCCCGCAGAACATCACGCAGGGCTACAACTTCCTGGACACTGACGTCCAGTACCTCAACCGCACGGTGTCGGGCCCTGCAATGTACATCGACTCGCGCGTGGGCATCCGCTGCAACACAGTGCCGCGGCTGGTACGGTCGACGGTGGTCGCCAACCTTGCCGGTGACATCCTCAGCCACCACGACGTCGAGCTGCCGCTCGCGGCGGAAGCGATCGCGGCCGCGAACCGCACCAACACGGGCATCACGGCTATCGTCAACACGTTCGCGCGGAAGGTGATCCTGCGCGTCGCCGGCCTCCAGGGCGGCATCCAGTTGAGGACGCTCAGCCCTACCTCGTCCTACATCGCCGAGCCTACCAACTGGCTCACGCTGTTGGTGTACAACGAGGGCCGCAAGCGCAACGCCACCTTCGACCTGTACACGTCGCCGGTGCAGTCAGCACGCATACTCGAGTCCGTCTACCAGCGCACGTTCGCCATCTACCTGGAGCTGAACGCAGAGGAGATCTTCTCTCAGGCACCCGCCGTGCAGTCCGCCGCCGCCGCCGCCGCCGCCGCGGGGCTGCAGGGCACGATCGTCCACGGCCGCGAGCGCGTGTTCATGCAGCCCGTCGCCTTCTACGTCGCCGTCGCGATGCTGCTCGTCTTCATCCCTGCCGTCGCCTGGACGTACATCAGCCTCTACAACGGATTCCTCACGCACCAGCCAACCACGCTCGCGGGGATCTACGCCGCCGTATACGCCACGGACGTCAGCCCCACTACTGCGGCGGCGAAGGGCATGACCGGAGAGAGATACGGCTACGGCTGGTTCGTCGGGAGCGACGGTAGGAGACATGTCGGCGTTGGCACGGAGCCGTTGATCGGCGGTGCGGGAGGCAGGGCGGACGTGCTCGGAAGCTGATATGGTATAATATGTCGATGGTTGCATTTCGCCTTTTTTTTTATTTTTATTTTTTTATTCTTATTTTTCCATTGCCACGGCGTTTTGGATCCGGCTGTATGTTGCATATACTGGAGTGATGTGGGTTGTGCATGACGGCGTTTTTGAGATGACTGCGACTAGCTACATATGGCTCATACCTAGGTACATGTGATTGGTGGAAAAAATAATTACATAACTCGAAATGTCCGTACGCCTCTCCCGCCCAAACAAAAGAAACCCTTCCACCCCTCACCACACACCCACCCACCCCCATTACCCGCCATTACCGCGACGCGGAAGCGCAGATGGTAGCGGTATACTTCGCATCTCCGTAGCTCTCGACATCGAACGTCGCCCCTCCGACGCGCTCGTTGTCCTCGTCGTCGCCCTTGCGTTCGAGAGTGACGCTGACCCTCGTCTCGACCTCGACCTCGACGAGACAATTCCGGCTGTTCGAGCGCTCGTGTTCGCCCGCAGCGTCTACTGCAGCGTTCGAGTCGCGGTGGAAAGGATTGCCCGGCTGGGGGCTGTAGCCGACGGCGATGCGGCCGAGGGCGATCTCGGAGTGGGCGGAGGAGCTGCCCTTGATCTGGGCGTTGACGCGGGAGCCGCCGGGAGTGGTGGAGCCGCCGGTGCCGGCGCCGCCGAAGCTGCCGGCACGCGCGAAGCGGCGGAACAGCGGCCACAATAGCGGGATGTTGGCCACGTAGATGGCCGCCGACGCCTCGCGCACGTACCACACCATGAAGACGGTGGTCCACGGATAGCTCAGGTTGTAGTACTTGCTCAACGCCGCCGCCAGCACCACAAAGAAGCCCAGGCTGAAGATGCCCGCCAGCACCGCCTTCTTCTTCAGCTCGACGCGCGCGCGCAGGATCAGCGGGATCCCGACCGCAAGCATCATCAGATCCGAGCTTAGATTGAACACTGCCTGCACGATCACATACCGCTGGTAGGTGGCGCATTGCTCTGGTGGGAGGGAGGGGGGGAGAGTGTCAGCAGTGGAGCGGCGAGACAGCGCTAGAGGGGGGGGTACGCACGATCTGGGACTGGCAGCGCCCAGTAGCCGGACAGTGGGCGACAGTTCAGCAGCCAGGTCGTCTCGATGGCGACGAAGCCGACCGCAGTATACACGGCGATGATCTTGATCGCGGTCTGGTGCGGCAACCGCTGACACAGCCGGTTATACAGCATCAGCATGCACGCCTTCGTCGTCCACACGCAGACCAGCATCGCCTGCTCGAGCACGATCACGACCTTGGACCCGTAGATGCGCGTCTCGATGTCGTCCGGCGTCAGGGTCTCCAGCTCGCCGGGCGCGAGCAGATTTGTCGCCGTCCGCCCGGAAACGTTGATCGCCACCAGCAGGATGGTGTACACGACCTGGCGCGGGTACTTCGTATTCAGCACGTGACTCCCTCGACTCGAATGGACGGGGAGATACACACGCTGTTGAAGAGCATCAGGTAGTCCTCGAGCTGCATCCGCTTCAGCGATCCGAGCGTGAGCCGCCTCGAGAGCCTGCAAAAGCCAGTCAAAATCCGGCATCCCACGGACCAGATCATTTCCGAAACACTCACATCCGGAGAGCGACCATCACGACGCCGATGGCGTAGCACGTCGACGACTCGACCGTCAGTTGGTGAGGTGTTGGTGAAGACACCATCGCTCAGGCTGGAAACAGAAGAAAAACAAGGGGGGGGAAAAAAAAACTGCAACAGCAACGAAGGGATCGTCCAAAGCTGTACGATATAGGTAAGTAGCAAAAAATACTTTTTTTTCGACGTCCGTTGAAAAAGAAGATACCGGCATTCGATGTATTTATCTCCCCCCACCAACGTGAACCAGGTTTCCCAGATCCCTCCCTTACACCTCGTGAAAATGTTTCTCTCTTCCGATCGCTGTATGGCTCATCAGCGGAGGGGGGGGGGGCGGGGGAAAGTGTGGTGACGGCGGTAGATAGTCCTGATCCAAGTGCCTCCATCCCTTTTTCCCCATCTCAAGTCCTGCCCCATTGCCGCCAGAATGGACATGACAGGGCTGGAGCCTGTTGAGGCAAATATCCGCGCTTGCGCAGGGCGAAACTGGGGGCGGATCACACATACGAGAAAGATCTTGGGTCTACATACATACACACGCACGACGGGATATCTACTAGTTAGCGGGGGCCTGCAGTTGGTCCGACTAGGTATGTACATACAAAACCAGTCTCCAGAGTGCTGGAAATACCCCCGGCCCCGTCAGACAGCTCATGCCTTGATGGTGCTATGTATGTATGTATTGCACACTCCATATCCGAGACTTCACATCTCCTCCGTTATTTTGTTTTTTCCCATCACCAGTGATCATCTCTCTGTCTCCTTCAAGATCTGGGGCCTTTTCGCGGACGAGAGGTGCAGAGGGCGGTCGGTCCTGGGCTTCCTCTTCGCCACGGAAGTGGGGAGGCGAGTTCCGAACCCGTCTGAGCAAGATGGCCAGAGGGGAGGCGTCTGGGTGGGAGCTCCAGGAGGGAGAAGAGAGGCAGGCAGAAGAGGAGGATGCAGGCCGGGGAGGCACGGGCTGCGGTTGAGGAACGACTGCAGTGCTTCCCCACGCCTACCTCCCCCCACGGCCCCAGCAAAAGAGGTTCAAGGGGCGATCTCCACTTCTCTTCCTTTGTCTCTCCTTCGTGATGTGCTTTGGTGCGCTCTGCAGGCCCGGGCGGAGGGCAGGGAGAGCGACAGCGAGCGGCACGGACAGTGGAAAAGTGTGCACATGCCACGGTCTAGCGCGGTCTCACGCGATAAATGAATAGATACATACATAAACAAAACAAAAACAAAAAAAAAGCGTGTCTATCTATCTATCCATCCTAAGTACCCACCATGCACCCAAACAGGCAGACTGCACACGACTGAAGCGAGAGGAAAGCGGGGCCAGATATCTATCTCTGCTCGGCGAAGGAATCGGCGCGTGGGAATCACTTGGTCGCAAGGGAGGAGAATTCGAAAAAGAAGCATAGGCGTCTTGCGTGCATTGCGGTTCCCCCCACTCGTTCGTGCACCACCCCAACCCACTCTTTCCGTCTTTCCTTCCAGGGGAACATGCGGGCTGCAATATAGAGTAAACTCTAGAGCACGTACCTGGTTGGATGGAATTAGTTGCGTACTTACTAGACTAACGTGGGAGCCAATAGTTGCCACCAGCCGGGATTCGCAGTAGGGACACGGCAGTTGTATTTAGCGCGGGGCCAACTAGCCAGGTGTGATGGTTTCGCATCTGCCGTATCTAGATACTCTAGATATCTATCTGATCTGATATCTGCTTGCAGCCGCACTCGCGCGCCGTCAAGATCTCCAGAGACCGGGTCTCAATCGGCGGCAGCTACGTGTTCCGCGCGGAGAAAGATTGCCGTCCCCGCGACCTTCAGATCGATCCTTTATCTGCATATCGCCTGGCGTGCGCGGAAGAGGGGAGAATGTCCCGCGAACTCCGGACCGACTAGTAGATATCTCCGTCCCGCCTGTCTCTTCGCTTCAGCGGGCTGTGTGGACCGCGCGTGGTCGCTCACTCGCTGGCCCCACGTGGGGTGGAGAAAGGGGGCAGGCGTCGTGCTTCGTGCTCGCGCCAGCTGCCACTTGACATTCCGCATTCCCTCCGCCCGCAGCCGAGCAGCTGAAAACCACAACCCCCATCCTGAGAATGTCGATGCTGAGGCTTGGCGGCGACGATGACGTCTCTGATCTGTGAGGCGAAAATTATGAATGTCGTCGAATACCTGCCGAATCGATGGAGCAAGTCGTCAGGTACCATCGGCACCGTGCACCCCCCACCCCCCACAAGCCCCCCACGTTCTTCTCTGCCTCTTTTCACCCAGGGGACTGGTTGTTGGGGGACATCCGCTGGCGAATTGCGCCGATATCAGCGCCAAATATACATTTCTGGGCGCCAGCAGCGTCGGCGGAGCCCGGCCGACATGCGGCGGAAACGCCCGGGAACCCGCCCCCCACCTTCTGGATGGCGTATGGCCGCATGTATCTATATCCTCTGGAAACAGCTACTCTATAATATAGATATATAAACCGTGGTGACATGGCCCATTCCCGCGGGCTGTGGCTGTTTTGTGAGGGCGTGCCGCGATCAAGCGTCCTCTGGCACCCCAATGGTTAGTCTGTAGCTACCGACCCTCCTTATTCCGCAGGACGAATTGACGGTGTGTCAGACTTTCTGTCGGAGCGGGTCGACTGTGAATTGTACTATGTATTTTCTTTTTCACGATAACGCCCTGCAGCAAAGAAAGAGTTGTTTTTCTCGTTCTTTCTGTCCCTTCCTCCCTTCTCCTTCCCTACCCGTTCTCATCCGTCCTGTCTTTCTCCCGCCTTCCACCTCTTTCACGCGCGAAATAATAAAAAAAGACTCCATCAATCTTCTGTCTCCGTCCGTTCCGTCGGCTCCGTAACCACTCCCGCAACTGCAACTGCAACTGCAATTGCATCTGCAACTACCACTGCCCG
>Ga0307516_10001463_pt1 | contig 32614 bp, 21 predicted proteins | sample 19_EM_MG_FD_203310 | JGI IMG/M metagenome (GOLD analysis project Ga0307516, IMG submission 203310) | Populus trichocarpa ectomycorrhiza microbial communities from riparian zone in the Pacific Northwest, United States - 19_EM | ecosystem: Host-associated > Plants > Roots > Unclassified | place...
GCCCCTGAGGCCCAGGCGCCCGATCCGATGGTGCTCCTCGCGCGCCAGTTGCTGCTGGTGCAGGGCGGCGGGAACCAGTTGCTCTCCTTGATCAAGAAGGTGCGGTACCAGTATCGCCACCGGGTCCATCGCCGTGACCTGGGCGACGAGCTGTGCGGGGTCTACCCGTTCCGCGATGCCGACCATGAACAAGTGCTCGTGCGCTCGGCCGAGTCGCTCAGCGCCCCGGCCAAGACGGGCACCCGGTACCCGTATGCCGACGTGGAACCCTTCACCTGCCCTCGCGCGAAGAAGAAAACCCGGGCGGCCTTGTACCAGTCGCGCCTGCAGGTGCGCACCATGACGGCCGCCGACCTGAAGACGCCCGACGAGCAGGCGCTGATCGGTCAACGCGGTGTGTTCGCCAGGCAGCCCATCCCCGCCGGCGTGTGCGTGGGCGTGTATGGCGGGCAGATCCTGGACAAGGGGGACCTCTTCATCCTGCAGGATGACCGCTACCTGATCAACGCCTCAGCCGACCCGGGGCAGCTGGGCATCAACGGGGAACACATGATGTCGCTGATGAACAGCTTGTTCCCCAGCGACACGCAGGACACGGCCGCCGGCCACGCGAACACCGGCTACAACGTGGAGGCCGCCTGCTTCAGTGCCCGCATGTCGGACGACCGCCCGATGCTGCTGCACGCATTCTTCTCGACCACCGACATCGCCCCGGGCGACGAGCTGCGCTGGAACTACGACCTGAGCAAGGCGAACGCCTGAATGCGCCGCCGCGGGGCAGCCTGGGTCACGCGGGATGGATGCCCACGCCGCACCAGCGTGACAGCGCGGCGCGCAAGCGGTCCGGCTCGATCGGCTTGGTGAGGAAGTCGTTCATGCCGGCCGCCAGGCCGGCATCGCGCTCCTCGACCAGGGCCGCCGCGGTCAGGCCCAGCACGGGCAGGTCGTCGGCGCCATAGCGCCGGCGCAGCACCCGGGTGGCCTCGTGGCCGCCCATCTCGGGCATCTGCACGTCCATCAGCACGGCATCGAAGGGGCGGCCCGCCTGCACCGCCTGGTCCACCCGCTCGATCGCGGCGCGGCCATCGGCGGCTTGTTCCACCTCCGCGCCCCATTGTTCGAGCATCGCCACGGCGATCATCATGTTGACCGGGTTGTCTTCGGCCACCAGCAAGCGGGCCCCGGCCAGCGGCTGTTCGTCGTCGCAGGCCGCCTCGGGGGCCACCGGCCTGGCCTCGGCGCGCGGCAGCGAGAGTTCCACCCAGAAACGGCTACCCTGCCCGGCCTGGCTGCTGACCCCCACCGCCCCGCCCATCAGGGCCGCGAGCTCGTGGCAGATCGACAAGCCCAGCCCCGTGCCCCCGAAGCGGCGCGTGGTCGACTCATCGGCCTGCGTGAAGGGGCGGAACAGGCGCGCCTGGGTGGCCGCATCGATGCCGATGCCGCTGTCCTGCACCTCGATGTACACGGCCGTGTCGCGGCCCGGACGGGCACGCAGCTGCACCGCGCCCTTGGCGGTGAACTTGAGCGCGTTGGTGACGAAGTTGGTGACGATCTGGCGCACCCGCACCAGGTCGCCGTGCAACCAGGGCGGCAGGTCGCGGTCGATCTCCAGCACCAGGCCCAGCCCACGCGCCTGCGCCAGCGGCAGGTAGGCGCGGTGGATCTTGTGCAGCACGTCGGCCAGGTCGAAGGGCCGGTTCTCCACCGTGAGCTTGCCGGCCTCCACCTTGGACAGGTCCAGCACGTCGGACAGCACGTCCGACAGGCTTTGCGCGCTGTCCACGATCTGGCGCAGGTACTCCTGCTGGCGCACCGCCGGCAGGTCTTCGTGCTGGGCCAGGCGCGCCAGGCCCATCAGGCCGTTCAGCGGCGTGCGGATCTCGTGGCTCATGTTGGCCAGGAAGGCGCTCTTGGCGCGGCTGGCCGCCTCCGCCGCGTCGCGCGCGGAGGCGAGCGCCTGCTCGACGCGGCGGCGCTCGGTCACGTCCTCGGCAATCCAGATGGTGCCGGCCAAGGGGTTGGTGGCACACATCACCTGCCCCATGATGCGGCACCAGAACAGGCTGCCGTCGCGGCGCATGAGCTGGCGCTCGATGTCCACGCTGCGGCTCTGGCTCAGCGCGGCGGCAAACACGCGGCGGGCCTCGGTAAAGGCCTCGGCGCTGGGCCAGGTCACCGAGCCCGGCTGCCCATGCAGTTCGCCCGGGCCCCAGCCGAACATCTGCTCGAACTGTGCATTGGCATGGAAGAACTTGCGCTCGCGCGTGTAGGCAATGCCGATGGAGGCGCGCTGCAGAATGGCCTCGAGCTCGAGCCGCGTGCGGTCGATCTCGGTGGTGTCCCGGCACACCGTCACCAGGTAGCCGCGCCCCTCTTCGCTGAACGAGGCGCCCGAGAGCATGAGCGGGAACTGCGTGCCGTCGCGGCGCCGTGACTGGGTGCGGAAGTGTTCGATGCGCCCCTTGGCGCGGACCTTCTCGACCACGAGGCTGTGTTCCTCCGGCCGGGCCCACAGGCCCAGCTCAGTGCCCGAGCGGCCGATGGCCTCTGCCGCGGTGTAGCCGGTGATGCGGGTGAAGGCACGGTTCGCCAGCACGTAGCGGCCGGTGTCGGCCTCGCTCAGCGAGATGCTGTCGGGGCAGGCGTCGATGAGGTGGGTCAGCAGCCGCTGCGACTGCGCCAGGCGGGTCTGCGCCGCGTGCTGCTCGGTTTCGTCGACGTAGAACGACAGCACCGCGGGGCCATCGGCCACGTGCATGCTGGTGCCGTTGGCTCGCACGCTGCGCACCTCGCCGTCGCCCCGGCGGATCCGGAAGCGCGCCTGCGGCAGCACGGTGCCCGGCGGTGCGCCCAGCAACTGCGCGGCGCGGGCGCGGCCGCGCTGCACCGAGCCGTCGTCGTTGACGTACTGGTCGAAGATGTCGCTGCCTTTCATCGCGGCGACGTCGGCATGGTCGAACAAATCCACCGCCGCCGGGTTGGCATCGAGCACGACACCCGAGCGGTGCAGCACCAGCGGCAGCGGGCAATGGGCGAACAGCTCGCGGTAGCGCACCTCGCTGGCGGCCACTTCGCGCTGTGCGGCCATCTGCGGCGTCATGTCGCGGGCCACGCCCCAGAAGCCCTGGAAGCGGCCCCAGGCGTCGTGGCGGGGCTCGCCGCTCAGAGTCACCTCGCGCACGCCGCCGTCGTCGCGCAGCAGGCGCACCGGCAGGTCTTCGAACGGCTGGCGTGCGTCCAGGCGCGCGCTCAGCGTGAGGGCGGTGTGCTCGTCCATCTCCAGCCCCGGCATCCGGCTCCAGTGCACGCCGGCCCAGGGCTGGTCCAAGCGCACGCCCAGCGTCTCGAAGCCATCCAGGATGGTGAGCCGCTGGCGCGCGTCCACTTCCCAGTAGATGCGCGCGGCGATGCGCAGCATGCCGGCCATGCGCCGCTCTTTCTCATTCAGGATCGCGTGCAGCACGTGACCCAGGAACAAGGCCAGGCCCACGCCGATGCCGTGCACCACGGCATGGTGGACGGTTCTCAACTGGCCGGGCAGCAGCGACTCGCCGGGCAAGGCCCAGGCCAGCAGGCCGATCACGGCCCAGCCCAGCAGTGCCAGCACCCAGGCATGCAGCGGATGCAGCATCACGCCGGCGGCCAGCACCACCACCGACATCATCTGCAGCGAGACGGAATGCACCCCCAGGCCCGAGAAGTAGCCCAGCCCCCCGAAGCCGAGGATGGCGCAGGCCATGGCCGCCATCAGGCTCCATTGCTGGGTGCCCCGGTCGCGCAGGAACGAGCTGACGAACAGCGTCACGGACATGGCCGCCAGGCAGGCGCCCACGCCCCAGCGCGCCTGCAGGCTGTACTCGTGCGCCTGCACCGGCACCCACAACGACACGGCCGCCACCAGGGCGCCCAGCCGGACGAGGGCGTTCAACGCGGGACGGGAGGTCACCCGCGGGCTGGGCATGCGCAGCGCTGTCATTGCTTTCACGGACGGGGCCTCCCCACGCGGCACGGACGGCCACACACTGGATGCGTGGGGTATCGGCCTGCCGTGGGCGCAATGAAGTGCGCCGGGGCCTGGAGCGTGCGGATCGCACGGCGCGGGCCCCGGGTTGGGTGCTGCCCGGGTGCGCCCCGCCCCCTTGGGGCGGGGCGGATGCCAGAGGGCGGACCCTGGCGAGCGCGACGACTAGCGGGCGGCGTCCAGGGTCTGGCGCAGGGCCTCGGCCGCGCCACGGGCACCGGCGGCAAAGTCGTCGAGCGAGGCGCCCGCGGCCCGGCTGTAGAGGATGGCGCGTGAGGAACTCACGAGCACGGGCGCGTCGGGCCGCCAGCCGGCCCGCACGGTGGCCTGCGCATCGCCGCCCTGCGCCCCCACGCCAGGCACCAGCAGCGGCAACGTGGGCGCCAGCTCGCGCACCCGGGCCAGTTCCTCGGGATAGGTCGCGCCCACCACCAGGCCCAGTTGCCCATGGCGGTTCCACGGCCCCTGGGCCAGGCGCGCCAGGTGTTCGTACAGGCGCGGCTGGCCGTCCACGTCGTGCAGGCGCTGGTTCTGCAGGTCGTTGCCGCCCGGGTTGGAGGTGCGGCACAGCAGGAAGGCGCCCTTGTCGCGGTAGCGCAGGTAGGGTTCGATCGAATCGAAGCCCATGAACGGCGACAGCGTCACCGCGTCGGCCTGGTAGCGCTCGAAGGCTTCCTTGGCGTACTGCTCGGCGGTGCTGCCGATGTCGCCGCGCTTGGCGTCCAGCACCACCGGCACGTCGGGCGCGACGTGGCGGATGTGCGCGATGAGGCGCTCCAGCTGGTCCTCGGCACGCTGCGCCGCGAAGTAGGCCACCTGCGGCTTGAAGGCGCAGGCCAGGTCGTGGGTGGCATCGACGATGGCGGCGCAGAAGTCGAAGATGCGCGCGGCATCACCCACCCAGGGCGCGGGGAACTTGGCCGGCTCGGGGTCGAGCCCCACGCACAGCAGGGACTGGTTGCGGTGCTGCGCGGCGGCCAGGCGGCCGAGGAAGCCGGTTGGGGCGCTCATATCAGCCTCTCAGCCAATCCGGCGCGCCAAGGCCGCCGCAATGCCGGTGTAGTCGGCCGGCACCATGGCCAGCAGGCGCTGCTTCTCCGCGGCGGGCAGGTCCAGCTCGGCGATGAAGCCCTGCATCAGCTCGCGCGTCATGGGCTGGCCGCGCGTGAACGCCTTGAGCTGCTCATAGGGCTCGGGCAGGCCGTGGCGGCGCATCACGGTCTGGATCGGCTCGGCCAGCACTTCCCAGGCCATCGCCAGGTCGTCGGCCAGCGCGGCCTCGTTCAGCTCCAGCTTGTCCAGCCCGCGCAGCAGCGAGTCGTGGCCCACCAGCGCATAGCCGAGGGCCACACCCATGTTGCGCAGCACCGTGCTGTCGGTCAGGTCGCGCTGCCAGCGGCTGATGGGCAGCTTCTGGCTCAGGTGCGTGAGCAAGGCGTTGGCCAGGCCGAAGTTGCCCTCGGCGTTTTCGAAGTCGATCGGGTTGACCTTGTGCGGCATGGTGCTGGAGCCCACCTCGCCGGCGCGCGTGCGCTGCTTGAAGTAGCCCAGCGAGATGTAGCCCCACACGTCGCGCGACCAGTCGATCAGGATGGTGTTGGCCCGCGCGATGGCGTCGAACAGCTCGGCCATGTAGTCGTGCGGCTCGATCTGCGTGGTGTAGGCGTTGAACACCAGGCCCAGCTTCTGCTCCACCACCTTGCGGCTGAGCGCCTCCCAGTCGAAGCCGGGGTAGGCGGCCACATGCGCGTTGTAGTTGCCCACCGCGCCGTTCATCTTGCCCAGCAGCGGCACGGCGGCGATGCGTTCGCGCGCTCCGCGCAGCCGCGCCACCACGTTGGCGATTTCCTTGCCCACGGTGGTGGGGCTGGCCGTCTGGCCGTGCGTGCGGCTGAGCATGGGGGCGGCCGCGAAGGCATGCGCCATGGCCACCAGCTTGGCCAGGATGCGGTCCAGCGCCGGCAGCAGCACGGCCTCGCGCGCGGTCTTGAGCATCAGGCCGTGGCTGGTGTTGTTGATGTCCTCGCTGGTGCAGGCGAAGTGGATGAACTCGCTGGCGGCCTTGAGTTCGGCATTGCCGGCCACGCGCGCCTTCAGCCAGTACTCCACCGCCTTCACATCATGGTTGGTGGTGCGCTCGATGTCCTTGATGGCCTGGGCATCGGCCTCGGAGAACAGCACCACCAGGCTGCGCAGCAGGCCGCGGGCGGCTTGGCTCAAAGGCTTGAATTCCGCGAAGCCCGCATCCGACAAGGCGATCAGCCACTCGATCTCCACCTGCACGCGGCGATGCATGAGCCCGAACTCTGACAACAACGGGCGCAGCGTGTCGAGGCGGGCGGCGTAGCGGCCGTCCAGCGGCGACAAGGCATTCAGGGGATTGAGCAGCATCTTGGGAACAACCGGTGGAGAGAGGACCCGCGGCACGCCGGGTGCGCCACAGGTGGAGGGAGGCAGGGGCCTGGCGCGTGCACGCCACGGCTGCAAGGAAACGTGCGCGATTTTAGTGGCCCTGGGTGCCCCCTTGAATGACACATTGGCCGGCAGGGAGGGCTGGGCTGGGCGCACTTGCACGTGTGGCGGCCAGCGGCGATGGCATCGCGCGGCGTCCTTTTCGCCGTCTTGAGCTTGCGTGATCCGGCCGGCGGCGGATGGCAGGCCGGCCCTCCGGCACCCCCCGCCTGAGGCGGAGCCACCCAGCGAAAAAGCAAGCCCAATCTCATTGGGTGCAACAGGTTACACAAGTCGGCCCCGGGTAACAAAGACGGCTCCCGCTGCGCCCCGCAGAGTGCGAGCCGTTATGGATACTGCGACCCCTCGCATCGTGTCATCTTGGTGACAAGCAAATTGCCGATGCCGCGTCACTTCGGGTGTACCCGAGATTGACAACCCACGGGCTCCACCGTTAGCCAAGGACCCCTCACATGCGCCACGTTCCGATGAAATCCCTGCTCATTCTTCTCTGCTCGCTGACCTTCCTGGCCGGTGCCCACGCCGCCGAACCGATCCGGATCGGCGTGTCCGGCCCATTCACCGGCACCTCTGCACCGATGGGCGTGAGCATGCGTGACGGGGTGCGCCTGGCGGCCGAGGCCCTCAATCGTTCCGGCGGCGTGCTGGGGCGCCCGATCGAGCTGGTGGAACGCGACGACGAGGGCCGCAACGAGCGCGGCGTGCAGGTCGCGCAGGAGCTCATCGGCCGCGAACGGGTGATCGCCACGGTGGGCTACATCAACACGGGGGTGGCGCTGGCCTCGCAGCGCTTCTACCAGCAGGCCCGCATCCCGGTCATCACCAACGTCGCCACCGGTTCGCTCATCACGCGGCAGTTTGCCGACGCGGGTGAGAACTACATCTTCCGCAATGCCGCGTCCGACGAAATCCAGGTGCCGCTGATGGTGGAGGAGGCGCTGGTGCGGCGCGGGCTGCGCCGCCTGGCGATCTTCGCGGATTCGACCAACTACGGGCAGATCGGGCGCCAGCGCCTGGAGCAGGAACTGGCGCGCCGCGGCGTGCAGCCGGTGGCGGTGGAGAAGTTCAACCTGCGCGACATGGACATGACGGCGCAGTTGCTGCGGGCCCGCCAGGCGGGGGCGGAAGCGATCTTCACCTATGGCATCGGTTCGGACCTCGCGCAGGTGGTCAATGGCATGACCCGGCTGGGCTGGAAGGTGCCGCTGATCGGGAGCTGGACCTTGTCGACGGGCAGCTTCATCGACAACGCCGGCGCGGGCGGCGAGGGCGCCAGCATGCCGCAGACCTTCCTGCAGGACGACCCGGCGCCGCAGCGGGCCGCCTTCGTCGCGAACTACTTGCGCCGCTTCCAGCCGAAGAACGGCCGCATCGATGCCCCGGCCGCCGCGGCACAGGGCCACGACTCGCTGCGGCTGCTGGCTGCCGCCATCGCACAAGCCGGCAGCACCGAAGGCCCGCGCATCAAGGCGGCGCTGGAACACCTGCAGGCACCGGTGGAAGGGGCCATCGCCACCTACCACCGCCCATTCACCCCGGACGACCACGAGGCCATCAAGACCGGCATGGCCAGGATCTGCGAAGTGGTGGCCGGGCGCGTGCAGGGCCAGCGCGCACCGTCCCTCGTGACCGCGGCGGCCCGCCTGCGCTGACACCGGCACACCCCATGCAGAACTTCACGCAGCTCCTGCTCAGCGGCATCGTGCTCGGCACGATCTACAGCCTCGTGGCGCTCGGCCACCGCATCACCTTCTCGGCCTCCGGCACGCTCGACTTCGGCCAGGGCACGGCCGTGATGCTGGGGGCGCTGGTGGGCGGCGCGCTCGTCGCGGCCGGGCTGCACTACGGGCTCGCCCTGCTCCTGGCCTGCCTGTGCGGCGCCCTCCAGGGCGCGGTGGTCGAGCGCATCGCCGTGCGCTCGGCCCTGCGGGCGAAATCCGACCCGGGCTGGATCCTGTCCACCCTGGCGCTGGGCATCGTCTTCAGGAACGTGGCCGAGAACCTGTGGGGCCGCGAGGAGCGCAAGGTGCCGGGGCCCCTGCCCGAGATGCCGCTGCAGGTGCTGGGTGCCAGCCTGCTGCCCATGGACCTGCTGGTGGTGGGGGGCGCCCTGGCGATGATGGCGGCAGTGGAAATCTTCCACCGCGGCACGCTCGGCGGCCGGGCTGCGGTGGCCACCTTCAACGACCGCGACGCCGCACGGCTGGTGGGCATCGACACCGAACACGTGGTCAGCCGCTCGTACATGCTGGCCTCGCTGACCGGCGCCTTTGCCGGCATGCTGCTGGCGCCCTTGACGCTGGCCGGCCCCGCAATGGGCACCGCCCTGGCCCTGAAGGGTTTCGCCGTGGCCGTGCTCGGCGGCCTGGGCAGCGGGCCCGGCCTCCTGGTCGGCGGGCTGCTGCTGGGCGTGGCCGAAACCACGCTGGGCTTCTACGTGTCCACCGGCTACCGGGACGTGCCGGCGCTGGCCTTGCTGCTGCTGGTGCTGGCGGTGCGCCCAGCCGGCCTGTGGGGCCGGCACCGCGCCGGCGTGGCCTGATGCGGCTCGCTCACCGGGGATTCGCGGGCGCGCTCGCTGCACTGGCACTGCTGCCCCTGGTGCTGCCCAACGCGTACTACCTGCACCTGTTCAGCACCGTGATGATCTATGCGATCGTGCTGATCGGGCTGGACATCGTGGTGGGCTACACCGGCCAGCTCTCGCTGGGGCATGCCGGCCTGTTCGGCGTGGGGGCCTATGCCACCGGCGTGCTGGTCCATCACCTGGGCGCGGCCTGGTGGCTGGCGCTGCCTGTCTCCGTGGCGGCGGCGGCCGCGGCCGGGGCCTTGCTGGCCTTGCCGGCGCTGCGCGTCACCGGGCCGCACCTGGCCATGGTGACACTGGGCTTCGGCTCCATCGTGCAGATCCTCCTGAACGAAATGTCGTTCCTCACTGAAGGGCCGCAGGGCATCGCACTGACCCGGCCGGTGCTGGGCAGCGACCCGCTGGGAGAGCGCGGCTTTTTCTGGCTGGTGGCCGGGCTGCTGGTGGCGGCGCTGGTGCTGGTGCACCGCGTGCTGGGCTCGCACGTGGGCCGCGCCTTCCAGGCCTTGCGCTGCAGCCCGGTGGCCGCCGCCTGCAGCGGCATCGCGGTGTACCGCTACAAGGTCCACGCCTTCGTGGCCAGCGCCGGGTTGGCCGGGCTGGCGGGGGCGCTGTACGCGTACTCGGAGCAGTACATCTCACCCGCCACCTATGGCTTTGACCTCACGATGTGGTTCCTGCTGGCGCTCATCCTGGGCGGCCGCAGGTCGCGCACCGGTGCCCTGCTGGGGGCGGCCATCGTCGTGCTGCTGCCGCCGCTGCTGGGCGACCTCACGGTGTTCCGCGGCGTGAGCACGGCGCTGGCGCTGGGCATCGTGGGGGGCGCGGCGCTGCGGCTGTACCGCGGCAGCGCCGGGCTGGCCCAGGTGTGGGTGCCAGTGGCCTGCAGCGTGGCGCTGGCGGCCTTGTCGTTCAGCGGCGGCAGCGTGGCCGAGTGGCGCTGGAGCATCTTCGGCCTGATCACCTTGCTGGTGGTGCACGACCTGCCGGAGGGCCTGGTCGGCCGGGTGCGGCTGCTGCTGTGGGTGCCATCCAAGGCGCCTGACGCCGCCGGCCGCGTGCCACCGCTGACCGGCCCGATCGCACGGCCGCGCACCGAGCCGGAGGTGGCACCCGCGCTGCTGGCCGTGCGCGGGCTGCGCATGCAGTTCGGCGGGCTGTGCGCGCTGGACCAGGTCGACCTCACGGTGCGGCCGGGCAGCATCCATGGCCTGATCGGCTCCAATGGTTCGGGCAAGACCACGTTCATGAACGTGCTGAGCGGCCTGCATCAGCCGCACGCCGGGCAGTTGCTCTTCAACGGCCGCAAGCTGGCGACAGGCCACCCCGCGACCATCGCCCGCGGGGGCATCGGGCGCACCTTCCAGACCGTGCAGCTGTTCGGCGACATGAGCGTGCTGGACCACGTGCTGGTAGGTCGGCACCCCGGCTTTTCCGGGCAATGGCTGGCGGCCATGCTGCGCCCGCGCCGCTACGGCCGCATCGATGCACGGGCGCGCGAACGGGCGCTGCAGTTGCTGCAGTTCGTCGGCCTGGCCGACGCGGCCGCGCAGCCGGCCGACACCCTGCCCCATGGCAGCCAGCGCCGGCTGGAGATCGCCCGGGCCCTGGCGCTGGACCCGCAGTTGCTGCTGCTGGACGAGCCCGCCGCCGGCCTGCCCGCGGCCGAGGTGCGCCAACTGGTGCGGCTGCTGCTGCGCATCCGCGACCACGGCGTGACGGTGCTGCTGATCGAGCACCGCATGGACGTGGTGATGCGCGTGTGCGACACGGTGTCGGTGCTGGATTTCGGCCGCAAGATCTGCGAGGGCACGCCGGCCCAGGTGCAGGCGGACCCGGCGGTCATCCGGGCCTACCTGGGCGAGGGACAGGCGGAACACGCATGCTGAAGATCCAGAACCTGCGCGCTGCGTATGGCCGGGTCGAGGTGCTGCACGGCATTGACCTCGACGTGCCGAAGGGCGCGGTGGTCGCGCTGATCGGGCCCAACGGTGCCGGCAAGACCACCTTGCTGCGCGCCATCAGCGGGCTGGTATTGCCGGAGGTGGGCCGCATCACGCTGGCGGGGCAGCGCATCGACGGCCTCGCCACGCACGAGATCGCGCGGCGCGGCGTGGCGCACGTGCCGCAGGGGCGGCATGTGTTCCCCGGCATGAGCGTGGCCGACAACCTGCACCTGGGGGCCTTCAGGCGCCTGGGCCTGTCCTGGCGCCGCGATGCCACGGTGCGGGCCGACCTGGAGGTGGTGCTGGGGCTGTTCCCGCGCCTGAAGGAACGCCTGCGGCAAGTGGCCGGCACCTTGTCGGGCGGCGAGCAGCAGATGCTGGCCATGGGCCGCGCCATGATGCTGAACCCGTCGGTGATGCTGCTGGATGAACCCTCGATGGGCTTGTCGCCCAGGGGGGTGGAAGAGGTGTTCAGCATCATCGAGCAGCTCCGCAGCATGAAGGTCACGATGCTGCTGGTGGAGCAGTTCGCCGCCACCGCCTTGCTGGTGGCTGACTACGGCTGCGTGATGGAGAACGGCTTCATCACGCTGCGGGGCAACGCCCTGACCTTGCGCCACCACCCGGCCGTGCAGGCGGCGTATCTGGGTGTGAGGAAGTAGCGCCCCCCGACGCGCGAAGGCGGCTTCATGCCCCGTGGATTGCGTGACGCATGGCGGGATCACGGGTTGAGGGCACCCCGCGCCGGCTGGGGGCTGGCGTATCCTCATGTCCTGTGGTCGCTGCGGGCTTTCGTTCAGCCCCCCACAGCCCGCCAATCACCGCTGCTGAGACGCCGCCAGGCTGAAAGGTCGATCGATGAGCACACCCGCCCCGGGCGAACCGGGCCGCACCTCCCCGGAGGGCCGGAACCCCCCGGACGGGCCGTTGCGCCACATCCGCCTCACCTCGCACCCGGGCCAGGGCACCAATGGTGCACCGGCCATCCATTGGGGTGCGGCAGATGCCCTGGAACGCGGCCCCATCGTGGGCACCACCGCCAACCGCAGCCAGCGCAACGTGGTGGGCACGCACAGCGGCAGCTACGGCATCTACCGCGCCCTGGCCGTGGCGGCCGGCAACCTCACCCGCGGGCACCGCGCCGACCTCACCAACACGGCCCCTACCCACCCCTTCGGCCCCTACCCGCAATGGGCCGAGCCCGATCGCATCGTCTCCATCGACCCCTGGGGCGCGCTGGTGGCGCAGGTCTATGCCGAGTACCTGCGGCAGGGCTACGACATCCGCCCCACCATCGCGGTGACCCAGGCGCACATCCACCTGCCCGAGATCCGCCAGGCCATCGCCTTCCAGCGCCTGCAGGCCGACGGCCGGGTGCTGCTGGACGATGGGTCCGCGGTGGTCACCAAGATGGCGATCGAGCCGGTGTGGTGGCTGCCCGGCGTGGCGCGGCGCTTCCAGGTCAGCGAGGCCGACTTGCGCCGCGCGCTGTTCGAAGAAACCGGCGGCATGTACCCCGAGCTGGTGACGCGCAGCGACCTGGAAGTGTTCCTGCCCCCCATCGGCGGGCAGACGCTCTATATCTTCGGCGCGCCACGCGACCTGGCCGACCCCACCGTCACGCTCACGGCACGCGTGCATGACGAATGCAATGGCTCCGACGTGTTCGGCTCCGACATCTGCACCTGCCGGCCGTACCTGACGCATGCCATCGAGGAATGCATCCGCGGCGCGCAGGACGGCGGCGTGGGCCTGATCGCCTACTCGCGCAAGGAAGGCCGCGCGCTCGGCGAGGTGACCAAGTTCCTGGTCTACAACGCCCGCAAGCGCCAGGACGGCGGCGACCGCGCCGACAAGTACTTCCTGCGCACCGAGTGCGTGGCCGGCGTGCAGGACATGCGCTTCCAGGAGCTGATGCCCGACGTGCTGCACTGGCTGGGCATCCGCAAGATCCACCGCCTGGTGTCGATGAGCAACGACAAGCACAGTGCCATCACCGGCAGCGGCATCGAGGTGGGCGAGCGCGTCAAGATCCCCGACGAGCTGGTGCCGGCCGACGCGCGGGTGGAGATCGAGGCCAAGATCGCGGCCGGCTACTTCACCACCGGCGCGGTGCCCGACGAGGCGCAGCTGGCCAGCGTGAAGGGGCGCAGCCTTGAGTGATGAAAACGATGGCGACAGCGCCACGGCCGAAGCCGTGCGCGTGCTGCGCACACCCGCCACGATCCGCGCACGCTGCGCGGCCATCACCGCGGCCGTGGCGGCCGGCCACTCGGCGCACTTCACATTGGAGCGCGCCCGCCTGGCCGAAACGGCGCAGCGCGTCGCCCAGCTGACCCGCGAGCGCTACCCCGACCTGCGCATCCCGTACCACAGCCGCTGGCGCCACTTCGAGGCCGGCGGCGTGGACCGCAAGGGCGAGCTGGATGCCCGGCTGGCCGGCCGCAGCCAGGTGGCCGTGGCACGCTCGCGCATCGACCTCACGCTGGTGAGCGTGCTGCTGGATGCCGGTGCCGGGCCGCAGTGGCGCTACGAGGAGACGCTGCCCGGCGCGCCGCCGCGCACCTACACGCGCTCCGAGGGCCTGGCGGTGGCCAGCTTCCGCGCCTTCATGGCCGGCCGTTTTTCCTCGCAGCCGGGCGACCCGTACCGGGTGGACGCAGCCGCCTTGCTGGCGCTCAACGCGCGCGCGCTGGCAGACGTCTTTCAAGTGGGCGAACACAACCCGCTGCTGGGCCTGGCGGGCCGCGTGGACCTGATGCGCCGCCTGGGCGAAGCCTTGCGCGCGCAGCCGCAGGCCTTCACCGCCGCAGGCCAGCCCGGCCACCTGTTCGATGCCCTCACGCACCACCGCCACGCGCCGCGTCTGAACCATCACCAGCCCACGCCCTCCACGCACCAGCACCATGTGAGCGCCGCGCGCGTGCTGGGGGCGCTGCTGGAGGCTTTCAGCGCCATCTGGCCCAGCGGGCAGCAATTGAACGGTGTGGCGGTGGGCGATGTGTGGCCGCACGAGCATGCCGGTGGCACCGGCGCATCGGCCGGGCGGGTGCCGTTCCACAAGCTCTCACAGTGGCTGGCCTACTCGCTGCTGGAACCGTTCGAATGGGCCGGCGTGACGGTGACACAGTTGGACGACTTGACCGGCCTGCCCGAGTACCGCAACGGCGGCCTGCTGCTGGACGCCGGGGTGATCGTGCCGCGCGACCCGCAGTTCGCGGCTCGGCCGCGGCCGCCCTCGGACCCGTGGGTGATCGAGTGGCGCGCCCTCACCGTGGCCTTGCTGGATGAACTGGCGCCGCTGGTGCGCCAGGCGCTGGGTGTGAGCGCCGAGGCTCTGCCGCTGGCGCGCATCCTCGAAGGCGGCACCTGGGCCGCCGGCCGGCAGATCGCCGCCGAACGGCGGCCCGGCGGCTTGCCGCCGGTGGTGATCGACAGCGACGGCACGGTGTTTTGATCAGGTTGCGGCAGCAGGATCACCCGCGACCCGTGGCTATAGTGCACTGAACCACACGTTCTGAAGTCCATGCTGCAACGCCTTTACGTCCACAACTTCCGCTGCCTGGAGAACTTCGAGTTCAAGCCAGGGAACAATTCATCAGCCCTGCTGATCGGCAAGAACGGCGCGGGCAAATCCACCTTGCTGCGGGTTCTTGGCGTGTTCCAGGCCATTGGACGTGGCACCCACCGGGTGGCACAGCTTGTCGAACCGGGAGACTTCACCCGGGGGCGCGCTGAGGTGCCGATGCGCCTGGAACTCGAAGTCGTCCTGAACGGCCGAGCTTTTCATTACTCGCTGGCGTTGGAATTGCCCGAGCGATTTCGCGAACTGCGGGTGCAGGAAGAACGGCTGGTGCAGGATGGAGCGGAGATCTTCTCCCGCAAGCAGGCCGATGTGACAGTACGGCGGAATTCGGCAGATCGACCCGAGGCCCGGTTCAGCATCGACTGGCACCTGGTGGCCTTGCCGGTGATCCAGGATCCCGCCTCCGCCGGGGCCCTCCGCAGCTTCCGCGACTGGATGGCCGCCATGGTGCTGCTGGCGCCCATTCCACAACTGATTTCGGGGGACACCCAGACCGACAGTCTTGAACCCCGCGCCGACGCAATCAACCTGGCTGACTGGCTTTCAGGGCTGCTGGACGGCTATCCATCGGCCTATGCCACGCTGAGCCAGCACCTGCAGCAGGTGATGCCCGATCTTGCGGACTTCCGGTTCGAGCGCACAGGCAAGGAAGCCAAGTCGTTGCTGGTTCGCTTCAAGAACGAAAAGGACCAGCATGAGTTGCCGCTCAAGGTGCTGTCGGATGGAGAAAAGTGCTTCTTCCTGGGAGCAGTGCTTCTTGCCGCCAATCAGTGCTACGGCCCCCTGTTCGCTTGCTGGGACGAACCGGACAACCACCTCTCCCTCAGCGAGATCAGCCAGTTCGTGATGGCCTTGCGACGGGCCTTCCATCGAAACAATGGCCAGATCCTGGTGACATCCCACAACGGTGAAGCGATTCAGCGCTTCTCCGAAGAGAACACCTGGGTGCTGGGCCGCAGGAGCCACCTGGAACCCACGGTGATACGGCCGCTGGAGGAACTCGCACCCACGCCCGACCTGATCCAGGCATTGATCGATGGAGACCTCGATCCATGGCAGTGAACAAGCACGTGGAACACGTGTGGGTGGTGCCCGAAGATGCTGCCAATCACGATATTGCCAACGGCTTCAACCTGGAGCCGGCGCTGGACGCCACCCGCTTCCATGTGCGCAAGTATCCCGGCGGCTGGCACAAGGTTCTGATGGAGTTCGAGCAGTTGCACGTGGATGCCTTGCGCAAGTTCACTCTCCGGCATCTGGTGCTGCTGATCGATTTCGATGACAGGGTCGATGAGCGGACCGCCCAGTTCAAATCTGCGTTCCCTCCTGGCGTAGCCGATCGCGTCTATGTCCTGGGAATACGCAATGAGCCGGAATCGCTGCGCACGAACACGAAGCTGACGTTTGAGAACATCGGCAAGGAGTTGGCTGGAGCATGTGCCTCACGTGAAACGGGGCTGTGGTCTCACGAATTGCTGAAGCACAACGCGCAGGAACTCAAGCGGCTGATGGACGCTGTGAGACCGTTCCTGTTCACCTGATTTGCATCACAGGCTTCCAGCCCTCATCGCCCAAAGGGCATCGCCATGACCCCAGCCTCCGACCCCACCACCCGCCCCCCGGTGCCCCCTTTCACGCTGGACACCGCGCGCCAGAAAGTGCGCATGGCCGAAGACGCCTGGAACACGCGCGACCCGGACCGCGTGGTGATGGTCTACACCGAGGACACGCGCTGGCGCAACCGCAGCGAGTTCCCTGTTGGCCGCGCCGCCGTGCACGAGTTCCTGCGCCGCAAGTGGGACCGTGAACTCGACTACCGGCTCATCAAGGAACTGTGGGCGCACGACGGCCCGCGCATTGGCGTGCGCTTTGCCTACGAATGGCACGACGACGCGGGCCAGTGGTTCCGCTCCTACGGCAACGAGAACTGGGAGTTCAATGCGCAGGGCTTGATGCTGCGCCGCCATGCCAGCATCAACGATCTGCCGATCCGCGTGCAGGACCGGCTGTACCACTGGCCGCTGGGACGCCGGCCGGACGACCACCCCAGTCTCAGCGACCTTGGCCTGTGAAGGACCCGGCATGACCGCCCCCCTGCACCACCTCACCCACCCGCTGATCCAGCACAAGCTCACGCTGATGCGGCAGAAGGAACGCTCGACCAACAGCTTCCGGCGGCTGCTCAACGAGATCGGCGCGCTGATGGCCTATGAGGTGACGCGCGACATGCCCACGCAGCTGATCGAGATCGAGACGCCGCTGGAGCGCATGCAAAGCCCGGTGATCGAAGGCCGCAAGACCGTGTTCGTGGTCATCATGCGCGCCGGGGCCGGCTTCCTGGACGGCATGCTCAACGTGGTGCCGGGTGCGCGCGTGGGCCACATCGGCTTGTACCGCGACCCCAAGACGCTGATCGCGGTGGAGTATTACTTCAAGATGCCGCACGACATGCACGAGCGCGACGCCATCGTGCTGGACCCCATGCTGGCCACCGGCAACTCGGCCGTGGCCGCGGTGGAGCGGCTCAAGGAGACGGGGCCGCGCTCGATCCGCTTCGTCTGTCTGCTGGCGGCGCCCGAAGGCCTGGCGCATTTCCGCGGCCATCATCCGGACGTGCCGGTGTACACCGCCGCCATCGACCGGCAGCTCAACGAGCATGGCTACATCGTGCCGGGGCTGGGCGATGCGGGGGATCGGATCTTCGGCACGAAGTAGCCCTCCGGGGGCGGCCTTTGATCTGTGCCGCTGTTCGCGTGGTGTTCTCTGCTACTTTGTGAGAGCCCGCCGGAGTTCGCCCGGCCGGCGGGCTCTCACTGAGAAAGCGAGCGCAGCGCGCGAATAGCGGCACACCTCTTTTAACCAACGGCTCAATTCAAAGCCCGCCCGCCCAGCGCCCGCCGCACCTCCTCCGCAAAGTGCTCGGGCGTGAAGCCGTCCTTGCCGAGGATGGCGGAAATCTGCCCGTGCAGCAGCCCGCGGTCCTCGGCGCTCAGCTGGCGGGCCGTGACCACCGTGATGGGGATCGCGGCGGTGGCCGGGTTGGCCTTGAGCGCCTGCACCACCTCGAAGCCGCTGACGCCGGGCATTTCAAGGTCCAGCGCAATCAGGTTGGGGCGGTGCCGCAAGGCCATGGCAATGCCTTGCTGGCCGTCGAACGCGCGCAGCACCGCATAGCCGGACTGGCTCAGGTGCGAGGCCATGATCTCCACGGCAATGGCATCGTCGTCCACCACCAGCACCGTGGTTTCGCGCGCGCGGGTGCGCTCAAAGCCCAGGCGCTCCAACCCGCGCACGAGTTCGTCGCGCGCAATCGGCTTTTGCAGCACCAGCGACGCCCCCAGCGAAAAGCCGATGGCGTGGTCCGCCACCACCGACACCACCACCAGCGGCACCTCGCTCCAGCGCGGCGACTGCTTCAACTGGCCCATCAGCTGCCAGCCGTCCATGCCCGGCAGCATCACGTCCAGGATGATCAGGTCCGGCAGGAACGACCCGTGGCCAGACAGCGCCAGGGCTTCTTCCGCGGAGACGGCACGCCGGGTGGACAGGCCGAGCGCATGCAGCTGCGCACTCATCAAGGCGGCGGCGCGCTCGTCGTCCTCCACCAGCAAGGCCACCGGCGTGCCCCCCTGCGGCCGAAGACCCAGGCGCACCGCCTCGCCGGCCAGGCGGCGCCGCGGCAGCCAGACCGTGAAGCAGCTGCCGCGGCCGGGCTCGCTGGTCACGGCCACGCTGCCTTCGTGCAGCAAGGCCAGCCGGTGCACCATGGACAGGCCCAGCCCGGTGCCCTCGGACCGGCGCGAGTTCTGCCCCACCTGGATGAACGGCGTGAACAAGCGCTCCAGGTCCGCGGGGCTCATGCCCACGCCGGAATCGCTGACGCTGATCTCGATGAAGTCATCGAAGGCCGAGGCCGGCAGCGGCAGCCGGCGCCCGCTGGCAAAGCCGGGCGGCGCACCCGTCACGGCGGCGCGGCTCACCGCACGGGCCCGCAGCATCACCTGGCCACCGGCCGGCGTGAACTTGGTGGCGTTGGACAGCAGGTTGTAGAGGATCTGCTTGACGCGGCGCTCGTCGGCCAGGCCGCGGCCCAGCGGCTCGGGCAGCTCCAGCCGCAGCGTGATGCGGTGGCTGCGGGCACGGTCCTGCACGATGCTCAGGCTGCCGCGCAGCAAGGCATCGAAGTCCACCGCTGCCAGGTCCATGTCGACCCGCCCGGCCTCGATCTTGGCCAGGTCCAGCAGGTCGTTGATGAGTGCCAGCAGGTGTTCGCCGGCGCCGAAGATGTGCGTGGCGTAGCCGGTCTGCTGCGCACTCAGGCTGCCGGCCAGGCCGTCCTTGAGCATCTCGGAGAAGCCGATGATGGCGTTCAGCGGCGTGCGCAGTTCATGCGACATGTTCGACATGAACTCCGACTTCATGCGGCTGGATTCCTCCAGCATGCGGTTCTTCTCGGCCAACTCGGCGTTCACCACTTCCAGCTCGTCTGTCAGCCGGTGCAGGCGCTCCTCGCGCGCCAGCAGGTCGGCATTGGTCTGCTGCAGCCGGTCGTTGAACTGCGCCACCTGCTGGGCGCGGGCATAGATCTCGGCCTCCATGGCCTCGCTGCGCGACAGCAATTCCTCGGTGCGGCGGGTCTGCTCGGCGCCGGCCTGCTTCAGGCGCACGAACTCGGTCACGTCCTCGACGCGGTGGATGATCCAGGCCACCTGCCCTTGCGCGTCGAGCACGGGCGAGTTGAACGGGCTCCAGTGACGCTCCTCGAAACCGCCACCCTCGGCGGCGGGCCGGCGCACGTCGTACTTCTGCAGCGCCATGGCGTCACCCCGGCCGGTGTGCAGCACGCGCTGCAGCGAGGCATGCAGGTGGCGCACTCCCGAAGCGTCTGCATCGTCGGGGTTGTCGGGAAACGCGTCGAACAGGCCGCGCCCCAGCAGGTCTTCGCGCCGGGTCATGGTGGCCTGCAAGTAGGCATCGCTGGCGGCCGCGATGGTCAGCTGCGGCGTGAGCACCAGGTAGAGGCCCGGCACGGCCTCGAACCAGGCGCGGAAGTCCGGCGGTGCGTCGGCGGCGGGGCGGTCGATCATGCTGAGGACGCCTTGAAGGGGGGCCAAGGAGCACCGCGTCGCGCCACGGGCGTGATCGCGCACCACAGAAATGGAGTCGAATGATTCTAGGGACCGGGCCGGCCCGGCGACAAGCCTGTCAGGTGCCGCCACAATGGCCGTTCGTCCACCTTCGCATGCAATCGGCCATGTCCACGCTGCTGCTCCGTGATGTCACCCTGCCCGATGGCCGACACGGCGTCGACGTGCTGGCCGAGGCGGGCCGCATCACCGCGGTCGGCGTGCACCAGGGGCCCCCGCCGCCCGGCGCCGAGGTCATCGACGGCCAGGGCTGGCTGCTGAGCCCGCCGTTCGTGGATGCGCATTTCCACATGGACGCCACGCTGAGCCACGGCCTGCCGCGGGTGAACCGCAGCGGCACCTTGCTCGAAGGCATATCGCTGTGGGGCGAACTCAAGCCCCAGCTCACGCTCGATGCGCTGGTGGAGCGCGCGCTGCGCTATTGCGACTGGGCCGTGGCCCGCGGCCTGCTGGCGATCCGTTCGCACGTGGATGTGTGCGACGAGCGCCTGCTGGCGGTGCAGGCGCTGCTGCACGTGAAGCAGCAGGTGCGGCCCTACCTGGACCTGCAGCTGGTGGCCTTCCCGCAGGACGGCGTGCTGCGCTCCCCCATGGCCCTGCTCAACCTGGAGCGCGCGCTCGACCTGGGCGTGGAGGTGGTGGGCGGCATCCCGCACTTCGAGCGCACCATGGCCGAAGGGGCCGACAGCGTGCGCCTGCTGTGCGAGCTGGCCGCCATGCGCGGCCTGCCGGTGGACATGCATTGCGACGAGAGCGACGACCCCTTGTCGCGCCACATCGAAACCCTGGCCTTCCACACCCAGCGGCTGGGCCTGCAGGGGCGCGTGACCGGCTCGCACCTCACCTCCATGCATTCGATGGACAACTACTACGTGTCCAAGCTGATCCCGCTCATGGCCGAGGCGCAGGTGCATGCCATTGCCAACCCGCTCATCAACATCACGCTGCAGGGCCGGCACGACACCTACCCGCGCCGCCGCGGCATGACGCGCGTGCCCGAACTCATGGCCGCCGGCGTGACGGTGGCCTTTGGGCACGACTGCGTCATGGACCCCTGGTACAGCCTGGGCAGCGGCGACATGCTGGAGGTGGCCGCCATGGGCTTGCACGTGGCCCAGATGACCTCGCAGGCACAGATGCGGGCCTGCTACGACGCCGTGACGGTGAACGGGGCCCGCATCCTGGGGCTGGCCGGCTACGGCCTGGAGCCGGGCTGCCACGCCGACTTCGTGCTGCTGCAGGCGCGCCATCCCGTGGAGGCGATCCGCCTGCGCGCGCAGCGGCTGCTGGTGGTGCGCCGCGGCCGGGTCATTGCCCGGTCGGCCCCCGCGCAGGCCACGCTGCATCTGCCCGGGCGGCCAGGCACGGTGGACTGGACGCTGTAGGCCCCGCGACGCAGGCCGGGACCCAGCTCCCCGCGCCATGGCGCCGGGCCGCTTGCCCACGCATTGCGCATACAAAAAAGCCGCGGCACCCGCACCGCGGGCCCGCACTTCGGGCAACGCACCATGTTGTCGCGCCTGGGAACGGGATCGCACTGCAGCACGGCGATGCTGCACTCCGAGACAACGACAGCCATGTAGTCCGGAGACAGCCATGCCAAGCATTTTCAGTCGCCTGCGAGCCCCGTGGGGCACCGCAACGCCGCAGCAAGCCGGTCGTTCGGCAGAGCCCCTCCCGGGACAGACGCCAGCCACTCTTGCCCGCCCGCCCGGCTTGCCCAGGCGCGACCGCACCACCGGCAACGACAGCCGGCCACCCAGGCAACCGTCCCCCGACGCGAGCGGCTTCACGTCCACACCCGCCGAGAGCCAGGCCGCGCCGGCCTCGGGGTGGCGCCGGCCCAGCTTCTCGCCGCCGGGTGCCAAGAGCTACCCGATCGCCTTGAATGCGCAGTTCGTCGGCATTGCGCTGGTGAACGCGGCCAGCTCCGGCCCCGCCAAGCCGACCACCGCCGACGAGCCGCCCGAGCACAGCGCGGAATCGCTGCACGTGGCGATCCCTGACACGGGCCCCAAGCGGGCCGAACTGGCCCGGGAGCAGGCGGCGCGAGCCACCCGGGCCGCCAATGGCACCCCCCAGCCCGAGGAAGCCCCGGCCGTACGCAAGAAGAAGAGCCTGCTGCGGAGCGCGAAGCGGCTGCTGTCGAAGGGCGGGTCCAAGGTGCTGGGCATCGGCATGCAGAGCGCACCGACCGTCAATGACGTGCTGCAGGTGGGACGGCCCCGCCAGGACGGCCCGCCACCTTCGGCGTCGGCCAAGCAGGCACCGCAGATCAAGCAGCAGCGCACCGTGGTGGAGGGGGTGGGCGCGACCTACGATGCCCGCGCCGGGCGCGCGGCGCTGGCCGCGGTCGAGGCGCTGCATGCCCACGAGGAACAGGCCAGCGAACGCCTGGTGGGCAATTACGTGGACGTGTTTTACACGTTGCTCGGGCGCTCCCACAAAGCGGACAAGGCCTTGGACAAGGCCGGTGCCAAGTTCGACAAGCGGGTGGCCGCGTTGAACGATGCCCGCAGAGACAGGGACCACCTGACCCCGTTGCATGCCAATGTGGCCGCCAGCCTGCCGCAACTGCAAGCCGAGCAGGCCAACTGCAAGCAGGAACTGGACGCCGCGCAACAGGCCTTGGAACAGGCCCGCGGCAAGGCCGACACCGTGCCCGAACTGGAGCAGAAACTGGCACAGGCCCGCGAGGCACACGAACACTTGCGGCACTTGGTCCGGGACATCGAGGCGCGCCAACAGGAGATCCGGCCACGCGCAGGCCCCTCGCTCCAGGCGAACCTGCTGGCCCGAGAGATGGCCAACTGCCGCCGCGGGCTCGACGACAGCGAGGAGCGCCAGCGACAGCTCAACACCAGCTTGCAGGAGGCACTCCAGGCCAAGCGTCAAACCGTTCTTGAGGGAGAAGCCAAGGTGGCCTATCTTGAACCGCGCGCCGAGCGGGCCACCGAGCGCCTGGCCAAGGCAGTGCAGGAACTGGTCCCGCTGGGCCAGGCGGAGCATCGGGTGCAGCTGTTTCAGGGCTTCGTCGAGATCGCCCAGCGTGAACTCGATGCCGCGCAGAAGAACTTGGATGCGGCAACCCAGGCCTTGGAACGGCACCAGAAGACCATGGGGGGGATCAAGACCGCCATGGAGCCTGGGATGGCCATCGAGCACGCGCTGGCCACGGCCCGTGAGGCCCAGACGCGCCTGGACGGCAAGCAGCAAGGCATCCTGAAGGACCTGAACGACACGCGGGATGCCGTCTCGAAGGCCGCTGTGGAGTCGATGCAGCGGATGCAGACGAATCCCCCCGGGTTCGCCGGCGCCGCCCTCACCGATGACCCGCTGCACGGCACGCTCGCGACGCTGGCAACACGCTTGTCTGCCATCCCCCCGGTGGAGGGGAAACTGGCCGCAGACGAGATCTTCGAACTCGCCATCAAGTCTGCCGCACTCTCATCGGGCCGCGACCCGGCCGTGGCCGCCCAGGCACTGCAAGCCCTGGGTGCCATCACCCTGGCAGACCTGACCGACCTGGCAGGGGCAGGCCCCTTGCAAGAGCTCGACGCCAGCGTGCAGTCGCACACCGCGGCCCTGGCCCAGGTGGTGAGCCTGCAGCCGCGCGGCATGGAGATCCTGGGCGCCCTGGTGATGCCCTCGCAACCCGCCCTGGCACCGGAGCACGTGCGCGCCGTGCAAACGTACCTGGCGGCCGGTGCCGAACTCGCGCGCATCGAGCACCTCGACCCCCCGGACCAGGCTGCACGCCAATGGCTGGACGAGGCCCAGGCCGGCGCCTCGCTGATCGTGAATGGCACGCCGGCTGGCGACTTGCCGGACCTGCGACGCGCGGCTTACCGCGGCGTGCGCAACGGCTTCATGACCAACGGCCCCGGGTCCGGGTCCGACTACGAGAAGACGGACACGTTCATGCGCTCCATCTCCGACGAGATGCTGACGCGGGCCCTGGCCGCCAAGCCGGAACCCGGCTTCTTGGGCCGGGTCAAGACCGGAGCGGCCCACCTGCTGCCCATCCACAAGCCCACGCCGTTCAACCGGGCGGCGCTGGAAGCCGCCTCCCGCACGGCGATGGCAGTGGGCATCGTGGTGTCGCCGGAAGAAGCGCTGGAGAAGCTCTTCACCGCCATCGAGCCGCTGCGCACCCCGCCCGCCAGCAGCGCCGGCCTGCCCGTCATCGAACAGGCCTTGCTGGCCTTCACGGATGCCTTGCGAACCCGCACCGCCACTCAGCCCCCGCTGAGCCTGGCCCTGGACGACCCTCTGATGGAAGCTGTTAACACCCTGCTGGGCACGGCCGACCCGCACGTCCAGGACGCCTGGGGCCGCCTCCAGGACGCGCAGCCCCGGCCCCACCCGCTGGAAGCCCTGCGCACGCTGCTGGACCTGGCCAAGAGCGAAGCCGCCGCACCGAACCCCGCGCTGGCCGGCCTGGGACGCGCACTCGACCTGGCCCGGGGGTCGTTCTTCATGGCCGACCCGCGCATCGAGACGACCCAGGACATCGTGGACTATTGCCAGGCCATCATTCCCAACCTCAAGCTGCGCGACAAGATCAAGATCACCGGCGGCGAGGTCCTGGGCGTCACCACCGCCGGGCTGGGCGTCACCCAGGCCGTGCATCCCGGCATCAGCTCGGTCGGCCGGGTGGACCTGCGCAAGAGCCAGCAGAACGACCAGGTGGTGGACCTGGTCATGGGCACCCAGGCGATCCAGCTGACCATCGGCACCCAGACCACCTCGGTGGACCGCGGCGGCGTGGGTGGGGGCGTGGGCTTCAAGGTCCCCGGCGTGATCACGATCCGCCCGGTGGACCTGGACTGGAAAGCCACCAGCGAAGTGCAGTCCCAGGACGGCGTGCTGCTGCGCGTGCCGCGCGACAAGAAGACCGAGCGGGACGACCTGGCCAAGTTCCAGGCCATGGTGACCGACGTCATCCAGTGGAAAGACTTGAAGCGGGACGACGGGGAACCGTTCTCCGGCCCGCTGGAGGCGGTGCTGGCACTGCACCCGGCTGCCTCGGTGAACCTGCTGGCCGAGTACGACCGGCAGGCCCACAAGCTCGATTCGACGGTGAGCTCGGTCTTCTCCGTGGGCGTTCCGGGCGCACGCCTCACGGCGACGTTGTTCTCGGCCGGCGCCAAGAACCAGGTGATGGCCACGCGCGCCAAGGAGGCCACCGGCCACTTCCGGTTCCAGGAGCGCAAGAAGAACGTGGTAGCCGCCACGCAGGTGGGGGCCGGAGTGGGGGTGAGCATCCCGCTGCTGAGCGCCATCTCCGGCAACACCGGCCTCACGGCCAACGGCGCCCGGCTCGCCGAAACCGCCGACGTGCGCACCCGCGGCGTGGAAAAGACCGTGCGACTGACCACGGAAGACAACGTTGTCGCCCCCCTGAAGAGCCGCTTCATCACCGAGCACCTGCGGGCTGACGACTTTGAAAAGGCGATCCGGGGCGACTGGAAGAACTGGGTCGACCATGGCGTGGCCTACACCAAGTCCTACCCGGCCGACTGGTCCGAGGAGATGAAGCACCAGGCCGCGGAGAAGGAACTGGTGAGCTTCCTGGCCGAGGTGAAGGCCAAGCAGAACGAGTTCATGGCGTTCTCGCAGGTCACGGCCATGCGCGAGGAAGTGGCGCCGCGCGTGGACGCCCTGCGCGGCTTCATCGAGTTGGCGCGGCAGGCGGGCGACGAGGCCGAGCTGGCGACGCAGGAACACCGGCTCGACGAACTGCTGGCCGAACCCTCCACCTGGATGGTCCGGCGGCTGGTGGTCAATGAGCGCGCCAACCGCACCGAGCAGCAAGGCCTGACGCTGCTGGCCATTGCCCAGGTGTCCAGCGTGGCCGATGCCAGCCACAACGCCTTGCTGTACCCGACGGGCTGATGGGCGCGCCAACGCCCGGGGCGGAGATCACGGGTCGACCGGCTCCTAGAGCCGGTCGTACCCCGTCCGCATCATGTTGTCACCGCCATCGCCCATGTCGCCCTGCCCGAAGCTCACCAGCTCATCGAGCGTGGCCCGAGACACCAGCGTGAGCGCCTCCAGCCGCGCCCGCGCCAGCTCCACCTGGGCAAAAGGGTAGTACAAGCCCAGTGTCAGCACCGTCAGCACGCCCTGCTTGAGCAACAGCCGCACCAGCGGGCCGGCAGGCATTTCGCTCCTGAAGCGGAACACGCGGCTGCCGGTGCGCGACCACACCAGGTCCTGCATGCGGGCGATGAAATGCGCCCGCAGCACGGCTTGCAGCAGCAGCACGGAAAACACCGTCAGGCCCACCAGGGGTGCCAGCGCCGCGCCGGTCTGCCGCAGGGCATCGAGCGCGGCCTTGCTGCTGGACAGCGGTTGCAGCGTGCCCCAGGTCATGGCGGCCAGCCCCACCAGCGCGGCACCCGACAGCAGCAGCACCAGCAAGGCCATCAAGGTGGTGCGTACGAATACGCCATAGAACGGACCGGCGCCCACGCGCAACTCGGCCTTGTACTGTGCATAGGTGAAATGGTCGTGCTGGTATTTCTTCAGCAGCCAGTAGAACCACGGCACCAGGGCGTACAGCAGCACCAGGCTGGTCACCACCGCCACGGTCTGCCATTTGCCCGGCAAGGCCGCGCTGGCCGCCGCCAGCGCCACCACCACCAGCACGGGCACCGAGAAGAACAGGTACGCGCCGCGCAGGCTGCCCACAAAGCCGAAGCGCACCCCGCGCCAGGTGGTGTGCGCCATGCGGGCTTGCATCGAGGCGCGAAACAGCGCCGGCCACAACACGGCCAGCGAGACGAAACCCAGCACCGAAGCCCGGGGCGAGGTTCCATAGCTGTAGACGTAGCCCAGCAACAACAGGGTCACCAGCAAATGGGCCCGCAGCATCTTCCAGGGGTCGCCCTGGAAATCCAGTGGGTGCTTGCGGATCTGCGTGTGCCCGTAGAAATAACGCAAGGTGCGCACGCGCGCCCAGGGGCGGTACAGGCTCAGCGTCAGGATGGTGAGCGCCAGGTTGACGATCCAGATCCAGAAGTACTCGCCGCCCCGGCCGGTGAAGCGAACCGGTATCTGGTAGGCCTCCTTGGGCCGGCGCAGGCTCAAGGGCAGATCGCCGGAACTGGTGGTGGTTCGTCCCATGACCTGCACCATGCCTGAAGTGCCGGAACTGTCCACCTGGGTTGGACCTTGGTAGGGAGACCGCCCGGAGGAACGCGCACCGGGGGACTTGGGGGCACTGGACAGTGTCATTGCGTGGCGGTCGAATGGATCAGAGGGAGGGCAGGGGAAATGTATGCAAATGCAGCCGAAAACACAAAGACAACTTCGAAACAAAACGACCCGTTACGCTCATTGTGAGCGCCAGCCGCAACAGCCGGTGGTTGCTGCACCGCCAAAGGTCAAGGAAACTTGCGGCGCGCCGCCATGTCCCTGCGCACCCTGGCTAGAATCGGCCGCCTTCTTGCTTGTCATACAAAACCATGCGACTGATCGGCTCGCTCAACAGTCCCTATGTCCGCAAGGTTCGGGTCGTCCTGCTGGAAAAGCGGCTGGACTACCGATTCGACCAGGAGGATGTGTGGGCGGCCGACACCCGCATCACCGAGGCCAACCCGCTGGGCAAGGTGCCTTGCCTGGTGATGGAAGGCGGCGAGGCGGTGTTTGATTCACGCGTCATCGTCGAATACGTGGACACCTTGTCTCCCGTGGGGCGCCTGATCCCCGAGAAAGGGCGTGAGCGCGCCGAGGTGCGCACCTGGGAGGCCCTGGCCGACGGTGTGATCGACGCCGCCCTCCTGGCCCGCCTCGAAAACACCTGGGCCGGCCGCACGGAAGAACAGCGCTGCGCCGCCTGGGTGGAGCGGCAGATGCGCAAGGTGCACACCGCCCTGCAGGCCATGTCGCACGGGCTGGCCCAGCGACCGTGGGCCGCCGGCAACCACATGACGCTGGCCGACATCGCCATGGGCTGTGCCCTGGGGTACCTGGACTTCCGCTACGCCGATTTGAACTGGCGCGCGGCCTACCCCAACCTCGCCCGGCTGGGCGACAAGCTGTTCCAGCGGCCGAGCTTCATCGAGACGGCACCGCCGCCGGCCTGACGACGGCCGCATCGCTGGGCCGGGATCCCCGTGGGAGACCGGTCGATGGGCCCCATCGGACGAGGGGCCCTCACCCTCACTGACCAGCCGCCAGCACGGGAATGACCCGCGAGGCGCGCGGCAGGTCGGCCGCCGGCACCTGGAAGCTGTCGGTGCGCGCCGCCGGCCAGTACAGGCGGAACACGTTGTGCGGCCACTCGGCCTCGCCGCGCTCGGCCGCCAGCAGCGCCCCGGGCGCCACGAAGGGCATCAGGTTCACCAGCAGCTTGACCTCCCCGCCGGGCTGCCGGCGCACGATGTGGGCCATGCTGATTTCGCGCGGATGCGTCAGGCCCGCGGCCTGCACCAGTTCCTTGAGGGCCAGCAAGGTGTGGCGATGGAAGCGGGCCACCCGCTCGGCCTTGTCGGGCACCACCAGGGCCCGCTGGCGCAGCGGGTCCTGCGTGGTGACGCCGGTGGGGCACTGGCCGGTGTGGCAGCTTTGCGCCTGGATGCAGCCCAGCGCGAACATGAAGCCGCGCGCGCTGTTGCACCAGTCGGCGCCCAGCGCCATGGCCCGCGCGATGTCGAAGGCACTCACGATCTTGCCGGCACAGCCGATGCGGACGTGTTCGCGCAGGTTCAGCCCGGTGAGGGTGTTGTGCACGAGCAGCAGCCCTTCCTGCAGCGGCGCGCCCACGTGGTCGGTGAATTCCAGCGGCGCGGCCCCCGTGCCGCCCTCGCCGCCATCCACCACGATGAAGTCAGGCAGCAGCCCGGTCTCCAGCATGGCCCGGGCAATGCCGAACCACTCCCAGGGATGGCCGATGCACAGCTTGAAGCCGGTGGGCTTGCCACCGGACAGGCGGCGCAGGCGCTCGACAAATTGCAGCAAGCCCACCGGCGAGTCGAAGGCGCTGTGCCGCGCCGGTGAATTGCATTCCGTCCAGGCCGGCACGCCGCGCGCCTCGGCAATCTCGGGCGTGACCTTGGGGCCTGGCAGCACCCCGCCATGGCCTGGCTTGGCGCCCTGGCTGAGCTTGATCTCGATCATCTTCACCTGCGGGTCGCGCGCATTGCGGGCGAACTGCTCTTCGTCGAAGTGCCCATCGGCCCGGCGGCAGCCGAAGTAGCCCGAGCCGATCTCCCAGATCAGGTCGCCGCCATGCACACGGTGGTGGCGGCTGATGGAGCCCTCGCCCGTGTCGTGCGCAAAGCCACCCTTGTGCGCGCCGGCATTGAGCGCCAGGATGGCCGAGGCACTGAGCGCACCAAAGCTCATGGCCGAGATGTTGAACACGCTGGCGCTGTAGGGCTGCGTGCAGGAGGGTGCGCTGCCGATCGAAACCCGGAAGTCCTGCGTGTGCAGTTCGCTGGGTGCGATCGAGTGGTTCAGCCATTCGTAGCCCGCGGCCCCCACGTCGTGCTGCGTGCCGAACGGGCGCTTGTCCGGCTCACCCTTGGCGCGCTGGTAGACCAGCGAGCGCTGCTGGCGCGAAAACGGCGCGGCTTCGTTGTCGCCCTCCACGAAATATTGCCGGATCTCGGGGCGGATGAACTCGAGCAGGTAGCGCAGGTGCCCGATCACCGGGTAATTGCGCAGCACCGCGCGCTGAGTCTGCAGCACGTCGCGCAGGCCGGTGAGGGTGAGCCCGCCGAACACCAGCGTCGCCAAGCCGCCCACACGAAAACCCACCCAGGCGAAGGCGCTCAACAGGAACGCCACCGCGCAGAACAGCCAGGCCAGGTAGCGGATCGGGAAATGCTCGTCGAGCTTCAGCAGCCAGGTGGGCATCGGCATTCCTCGTGCAATGGAGAGTGCCGCGATCATAGAAGGCCATGCCTTCACCCACCCCGTCACCAACCCTCACCACTGGAGCCGGGCACCCGCCAGGCGGGTGCTACTGGAAGAACGCCGCCAGCCGCTGCACCGTGAGGTCCGGCAATTCCTCGGGGATGAAGTGGCCCGCGGGCACCGGCTCCCCGGTGACGCTGCCCTCGCACTGCGCGCTCCACAAGTCCAGCGGCTTGAAATGCCGGTGCACGCGGCCGCGGTCGCCCCACAGCACCAGCATGTCGCAGGCCACCTTGCGGCCGGCGGCGCGCGAGGCGCGGTCATGCTCCAGGTCGATGCTGGCGGAGGCCCGGTAGTCCTCGCACATGGCGTGAATGGTTTCGGCCCGGAAGCAGCGCTCGTACTCCTGCACCGCCTCCGGCTCCAGGCACGCCATGCCGTGGCCGCTCCAGCCGCCGAGCTTGGCATGCAGGTAGAACGGCGCGTTGCCGCCGATCATGCGCTCCGGCAATGGGGCCGGCTGGATGAGGTGGAACCAGTGGTAGTAGGACTGCGCGAAGCCCATGTCGGTGGACTCATACATGTCCAGCGTGGGCGCAATGTCCAGCACGCACAGCCGCGCCACGCGGGCCGGGTGGTCCACCGCCAGGCGGTGCGAGACGCGGCCGCCGCGGTCGTGGCCGCACAGGAAGAAGCGTTCGTGGCCCATCCCCCCCATCAGGTTCACCATGTCCTGCGCCATGGCGCGCTTGCTGTAGGGCGCGTGGTCGGGCGTACTGGGCGGCTTGGCAGAGTCGCCATAGCCGCGCAGGTCGGGCATGACGATGAAGTAGCGCCCGGCCAGGGCCTGCGCCACGCGGTGCCACATCACGTGGGTCTGCGGGAAGCCGTGCAGCAGCAGCAGTGCCGGCCCATCGCGCAGCCCGCCGCTGCGCGCCATGATCTGCGTGTCGCCTACTTCGTGCGAGCGCAATTCGAACCCGTCGAACCAACCCATGAACATCCCCCGGCCCACCGCGGGCCGCCAGCCCGAATGATGCCCGGAAACTGCCGCCGGTGAACCCGGTCAGTCTTCGGCCGGCCGCTCGGAGCGGAACAGCGTCCACGACAAACCAATGCCCGCCGTGAGGCCCTCGGTCTTGCGCACCAGCGGGCTGTCTTCATTGGCCGCGCCGCGCACGCTGTCGAAGCGCAAATAGCTGCCGAAGTACATGTCACGGCTCACCGCCGTGGACATGGAGAGCGACAGCCGGGTGGCGATCAGCCCGGCCTGCGCCTCGAAGGCGGTGCGGCCGGCCGTGCCCGCGAACTGCGGGTCGACGCCATAGAACAACTGGTTGATCCGGCGGTCGCCGAAGAAGGCCGTGAGGCCCACGCCCACCGAGGTCTTGGCCCACGGCCGCCAGCCCACGCTGAGGCCCGGCTCGAAGGTGTAGCCGCGGTCCCGGCCCGAATCGCTGAGGTCGAACACGGCGCGCAGCGGCAGGCTGAGCGTGACCCGCGCGCCCGATGGTCGGGACGGCAGGCGGATCTTGAGCCGCGGGCCGATTTCGATGAGCGTGCCCAGGTTCGGCATGCCGGCGCGGGCCTGCACGTCGCTGGAATCGGAGCCCAGGCTGCCGGACACGCCGACGTCCAACTCGGTGGTTTCGTCCTTGCGGGCCCGTATGCGCAAACCGCCCTCGCCGGCGCGCAGGTACTTGCCGCGGTAGATGGCGTAGGGCGCCGCGGCCTGGTTGGTGAGCCGCGTGTCCGAGCCGGGATAGGCCGGCCGCGACCCGCCGGCACCCGCCGCGCCCAGTTCCCAGAGCGACTTGGGCCCCACCGGCTCCACGTCTTCCTGGTCCTGTGCCTGTGCCGCACCCGCCGACACACACGCCGCGGCAAGCACGGCGGCTTGGTATCGGTGAGAGAGAAGTGGCACGGCGGTCCTCGGGGGAAGTCAGTTCCAGGAGGCTAACCGCTAAGCACGAATGCGCTTGTGACAAAGATATACTGCCCGACAGCGCCGATTTGTTCCAGCTTGCGGGCGCTTTACAAATACCGCTAAAGAGAGACCACCGATCCCGGTGTCCGTTCTTGGCGGCACCGGGTTTTTTTCGGATGCGATTCACTTCACTTCTTGCATTGTTGCGGGCGGCGCCCCTGGGGTTGCACCCATGAGGCCGGTGGGCACCGTCACGCCGCAGTCCATGCACTTTGCCGAGCCGCTGCCGCTGCGCAGCGGGGCGAGCCTGGCCGACTACACGCTGGTCTACGAAACCTATGGCCGGCTGAACGACGACAAGTCGAACGCCGTGCTGGTGTGCCATGCGCTGAACGCCTCGCACCACGTGGCCGGCACCTACGCCGGCCAGGAGCGCAGCGAGGGCTGGTGGGACAACCTGGTCGGCCCCGGCAAGCCGCTGGATACCGAGCGCTTCTTCGTCATCGGCATCAACAACCCGGGGTCCTGCTTCGGCTCCACCGGGCCCATGCACACCCACCCGGCCACCGGCCGCCCTTATGGCGCGGACTTTCCGATCGTGACGGTGGAGGACTGGGTCGATGCGCAGGCGCGCCTGGTGCAGGCGCTGGGCATCACGCAACTGGCGGCTGTGCTGGGCGGCAGCCTGGGCGGCATGCAGGCTTTGTCATGGGCCCTGCGCTACCCGGCGCGGCTGCGCCATTGCATCGGTGTAGCGACCGCCCCCAACCTCTCGGCCGAGAACATCGCCTTCAACGAGATCGCCCGCCGCGCCATCATCACCGACCCCGATTTCCACGGCGGCCATTTCTATGCCCATGGCGTGCTGCCGCGCCGCGGCCTGCGCATCGCCCGCATGATCGGCCACGTGACCTACCTGTCCGACGACGCCATGGGCGAGAAGTTCGGCCGCAAGCTGCGCAACGGCGTGCTCTCCTTCGGCTACGACGTGGACTTCGAGATCGAGAGCTACCTGCGCCACCAGGGCGACAAGTTCAGCGACTACTTCGACGCCAACA
>Ga0307516_10001464_pt1 | contig 32613 bp, 30 predicted proteins | sample 19_EM_MG_FD_203310 | JGI IMG/M metagenome (GOLD analysis project Ga0307516, IMG submission 203310) | Populus trichocarpa ectomycorrhiza microbial communities from riparian zone in the Pacific Northwest, United States - 19_EM | ecosystem: Host-associated > Plants > Roots > Unclassified | place...
GTCGTGGCCGCGGCCATCGCGGGAGCCGGCGTGCCCTCCCTGGTCACCGCCTCCGGGCAGCTCAGTGACTCCCAGGACCTGGTGACCCTCGCCGAGCAGACCCAGGACGCGCTGACCCTCGCCCACTCGCTCGCCGACGAACGCGACGAGGTCACCCCGTACATCGCGGCAGGCCGGCCCAAGTCCAAGGCGCCCAGCGAGCAGCAGAGCGCCCGTGTCGACCGGCAGGTCGAGGAGCTGCGTGCCGACCCGGACACGTCCGCCGCCGTCCGCGAGGACCTCGACACCGTCGCCGCCGTGCGCAGGGGAGCGCTCACCGGCAAGAGCGGCGCGCTCGAAGCGCACCAGGCCTACTCCGCCGCCATCACCGACCTGCACCGGCTCGCCGAGCAGCTGGCCGACCAGATGCCGCCCCGCGCGGGTTCCGGCGGGTACGCCCTCGCCGAGCTGGACCTGGCCGTCCAGCAGGCCGCCGCGGCCCGAGGGCTGCTGCTCGCCGCGCTGAACGTGCCGACGACCACACAGAGCGTCATCGACCCCGCCACCGGCCTGCCGGCCACGCGGTCCAGCTCCTCGGCCGCCGACACCAAGCTGCGTGACGCCCTCAGTGCCGCCGCCCAGCAGGCCCGCCTGCGTTCCGACGCCGGCCTCGCCGACTTCCAGGACTCCGCGCCCGCGGCGGCCAAGGCGAGCTACGACTCCACGGTCACCGGCTCCGAGGTCAACTCCGCCGAGAAGTACCTCGCCGCCCTCACCGACCAGCCGGCCCTCTCCGACAGCGAACTCGGCACCAGCACCAGCAAGGTCGACGCCGCCCTCTCCGCCCGGATCGACGCGATGCGCGGCGCGGAGGCCGCCCTCTACGACCGCCGGGTCAAGGAACTCGCCCAGCTGCGCGACGACGACGTCACCGCGCTGGAGATCCGGATCGCCGTTCTCGGCGCACTGATACTGCTGGCCGTCGGCATCGCCACCGCCATGGCCCGCACCCTCACCCAGCCGCTCTCCGTGCTGCGCCGCGGCTCCGCCCGACTCGCCCAGGCGGAGAACGCCGGCGCCGAGGAACCGGTCGCCTACACAGGCCGCAACGACGAGTTCGCCCAGGTCGTACGCTCCGTCAACGCCCTGCACGCACAAGCCGCCGCCTTCGCCGAGCGCGTCACCACCCTCGAGGCCGACCGCAAGCACCTGGTCGGCCAGCGGCAGAAGATGGCCGACGCCCGCGAGCAGCTCAAGGCGGAACTGGTCGAGTCCGCCGCCCAGTTGGAGCAGACCCGCACCAGCATCTCCGCCACCTTCGTGAACCTCGCGCTGCGCACCCTGGGCCTGGTCGAGCGGCAACTCGCCGTCATCGAGGGCCTGGAGGAACGCGAGCAGGATCCCGAGCGGCTCGCCACACTCTTCAAGCTCGACCACTTCGCCACCGTGATGCGCCGGCACAGCGAGAACCTCCTCGTCCTCGCCGGAACCGAACACGTCCAGCAGAGCGCGGGCCCGGTCCCGCTCATCGATGTCGTACGCGCGGCGGTCAGCGAGATCGAGCGGTACGAGCGGGTCCGCATCGCGGCGCTCCCGCCGCACGCGCACCTGGCCGGATTCGCCGCGGACGACCTCTCCCACCTGCTGGCCGAACTCATGGAGAACGCCACCTCGTTCTCCCCGCCCGATGTGCCGGTCGAGGTCTCCGGCTGGCTCCTGGAGAGCGGCGAGGTCATGATCTCCGTCCAGGACGAGGGCATCGGCATGACCGCCGAACGCCTGGACAGGCTCAACGCCCGCCTCGCCGACTTCACCCCCGAGACCTCGTACGACTCCTACGGTTCCGCCGACCGGTCCGGGCCGGACGGCGAGGAGGGGCTCGGGCTCGGGTTGTACGTGGTGGCCAGGCTCGCCCATCGGCACGGTGTGCGGGTGCAGTTGCGCGAGCAGAAGCAGGGCGGGGTCGCCGCGGTCGTCGTACTGCCGAAGGGCCTGTTGGCCGCTCCGTCCGCCGCCGTCCCGTCCGCGTCGTCGGCGCCGGCCGCCGGCGGCACGCACACCTACTCCCTGCCCGGCGCGAACGCCGAGGCCAACTCCAATGTCCTCAGCGGCCGCTCGAAGGCCGAGGATCCGCTGGTCGCACTCGCGGAGAACGCCGTACGACACTCGGAGACGGGCCCGGACGAACATCCGGTGGTCCCCGAGACCCCGGCCGAGACCACCATGGAGCTGCTGGTTCCGGTACCGGCGCAGGCGGAACCCGAGGCCCCCGAACCCGAGGCCCCCGAACCCGGGACCCCGCAACCAGCGTTCGCCGAACCAGCATTCGCCGCCCGCGAGAACGCCCCACAGGGACCACTCGCGGCCGACGAGGACGTCCGCACGGACCGTCCGGACGGGAACGAGTCCGCAGAAGCAGAAGCGGAACCGAGCCACGACCGCGCCCAGGACGCCCAGGACGACCCGGAGGACCCCGTCACCGACAAGGGCCTCCCGAAGCGCACCCCGAAGATCACCGCCCCGGCGACCACCCCGCGCCCACGCAGCGGGTCCGTCGACGCCGAGGCCATCCGCCGCCGCCTGGGCGGTTTCCGCCGGGGGGCGGAGGCCGGATACCGCGACGTGGAGGCGGAGATCGCCGAAGAGACGGGGCAGCACAAGGCACCCGCCAGGGGAGCCGCAGGAACCGCACAAGCCGAAGCCACGGGGGGCACCGTCGAGGAGGCAAGCAGTTGACCGCGCCCAGTACCTTCGGACTGAGCCGTGAGGCCCGCAATCTTCACTTTCTGCTGACCAATCTCGTCGAGGAGGTGCCGGGCATCCAGTCGGTGGCGGTCGTCTCCTCCGACGGTCTGCTCCTGCTGTCCACCGACCCCGTCCTCCCCCATGTCCGGACGAGCCCGCGCGGGCAGACCCCCGGTCTCCCCGTACGGGAACCCCGTGCGGACAAGCCCTCAGGGCCGCGTGGTTCCGCCGCCGACCTCGCCACCATCGTCTCCGGCATCGGCAGCCTCACCGTCGGGGCCGCCAAGCTGATGGGGTCCGGCCCGGTGAAGCACACCATGGTCGCGATGGACGAGGGCAGCCTGTTCGTGATGTCGATCAGCGACGGTTCGCTGCTCGGCGTGCACGGCTCCGCGGAGTGCGACATGAGTGTCGTGGCGTACCACATGGCACTGTTCGTGGGCCGCGCCGGGCATGTCCTGACCCCCGAACTCCGCAGCGAGCTACGGCAATCCGTGGAGAACGACTCGACGCCGACAGGGAGCGCCCGATGAGCGCCATGCCCGGCAGCACGCCGAAGGGGCTCCCCGTGCGCGGCGGGGACCGCAAGCCCGCCCGGGTGCGCCCTTACTCACTCACCGGCGGCCGGACCCGCTTCGGGCACGTCCTTCTGGTGGAGACGTTCGTCGCGGCGCTCGAAGCGCCCGAGGAACGCAAGGAACTGACGAACGGCTCCCTCAACACCCGGGTCATGCCGGAGATGCGGGCCATCGTCGAACTGTGCCGCCGGATGCGCACGGTGGCCGAGATCGCCGCGTTGCTGAAGATGCCGCTCGGCGTGGTCCGGGTGCTGTTGAGCGACCTCGCGGACCAGGGAACGATCCGTGTGTACGGAACAGGGACCGGTCACGGCACCGGCCGGCCGGACCGAGTGCTGCTGGAAAGGGTGCTGAGTGGACTCCGTCGCCTCTGACGCCGCTCGTAGCGTCGTCTCCCCGTTCGTCGAGGCCGAGGAGGACCTGAGGTCCTGGCAGACGGACCGCACCCGGGCTCCCATCGCGACGAAGATCGTGGTGGCGGGCGGCTTCGGCGTCGGCAAGACCACACTGGTCACCGCCGTCTCGGAGATCACGCCCCTGCAGACCGAGGCGTTGATGACCCAGGCGAGCGAGGAGCACGACGACCTCACCGCCACGCCCGAGAAGCTGACCACCACCGTGGCCATGGACTTCGGCCGCCTCACGCTCGACGACGACCTGGTGCTCTACCTGTTCGGCACGCCGGGCCAGCAGCGGTTCTGGTTCATGTGGGACGACCTGGTGCGCGGCGCGATCGGCGCCGTCGTGCTGGCCGACACCCGCCGTCTGAAGGACTGCTTCCCGGCCCTGGACTACTTCGAGAGCTGCGGGGTGCCGTACGTCGTCGCGGTCAACCACTTCGACCACAGCGAGCGGTTCGAGCCGGACGACGTACGCGAGGCACTCACGATTCCTCCGCATATACCTGTCATGATCATGGATGCTCGGCGCAGGATCTCGGTGATCGAGACCCTTCTGTCCCTCGTCGGCCACGCGCTCGACGAGACCCCCGAGTAGACCTGAGCAGTCCCCTGTTAGGAGCAGCACCCGCATGCGGAAGATACTCGTCGTCGGAGCCGGCCAGTCCGGTCTCCAGCTAGCCCTCGGCCTCCAGTCGCACGGGTACGAGGTCACCCTGATGTCCAACCGGACTGCGGACGAGATCCGCTCCGGACGGGTGATGTCGACGCAGTGCATGTTCCACACGGCACTCGACCACGAGCGCGATCTCCAACTGAACTTCTGGGAGTCCCAGGCCCCGAAGATCCAAGGACTCGGCGTCTCGGTGGCGGCCCCCGGCTCGCACGACCCGGGCCCGACACAGCGGGCGATCGACTGGGTGGGCAGGCTCGACGGGTACGCGCAGTCGGTCGACCAGCGGGTGAAGATGGCCGGCTGGATGGAGACGTTCGCGCAGCGCGGCGGCCAACTGGTCATCCACGGCGCGGCGGTCGGTGACCTCGACTACTTCGCCCGTGCGTACGACCTGGTGCTGGTGTCGGCGGGCAAGGGTGAGCTCGTGCAGATGTTCGGCCGGGATCCGGAGCGCTCTCCCTACAGCGAGCCGCAGCGGGCCCTGGCGGTGGCGTACGTCCACGGGCTGGGGCCGCGACCCGAGCACCCGGACTACGACGCGGTCCGCTGCAACCTGGTCCCCGGGGTCGGCGAGCTGTTCGTGATGCCGACCTTCACCACCTCCGGCCGCGCGGACATCCTCTTCTGGGAGGGCATACCCGGCGGCCCGCTGGACGTCTTCAAGGGCGTCAAGGACCCGGCGGAGCACCTCTCCCTGACCCTGGAACTCATGGAGAAGTTCGTCCCCTGGGAGTACGCGCGGGCCACGAAGGTCGAACTGACCGATGCCGGTGGCGTGTTGGCCGGCCGCTACGCCCCCACCGTCCGCAACCCGGTCGGCCGGCTGCCCGGCGGCGGCCTGGTCCTCGGCGTCGCCGACGTGGTCGTCGCAAACGACCCGATCACCGGGCAGGGCTCCAACTCGGCGTCCAAGTGCGCCGCCGCGTACCTCGCGGCCATCCTCGACCACGGGGAGAAGGAGTTCGACGAGACCTGGATGCGCGGTGCTTTCGACCGGTACTGGGACACGGCCCAGCATGTGACCAAGTGGACCAACGCGATGCTGGCCCCGCCGCCGGAGCACATCCTGAACCTGATCGGCGCGGCGGGCCAGCTGCCGCCGGTCGCCGATCGGTTCGCCAACGGGTTCAACGATCCGGCGGACTTCGAGAACTTCTTCTACGAGCCGGAGAAGGCCGGGGCGTATCTGGCCTCGGTGACCAATTCCTAGGACTTGTCCGAGGGCCCGTCCGAGTCGCTCCCGGGCCGTGACGGGCCGTCCGGGCGTACGGCGCCCAGGATCGGGTTCGAGGCGATGGGCGAGATCTTGATCTTCGTGCCCGGGCGGGGGGCCTGGACCACCTGGCCCTTGCCCACGTACATCGCCACATGCGTGGCCTCGGGGAAGTAGACCACCAGGTCGCCGGGGCGCAGCCGGGTCAGCGGGATCCTCGGCAGCCGGGCCCACTGGTCCTGGCTGGTGCGGGGGATGGGGGTCCCGGCGCTGCGCCACGCCTCGGACGTCAGGCCCGAGCAGTCGAACGACTTCGGACCTTCCGCGCCCCACTCGTACGGCTTCCCGAGCTGTCGTACGGCATACCGCACCGCCCTGTCGCCCTTGCCCGGCGACGGTTTGTGGTCGTCCTTGAGGGTGCCGGAGGTCATGAGCCTCTTCTGGGCCTTGTCGACACCGTTCTTCTCGAAGTCGGCGAGCGCGGTGAGCTGTTGTGGGGTGAGGGAGGACAGCAGCCCCTCGACGCTCCTGAGGCGTGTGGTGACATCGTCGCGGTCCTTGCGCTGCCGGGCGGCGAGGGTGAGTTGGGTGTCCAGGGCCTTGCGGGCCTCGCGGGCCAGGTCGTCGGCCTTCTTCTCGTTGCCGACCAGGCGGCCCACCGTCTTGGCCCGCTCCCGGGCCAACTGGCCGATCACATGGCCTTGTTCGAGCGCGTGCTCGGGGTCGCGGGCGAGGAGGAGGCGGACGTACGGGGAGAGGTCGGTGGTGCTCTGGTACTGCTGCCGGGCCAGCCGGCCCGCCGCGCCCCGGCTGTCGTGCAGGGAGAGCCGGGCCCGGGCGAGCGCGTTCTCCACCCGTTCGGTCTCGGCGCGCTGCCTCGTCAGTTTTTCCTCGGTGGCGTTGTACGTCTCGGTCGCCTTCTCCGCCTCCCGGTACAGACGCTGAAGGTCCGTCAGGAGTTCGGACAGGGAGCGGTGGCCGGGTTCGGGCGGGTCGGGTACGGCCGCCGCGGGCAGCGGGGCGAGAACGGTTCCGGCCGCCATCGCCGTCGCCGCCGCCGAACTGACGAGACGCAGAAGTCTTCCTGACACGTCATCACCTCCGGTGCGGGGTACGCGGCCCTTCCGCGGATCTCCGCATGGTGAGCATTGACATGTGCCGGAGGTTCGAGCGCCGGATGTGGGCGGTTCGGCGCAACGCCGTCACCCGTCGGTGTCGTCCCGCTTGCCGCCCGGCGTGGCGTCTGGTGTGAGGTTCGGCGTGGCGTCCGGTGTGGAGTCCGGTGTGGACCAGGGCCACCTGAGCCTGCTGTCCTGCTTCCCCTCGGGGTCGTACGCGTACTTCCACCCCTGGTGGAGGCCCAGGCGTTTGCTGTGGCCGCGCGGGACCCTGCGGTACACGAGCACGGTGGGCGGGCCGCCGGCGGCGTCCGGGACGGGGATGCGGTACGTCTTGGGCGGGTGCCCGGTGGGGCCCAGCAGGACGGGCAGGACCCGGCCGTCCATGGGGCCGCCCTCGAACGGGGTGTCTTCGCTCTTCACGGCACCAGTGTCGGCCATCCGCCCTGCGCCGGTGTCGGCCGTCGGCCCCGCGCCGGTGTCAGCCGTCCGCCAGGAGGGCCTCGACCAGTGCCGAGGTCTGCGGATCCCGGCGCGCGGTCACCGAGAGCACCGCCACGAACTGTTCCACCAGCCAGTCCCGAAGTTCGCCGGCGGGCGGCTGCTTGTCCTCGTCCAGCCAGATGAGCGAGGCCGCCTCCACCGCGGTGATCCACATCCGGACGGTCATCCGCAGCCGGGAGCCGGGCTCCGTGACCCGCAGATGGCTGAGGATGTGCTCGGCCGCGGCCCGTCGAACGCCGTCCACGATGGCGGTCGTACGGGAGGTCTCGACGACGCTGCCGCCCTGGAGCAGGGCGCTGAAGCCGGCGTCGTGCTGGTCGACGAAGGTGAGGTAGCGGTCCAGGGCGCGGGCGAGGCGGTCGAGGAGAGGGCCCTCGCGGGGCTCGTCGAAGCACTGCCGGAGTTCCTCGGCGGCGGACCTGAGGGCGGCTTCGTAGAGTTGCTGTTTGCCGCCCGGGAAGTACCGGTACACCAGGGGCCGCGAGACCCCGGCCGCCTCCGCCACGTCGTCGAGCGAGACCTCCTCGGGTGCCCGGTGGGCGAAGAGGGACAGCGCGGCGTCGAGGAGTTGACTGCGGCGCTCCTCGACGCTCAGACGGCGGTAGGCGGGGGTAGGGGCGGCGGGGGTCATGACGGGCAGCGTAACCGGTACCGGCGCGTCGGTACTCGGACGAACAGGCCAATACCTCACCAAAGAGGTGGCACCCCTAGGCCAGCAGCCCGGACGACCGCCACAGTCGCCGCCCCACGCCCCGCAGCACCCCGATGTCGTCCAGGAAGTCGGTGAGCCGTCTGGCTCCGGTCTGCATGATCTCCCGGCGGTGGCCGCTCGCCTGCACCTGCGCCAGGGCCTCCCGCCGGTCCAGTCCCGCATTCGTGTAGACCTCGGGATTCACGAACGCCACGGAGAAGACCCGCGCGAACTCGCCGGAGGTGACACGGGTGAACTGCTGCGACCACCTCGGCGCGGTCGCCATCTGGCGGCGCAACTCCTCGCGGGCGTACCGCACATGACGGGCCTCCTCCACCACGTGGATGCGGGTCACACCCCGGATCAGGGGCTGGACCCGCTCGTCGGGGAAGGTCAGCCGCTGCATCCAGTCGAGGACCTCCTCGCCGAGCAGGGTGGCGGTGAAGGAACCCGGCGTGGTGGAGATGGTCTTGAACAGCCGTCCCAGGTGCTGGTGGGCCCTGCTCACCGGATACCAGGGCGTGCCGCCCCGCGAGATCAGCCGGGCGAACATCCTGGAGTGCCGGCACTCGTCCTCGATCTCGGTGAGCGCGTACCGCACATGGGCACTCGTCGCCGCCTTGTCGTAGATGTGCCGTACCAGCAGCTGCATCAGGATGATCTCGAACCAGATGCCGAGCGAGGCGAGCGCAGCGGCCTCGTGCCGGGAGAGCAGGATCCGCTGCTCCTGGCTCATCCGCCGCCACAGCGGTGTGTCGTAGAGCGAGACCAGCTCCGGCGGCCAGAACCACTTGCCCTCCTCGAAGGGCGCGTCCCAGTCGAGCTCCTGGTCCGGGTCGAAGGAGTGCTTGACGGAAGAGGCGAGCAGTCGCTCGGCCACCTGCTCGCGGTCCTTGAGCAGACCGAGCGCGTCCCGCAGGCCGTCGACCGCGTCGGCTTCCGTCAGGGTCGTCATGGCTTCACCTCGTCACCGGTGGTCACATCGTCCGCGTCTTATGAGACTGCCTGTCAGCAAGCTCGTCAATCCCTTGCGCGTGATGTGTCGACCCGCGTCTACTCGGTGTGCGGTCCGGTGAGTACCGCCTCCATCACCGCCCGCGCGATCGGCGCCGCCATCCCGCCGCCCGTGATGTCCCCCCGGGCCACCGACCCGTCCTCCACCACCACCGCCACCGCGACCTTCGGCTGGATGTCGGTGTCACCCTGCGCCCAGGACACGAACCAGGCATACGGCGTACCGGAGTTGAGGATGCCGTGCTGAGCGGTGCCGGTCTTGCCGCCGACGACGGCGCCGGGGATGGCGGCGTTGGTGCCGGTGCCCTCCGTCACCACCTGGGTCATCAGCTCCCTCAGACGGGCCGCCGTCGACGCCTTCATCGCCTGCCGTACGGGACGGGACCCGGCCGTGCGCACCGTCGCCCCGCCGGCCCGGACCGTCCGCTCCACCAGATACGGCTCCCGCACCTGCCCCCCGTTCGCCACGGCCCCGGCGACCATCGCCATCTGCAACGGCGTGGCCCGCGTGTTGTACTGGCCGATCGACGACAGCGCCAACTGCGCCCTGTCCAGCGTCGTGTCGAAGGTGCTCCGCGCCACCGAGAACGGGATCCGCAGCTTGGTGTCGTTGAAGCCGAACCCCTGCGCGGTGGCCGTCATGTCCCGCACACCCACGTCATCACCGAGCTTCGCGAACACCGTGTTGCACGACCACTTGAAGGCCTCCCGCAGCGAGAGGTCGACGCAGCCGTCGGACTCGTTCGTCAGCCTGGTCGTCGTACCGGGGAGGGTGTAGGGGTCCGGTGAGCGGGTCGGCTCGTCGAGGTCCGTGATCACACCCGCGTCCAGCGCGGCGGCCGCGGTGACCACCTTGAAGGTCGAACCCGGCGGATATGTCTGCCGCACCGCCCGGTTGAGCATCGGCTTGTCCGCGGCCCGGTTGAGCCGGGCCCAGGACCGGGCCACCCCCGCGTCGTTCCCGGAGAGCGCCGCGGGGTCGTACGACGGGCTCGACACCAGCGCCAGAATCCGCCCGCTCGACGGCTCGATCGCCGCCACAGCGCCCTTACGTCCGGCCAGTCCGCGGTACGCCGCCCGCTGCGCGGCGGGGTCGAGGGTCGTCACGACGTCGCCGCCCGGATTCCGGGCGCGCGTGAAGTCGTTCCACAGCGGGAACGACGACAGCATCGGGTCCGCGCCGGACAGGACACCGTCCTCCGTGTGCTCCAGGAGACTCGTCCCGTACTCCTGCGAGGCGAAGCCGGTCACGGGCGCGAACATCGGGCCGTCGGAGTACGTCCGTTCGTAACGGAGCTGCTCTCCGGTGTCCCGGGACCCGGTGACCGGCCTGCCGCCGACCAGGATGTCGCCGCGCGGCTGGCCGTAACGGGCGATGTTCGGGCGGCGGTTGGCGGCGTTGTCGTCGTAGGAGCGGGCCTGGAAGACCTGCACACGGGCGGCGTTGACCAGGAGCGCCACCAGCAGCAGGGCGCAGAAGACGGCGGCGTGCCGGATGTGCCGGATCACGGGATCATCTGCCCGGGCTGCTCGTTCTTGTTCTCCTTCTCGGACCGGCCGCGGGCCGAGTCGCTCACCCGGATCAGCAGGGCCACGATCGCCCAGTTGGTGACCACCGAGGAGCCGCCCTGGGCCAGGAACGGCATCGCCATGCCGGTCAGCGGGATCAGGCCGGTCACCCCGCCCGCGATCACGAACACCTGGAGCGCCACGATCGACGCCAGCCCGACGGCGAGCAGCCGGCCGAACGGGTCGCTCAGGCACAGGCCCGCCCGGAAGCCGCGCTCCACCAGCAGGCCGTACAGCAGGAAGATCGCGAACAGGCCCGCCAGGCCCAGCTCCTCGCCCGCCGTGGCCAGGATGAAGTCCGACTTCGCGGCGAAGCCGATGAGGACGGAGTGGCCGAGTCCGAGGCCGGTGCCGAGGACACCGCCCGCCGCGAACGCGAACAGGGACTGCGCGAGCTGGTTCGGCCCCTGGCCCGCCTCGATCGAGGCGAAGGGATGCAGCCAGTCCTCGACCCTGCTGTGCACATGCGGTTCCAGTCGGCCGACGGCGACCGCGCCGAGCGAGGCCAGCAGCAGACCGACGGCGATCCAGCCGGTGCGGCCGGTGGCGACGTACAGCAGGACGACGAACAGGCCGAAGAACAACAGCGAGGTCCCGAGGTCGCGTTCCAGAACGAGCACGCCGACGCTCACCAGCCAGACGGCGACGATCGGGCCGAGGACACGGCCGGTCGGCAGCTGGATCCTGCTGAACCGCCAGACCTGGCGGCCGGCGTAGGCGAGCGCGTTGCGGTTGGCCGCCAGATACGCGGCGAAGAACACCGCGAGCAGTACCTTCGCGAACTCGCCCGGCTGGATGGAGAATCCGGCGATCCGGATCCAGATGCGGGCACCGTTCACCGCCGGGAAGAGGATCGGCAGGGTGAGCAGGGCGAGGGCGGCGGCCACGCAGACATACGCGTAGCGCTGGAGGACGCGGTGGTCGCGCAGCAGCAGCACGACCACGATGAACAGGGCCACACCGAGGGTGGACCACACCAGTTGGGTGGGCGCCGCCCGGTCGCCGGGTGTCTCCAGGTCGAGCCGGTAGATCAGGACCAGGCCGAGGCCGTTGAGCAGCACGCCGATCGGCAGCAGCAGCGGGTCGGCGCAGGGCGCGCGCAGCCGTACCGCGCAGTGCGCGAGCAGCGCCAGTACGCCGAGCCCGGCGCCGTAGCCCGCGGCGCCGGGCGGGACGGTGCCGTTCCTGGCGACGCCGACCGCGCAGTAGCCGTACACCGACAGCGTCACGGCGAGGACGATGAGGGCCAGTTCGATGCCACGGCGCCGGGGGAGGCGTACGGCGGGCAGGGGCGGGTCCACTGTCCGCACGGTGGTGCCGGCCTTGATCATGACCGGAACTTACCCAAATGGCGTGGGTTGTCTTCCTTTGCCATCAGCACCAGCGTGGCGCGGACCCGATGTTGTCGATGTACCGGGCCGCGCCCCAGGCCCAGGTGCCGTCGGCGAGGAGGTACCAGAGACGGTTGCCGTCGACGTTCTGGCCGCCGGTCTTGCAGAAGATCGAGACGATCTCGCCCCGGTGGGCGTACCGGATGATCTGGCCGCCGCGGTCGGGGCGGGCGCGCAGGGCCAGCGTCTTCGCGGTGACCCGGCCGCGGTAAAGGCGTTGGTTGGAGCTGTTGGAGCTGCTGTTGCTGCTGGAACTGCTGTTGCTCGCGTTGCTGGTGTTGCCGTTGCCGTTCTGGCTCCAGTTGCCGTCGTTGCCGCTGGTCTGGCCTCCTTCGCCGCTCCAGTCGTCGTCCGCGACGACGGGGGTGGCCATGGCCGCGACGGCCAGGGTGCCGACGGCGGCCGCTATGGCGAGGCGGTGGGTGAGGGAGGAGCGCAGGGACATGGGTTACCTCCATGAGGTAGCGAAGCGGTCGTAAGCCGACTAATCGCCACATTAGGAGTGGTGTTCGCGCGGCGCCCCTCACGCTGCGCCATCGGGGAGACCGGCCCCGCAGGCCGTCCCTGAGGCAGTGTCAGCGAGGCGCACGCGCCGGCGGCGGGGCGACGTGGCGGTGCGGGTGCGGGTGCGGGTGGGGGTGTGGGGGTGGGTGTGGGTGTGGGTGTGAGGGCGGGGCGGGGCGTGCAGGGTGCTGCTGCGGGGCGGGGCGCCGGCTTCGTCGGAGTCGGGTGAGCAGAAACGATTACTCGGTGAGATCCTCCAGCAGCCGGGCCGTCGGCAGTCCCGCCTTCAGGTACTCGACGAACAGCTCGTTGTGCAGCGCCCACGGCGAGCGCCGGGACCGTATCAGCCGTATCGCCTCCTCCGCCGAGCGGCCCTGACGGATCAGGGCGTGCGCCACGACCAGCCCCGAGCGGTTGTAGCCGTGATAACAGCGGACGAGGACTTTGCGGCCCTCGTCCAGCGCCTCGCACGCGGCCTGCGCGAGGCGGATCACACCCGCGAGCTGGGTGCCGTCCAGGGGTCCGTCCGGAATCGGCCACACATGGTGCTCGACGCCAGGGTCCGGCCCGTGGCCCGGCAGTCTCAGCAGGGTCTGCACAAGATCGAACTCGCCTTGCACGACGGCGAACTCGACCTGCCCCGGCCGGCTCCTGAACTCGTGCCCGCCCATCCACAGACCAGGCACGATCTCGCTCCACGGACTGTCCGGAGCGGGTACGTCTGCTTGCTTCCTGCGCGTCCGCAACAGCGCCTCCCCAAGCCCCCGCCATCTCACACCCATGGGTCGACAGAACCTACCCGGGGCAACTCCTCCTCAAAGCTAACCGGCTTCTTGCGACGGGAGCACCCCGCCTGTTCCCATGGTCGAGGGGTGATGGCGCATGAGCGGACTGCGTGTGGTGCCGACCTGGAACCACGGTCAGGAGCGGCTCTACGTCTGCCTCACGGACGGCAGGAACATCGCCTGGTACGACCGTGAGGCAGCCCGGATCAACCTGCTCAGCGAGGACCGCAGACAGGATGTGCTCGACGTTCTCGGGCCCTTTCTGACCGGGGCGGTGGCCGTGGGCCCGCCCCAGGTCCCGACCCCCGCGGAGCTGGCCCGACTGTCCCTCCATCCCGACGACGACCTGGCGCCCAACCGCCCCGGCGAGGCGCTCCACATCGCCCTGGACCGGGACCCGGGGCCCGCGCACCGGCTGCGTCCCGACCCGCGCCGCCGGGCCCTGGCGGCCGAACAGGCGGTCGGGGAGGCCCTGGACCGGCTGGACCGCGCGGGCTGGCACACCCTGCACTCGATCCCGCTGCCCGGCGGCGACCGGGTCCACCATCTGGTGATCGGCCCCGGCGGTCTGTTCGCCGTCCACGCGCTGTACGCCCGCAAACAGCGGGTCACTGTCGCCGACCCCATGGTGGCGCTGGGCCGCCGCGAACCGCGCCCGCTGCTGCGCCGCGTCCGCGCCGACGCCGACCGCGCCTCCTACGTCCTGACGGCCGAGGTCCACCCGGTCCTGGCGCTTGTCGGACCCACGGATGTGTCGGTCACCGCCCCGCCGCGCGAGGTCCGGGTGCTGGCGGACACCGAGCTCGCCGGCCTGGCGCGCACCGGCGGCGTCCTCAAACCGGCGGACGTGGAGGCGCTGCACGCGGTGGCTCGGGACCGCAACGTGTGGGCCTCCGGCGGGTGAGCCGTTTCGGGGTGCGGGTTCCTTTGGGGTGCGGGGCGGCTGGGGTGGTCGTTGTTGGGGTGGCCGTTGCTGGGGGCTGCCGCCCCCAGACCCCCGCTTCGGCCCTGAAGGGGCCTCGTCCTCAAACGCCGGACGGGCTGGTTGGTGCCGGGTGGGCTGGATGGGGGCCGGTGGGCGAGCGGATGGGGGCCGCCGGACGGGCGGATGGAGCCGCCGGGCGGGCTGAATGGTGGCCCGGTGGGCTTGATGGTGGGGCCCGACCCTCCGTCGGTGCTCGGCACCTCCGGCGGCCCCCGGAGGCCAGGGCCGCCGGACGGGCTGGAGGGCGCCGGGGCAGCTGGGAGGTGGGGCAGCCCCCTGCCGTTGCCGGCAGCCCGCTGCCGCCCCCGCCGGTAAGGGCCGCCGGATGGACCGGAGGGCGATCGGGCAGGCTGCGTTGGGGACCGGCCGGGATGTGTGGTGGCCCGGCGGGCTGGGAGGCAGGGCGGCTTCCGCTGTTGCCGTCGGCGCCCCCGCCGACCTCGTCGGCAAGGGCCACGGACTGGCTGGAGGGCGACCGGACCGGCTGGAAGGGGCCCGGGCGGCTAGGACTGCATCCGGACCTCAGGGCAGTGATCCGGCGCGGTCGCCGTCGAGGAGGGAGGCCAGTAGGTCTCCGTGGTCCTGTAGACGGGGGGCGATGTCGGGTGCCTGGAAGGCCAGCTGTGCGGGTGTGCCGCACTCCTCGACCTCCGTCCAGGTCACCGGTGCCGACACCAGCGGCTCGGCCCGGGCGCGCAGGGTGTACGGCGTGGCCGTGGTCTTGCGGGCGGCGTTCTGGCTCCAGTCGACGAACACCTTCCCCGGCCTGAGGCTCCGCGTCATCCGGTGGACGACCAGCCGGGGCAGCGCCCGCTCGGCCTCCACGGCCAGCCCCTTGGCGTAGTCCGACACCTGGTCGGACGCGGTCTGCCGTACCGCCGCCAGCAGATGCAGGCCCTTCGACCCGGCGGTCTTCGGGAACGCCTCGATCCCGTCCGCCGCGAGCCGCTCGCGCAGCCAGAGCGCGACCTCGCAGCACTCGACGATCGTCGCCGGCGCGCCGGGGTCGAGGTCGAACACGATCCGGTCGGCCTCGCCGGGCGCGTCGATCAGCCACTGGGGGGTGTGGAACTCGGTGACCAGGTTCGCCGCCCACATCAGACTCGCCAGGTCCTGCACCAGCACCATCCGGGCCGGCCCCTCGGAGCGGGGCACCTCGGCAGTGGTGACCCAGTCGGGCGTACCCGGCGGGATGTTCTTGGTGAAGAACATCTGGCCCCCGGGGCCGTCCGGATAGCGCAGGAAGGACACCGGCCGGTCACGCAGATGGGGCAGCAGGACTTCGGCGGTGGTCGCGTAGTAGTGGAGCACCTCGCCCTTGGTGAAGCCGGTCGCGGGATACAGCACCTTCTCCAGATTGCTGAGCGCGAGCCTTCGCCCCTCCACCTCTGTGATCGGCGTCATACGACGAGAATCCCAGACATTGATCTGGAAGTGGACACAAGGCATCGCAAATCGATCGAAAGCGTGCCGCATGTGCGATCCATGCGAAGCGGCGCCATCTCATTCGGCCTGGTCAGCATCCCGATCAAGCGAAGGGCAGGTGACCTCCCAATCAGGGTGGGCCTGCGCCGTTGCACGGCGCCTTCGGCGTCGCCGGGGCGATGACCTGCGGTCATCCTTGACAGTCCGCGCTGTCTCCGGGCTTGGCTGGTTGTCGGGCGGCCCCGGCCGTGTGTCGGTCGGTCGGCCGGCCTCGGCGCGTTCGGCCTGGGCCTTGGTGTGGGCCAGGACTCGGTGCCGGTCTGGATGACCGCGCCGTTGAGGGTGAGGCGGTCCACGATGGCCGCGCAGAGCCTGGGGTCGGTGAACGTCCTGGTCCCCGGCCCGGACGAGCAGTCGATACCGGCACCAGAACCGGCCCGCGAACCAGCTCGACGGCCGCAGTGGACATGCCGATCCCGTCGTGTGCGGGCGAGGTCCCGCCCGTCCTGGTCTTGCTTCTCGGTGGCTCGCCGACCTCAGGAGACTCGTTTTCTGCGTCGACCGCTCTTGCCGGTCAGGGCTTTGATCAGCTCCTCGCGGGTCATCGAGGAACGACCGGGGATGTCGGCTTCGGAAGCGCGCTGGTAGAGCTCAGCCTTGGTCAGGCCCTCCAGCTCTGAGCCATGAGGCTTGGCCGCCTCTTTCACCGTACGGGCCTGGCGTTTCTCAGCCGCCCGGTTCAACTTCGCCGGAGAGCGGCCCGCTGCGGCCTCTTCCGTTGGCTCCGCGCCGCTCTTCCGGGCGCTTCTGGCCCGCTCGACGCTTGCTTCCAGTGCGCCCATGAGGTCGATGACGTTGGTGGACCGTGGTGGCGGCTCACCCTTCTCCACTGTCTGCCCCGTGCGCTTGGCCTCCACGAGCTGGAGCACCTTCTCCTGGTAGGTGTCGTGGTATTCGCCTGGCTCCCAGTCGATGCTCAGCGCCTCGACCAACTGCACCGCCGTCTGCAGCTCCTTGTCGGCGACCTGCGTCTCCTCCGGGAGACTCCCGATCTCCCGGTGAGGGTCGCGGACCTCGTCCGCCCAGTGCATGGTGTGCAATGCCAGGACGTCGCCCTCTGCCTTGACGGCGACCAGGTACTCGCGGTTGCGCATCACGACGGTGGCGATCCCGATCTTGTTCGCCTGGGCCAGGGCGCTGTGGAGCAGGGCGTAGACCTTGGCGTACTCCTTGCCCTTGGGCGCCAGGTAGTAGGTCTTGTCGAAGAAGACCTGCTCGACCTGGTCCAGGTCGACGAACCCGGTGATCTCCATCGACTTGGACTGGCCAGGGGCGATCTCGTCCAGTTCGCCGGGCTCGACGACCACGTATTCGTCCCCCATGTCGAAGCCCTTGATGATCTCCTCCATGGGGACTTCCTCACCGGTGCGCTCGTTGACTCGCTTGTTGCGCACTCGGTCGGACGTTCCGCGTTGGAGCTGGTTGAAGCGGATCGTGTGGCTTTCCGTCGCCGTGAACAGCTGCACCGGCAGGGCGACGAGCCCGAATGAGAGTGCACCGCTCCAGACCGCTCGGGCCATGGCCTCCCACCTCCTGTTTTTCCATGGCACCTCCCCGGGCCGCTGATCGCATCCCGGAGTGCTCCACCTGGACGGTTCGGAGGAAGAGTGGCGCTCTGCCGCTGGAGATCGCGCCGGTGGTTCCTGGTGACCGGCTCGCCGCCCCTCTCGACACGAGTGGGGACCAGGACCAACTGGTGGGTCGATGCGCTGGGAAAGCCGGCGCGGGCGGCCCTCAAGCGGGCGGCCCTCAAGCGGGCGGCCCTCAAGCGGGCGGCCCCCAAGCAGGCGGCCCCCAAGCAGGCGGGCGGCAAAAAGCCGCGTCGACGGCGAAGAAGCCGCGTCGAAGGCGACGGCCGCGAAGAAGACCGGCCGCGAAGAAGACGGTGACCGCGAAGAAGACCCGGCCCGCAAACGCACCGCGTGACCGCGCACCGGGTGCCCCGCCGGCCGCGTGACCTGCGTACCGCGTCAGCGGCTTGCCCGCAGCCGCAGGTCGTGGCGGCAGCCCGGTGTGCGATGTCGTCCCGTCAGCCGAGAACCTTGGCGGACTCGATGATCACGGGCTGGGTGGGCACGTCCTGGTGGCCGCGGCTGCTGCCGGTGCGCACGTTCTTGATCTGGTCCACGACGTCCTGGCCCTCGCTGACCCGGGCGAAGACGGTGTAACCCCATCCGCTCGGCGTCTTCGCCGTGTAGTTGAGGAACTCGTTGTCGGAGGCGTTGACGAAGAACTGGGCGGTCGCCGAGTGCGGGTCGCTGGTGCGCGCCATCGCCACGGTGTACGCGGTGTTCTTCAGCCCGTTGTCGGCCTCGTTCGGAACCGGCGCCAGGGTGGGCTTCTGCACCATGTCCGCGGTGAATCCACCGCCCTGCACCATGAAGCCGTCGATCACGCGGTGGAAGATCGTGCCGTCGTAGTGGCCGTTCTGGACGTACGTCAGGAAGTTCTCGACGGTCTTGGGGGCCTCGGCGTCATGAAGTTCGAGAACGATACGGCCGAAGTTGGTGGTCAGCTCGACGCTGGACATGTAATTCGTCCCTTTCTGGCGGGTCTTGGCCGCAGTATCTTGTCACACAGCCCACTGCGCGCCCGGCGGCCGTGCCGAGGCCGACGTCAGACCCGACGTCGGACCGGATGCCAGACCCGACGTCCGGCACCGGGGCCACCCAGGCACCGGACGTCAGACCGGATGTCAGGCGGCTCCCTCCAAGGTGCTCCTGGCGGCGGGCCCGTCCGGCCGGAGCGGGGACGGACGCGGGCCGGGCAGCAGCACCAGCGTCAGACCGGCGGCGAGTCCCACCGCGGGCAGCACCGGGAACCGCCCGTCGTGCGCGAACCCCTGCACCGCGAACCGGCTCAACGCGGCGACACACGCGACCAGACCCGGCCACAACGTCCAGGCCCGGCGCGGACCGGCGTCCGGACGGACCCGCTCGTACCCGGCCGACAGCCCCCGCTCCAACGGTCGCAGCGCCGACAGCACACCGGCCATGACGACCCCGAGCACCAGCAGCCACGGCACCCGCAGCCCCCACCACGCCGCGGACCCGAACGCCGGCTCGGGCGCGAGGCAGGTCAGGTAGAACGCGGCGGCGATCACCAACACCGGCAGCATGTGCCACAGATACAGGGACATGCTGGCGCCGGCCACCGCCCGCACCGGCCGCCACACCCGCTCCCGCGTCAGCCCTCGCCGTACCGCAGGCGCGACCAACAGACACACCCCGACCTGCGCCACCGCCCACGCCAGCATCGCCGCCGACGGCGGATCGGTGTTGCTGGGCTGCTGCCCCGTCACCAGGATCAGACTGACGGGGAAGGGCCCGAGGCCGACCAGCAGCGCGAAGGCCAGCCCGCCGCCCGCGGCCAGCCCGGCGGGCACCGCCCGGCCCCGGCCCAGCAGCCCGTCCCGCCAGCAGAACCCCAGCTGGTAGGCGACGCCCCACACGAGCACGTAGTCCAGCGGCCCGACGTACGACAGGCCCCCCGCGACCACGACCGCATCGGTGACCAGCGCGATCGCACCCATCACGAGCGGAACGCGCGGTCCCCACCGCCGATGTGCCATGTGCAGCACGGGTGTCAGCGCGCCGAGCACGAGATACACCGGCAGGAACCAGAACTGCATGGCCATGGCCCACCCGACGAGCGAGAGGGTGTACGGATCCACGCCCAAGCCCGCCGCGATTCCCACGGCGAGCAGCACGAGCCCGCTGTACACACCCGCCGGAAGCAACAACCGCACCGCTCGTCGCCGCACCCACCCGTTGGCCGTACCGCCCGCCGCCCGTTCCCGCTCCCAGGAGCCGGCCGCTCCATGGCCCCCGGCCAGAAAGAACAGCGGCATGATCTGGAACACCAGGGTCAGCCACTGTGTCCAGGGCACGACCGCGAGCAACTCCGGCGCGCCGATCTCCCCGTCGGGCCCGCGCACCAGGCCGGTGATCAGCCAGTGCCCGAACACCACGAGCACGATCGCCCAGGCGCGCAGGGCGTCGACGTACCGGTCTCTGTCCATACGTCGTCATGCTGCCGAGCCACCCACGCCATCGCGCCGAAACACCGTGCCGCAACCAATCCGTGCCCGGCACGACACCGGACCTATGGCTCACCGCCTATGGCTCACCGCCTATGGCTCACCGCCTATGGCTCACCGCCTATGGCTCACCGCCTACGGCTCACCACACCGGCGCCTCACCACACCGGTGCCTCACCACGCGAGTGGCTCCCCGTCCCGGAAGAACCCGCCCGTCGGCCCGGAGTCGGGCAGGGTCGCCGCCCACACGATCCCGGCGGCCCCTTCGGTGACCGCGCGTCCGCCCGCCCCGCCCATGTCGGTGGCCACCCAGCCCGGGCAGACCGAGTTCACGAGGATGCCGTCACCGCGCGTCTCCGCCGCGAGCATGCGGGTCAGTGCGTTGAGCGCGACCTTGGAGACGGCGTAGGCGGGCGTGCCCCCGCCCATGGACGTCAACGACCCGGATTCGCTCGAGACGTTGACGATCCGGCCGTGCCCGCTCGCACGCAGCAGCGGCAGCAGCGCCTGCGTCAGCCGCCACGGGCCGTACAGGTTGGTCTCCGTGGCCTCGCGCACCACGTCCAGGTCGGCGGTCACCGCGCGCTGCCAGGTGTCGTACAGGATCGCCGCGTTGTTGACGAGGACGTCCAGCCGTCCGTACCGGTCGGCGACCTCCCGCGCGACCCGGGCGACGTCCTCGGCGGAGGTCACGTCCAACGTCAGTGCCTCGGCCCTCGGGCCGACCTCCTCGGCGGCCTTCCGCGCCGCGTCGCCCGCACGCGCGGTCGCGATCACGGTGTGCCCCCGTGCGGCCAGTTGCCGGCACACCTCCTTGCCGATGCCCCGGTTCGCCCCGGTGACCAGCGCGACGGTCATTCCGTCCACGTACGCTCCTCCTCATCCGTGACAACAGCGTCTCGGTGACAACAGCGCAGGTCCGGCCCGTTGTCAGTGGTGTCCTTTATGGTCCGATCATGAGTATTGCCGCTGTTGAGGAATGTGGGCCCGCATCGACGCCTGGCTACGTCGGCACGCGCCCGTCAGCCACGCCCTGCCGCGCCCACCGGCGTCCCTGGCGGGCATCGGGACCGCCGAGCGCACCTTCACGCCCTGGCCGGGTCGAGGAGCGGGCCGGGCCCGAGAACGCAGGACCGGCCCCGCCCCGCTTTCCTGGACGCGCCCGCTCAGGTCGCGGTCAACCCACCCGAGCAGGCGGCCCCCGGCTCGGGGGTCTGCGCGCCCTGCACGTACTTGCTCAGGAACTGCTGGACCCTGGAGTCGGACGCGCTGTCGACCGTGAGCTGACGGCCCCACGCCGACAGCATGATCGCCCCGGCCTGGCCCTTCTCCGGGCTCATCAGCGTGTACGGCGTCCCGCCCACCTTGTCGGCGAGCTTCTTGACGTCGGCGTCGGACGCCTTGTCGTTGTACGTGATCCACACCGCCCCGTGTTCGAGCGAGTGGACGGCGTTCTCGTGCGCGACGGCCTTGGTGTAGACGGTTCCGTCGCAGGTCATCCACGCCTGGTGGTGATCACCGCCGACGGGCGGCGTCATCGGGTACGAGACGGCTTTGGTCACATGGTCGCGGCCGAGCTTCTTGGCCTGCCACGTCTTCTCGCCGCGCACCGGCTCCTTCGCCGCGGCGGCCTGCCGCTCCTCCTTCTCGTTGGCGTTGTCGAGCGCGTACGCGCCCCAGCCGACAAGCCCGGCGACGATGACCGTACTGAGACCGATGGTGAGGACCCGGTTGCGCCGCTCGCGGGCTTTCTCGGCCCGGCGCATCTCCTCTATCCGCTCCTTGCGGGCCGAAGAGGCCGCCTTCTTGCTGGTCTTGCTCATGGGTACGTCCTTGTCCCCGCCGCGCGGTGTGATGACGCGGCGGTACGTGGGTGCAGGGGTGACGGGGGCCCGCGTGGATGAGCGGGAGTCCGCCTACGTCCGCTGCACCTGAAGGACGTGCAGATCGGGAGCGCCCCGGCTGGAGGGAGGGCCGGTCCGGACCCGCCCGTCCGGGGCGGCACGGCGCGGCAGCCGGGGGAGAAGCGCCGACAGCGCCTGGACGGTGCCGGGGAGCGTCGTCCGTACGGGATGCAGGGCCGCGTGCTGGGACCGGGTGCAACACGGGGTGCCGGCGGGGCAGTTGTGCGGGTGCTCCGCGGCTACGACGCGGTGGGCGGCCTGCGCGCGGTGCTGATCCCCAGCACGCTGGTCGCCCCGGCTGTGGCCCGCCGAGACCCGCGTGCCGAGCACGACCGCCGACGCCGAGCCGCCGTATGCCTGTTCCTGCCCTTGTGCCTGTGCCTGCGCCGGTTCCCGGTGCCCGGCGTCCACGCCCACCACCAGCGAGCCGAGCAGCACACCCAGGACAACCCAGACCAACGCGAGGGACACTCCTCGCACCCTGCGCTGCTCCGTCCGGCCGTTCATCACGGAGATGTTATGCGGTACCTGTGCACGGCCGGCACGGCGGTTGACTCTGCGCAGGCGCAGGCGCAGGCGCAGGCGCAGGCGTGGGACAGGGCAGCGCGGTAAGTGTCGCCATCAGATCAAGAGGCACGCGGTTCCTCGTTCTGCCTGGGCCGGGCGGAAGCTCTGGTTGCGGCTGGTCCTCGGCAGCCGTGACCCTTCGGCGCACGGCCTTGGCAGTGGCGACTCTGGCCCGAGGCTGTCCGGGCGGGTGTGGTGAATTCCTTACGAGAGGCTGACGCGGCGGTCAAACTCGATGGGCACGTCAGCCCCACCGGCAACTCTTGTGCTGGCCGTCACCGATCTTGGCAGGCGGCGGAGACCATCTGAGGAGTCGGACATGAGCAGAAACCACCAGCGCGGCACGCACAAGGCGAAGTCCAGGACCTCCTTGACCCTGATCGGCGCCGGATTCCTCGCCACGGCGGCCGCCGCGACGACGGTGAACCTGGCCTCCGCCGGTGAGTCCGCTCATCCTGTCGGCAAAGCCGACCACGCGGTCTTCGTCCAGGGCAATGAACTCGACGGCAATTCCATACATGTGTTCAAACGGGGGGACGACGGGAAACTGACGGCAGCGGGGGAGTACGCGACCGGCGGCAAGGGCGGCGACCAGATCGACGCACCGACCGATTCGCTGGCCTCCCAGGGCTCCCTCGTCTACGACGACCGGTCCGGGATGCTCCTGGCGGTCAACGCCGGCAGCGGTACTGTGACCTCCTTCCGGGCCCAGGGACAGAAGCTGACGGACCGGCGAGTCGTGGACTCGGGGGGCGAGTTCCCGTCCAGCGTCGCGGTGTCGGGCGACATCGCGTACGTCATGAACGCCGGTGGGGAAGGCAGCGTCCAGGGCTTCAGGATCACGAAGCAGGGACTGACGCCCCTGCGAGGCTCGTACCGTTCCCTGGGTCTGGACAACGAGGACGTGCCCCTCTTCTCCAGCTCACCCGGTGAGGTCGAGTTCACCCCGGACGGTCGCAACCTGGTCGTCACCACCAAGTCGAACAACACCGTCGAGGTCCTCCCGATGAAGCACAACGGCCTCCCGGCCGTCGCCGAGCCGGTCGTCAACAAGTCGGCGGGCGGTGTTCCGTTCGCGGTCACCTTCGACAAGGCCGGGCGAGTGTTGGTCGCGGAGGCCGAGAAGTCCACGGTCAGCACGTACAAGGTGAGGCGTGACGGCACCCTGAAGGTCGTCCAGGAGCCGCTCGCCAACGGCCAGGAGACGCTGTGCTGGCTGGAGCGCGCGGGCGACTTCTTCTTCGGCGGCAACACCGGCAACGCGACGGTCACCGGATACCGCATGGACAAGCGGGGCAGGCTCGCCCTCACCAACGACGTCGGCGTCGCCACCCCGCCGTCGGCCGACTCGCAGGGCGTGATCGACCTCGCGGTGACTGCGGACGACAGCTTCGTCTACGTCCAGAACGCGGTCTCCGGCACCGTCGACGGCTTCCGCGTCGGCAAGAACGGCGCCCTCACCAAGGTCACCACCGCTACGGGACTGCCCGCCTTCGCCGAGTCCGGTATGGAGGGCATCGCCGCAGTGTGAAGTGAGGCGCAGCACCGCCGGCCCGACCGGACCGTCCGCTGACCGGGCGAGCCGTCCTGCCTGCGACAGACGGTGTCATCAGGCGGCGACGGTGTTGCACGAGGACCGGGTGCGGTGAGTGGGTCAGGGGCGCCATGGTCAGGCCCGGCCCGCGCGCCGTGGAGGGCCGGGAGGCGGACAGCGCCCCGCCGCGCGAATCTTACGAGAGCCTGACGAGGCGCCCCGAGTCCTCTCATCGCGCTTGCCCCATCCGTAACTCTGGTGACGAAGTCGCAGTGGGGCGGCGGCGCTTGAGGGTTCCGAGGACCCCAGTGAGCACGCGCAGGCACATGGTCGGCGTCCACCAGCCCTGCTGAGGCGGCTCTGCCCTGTCGGGCCGGCCGGAGGACCACTCGTCCGCCGCAGCCGGGAGCGTGCCTGTGACTTCGTCCGCAGCCCCCCGGTAGTGCCTGGCTGTCGTTGAGAGAGGTACGGCGGGGGCCCAGGACCAGGAACGACCTCGGCATCGAACACGCGGCAGCCGTGAGCGGAAGCGGCACTGAAGTTCCGCGCTCGACCCAGAGATCTCAGAGGAGTCCCATGCGACGTAACACGCGCAAGCGATCGAAGACGACCCGACGGGCCATCGCCGCCCTGGCGGCGACTGCCCTGGGGGCAGGAGGACTGGTGGTGGCGAACGTGTACGCCTCGGCCGGTGAGAGCGGGAGCGCCAACACCACCAAGAGCTCGCCCCAGGACGGAACGAACCAGGCCGTGGCGGCGGGGGCCGCCACGATCGACTGCCCTGATGTCGGTGCCGAGTTGCGGCAGGTGCCTGACCAGGCCAGGGCTGAGGTCGACAGGGAACTCGCGCTGCTGGACCAGCAAGTCGCGGATGCCTACCAGCGGTTGCGGAACTCGGCCCAGGCCGTACGGCAGGACAGCAGCTTCGCCAACAACGCGATCATGGGACCGCTCAAGGACAAGCGGACTGCGACCATCGACCGCATCACGATCGCCATCGGCCGTACGGCAGACCGGCCGCAGGGCCTGGAGTCACTCGCGGCTTGCACAGCCCGCGCCACCGGAAACCAGGCCGGCAACGGTGAGGACGGCGAGGACGGCGAAAACCAGAACGGCCAGGACCAGGACCCGGGGAACGGGCAAGGGGAACCCGCAGGCGGTGGACAGGCAGGCAACGGTCCGGTCGCCGCCGACTTCGTGGACATCACCACCGTCCAGCCCAACGCCAACAGCCCCCAGCAGCAACAGAGCGCCTCGCTCGGCAAGTTCACCACTGACTGCGGGGTGAACGCGAACAAGCTGTACAACAGCGACAACATCATCGTCGCCCCCGGTGTGGACAACGGGGCGCACCACACGCACGACTATGTCGGCAATCAGGCCAACGATGCCTTCGCCGACAACGAGGACTTCGCGGCGGGCGAGACCACCTGCCAGAACCAGGGTGACAAATCGTCGTACTACTGGCCGGTTCTCCGCCTCCAGGACGGCACGAAGGAGTTCGACGCCGACCAGCCGGGCGGTGGTGCCGAGGGCAACGCGGGCAAGATTCTCACGGCCTCGCAGGTGACACTGGAGTACGTGGGCAATGCGGCCAGCAAGGTCGTGGCGATGCCCAAGTTCCTGCGGATCATCACCGGTGACGCCAAGGCGTTCACCAACGGAACGGCCAATGCCAACGCCGCATGGAGCTGCACGGGCTTCGAGGACCGGCAGCTGACGGACCAGTACCCGATCTGTCCCGAGGGCAGCAGTCTGGTCCGGACGTCCAAGTTCCAGAGCTGCTGGGACGGCCAGAACATCGACAGCGCCAACCACCGTGACCACGTCGCCTTCGCCGACCCGAAGACCGGTGCCTGCCCGAACGGATTCCAGGCGATTCCGCAGCTGGTGCAGCGCCTGGTGTACGACGTGGACGCGCCCAGCCTGAACGACAACGGCCGGGCGAGCGCCTTCTACGCGGTGGACGGCTTCCCCGAGCAGATGCACAAGCCGATCACCGACCATGGAGACTTCGTCAACGTCTTCGACGAGCAGGTGATGAGCACCATGGTCGAGTGCATCAACACCGGCCAGGAATGCCAGTGACGGTGACGCGCTGAGCCACCGCCCGGGCCTGTCTGCGGCCATCACCTACCGCAGGCAGGCCCGCGCTTGCGTCAGTCGCTCCGCGTGACGGCTCCCGGGCTCGGACGGGCGACACCGTCTCGGTGACCACCGGGCCAACGACCGGGAGTCTTACGAACCCCTTACGTGGCCCGGAACGTGCCCGGACCGGGTATCCGCGCGTACCTACGATCGCCGCATGGCGACCTTCCGAAACACCTGTCTCGTCACGGCCGCGCCCCTGCTGCTGGCCGTGGTCGGCCTCGCCCACCCGCACGGCCTCGATCGGGAGACGGCCGCCGACTGGGAACGGTTGCACATCCTGCTCCTGCCGGTCTTCCCGCTGCTCACGATCGGGCTCCTGGTGCCTCTGTGGCAACGGCCCCGCCGCGACACAGCCGGCTGCGCCACGGTGGTGGCCTGGGTGGCTGCCTTCGCCTACGCCGCCTTCTACACCGGGCTCGACGCCGTCGCCGGCATCGCCGCCGGCACGGCGGTCGAACACGCCCACGAGGAAGCCGGTCTGGGGCCACTGAAACGCCCGCTCTACGACACGGGGGAAGCGCTCGGGCACACCGGTGCCTACGCCCTCATCGCCGCCGTCCTGGCCACGGCCGTCGCACTGTTCCCCCGGCACGGCATCCGGGTCATCCCCGGCACGGCCGTCCTCCTCGCCTCCGGCTGGTCCTTCGTCGACAGCCACATCTTCTGGCCGCGCGGCGTGTACACCATGCTGGGTTTCGCCTTGGGCTTCGCCCTCCTTGCCTGGGGCGCCGACAGGAGCGGGGTCCGGCCTTCGACAACCTCGAAGTGAGGCGGATCGCGGACTGCCTTGCCCATCCTGGTCCTCGGCCTGCCGCTCCCCTTGTGGGTGCGGGCCGGGGCATGACGTAGAAGGCGCACTGGCCGTGCTCGCGTGGGCCGGAACGCTGCGGGCGGGCCGACGTTCCACCCCGGGGACGTCCTTCGCTTTGCGGAGCCTCAGACAGCGGCGGGAAGGTGGACCTCGAAGCGGCAACCGCCCGGTACGTTGCACACCGCCGCGCGCCCCTGGTGGGCCTCCACGATCCCGCGCACGATCGCCAGGCCCAGTCCGGCTCCGGCAGGCGGGGTGCGGGCGTGGGTGCCGCGCCAGCCGGTGTCGAAGACACGGGGCAGGTCCTCGGGCAGGATGCCGCCGCAACCGTCCGTCACGGACACGACGACGCTGTCGGCCTCCCGGCGGGCGGACACGGCGACCGTGCCGTCGGCGGGGGTCCGGCGGATGGCGTTGACCAGCAGGTTGGCCAGGACGCGGGACATCTCGCGGCCGTCGACCTCGATCGGCACCGGCTCGACCCCGTCGCCCACCAGCCAGACTCCGTGCTCCCTGGCCAGGGCGTCGGCACCCGCGATGGCGTCACCGACCAGGTCGTAGACCGACATGCGGGCGGTGTTCAGGGCGAGGACGCCGGCCTGGATACGGGAGAGTTCGAACAGGTCGCCGACCATGTCGGTCATCCGCTCGACCTCCGTGCGGATGCGGGCGTGGTAGACGCGCGGGTCGGTGACCACGCCGTCCTCAAGCGCCTCGGTCATCGCCTGCAGTCCCGCGAGGGGGGTACGCAGGTCGTGGGAGATCCAGGCGACCAGTTCGCGACGGGAGGCTTCCAGGGCCTGCTCCCGCTCCCGGGACTCGGCGAGCTTCGCACTCGTGGCGGCCAACTCGCGGCTGAGCGCGGCGAGTTCAGCCGTGGGCGCGGCGGCGGGCGGAGTGAAGCTGCCGTCGTCGCCCAGGGCGCGTGTGGCCTGGGTCAAGGCCCGGCTGCCCTTGACGACGCTGCGGCCGAGGAGGAGGGCGACGGTCAGCGAGACGACGGCAGCCATGGAGCACACCATTGTCACGACCCAGAGGTCGTGCTCGGACAGGAACATCGCCCAGGCCACCAGCATGGTGCCCGCCAGCATCGCCGCGACCGTGACGGCGGCGACCACGGCCAGCGACAGCGTGACCGAGCGGTGGCGCAGCAGCCGCAGGGCCGCCGTACCGAGCAGTCCGGCGGCGGCTGCGCCGGTCGCCGCGTACAACGCGATCAGGAGGGTGTCACGCAGCATCGTAGGCTCCGTTCGTACCGAAGGCGTCGAAGCGGTAGCCCACTCCCCACACCGTGGTGATCAGCCGGGGGCGTGCCGGATCGTGCTCGATCTTTCCACGCAGCCGCCGCACATGGACGGTGACCGTCGACAGGTCTCCGAACTCCCAGCCCCACACCTTGTGCATCAGGTCCTCCCGGCTCGTGGCCCGCCCGGGATGGCGCGGGAAGAACTCCAGCAAGTCGAACTCCCGGACGGTCAGGGCGAGTTCATCGTGCTGACGGGTGGCGCGGCGGACAGTGGGCTCCAGGGCGATCGGCCCCGCCCGCAGCCACGCCTCGGCGGGTGCGGTCCGCGTGGCCGCAACCCCTCCGGCGTGGCGCGGCACCGACTCCACCCGCAGGACAAGTTCGCGGGGGCTGAAGGGCTTGGCGACGTAGTCGTCCGCCCCGACCTCCAGGCCGAGGACGCGGTCCTCCTCGTCGCCCCGCGCGGTCAGCATGATCACCGGCAGCGGGCCGTCGCGCCGGACGCGTCGGCAGACCTCCAGCCCGTCCACGCCGGGCGGCACAAGGTCCAGAACCACCAGGGCCGGCGGCTGCGCGGTGGCTTTGGCTACGGCGGTGGGGCCGTCGGCGGCCACATCGACGGCGAAGCCCGCCCGGTTCAGACAGCCGGCGACGACCTCGGAGACGGTGGGGTCGTCGTCCACGACGAGTACACGTTTCACGCTGGTGAGTCTCGCGCCGGTGTCCGTTCATCTGCGGGGGAGCGCCTGTGGACGTCAGCGATCCGTAAGATCGCCAAATCCCTTATGCCCCTGTCGGGTTCGCAGGGTGAGTGGGGCGCGGTCGCGCTGCCGCACGAGAACACCGCGAGCCACGCGCGGAGTTCTCCATACGGGCCCCGCCTGGGAGCATCGCGATCACCCTGCTTGCCCCCATCAACCATCAACTCCGCCGAGGGCCACCCGGTTTTGATCGGCTGGAGGAGCCGAGGCCAGGAGGCGGGTGGCCGGGTCCTGCCGTACGGGCGGCCGCTGGTGGGAGGACGCAGTGGCGGCCACTGTGGCGGCTCACTTCCCGGCTGGGCTGTCGTCCTTCGGCGCGATCAACTGGCGTTGCCAGTCAGCGAACTGCTCGCGGAGAGCTGCGGCTTCGGTGGCGTCGACGCCGTAGGCGGCGAATTGCTTGTTGGTGTAGCGCTGGATACGGGCGAGTGAGTCGGCGAACATGTGCGGGTCGAACCCGTCGTCGTTCTGCTTGGCCAGCTCCATCAGGCGTTCGCGGGTGTATCCGGCCTTGAGGAGACCGTCGACGTCGATGGCGTCGCGGACTTCGGCCCGGCCGTCCAGGGCGGTGGTCTTCCCGGCGGCGACGTCGTCGGGGTGCAGGACGGGGCCGAGCTCGGAGGGCACGGGCGGGTGGTTGAGGAACTCGGCAACAAGTTCCACTTTGTTCTGGATGCCGCTGGTGAGGTCGGTGACGTTCAGCCGTGTGTAGGTGTGTTCAGAGTTCTGGTGGGCCAGTTCCACGGTGAAACCAGCGGCTTCATAGGCGGCCATGACGCGTTCTGTGGCCGCGGGCATCTCCGCGGTGGCCCGGTTGATCGGGGCGAAGAGGTCGACGTCGTCGCTGACGCGGTTGACGATGTGGTGCGCCTGGACGGCGTAGCCGCCGGCGAGGGCGTAACCGAAGTCGCTGGCGAGTGCGTCGAGCCCGATGCGGATCAGTCGGCGGTGCAGCTCGTCCACTATGCCGCGGCCGCCGCAGGTGCGAGCTCGGGGAAGCGGGCCTGCCAGGTCGCACGGGCAGGGGCGGGTAGGAACAGATCGCTCCAGTGTCGGCGCAAGAGGCCGACGTTCAGGTGGGAGCGCAGGTCGGCCGGTGTCTGGGCTTCTCGGATCACACGCTCGTACATGAGCACCAGGTCGGCCTCGTCGGCGAGGTCGTACTCGTAGGGCGGACCCCAGTCGATGTGCCGGGGCAGGGTTACGGTGCCCGAAGTCGGCCCGACCAGCTCGTCGAGCGACCCCGGAAGCGCGTAGATCCTCGCGGTGGCGTATCTGCTCATGCACCCAGCATGCCGTAACGCCGTCGCTTCGTGGTATCAACCTTCCCATCCACTGCGGCGACGGGCTTCGAATGATGCTGCGCGGGACAACGCCTTTGGGCTATGCGCGGTGACGAGCTGATGACTGCACAGCCCGCTGCCTGCGTGGAGCGGATGCCGCCCCCCTCGCGAGGCAAAAGAAAGGCCCTGACCGGCGTTTCCACTGGTCAGGGCCTTGATTCCGGTGCCCCCGGCAGGATTCGAACCTGCGCACACGGCTCCGGAGGCCGTCGGCTTCCCGCGCGTTTTCCCAGGTCAGAGGGCTTACTGACGCACTGTCAGGCTCGCCGTCCCGCGTATGTCCCGCGGTAATGAAATGCCCTATTTGGTCGTCTTGTTTCGATCATTCCCTGCGGTGGTCGAACCATGCACCATGACGTAGATCACAACTTCCTCGCACAAGCGTAGGAGGTATAAGGTGCCCGCTTCAATCGAACAGGAAGGCATTGCGGAGCGCGTGGGCAGGTGAAGCGCGCCGGGGTGCGCCCCTGGCTCCCTGGGGGCAGCGCGGTGCCTCGAGTGAACGTGATGGGTGGGCGTGTCCCACGGGGTCTCGTCCGGACGCCATGGGGCGTGCGTGCACCCATGCTGAGCCTCCGGCTTCCGGCGAGGGGCGGGCGAGAGACCCATTGCCGAAGCTGTGCGCGAGGGTCGGCACCGCGGCCCTCGCCTCTGCACCGTAAGTGGCGTTGGTCGTTGGGTCCTGCCTGGCGGGCCCGACGGTGAACGTGTGAATCGGGCGCCGGACGGTTCTGTCGACGGGTGCGGACCGACGGGTGAAGGCTGGCTCGGGCCGGCCCAGCGCATACCGGAGGCCGGGATGGCAACGCTCTCCCCGCGTCTAGTTAAGGGGACCAAGTTCTCAGATTGTCACCGCACAGCCGTACCCGACCATGGCAGGCGCGAAGGACGCCATGGCCGCCATCAAACCCGGCCGCACCACCATCGACGTCGCCCTCACGACCAGCAAGGTGGACGACACGGAGGACGTCGGGGAAGAAGCGTAGAAGACGGTCCAGGACGAAGACCTCACGAACGGAGACCAGTACAACAGCACCCACGTCCACTTCCGACGCAACAACGTGGTCGTCGAGGTGTGGTACACGGAGTCCAACGTCCAGATGAACGAAACGAATAACCAGGACATGGTCACTGAACGCACACTCAGTTGGGGCAGAGCCCTGGACGGCTTCCTCAGGGACGAACCGGAGAACCACGAGAAGCCGATCTGGGGCTGAATCACCCGTCGGCCCACACCATAGGGCGCACGGGAACCCGAGCAGGGCGTTTCATAGGTGGTCCCGATGGAGAGCCGGCTCGCGTACGTCCGAGTCTCCAGCCGCACCCAGGAGAACAGTCCCAGATCGATGTCCTCGAAGCCTCCGGCGTGCACTGGCTGTTCCAGGAACAGATCAGAACCCGGGTCCGGGAGCGTCCCGAGATGAAAGCCGCCCTGGCGGCGGCCCGCTAGTACCGCTCGCTGGGCGCGAAGGTCACCCTTGGCTGTGACGTTGTTCAGCTGAAACAACGTCACAGCCACCGCGCCTCGAGCCGACGGCACAGACTCATCCGACAGACTCCCCTTCGATGCGGTAGAAGCGGCGCGCCGAGTCGGCGAAGAGATGCGCCCGTTCTGATTGGTCGAGCACGGCGGTGATCTTGTCGAAGGCGTCGAAGAGACGGCCGTAGGTCGAATACAGACCGTCGACGGGGAAGTTGCTCGCGAACATGCAGCGGTCGGCTCCGAACACCTCGATCGTGTCCAGGACGATGCGACGGATGCTTTCCACGGTCCAGGAATGGTCGTTGGTCCCCAGGGCGGAGATCTTGACCATGGTGTTCGGCTCGGCGGCCACCTTGGCGAGATCGCGCTTCCACTGGCCGAGGGCGTCCTGTGAGCGTTCGATGGGCATGCCGGCATGGTCGAGGACCAGGGGGACGTCTCCGTGATCGGCTGCGAGAGCCGCTGCCTGTCGGAGCTGGCTCGGGAACACCTGCAGGTCGAACGAGAACTCGAACTCGCGCAGGGCTGCGAATCCGTCCAACCAGGCCGGGTCGGTCATCAGGTCCGCCCGGTCCCGGTGCGTGAGGACGGGGTCGGGATGCCAGTTCAGGATGTCCCTGACGCCGCGGACGGACGGCAGGGTAGCGTGCGCCGTGAGCCGTTCACGGGCGTTCGGTGAGGCCAGGTCGACCTTGACCACCTGGACGCTCGGAAACGGGCCCTTGCCGATGACCTCGTCGATCCAGCGGCTCTCCCCCAGGGGATCGGCTGCGCCGTTCTCGACGTGCACGGATCCGAGGAGCCGTGCTCCGAGCTCATCGAGTGCGCGTGCGTCCGCCAGGTAGTCGTCGAGGAGGTAGTCCCGTCGCAGAGGGAAGTCGTCGCCGTGGTAACGCACGACACGAGGCCCCTCCAGCCACGGGTAGGACGCGGAGCTGAGGCGGCAAAGATGATGGTGGGCGTCGATGACGTCGAGATCGAGCATGGGGCGGGTTTCCTCTATTGGTACGATCTGCTTGACGCGTGTCTGGCGATCGAGAGCTCGATGGCAGCGTGGTCGAGGTCTCCGAACCCGTCTTCCACCGCTCGTTCGAACATGAGGCGAAGTGTGGCCGCCATCGGTAGCGTCAGCCCTCTGG